>Ga0302314_10013021_pt1 | contig 14325 bp, 15 predicted proteins | sample III_Palsa_N2_3_FD_200533 | JGI IMG/M metagenome (GOLD analysis project Ga0302314, IMG submission 200533) | Peat permafrost microbial communities from Stordalen Mire near Abisko, Sweden - III_Palsa_N2_3 | ecosystem: Environmental > Terrestrial > Soil > Palsa > Peat permafrost | place: Sweden... | reverse complement strand
GGTGCTATGACCGTAATCACATGTGACGTTTTGGCATATGCGGGTGCGGCAGTTGCAGGCGTCTTGCCGATCGTCGTGCCGTCGACTTGCACCGACAATCCGGTCGGATTCGAGTTGATCGAATACGTGCTGAGCACGGCTGGGCTCGCCGACGGCAACGCGTACGGAACCGCGCCACCACTGGGTTTTCCGCCCCCTCCGCCGCCGCTTGAACTACTGCCGCCGCCGCCGCCGCACGATGCTGCAGCGACGGTCAGACACGAAAAGACGCCGGCGAACCAAACGTTACGCATCGATCTCCCGATCATCCAATCCCGAAGGACGAAGTTCATACTAACGTTGACGCGTTAGCATCCGAACCCTGCCCAAGGTTGCTGGTCTTACCGTGTGCATGCTACCATGACGCTCGGTCGGAGAGCGACCAGAGGAAGAGTAATGAAACAGCGACTTTACTTTCTTGTCGCCCTTGCTTTTATATCGGCAGCGGCTCCGGCGCTCGCTAATCCCAAAACGTTCGCGACGACCTATGTCGCAAGCGCGATCCCGCGTGGACACGCCGGTGCAGACGCCGGTGTCGACGTCGCCGGCGGCCGGTACGTGCGGATCACCGCCAGCGGCTCGATCTCGATGGGCACCTTCGGCGCGTGCGGACGCGCGACGAACCCCGACGGCTGCGCGTCGGCGTTTTCTCCGGCACGCGTCGCGGCCGGCGCACCCACAGGATCTCTTATCGCAGCCTTTACATCCGCGTCCGGTGCGCTGATCACGAGTTGGGCCACGGTCGGAACCGGCGGCTACATCGCGATCCCGAGCGGCGCCGCGCGGCTCGTGCTGCGCATCAACGGAACGACCGGTCATGAGCCGGGTGCGTTCCGCGTCGTCGCCGACGTCGTCACCGCGGCGGCCCCTGCTGCGTCGAGCGCGTCCGGGGTTGCGCAAGTCGGCGGCGTTCGCCGCACGCTCGCCTCGATGCGTTCGGTCGGCCCTTCCGCGTTGTCGCGCTCGGACGTGCAATATTTCCTGCGGCGCTTCGGCTTCTCCGATACGCCCGCGAACGTGACCGCCGTCTATAAGGCCGGGATCTCGAGCTGGCTCACCCAGCAGCTGAACCCGTCCAGCATCGACGATTCCGCGCTCTCGCAATACATGGAGCCCACGCCGCTCTACGGCACCGGACCCTCGACAATGAACGGCTACGATACCTTCGGCAACATCCTGCAGCGTCAGATCCTGCAGCGCGAGGTCGCGTCGAAACGCCAGCTGCTCGAAAAAGTGACGCTGCACTGGCTCGAGCATTTCTCGGTCAGCCAGGACAAAGTGAACGACGCCGGCGCGATGGCGCATTACGAAGCCACGGTCCGGAGCGACGCGCTGGGCAACTTCGCGCAGCTCGTCTCCGACATCGCGGTCGAGCCGGCGATGCTCTACTGGCTCGACAACAACAACAATAACGGCGCCAACGTCGTCACCAGCCCGCCCAACGAAAACTTCGGCCGCGAGCTGATGCAGCTTTACGTGCTGGGCGTCTCACAGCTCAACCCGGACGGTTCCCAGGTCATGAACACCTCGACGGGGATGCCGAACCAGAACTACACCGAAGCCGACGTCAAGCAGATCGCTCAAGCCTTGACGGGTTTCCAAGTGCAGGCACCGCCGAATCCGGGACTCGTGAACCCGCTGACGGTCGATAGCGTGCGCTTCTACAATTCGCGGCACGCCAAGGGGCCGTTCACGATCATGGGTCAGACGATCGTCGACACCGGCGATCCCACGATCGTCCCGAAAGTCATCAACTCGCTCGTCAACAATCCGAGCACGGCGCCGTTCCAAGTCAAGGAACTGCTCGAGCGGTTCGTGACCGAAACGCCGTCGCCGGGATACATCAGCCGCATCACGGCGGTGTGGAACGCCAACGTCTCGAGTCCCAACCAGATCGCCAACGTCATGCAGGCGATCGCGAACGATCAAGAGTTCTACAGCGGTAAGGGATCGATGGTCAAGGAGCCGATCGAGTACGTGGTCGACGCGATTCGCGAACTCAACGGCGCCTACGCGACCCCGTTCACGACCACGATGGAGACGCCGTACAACAGCGATTACGGTGCGCTCGGGAATATGGATCAGCAGCATTGGTACCCGCCGACCGTGTTCTCGTTCTATCCGCCGGGTGACAAAGAGTCGCTGCTCACCAACTCTCTGCTCCTGTCCCGCTGGAGCAACGGCTCGAGCCTCAGCAACGACGTGCGCACCACGACGCTGTGTGCGACCTGCGACACGAACGTCGACTTCACCAACCTGACGGCGTTGACCGGAGCGAACACTGCGGCCTCGGTCACGCACTATCTGCTCGACGCGCTGGTCGACGGCGGCTCGCCCGAGCTGCAGGCGCTGATGCAGAACTATCTCGCCAACAACGTCAAGAATGTCAACGGCGCCGTGTGGATGGTACTCACCTCACCCGAATACGAGGTCAACTGATGCTGTTCTCACGCCGGCAGTTCATGTGCGGTGCCACCGCAACAGTGCTCTCGATGCCCGCGCTCATGCGCGGCATCGCCGCCGAGGCCTCGGGCAATCTCACCTTAGTCACGATCTTCCTCAACGGCGGAAACGACGGTCTCAACACCGTCATCCCGATTACCACGACGCAGTACGGTGCGTATTCGTCGCTGCGGCAGATCCCGGGCGGCGGCGGCCTCCTCGGCTACACCGAAGCGCAGATCACGGCCGCCGGCACGGCGTTCGATCCGAACTACCTCACGCCGGCCGCCTCGGCCACGACGTATGCCTTCCACCCGAACATGACCCAACTGCGCGCGATGTACGGGCAGGGCAAAGTTGCCGTACTGCTCGGCGTCGGACTGCCGCCGGTCGACCCGAACCGCACCGACCACGCCATCGCGCAGTTCGACTGGGCGACCGGCTCCGTCAACAAGTACGGCTTGGCGAATACCGGCTGGATCGGCCAGAGCTTCGACCAGATCGGCGGCGCCGGTGCGATCCCGCCGACGGTGTCGGTCAATTACTCCTCGCCGGTCATTCTGACGGGCGTGAAGAACTCGCCGCTCGCGCTGGGCGGTGACATCGGCGGATTCTCGGTCCCCTGCGGCGACGGCGGTACCGACTGCACGAACCGGCTCCTCGATCTGTCGACGAACAACGACTACGCGTCGAACTTCATGTCGGCCGAGTTCGCGCGCTCGCTCGCAGAGTCGACCACGACCTACGTCGGGGTCGTCAAAGGCTACGCGGCCAACGCGTCCGGCTCAACGTATCCGGCGATCGGCAACAGCTCGCTGCGCAGCCAGCTCAAGCAGATCGCGCGCCTCATTCAGGCCGGTGCGCCGTCGCGCGCGTACTTCGCCTCGCAAGGCGGCTACGACACGCACTCGTCGCAGCAAAACGCGAACAGTCAGCCCGGCCTGCTGGCCGATCTCTCGCTCGCGATCAGCGACTTCTACGGGTACCTCGCCGCGAATGGCCTCTCGAAGAACGTCGCGATCATGACGTACTCCGACTTCGGCCGTCGCGTTCAGGCAAACTCGACCGCCGGTACGGATCACGGGACGGCGTCGGTGCACTTCATCGTCGGTGATCCCGTGAAACCTGGCGTGTACGGTGCCTATCCCGACCTGACCAAACTCGACGCGAACGGGAATCCTCTCATCGCGGTCGACTTCCGCAACTACATCTCCGATATGGTTCAGGCGCTCGGCGCCGATCCGACCAACATCGTCGGCAGCACCTATCCGAAGCTGGGGTACATCTGACATGAAGCACCCGTTCGTTCGTACCGCGACGCTGGCCGGTGTCGGCCTCGCCGCGATGCTGATGCTGCCGGCCGGCGCGCAGATGCGCCCGCAAGGTGCTTCCCTGCCGACTCCGGGCGTCATGCGAATCCCCGCCTCGGCGGCAGTTCGCGTGCTGACCGTCAATCCGAACGAACCGATTCGCAACGGCGAGTTCTCGACCCCGATCCGCACGCCGTCCGACCGCATGACGATGGCGGCCCAAATCCGCCAGCAGCGCGCCGCCGAGAACGCGCGCTTCGCGACGGGCGCAGGCCCGGGCGTCGCCGTCCAGCTGCGCCGCTCCCGCTACTAATCCGCGCGGGCGTATCTGCCCGGCGTTGTGAACACGCCTCCGGCGCCGTGCGCCGGCAGGCGTGTTCATATCTCGTGCGGGTAGAAGAGGCGGATGGAGCCGCTCGACTCGAACCCCGGCGAGGACCACGATCACGACGACGACCCGGACGAGCTTGGACCGCCGCAGTTCTACCTGACGACGTTCATCCCGCGCGATGCCTGGTACGATCTGAATCCGGACGAAGCCGCAGCATTTCTCCAGAATCGCGTCGCGCAGCTGAACGAAGCGTTCGTCGAGGACGACGAGGGCGTGATCTGGGCCTACCGGTACCACGTCGTCGAGCGCGCGCGTGAGGTCGACGCGGTCGTCCTGCTGTGGATGATCAGTTCGGATGAGGCGCTCGAGACGCTCGAGAGCACGCTGCGCCGTTCGGACGTGAACCGCTACTTCGATTGGAGCGTCATCGGCGGTCCGCAGAACAACGCCCCCCAGGACATCTTGGGCGCGTTCCTCGGGACGCTGCTCCCGGAGACCGGCTCCTCGCAGCCCAGCGACAACTGACTGGGCGCCCCGAAAACGGGGAACCAGGGGCGTATGAACGATCGAGACGAGCGGCCCACCGACGTCCTCGCGGATGCGCACGAGCAAGAGTCAGACGTGATCGGCGACGAATTGGGCGGCGGACTCGGCAACACCGAACACGGGGGCGCGAACGACGGATGACGGGCGGCGGTGATCTCGACGAGATCGAAGATGATGACGTTCTCGACGGCGACGATGACGACGACGACGACGATGATGACGGCGACGATACGGTCGAAGGCGACGACATCGCGCCGCCGGTCGCGGAAGCGCACCTGAAGCTGGACCTCAACGACCGTATTCCGTCGGCCGGCGCAGCCGACATCGGCGGGCGTGCCGCCGACGACCCCGACGCTACGACGTCGTAGCGACGTTGCCGTTCGACTCGATGAGTTCGACCAGCCGCGGGTAGACGAACTCCGTCCGCGCCTCGGGGATCGCGGGCTCGATGATGTCGTGCACGGGCGGCGCGCGCTGCAGTTCGACCGTCGTCAGCGTGATGCCGTCGGCCGCGAGCTCGCCGAAACGATGCAGCGCGAAGGCGTTGTTCACGGCCGGTTCACGCTGGTTGAGGACGAGGAAGACGCAGCGCGCGTGCGTCGTGCTGCCGGGTTCGCGCATCGTGGTCGAAAGGAAGAGCGACTCGCCCAGCGCGCGGGTCGCGAAGCGCGGATAGCCATGCAGCGGCGGCTGCTCTTCTTTGGCGCGCGGATCCCACCACGAAAAGCGGTTCGGCGCGAGCCGCAGCGCTGTCCCGAGCGCATCGTTGAGCCCGCCGGGGACGCCGCGCAGCCCGCAGAACGGTGACACCGCGATCGCGGTGTCGATCGCGGTGCGCGCGGCGAGCCAGCCGGCGAGCGCGCCGCTGACCGAAATGCCGAGCACGACGACGCGATCTCCGCACAAGGCCGCGATCGTGATCGCTTCGATGGCCGCCTGCTCGAGATCGGCCGCGCGCAAGTCGGCGAGCGCATCCGTCATGCGGTCGCGATAGCCGTGATAGGGCAAGCGCGGGACGAGGACGGCGTGGCCGCGTGCGGCGAGTCCCGGCGCCAAACGGTCGTACTGCGGCGGCGCGTTGCTCAGACCGTGCAGCAGAACGACGGCGACCGGTGCGACGCCGTCTTGCAGCCACGAACGGCCAACGTAGCGTGGATCGATGCGCTCGTCGCGCTGCTCGTCGTCGGCCTGAACGGCGAGGCGCGCACGCGCCTCGGTGATGCGGTCGTAGATCATACGCGCGGGACGCCCCGCATGACGATGCGCTCGAGCCAGCGCAGCGGCCGCGTGTTCCACGGGTCGCCGCGCACCAGCGGATCGACGAGGATCGCCTCGAGCCCGGCCAGCTTCGCGCCCAACACGTCGGTGAAGAGCTGGTCGCCGATCACGACCACTTCCGCTGCCGGCAGTTCCAGCACGTGCAGCGCGCGACGAAAGCCGAACGGCAGCGGCTTACGTGCCCGTGGGATGCACGGAACGTCGAGCGCGCGCGCGACCTCGCCTGCCCACGGCGTCCCATTGTTGGTCAAGACGGCGACCTTCACGCCGGCCTCGCGCGCACGCGCGACCCACAGCGCGTCTTCCTCGAGCGGTTCGCGGCCCCGAAACCCCACCAGCGTGTTGTCGAGGTCGACGATCGCGCCGCGGATGCCGCGCGCGCGCAAGGCGACGGGGTCGATCGCGTTGATCCCGCGCGTATAGGTGCCCGGCCGGAAGTAGCTGACCATCAGTGAATCGACCGTACCCGCGCAGCCGGGACGGCCACCGTCAGCGCATGCGGGGCGATCGTGAACTCGGCCGGCAGCCGCGTCACGTTCTCGCTGTCGGCAAAGACCCGATGACGCGTCCCGTGCACCGAACGCACCGCGAAACGGCGCCCGCGTAGCGCGATCACCTCGCTGCTGTGCGCGAAGCGTCGCGCGACGACCGCCGCCAGAAGCCCCAGCACGCTCCGCCAGCCGCGGACATCGATCGAGTACAGCCATAACGTTCCGTCTTCGAGACTACCCTCCGGGTTCTCGACGACACCGCCGAAGCGGTAACTGTTTGCGATCGTCAGCTGAACGGCCCGAAGGGTGCGCACGCTGCCGTCGTCGGCCGTGACTTCGAGGTGCATCGGCCGCAGCCAGCGCAACGCGCGCAGCGTTGTGACCGGGATCGCAAGCATCCCGAGCACGCGCTTGAGTTTGCCGGTCTGCATGCGCGCCACGCGCGTCGAGAGCCCGACGGAGGCTTCGTTGACGTAGTACACGCCGTTGACGCTGCCGGCGTCGAGGGGCAGGAAGCGGCCGTCGTCGAGCAGCGCCGCCAGTTCGTGCGGGTCGGCCGGAACGCCGAGCGTGCGTGCCAGCTCGTTGAACGTCCCGAGCGGCATGATGACCAGCGGGAGTTTGGTCTCGATGAGCCCGGGGAGCGCGCCGAGCAGGGTCCCGTCGCCGCCGCCGATGAGGACGGCGTCGACGTCGTCCCGATGCGCGACGATGGCATCCGAAAGCGCGCTCGGCGCGCCGTCGACCCGCACGTCGACGACCTCGTGGCCGCGCGCGCGAAGGGCCTCGACGATCGCGGCGCGGGCATCGCTCCCCCGGCGAGCGCGCGAATTCACCGCCACCAGAACGCGCTTGCTCATCACGCTACCCTCTACCCTCCGGGGGTGGCGGTTCAACGGCTGCACCTGCCGAAACCCACCGCATGAGGTTCGAGGTGATCTGGGTCGACGCGTTTACCGCAACGCCGCTCGAGGGGAATGCCTGCGCGGTCGTGCTCGATGCGCGCGGGCTCGACGATCGGCAGATGCTCGCGATCGCACGCGAGACCAAGCTCTCGGAGACGAGCTTTGTCTTCCCCGGCGATGCCGAGGCCGATTTCAACGTGCGCTACTGGACGCCGAGCAGCGAGATCCCGCTGGCGGGACATCCCACCATCGCCACCACGCACGCGCTCTGCGAGAGCGGCGCGATCGCGGCCGGCACCGATGTCGTGCGGCTGCGGATGCCGGCGGCCGTCGTCCCGGTCACGATCACGCGCGGCAGCCCGCCCACCTACGCGATGTCGCAGCCCGCGCCGGCGTTCTTGTCGACCCTGCCGCGCGCCCGCGCGGCGGCCGGGCTCAACCTGAACGAGGACGACATCGCCGCCGGGACGATACCGCAAACGGTCAGCACCGGGACGCCGCAGCTGATGATCGCGCTGTCGTCACGCGAGGCGCTCGATCGCTGCGTTCCCGACCGCAACGTGCTGTTCGACGGCGAGCACGACTGGTTCTCGGTGCACGTCTTCGCGCGGGCCAACAACGGCGTCGCGCTGGTCGCGCGGCACTTCGGCGATTTCGGGGGCGTGATCGAGGACCCGTTCACCGGCTCGGCGACCGGCGGAATGGCTGCGTATTGCGCGCGCTACGGCCTGGTGCGCGAACGGACGTACGCGGTCGCGCAGGGGATGCACGTCAACCGGCCCGGCCGCGCCGAGGTCACCGTGAGCGGCGAGCCGCCCGACGCGATCGGGCGCATCACCGTCGCCGGTTCGGCGGTCAGCGTGATGCAGGCGACGCTGACCCTGTAGCACCCGTCCGCGCCCGGCGGGCCGGCCGGCGCACCGTTTGCAACCGGGTGCGGGTTATGGTAGGCGCCATGTCTGCATCCACGCTCGGTACCGCCCGTTCCCTCGCCCGCGTTATCCCCGCCTTTGCCACGCTGGAAGGCGGCGGGTTTCTCGTCCACCGTCCGGTGCCCGCACGCGGCATCGAGCAAGTCGATCCGTTCCTGTTGATCGACGAACTCGGACCGGCCGACGTCGCGCCCGGCGAAGCGCTCGGCGCGCCCGATCACCCGCACAAAGGGTTCGAGGTGATCACCTACGTCCTCTCCGGCGACAACGAGCATCGCGACTCGCACGGCAACGCGGGACGCCTGCGCAACGGCGACGTCCAGTACATGGCCGCGGGAAGCGGTCTCGTGCACGCGGAGATGCCGAGCGCCGAATTCTTGCGCGACGGCGGACACCAGCACGGCTTTCAGATCTGGGTCAACCTCTCACGCGCCGACAAGGCGATGACGCCGCGCTACGTCGACGTCCCTGCAGCGGAGATCCCCGTCGTGCAGCCGGCACCAGGCGTCGAAGTGCGCGTCATCGCCGGCGACGCCTTCGGCGTGCACGGTCCGGTCCGCACGGTCACGCCGTGGACCTACGTGCATGCGAGGCTCGCGCCGGGCAGCTCGCTCACGCAGGCCGTAGCGCGCGATTGGACCGCGACCATCTACCTCTTCGACGGCGTCGCTGCCGCCGGGACGCGGGAACTGCGGCGCGGCGACTACGCGGTCTTCGCCCCGGACGGCGAGACGATCTCGCTCACGAACACCGGCGCGACGCCGGTGCAGGCGCTCTTCTTGTGCGCGCGGCCCATCGCCGAACCGATGGTGCGCTACGGCCCGTTCGTGATGAACACGATCGACGAGCTGCGGCAGGCCTTCGAGGACTTCCAGGCCGGCCGTTTCGGCGCGATCGCGCCCGACCGCACGCGCTAGACGATCAGCTGGGCGTCGTCAACGAACGCGCCGGTGCGGCCTTGCGCTGCCCCGGCGATTGTTCGCTGATGAGCGGGAAGATGATAGCGACCGACAGCATGATCGCCGCCGGCTGAAGTGCGCCCGCGTACGAGTTGGTGATGTGCTGCACGGTGGTCGCGAACCAGGGTCCGACTAAACCGGCGCAGCCCCACGCGGTCAAGTTCAGCCCGTAGTTCGAGCCAAAGTACTTGATGCCGAAGTAGTCGGCGTTGTAGGCCGGCATCGTTCCGAAGCCACCGCCGTAACACAACAGCACGATCGCGAACGCGACGCACAGCAGCGGCAGCGACGTGATGTTGCCCATCACGAAGAACACCAAGACTTGGATCCCGAAGATGGCGGCGAACGCGTAGCGCCGGCCGATGCGGTCGGAGATCCAGCCCCAGAAGACGCGGCCGAATCCGTTGAACAGCGACAACGATGCGTAAAGCCCGGCGACCGTGACCGCGGCTGCTCCGGTCAGTTCGGTCATGATCGGGACCGCGTTCGAGATGATGATGATGCCGGCCGTGACGTTGAGGAACAGCATCGTCCACAAGATGTAGAACTGCGCGCTGCCGAGCATCTGCCGCGTCGTCGCCTGGCGGCCGCGTTCGCCCGCCGCGACCACCTCGGCCGGCGGGTTGGTGAGCAGCACCGCAAACAGCGTCCCAACGATCAGGAAGATCGCGCCCGAGGTGATGAAGACCCCGAGCAGCGAGGTGACGTCGTTATGCGGCAACGCATAGCGCGACACGTCGAAGACGGCGTGGTTCGTCGTCGCGGCATTGCGCGCGTTGACGTACGCCGCAGCTTCTTTGGCGATCCGCGGATACGGCGTCAGCGCCTTGAGGAGCAGGTTATAGAAGAAAGCCCCGAGGCCGAAGCCCATGATGACGAGCCCGCCGCCGAAGCCGCGACGCTCGGGAAACCACTTGATCACGGCGCACAATGCCGCGATATAGGCCATCCCGCAGCCCACACCGCCGATGATGCCGTAGCACAGCCACAGGGCTCCCACACCCATGGGCGCCGTGAGGCCGGTCAGCATGTTGCCGACCCCCCACAGCGCGCAACCCGTGATCCCGACGAGCCGGGGGCCGACCCGGTCCTGCCACCGCCCGCCGATGAACGCGCCCACACCCAGAAAGAAGTTGGCCAACCCGAAAGCGGTCGTCGTCGCCGCGGTCGACCAATGAAAGCTTGCGATCAGCGGTGCGGAGAACAAGCTGAACGAATAGAGCGCACCCGGTCCCACGATGACGAGGATCCCAATCAGCGCCGCGGCCCATCGATTCATGCCGTCCTCCTTCCCCTGCTGCCCGGCTCGGCCGGGCCCGCGTGGCCTGAACAACCGCGCGGTCTTTAAGCGCTATCGGCTGAAGTTCGACGGTTCCTTACCGGCAAAAACGCAGCGGCGTTAAATCTGGTACCCGATTCTGCCGATAGGGTGAGAACGGGGGCCCCGCTTATAGAGGAAGAGCCTGCTAATGACCGATGTCACGGACCTGCCCGGCTTGGAGGCTGACAACCAGCAACCGGCCGGAGAAGGCAAGACGATACTCTCGACGCTGGGTTTAGTCGTCGGAGTCATCGTTTTTACCGCGCTCCTCTTCGGGATCGTCCTGGTCAATTCGGTCATCTCGGTACGGGTCAAGCAGACGCTCGCTGCGGTGAATGCCGCCAACCTCCAGAGCGTGCGCGTCCAGCGCATGTCGTCGACCCTGCTCCAAATCCAGCGCGATACGCGCCTCGGCCGCGACGTCACCCAAGAGCAGGCGGACCTCGCTGCATCCAGTTCCGCGTTCGACCAGACGGAAAACGCCCTCAAACACGGTGGCCGGGTCCCCGACGCTGCCGGCAACGACGTGCCGATCGACCCGCTCGGCACCGAGGCATCGCAGAAGCTCGCCGACGCCGATGGCTACTGGGCAACGATCCATACCTACATCACGGCCTACCTGTCGAACCGCAACCCCTCGGCGCTCGACAATGCAGTAGCTGCCGCAGTGCGAACCGGACCGCGCCTGTCCGACACGATGAACCAGATGGCGCTCCAGATCGCCGACGCCTCATCGAACGAGGTCGCCAGCCTGGCGAGCACGCGCAACTTGATGACCGGACTCTCGGTCCTCACCTTCTTGGTCATCATCGCGAGCTTGCTCGGACGCGTGCGTGAAAGCCAGCGCACCGTACTGCTGTACGCCGAGAGCCTCGAGAAGCGAAACAAGGACGCCGAAGAGAGTGCGCGTTTGCTGGCCGAGGCCAAGGCCGGCTCCGACATGATCATGGAGACGGTCACGCAAGGCCTCTTCCTGATCGACCCGTCGTACCGCATCGCCGGTGAGTACTCGCGCGAACTCGAGCAGATCTTCCGCATGCCGGACCTGACCGGGTTCAATCTGCTCAACATCCTGCAGCGTCTGCTCACCGAGCGGATGTTCAACACGTCCAAAGATTACTTCGCGCTGCTCTTCGACAAGACGAAGAAGCAGCGCACCGTGCTGCAGGTCAACCCGCTGGCGCAGATCGAGGTCAACTTCCCGAACTCGGAAGGCGGCTACACGTCGCGCTTCCTGAACTTCTCCTTCCGGCGCATCATCGAAGACGGCAAGATCACGCGCGTCTTCGTCGCCGTCAGCGACGTGACCGAACGCGTCCAGCTCGAGCACGAGCTACGCGCGGCGGAAGCGCGCAAGGAACGTCAGTTCGAGTTCCTGCTCGGCGTGCTGCACATCGAGCCCAAGCAGCTCGATGACTTCATGACGACCGCGCGCGAGCAGATCGCGATCATGAACGATGCCCTGCGCGCGCAGGACTTCGCCGGCGCGTCGAGCGGGCAGATGGACATCCTGCGCCAGCGCCTCGACGTCGTGTACAGCAGCGTCCACAACATCAAGGGCAACGCGATGATGTTGAAGCTGTCGTACTTCCAGAACGTGTGCCAGGAGTTCGAGAGCAAGATCGTTTCGCTGCGCAATCGCGTGGCGCTCGGCGGCGACGACTTCCTGGCCGTCGTCATCTCGCAGTCGGAGCTCAGCAAGGACCTCGACGAGCTGCAGGAAGTCCGCCAGCGTTTCCTCGGCATCGGCCGCGGCAGCGTGGCGCCCGAACTCGCGGCGCTCTCGTCGAACGGCGCGCCGGCCAACGGCGCGCGGCCGACCGCCGATCCGATGCTCACGCCGATCGCGACCTTGGCCGACGAGATGGCCAAGGCCAACGGTAAGGAAGTCCGCGTCGAGGCCCAAGGGTTCGACACGCGCCTCCTGAGCGACGCGATGCGGCGTTCGGTCAAGGACGTGCTGATCCAGCTGACCCGCAACAGCGTCTCGCACGGCGTCGAGCGTCCCGACGAGCGCGAAGCGCTCGGGAAGGCCCGCGGCGCGACGATCTCGATCAAGGGTCTGAGCGACATTCCGATCGACTCGTTCGGCTTCACGTTCCGCGACGACGGCCACGGCCTCGACCCCGACCGCATCCGCGACAAGGCGATGGCGAAGGGCTTGATCAGCTCGGCCAGCGGGATGTCGTCGCGCGACATCGTGGGCTTGATCTTCAGCGCCGGCTTCTCGACCGCGGAGTCCGCCTCCGACGACGCAGGCCGCGGCATCGGCATGAACCTGGTCAAGAACATCGTCGTCGACCAGTACGGCGGCAAGATCAACGTGACGTCGGAAGTACCGCGCTACACCGAATTCACGATCGTCATCCCGCTCGGAGCGCGAACGATCGAACCCGTCGATGATCAGCATGCGCAACTCGTTGAGTCATGAAACTGCTGATCGTCGACGACTCGAACGTGATTCGGCGTGCGATCGCACGTGCCATCGGTGAGCCGGACTATGAGATTCGCACGGCCGGTAACGGTGCGGAAGCGATCGATGTCTTCGACGAGTTCAGACCGGAGGTCGTGACGATGGACATCACGATGCCGGAGATGGACGGCCTGATGTGCGTCGATCAGATCCTGCAGCGTGACCCGGGAACACGGATCCTGATCATTTCCGCATTGGCCGATGCGAGCACCGCCGTGGAGGCCGTCAAACGCGGCGCCCAAGGATTTTTGCTCAAGCCGTTCACTGCCGAAACGCTCAACACGGAACTCGTCGAGCTTTTTCGCGACTAAGGGAGTAGGCCGACCGCAATGTCCGAGGACGACCTCAAAGTCTTTGTCAAAGGGACGGAACGATTCTTCTCCCAGGTCACTGCGACGGCGGCCGAAGTGAGCACGCCGTTCGTACGGGAGCAGAAGGATCGCGTCGTCAGCGACTTTTCCGCGGTCATCGGCGTATCGGGGACGCAGCGGGGGTGCGTCTATTTCACCGCTCCGCGCGAGATGGTGGCCGATCTCGTCAAGCGGCTGGGCGAGACGGAAATGACCGATGAGATCTACGCCGACTACGTGGGCGAGATCGCGAACACGATCTCCGGGAACGCGCGCGAATTCCTCGGGTCGGGATTCATGATCTCGGTGCCGGTGGTCTTCAGCGGCCCCTCACACGACGTGCGGTTTCCGCGCGACATGCCTGCCTTCGTCATCCCCATCATGTGGAGCGGCCACAATTCATCACTGATCCTCTGCCTCAAGGACGACGTAGAGATTGAAAAACAGGCCTCGCTCGCGGAAGCACTGAGCACCCTGGGAGTCAACTAATATGTTCGTCTGTGCCAGAGACATCGTCGCCCGAACACCCGATTTCGACATCCTCGCGCAGAACATGACGCTGCGCCCGTGGCAGTGGGAGATGCTCCACAGCTTCGACGATCACACGTCGTTGGGGGCGATCGCGCGGCGCATCGGTGTCGATCTCGCTTCGATCACGGATTCGCTGTCGGCGCTCGAGCAGCACGGGCTGATCAAGATCCGCACGGTGACGCGCGAAGAATACCGCCGCGTCTTCGAGATGGCTGCACCCGGCACGACCGTGCCGTCGGGCCCGGACGAAGAGGAGGAAGCGCCGGCCGCGAGAGCGCCCATCGAACCGCTTCCGCAGCTCAAACCCGTCCCCGCTACCGGTGAACCGCTCAGCGTCCGGCTCGAAGCGCTGCGCGCAAAAGCGGAGCAGGCGCAGGCCCAGCGTCCGGCCCCGGCCGACGCGGTGCCGTTCCAGGC
>Ga0302314_10013018_pt1 | contig 14327 bp, 16 predicted proteins | sample III_Palsa_N2_3_FD_200533 | JGI IMG/M metagenome (GOLD analysis project Ga0302314, IMG submission 200533) | Peat permafrost microbial communities from Stordalen Mire near Abisko, Sweden - III_Palsa_N2_3 | ecosystem: Environmental > Terrestrial > Soil > Palsa > Peat permafrost | place: Sweden... | reverse complement strand
TTGGTCAGCGGGCCGGTGGCCTGGCCGATGGTGCGCGTCGCGAGTCCGGGCTGCCGGCCGCGCCAGGCACGGATCAGCGCCAGTTGCTCGTGTTCGTACTGGTTCAGGGGGCTCATCTCAGGTCCTTTTGATCGGCAGCATAACAACTTGGGTTCTGTAGACCGCCATTCGGCCGTTTAAATCACTGTCTACATACCCTCAGACCGTGACAATCATAAAATGGCGCATGTGCCTGATCTCCTTCGCCTGGAACGCCCACCCCGAGTACGCCCTGGTGCTCGCCGCCAACCGCGACGAATTCCACGGGCGGCCCAGTGCGGCGCTGGCGCGCTGGGCCGACACGCCCGGCGTAGTCGGCGGCCGCGACCTGCGCGAGGGCGGCAGCTGGCTGGCGCTGTCCGAGGGCGGGCGCCTGGCCGCCGTGACCAATGTGCGCGAGCCGCATCAGGCGGCGGCGCCGCGCTCGCGCGGCGCGCTGGTCCGGGATTTCGTCAGCGGCGGCGAGACGGCGATGGCACAGGCGGCGCGGATCAGCGCCGCCGGCGACGCTTACGGCCCGCACAATCTGCTGCTGTGGGACGGGGCGCAGCTGGTGTTCGTCAGCAACCGCAACCAGGCGCGGCCGCAGGCGGTGCAGCCGGGCCTGCACGGCATCTCCAACGGCCCCTATGACGCGCCCTGGCCAAAAGCACGGCGGCTCAACGCCCGCCTGGGCGAATGGCTGTCCGCACCGGGCCAGGCAAACCCCGAGAATCTCGAACCGCTGCTCGAAGCCCTGGCCGATGAACATGGCGCCGCCGATGGCGAGCTGCCGCAAACCGGCGTCGGCCTGGAACTGGAACGCCGGCTGGCACCGGCCTTCATCCGCGGCGACGCTTACGGCACGCGCGCCAGCACCGTGCTGCTGATCCGGCGCGATGGCCGGGCCGTGCTGTTCGAGCGCAGCTTCGGGCCGGACAAGAAACCTCTCGGCGATGTGCGCCTGGAGCTGCGGTTGCCCGCCCCCACCATCACGCCCTGACCGAATCCCGGAGCCGCCAGCAATGCCCGATACGCGCGAAACACTGCCGCAGGACGACTACCTCTGCGCCCGGCTGCGGCGCATCGAGGTGGAGGTGCAGGTCGGCTTGCATCCCTGGGAGCTGCACCCGGAAAAACCGACGCGGCTGTGGGTGGACGTGGAGCTGTATTCGTTCAATCCGCCGCACCGCCCGGCGGGCCTGTACGAAGTGATCGACTACGACCGCGTGCGCAACTACGTCCGCGCCTGGGAGCAGAAGGCGCATACGCCGCTGCTGGAAACGCTGGCGGAGGAGCTGGTGGAGTTCGGTTTCGGCGACGAGCGCGTCGACGCGGTGCGCGTGTCGCTGCTCAAGCCGGACATCTTCAACGAGACGCATGGCGCGGGTGTCGAGCTGTTCCGCCGCCGTTTCAGGCGCGGCGCGGCGACGCCTGCGGCCAGCGAGAAGCCCGCCGCGAAGAAACGCAAGGCGGCGAAGAAGGGCAAATAATCAGCGCCTGATCAGGGCTCGTGGCGCAGGAAGACCAGCGAGGAAAAATGTTCCATGTCCGAGCGCTCCGAAACCACCAGGAATTCCTCCTCGATCCGATAGGATTCGGAAAACTCCCCGATCAATTCCGTGCCGGCTTCGCTCAACAAGGACTTGTCGTTCTCGGTTGCGCTGTCGTCGAAAATATAGCGAACCCGGACCGCATCGAAATCCAGCTCGACCGAAACCGCGATCAGTGACTGCGGCACCCGCGCCAGCAGGGCGCGTTGCGCGGCAAGCATGAGACCTGCTTCTTCCTGCGTCATTTAGCTTGCGCTCCCTAAAGTTGCGGAACTGCGCATGTTACGTGAGAAAGTAGGGCGGCCTGTGGCCGCCGGCTTTTCGTTTCAAGCCGCAGCGCAGCGGCGGCCACAGGCCGCCCTACAAAAGCCCCTCTCCCCCGTCGACCGCCAGGGTGGTGCCAGTGACAAAAGCCGCGGCGGGACTGACCAGGTAGCGCACCGCTTCCGCGATGGCCTCGGCGCCGCCTAGCCTTTGCAAGGGCACGCGCGCCAGGTGTTCCTTCTGGCGCTGCGGATCGACGCTGTCATCGATCGGCCACAGGATGCCGCTGGGGGCCACGGCATTGACCCGCACTTCGGGCGCCAGCTCCAGCGCCAGCACCCGCGTCATCGCTTCCAGCCCGGCCTTGGCCGCGCAGTACGGCGCCCGCGCCGCCAGCGGCTTGCGCGCGTACAGGTCGCTGATGTTGACGATGGCGCCGCGCGCCTGGCGCAGCGCCGGGGCGCAGGCCTGGGACAGGAACAGCGGCGCCTTCAGGTTGGTGCCGAGCAGATCGTCGAAGGCGCTCTCGCTGATGCTGCCCAGCGGTGTTTCGTAATAGGTGGAGGCGTTGTTGACCAGGGCATCGAGCCGCCCCCAGTGCTCCAGGGTCTGCTCCGCCAGCCGCGCCAGCTGGTCCACCGCCAGCAGGTTGGCGCGCAGGCTCAGGGCCGAATCCGGGCGCAGCTGGTTCAGCTCCGCCGCCAGGGCGCGCGCATCGGCGCCGGAGGCGCGGTAATGGATCACCACATTCATGCCCGCTCCGTGCAGGCTGCGGGCGATGGCCGCGCCGACGCGGCGCGCGCCGCCGGTGACCAGGGCCGTCCCGCTCAGGCCGCTGGCCGGATCGCCGGCTTTTCGATCTTCCTCGCGCAAATCCATGGCTGCTCCTTTATCCTGTTATAGCGCGATTGGTATGCGCTCTCCTCCCCCTATTCTACGGACCTGATCGTGAGCGACCTGCTGCAAGTCATCCTGCTTGGCCTGATCGAAGGCATTACCGAATTCCTGCCCATTTCCAGCACCGGCCATCTGCTCATCGCCGAGCACTTCGGCCTGGGCCAGCGCAGCGACGTGTTCAATGTGGTGATCCAGGCCGGCGCCATCCTCGCCGTCGTGCTGATCTACCGCGCCCGCCTGTGGGAGCTGGCCAGCAATTTCCACAAGGCCGAGAACCGCGACTACTCGCTCAAGCTGGTCACCGCCTTCCTCATCACCTCGGTGTGCGGCTTCATCCTGGTCAGCAAGCTGCATTTCAAGCTGCCCGAAGAGCTGGGGCCGGTGGCCTGGGCCCTGCTCATCGGCGGCGTGTGGATGATCGTGGCGGAATGGCTGGCGGAATGGCTAGACCGATCACTACCGACTCTCGCCCATCGTGTAGACAATATTGAAGTTCAGAGTGCTGGCTTGAAGGCTTTCTGGACTGCCATCTCAAAGTTACTAGCAGCACGGAAACCGGACAGCGTGCGCATCACCTGGATCGTGGCCATCGCCGTGGGCCTGGCGCAGGTGGTGGCGGCAGTGTTTCCCGGCAGCTCGCGTTCTGCCTCCACCATTTTCATCGCCATGCTGCTCGGTACCAGCAACCGCGCCGCCGCGACCGAATTCGCCTTCCTGGTCGGCATCCCCACCATGTTCGCCGCCAGCGGCTACGAGCTGCTCAAGGCGCTCAAGCAGGGCGGCGCCAGCGGCGAGAACTGGACCGACCTGGGCATCGCCTTCGTCGTCTCCACCGTCACCGCCTTCATTGCGGTGAAATGGCTGCTGGGCTACATCCGCAGCCATCGCTTCACCGCCTTCGCCATCTACCGCATCATCGCCGGCGGGGCCCTGCTGGTGTTTCTGGCGAGGATTCCGGCCAGCGCGGCTGGCGGCTGATACGCAGGTCGGGCTTTAGCCGCTGGTGGGTGGAGCGCCTTCAGGCGCGTAACCCACCGCTGCGCCAATGGTGGGTTACGCTTCGCTCCACCCACCCTACTTTTGCTGAGTGATTTTGCTTGCCTCTCCCCCCGGGAGAGGCCGCGCGAAGCGCGGGTGAGGGGCGCGGTATCAACGAAGTGCGCTCTACATTGAGATCGCGCCCCTCACCCCTACCCCTCTCCCGGGGGGAGAGGGGATTCAATCGGCTGCTCTCACCCCAGCCATTCATCAAACAGGCGCCGCCCCCAATAGAGCCCCACTCCGCTGCCGACCGCGCCGAGCACCACCGCCGCCGGCAGCGCCCATAGCGCGCCCAGCCACCAGCCGAACCAGCCCAGCGCGGTGGTGCCGATCAGAGCGAACAGGGTGCGCATGGCGGCGGCCGCGCGGCGCTACAGCGACATGCAGGCGGCGGCGCGCAGCCGCAGCACCGCTTCCTGCGCGAACTGCGTCTTGTAGCGATCGGCGATCTCGGCCACCGCCTGCTCGCTCCGCGCGTCGGCCGGATGCACCAGCTGCAGCACATGGGTCTGCTCGTGCGCGGTACTGCCATCGGCGTTGCGCCACTGCCCCTGCGCTTCGAGCAGGCTGAAGCCCTGCGGAAAGCGCGGGGCGATTTCCGCGCTGACGAAGCCGGCCCATTCCTGCGGCGTCACGTCCGGGCCATGCGGCCGCCCGGTGCCGAAATACAGCGTGTCCTGAATCGCCGCCTGCTGACCTGGCGCGCACTGCGGTGCGGGGTTGGCCGCGCAAGCCGCCAGCAAGGCTGCCGCGGGAAAAACCATGGCCCTCAAGCGGCGCGCTCCCCGTGGTCCTGGCGAAACGCCTGCAGGCGCTGTGTGCGCCGCTGCTTCAACTCCTCGCCCACAGCCACGCCGGAGAATCCATCCTTGACCACCTCGCCGGCCTGGATCGCCGCGGCGGCCGCGCGCGCCGCGCGCAGGTAGGCCACCGGCGGATACTCGCAGTTCTCCTGGCCGAGGCGGCCGCGCGCGTCGCACAGGCAGGCGTCCAGCGCCTGATCGAAGAATTCGCCGCGCCTGAAGGCGCCGAGCCGCTCCAGCATGTCCAGCAGGGTGGCGGCACGCAGCTCGCGCACGCGATGCACCAGCAGGTGATCGCGGGTCACCGCCAGCGCCAGGTCGCGCTGCGCATTGGGCACGCGCAGGCGCGCGCAGAACTGCTCCACCAGGGGCAGGCCGCGCATATCGTGCATGCGATGGCTGGGCAGTTCCGCCTTCGGCGTCACCGCCTTGCCCAGGTCATGCAGCAGGGCGGCGACGCGCACCGGCAGCGGGAAGCCCAGGCGCGCGCCGACATCGATGCACATCAGGGTGTGCACCAGGGTGTCGACTTCGGGATGGTAGTCGGCGCGCTGCGGCACGCCGGACTGCGCCGCCAGCTCCGGCATCACCCGCGCCAGCGCACCGCAGTCGTGCAGTACCTGGAAGTACACGCTGGGGCGATAACCGCCTTCCTCACGGCCGTCGCCGGAGAGAGAGCGCTCGGTTTCCCTCCACACCCGTTCCGGCACCAGGTGATCGGCCTCGCCCTGCTCCACCATCTGCCGCATCAGGTCCATGGTCTCCGCGGCGACGCGGAAACCCAGCGGCGCGAAGCGCGCGGCGAAGCGGGCCACGCGCAGGATGCGCACCGGGTCCTCGGCGAAGGCGGGAGAGACATGGCGCAGCACGCGCGCCTCCAGATCTCGCTGGCCGCCGTAAGGGTCCACCAGCGCGCCATGCTCGTCCCGCGCCATGGCGTTGACGGTGAGATCGCGCCGGATCAGGTCTTCTTCCAGCGTCACGGCGGCGCCGGTGTGAAAGGTGAAGCCGTGGTAACCGCGCCCGGACTTGCGCTCGGTGCGCGCCAGCGCGTACTCCTCCTTGCTCTGCGGGTGCAGGAAGACCGGGAAGTCCTTGCCCACCGGCCGGTAGCCGGCGGCCACCATGTCCTCGGGCTCGGCGCCGACCACCACCCAGTCCTGCTCGCGCACCGGCAGGCCGAGCAGGGCATCGCGCACGGCGCCGCCGACCAGGTAGGACTTCATTGCACGGCCGGGGGCGCGGTGCCGCCGTCAGGTGCCGCATCCGCCGGCGCGGCCGCCGGCTGCGTCACGGGCGCGCTCACCGGCATGGTGATCTGCCCCAACCATGCATCGAGCTTCTGCGGCTCGCCGCTGCGGCGCCAGCCGAATACCACCGAATGCCACAGCACGCGCTGCACGTAGTCGCGCGTCTCGTTGTAGGGAATGTTCTCGATCCACACCGCGGCATCGCGCGGCGCGTCGGGCAGCCAGCGCGTGGCGGCGTTGGGCCCGGCGTTGTAGGCGGCGATGGCCGGCGGCGCCTGCTGGCCGAACAGGTCGAGCAGGTCATGCAGCTCGGCGCTGCCCAGCGGCACATTGACCAGGGGATCGAACAACTGCGCGCGCGTCGGCGGCGGCCGCCCCCAGCGCCTGGCCACGCGCTGCGCCGTGTCGGGAATCATCTGCAGCAGGCCCAGCGCGCCGGCATGCGACACCACCTCGGCGTCGTACAGGCTTTCCTGCCGCAGGATGGCGTAGATCAGATCCTCCGGCACCTGGCTCAGCGCGACGGCGGTATGCACCGCCACGTCGTAGGGCTTGGGATAGAGCAGCTGGTAATCGTTGAACACGCCCTGCTTGCTGGCGCTGGCGATGCCCTGCTCGTACCAGCCCCAGCGCATCGCCAGCGACACCGCCTGCAGGCGCGAGGCCGGATCGAGGCCGTCGACGCCGGACTGCCATTCCACCGCCGCCAGCGGCTTGAGATCGCACAGCAGCAGCTCATGCGCGCGCACGAACGGCGGCTCCTGCGCGATCTGCGCGCCGACCGCGGTGTTGATGGTCAGCGGCTGCGGGTGCGGCGCAAAGGGCTGGCCCAGGCGCGCGCTGGACAGCGCGGCGTAGTAGTTGTCGTTGGCGGTGAGCTGCGCGTAGACCGCGCGCGCGGCGGCAGCATCGCCGCCCTGCATCTCGCCGGCGCGCGCCGCCCAGTAGCGCCAGCGCGGCAGGTTGCCGAGCGCCGGCGGCATCGCCGCCAGGGCTTGCGCCGCCCGCGGCCAGTTGCCGGCCCACAGCGCGGCGCGCACCGTCCACTCGGCGCTGCGCTCGTCGACATCGCCGGCGGCGACGCGGGCGAACCAGTCCAGCGCTTCAGGGCGGCGACTCCAGGCCAGACTCAGCGCCACCGCGCGCGCATAGAGGCTGGCACCGGCCGCGTCGAGCTTGCGCGCGTCGAGCAGCGGCTGGTAGCGCTCCATCGCCGCATCGGCATCGGCGCGGGCCAGCCGCGTCCAGCCGTCCAGCTGGGCGGCTGGCTCGACGGTGAGCTCCGGCTGGGCGATGAGGCGGTCGATTTCACGCTGCGGCTGTTCGATCAGGGCGGCCCATTGCTGCACCGGCGCGGCCATTTCGGGCGACAGCGTCCGCGCCAGGCTTTGCGCCAGCCTGTAGTTGCCGGCGGCCAGGGCCAGCCGCGCCCGCTGGTCGACCAGGGAGGCCGGCAGCAGCTTGCGCGCGCGCAGCCAGTCGAAAGCCGGCTCGCACTCCGCCGGCATGTCGCGGCCGTTGAGCCATTGCTCGACGATCGCCGGCGCCAGGTCCTTGGTCTGGTTCAGGGCGATGCGCGCCTGCAGGGCATTGCAGCGCAGGCTGGCATCGGCGCCGGTGTCGACGTACTGAGTGTAGAACAGCGACCAGGACTTGCGCCGCGCCAGCTCCGGCAGCCAGGCGCGCCGCAGCGCGCGGCCGACCGGCTGCTCGCCGTTGTCCTTGAGGAACTGGCCGATGCGCACGTCCACCGTATTCGGGTCGGGCGCCAGCCGCAGATCACGCCTCAGCCGCGCCGCTTGCAGATAGGGATACAGCGGATAGGCCAGCAGGGCCGCGCTGTCCTGCGGCGGCCCTTCCGGCAGCATGGTGCTGGCGGTGGTGTAGTCGCGCAGGAATTCCTGCCGCGCGGCGGCATAGGCGTCGTCATCGGCGCGCGCCAGCAGGGCGGCGCAGAGCAGCGCGGGCAGCAACAACAAAGGGGCGGATTTCAGCCGCATGGGCGAATTCAGGGCCTGTTTACCGTTATTGGAGTGCAACCGCGGCGGCGAGTTTCGTGCGGCCGCAAAGTCGCAGCGAACGCACACCCACCCGCTCATTGTAGGCGGCCAGGGGGCCGCACCGGAATGGCTGCGCCATTGCCGCTCTCCCGCATTGCGGAAGCACACCGGGGAAACAGCATCAGGATTTCCGCGCTCGCGCGCGGAGACTCAAGCCTCGGACAAACTCAGCAGGCTCCCGCGCACCGGTCGGCGCGCGGAAGCCCGGTTGGGATCAGGACCAGTCGTCCCCGCCGCCGCCGGCGCTGTCGCTGCTGCTGTCCCAGGAGCCGCTGTCGCTGACGCCGAAGTCGTTGCCGCCCATGTCGGCATTGGGGTCGCTCGGCGGTTCGCGATAGGTGCCGGAGTCGGCGCCATCGAAAGGCCGCCGTTCGCCGCCGTCGAGCAGGCGATGCGCCAGCTCCTCGCCCGCTACCACGCCGGCACCGACGGCCAGCCCGGTGCCGAGGCTGCCGAGCAGGCCCGAACCACCGCCGGGAGGCGGATAGCCGTTGCCGTAGCCGCCGCCATAGTTGCCGCCGGCCGGCCCGCCATAGCCCGGCCCGTAGCCCGGCATTACTGCCTGCTGGCGGCGGCGCAGCAGCGCCCACACGATCGCCACGATCAGGAAAATGCTGATCACCAGCCCCCAGGGGAAGCTGGCATGTGCCGGGCTCTGCACAACGGCAAGCGGCGCAGCATTCATCGCCCCGGGATTGGCCGTCATGGCCCGCGCCTGCGGATACAGTTCCGCGCGCAACGCGCTGACCGACTCCGGCTTGGCGAAGGGCAGGCCGGGGGCGAGCTTTTCCGCGGTCTGGAATTCGTCGCGGGCGGGGCCGAACTTGCCCTGCTTGGCATCCAGTTCGGATTCGACGTAATGCGCCTTGGCGCTGGCCGGATGATCCTTCAGCACCTGCGCCATCATCTCCTGCGCCTGGTCGAGGTGGCCGCTGCTGGCGGCTTCGTAGACCTGGTGCATGCTGGCATCGGCGTCAGCCGCGGCAATCCCGCCGGTGAGGCTGGCGCAGGCGGCAAACAACGCAATCAAAATCGGTTTGGACATGGAAACTCCGGAGGAGGTCTCGGTGATGCTTGGACAGCTCTCAGGCACAAAATGTTGCCGTCCGCGTGGAATTCAAGCGCAGGCCAGCCGGCGCAGCCTCTCAGGCCCGGCCGGCGGCGCGCAGCCGGGCCAGTTCGGCGCAGCCGAAATGGATGAAGCACAGGCCCGAATACACCGGCGCGATCAGGTTCAGCAGCGGCACCAGCTGGACCAGGGAGGCGACGCAGCCGAGCAGGAAGAACTGACCGCCGGCGCGGCTGCGCAGAATCGCATACTCGTCGCGGCTGGCATGCTCGGCCAGGGCGTCGTAGCGGAACAGGCGATCGTTGAGCCAGCCGTTGAGCAGCACCGGCAGCACGATGGCGGGGATGCCGAACAGCCACAGCGGCAAGGTCACCAGCCACAGCAGCAGGTAGGCCAGGGTCGACGCCAGGGCGTTCCAGATGCTGCCGGCGACGGTACCGCCCTTGCGCCGCTCCAGTTGCGGGTAATCGCGCCCGGCGACGAACTCGACCATCAGCGGCATCGCCAGCGTGGCGGTGATCAGCAGCGCGCTGGCCTGCACCAGCGGCGGCAGGATCAGCAGCAGGGCGATGGCGACGCTGAACTCGCTCACCACATGCAGCACCGAGTCGCCCAGCAGATTGCTCAGCGCCGGCACTGAAGCGAGATGCTGCAGGCCGTTGACCAGGTCGTGCCAGAAGAAGAAGCCGAGGAACGACCACAGCAGCACCGAGCCGAGCAGCGGCCACAGCACCAGGCCGAGCATGCGGGCGGTGAAAAAATCGCGGGTGGCCTTGGCCAGCGCTTCAGTCATGCGTGCTTCGCAGCGCGGGGCATCAGGCTTCCGCGAGCTGCGCCACCGCATCGCGCAGCAGGCGCACGCCGCGCACGCCGCCGTTGAGGATGCCGTCGCGCAGGATCTGGATCGCCTGCTGGCGCGGGAAGCTGCGCCGCCATACCAAACCGATGCGCCGCGTCGGCGCCGGGGCGGCGAACGGTACCGAGGGCAGCGGATGCGGCTCGGCCGGACGGTTGTCGACCGAGCCGCGCGGCAGCACGGTGATGCCCAGGCCGCTGTCGACCATGTAGCGGATCGTCTCCAGCGAACTGCCGGTGTGCGGTCGCGGACCATCACCTTCGGCATCGACGCACTTGGGGCAGACCGCGATGACCTGGTCGCGGAAGCAATGGCCGGGGCCGAGCAGCAGCAGATGCTCTTCCGCCAGCTTCTTCGCCGGCAGGGCGGTTTCATTGACCCAGCGGTGATCGCGCGGCAGCACCACCACGAATTCCTCGTCGTACAGCGCCCAGGCGGAGAGGCCGTGCAGGTCCACCGGCAGGGCGATGATGGCGACGTCCAGCTCGTTGTCGCGCAGCTGCTCCAGCAGCACGGCGGTGAAATTCTCCTCGATCACCAGCGGCATCTGCGGCGCGCGCTGGCGCAACTCGGGCACCAGGCTGGGCAGCAGGTAGGGACCGACGGTGTAGATGGCGCCGAGGCGCAGCGGGCCGACCAGCTCGTCCTTGCCCTCGCCGGCGATGTCCTCGACCCGCTTGGCCTCGGCCAGCACGCGCCTGGCCTGGGCGATGATGCGCTCGCCCACCGGCGTCGGCCGCGCCTCGCCGCGGATGCGCTCGAACAGCGCCACGCCCAGTTCCTCCTCCAGCTTCTTCAGCGCCACCGACAGCGTCGGCTGCGACACGAAGGAACGCTCGGCGGCGCGCGAGAAATGGCGCTCCTTGTCGAGGTTCACCAGGTAGCGCAGTTCGGTCAGGGTCATGGGCTTCGCCCGGGAGGGGGGAGGCGGGAGGCGAGAGGCGCAAAAGCCAAGGCGAGGCAGCGCGGTGCTTTCCCGCCTCTCGCCTCCCGCCTCTCGCCTCTCGTCTTCATGCGAGCAAATGCCCGACCTGCTCCAGCGCGGCGCGCGCCCGTTCCAGGTCCGGCTCCTGCACCAGCACGTACTCGGTTTCGTAGCTGTTCACCGCGAAGATGCTGACGCCGGCTTCGGCCAGCGGGCCGGCCACCGAGGCGAGCACGCCGGATTCGGAGAAGGGAAACGGCCCGGCCACTTCCAGGGCGCGCCACACGCTGCCCTGGAACGACTCGTCGGCCTCGCGCACCACGGTCAGCGAGTCGCGCGTGCGCACCACGGCGAACAGGCCATCCTGCGAGGACGGCAGCGGCAGGGCCGCATCGCGCGGCAGGCGTTCCACCGCCAGCCGCCAGGGATGCGTCATCAGCCGCAATCGTCTGCGCAGAGTCATAGCCAATCCCGTTTGATCAAAAACTCCTCGTACAACCGCGCCTCGGCGCTGCCGGGCTCGGGCTGGTAATCGTAACGCCAGGCCGCCAGCGGCGGCATCGACATCAGTATGGACTCGATGCGGCCGCCGGATTGCAGCCCGAACAGGGTACCGCGATCCCACACCAAGTTGAACTCGACATAGCGGCCGCGGCGGTACAGCTGCCAGTCGCGTTCGCGCTGGCCGTAGGGCGTGTCCTTGCGGCGCTGGGCGATCGGCAGATAGGCCGGCAGCAGGTGGTCGCCGACGCTGCGCATCAGCGCAAAACTTTGCTCGAAGCCGCCCTCGCGCCAGTCGTCGAAGAACAGGCCGCCGACGCCGCGCGGTTCGTTGCGGTGCTTGAGGAAGAAATAGTCGTCGCACCACTGCTTCAGTTTCGGATGCACCTGGGCGCCAAACGGCGCGCAGGCCTCGCGCGCGGTGGCGTGCCAGTGGCGCACGTCCTCCTCGAAGCCATAGTACGGCGTGAGGTCGAAGCCGCCGCCGAACCACCAGATCGGCTCGGCGCCCGGCGCCTCGGCGACGAGGAAGCGCACATTGGCGTGCGCGGTGGGCAGGTAGGGATTGCGCGGATGCACCACCAGCGACACGCCCATGGCGCGGAAGCCGCGGCCGCTCAGCTCGGGGCGCTGGGCAGTGGCGGCGGGCGGGAGCTTCGCCCCGCTGACATCGGAGAAGTTGACGCCGGCGCGCTCGAAGACCGCGCCATCGGCCAGCACGCGGCTTTCTCCGCCGCCGCCCTCGGGGCGGGTCCAGACGTCATGCCGGAATTTCGCCACGCCATCGAGCTGCTCGAACGCGGCGCAAATACGGTTCTGCAAATCGCGCAGATAGGTTTCGACCGCCTGGATGTCGACCGTGCTCATCGGCGCAGGATCATGCCGCTGATGACATCACGGATCACCGTCGGCGATTCCAGCTTGCCGAGGGCGCCGGGCACCAGCGCGTCGATGCTGCGCCGGAACGCCAGGCGCACGCCGCTGGCGCTGCGGATGGCTTCATGGCCGGAACGGTTGGCGCTGGTGGAAACGATCGGTCCGCCGTAGGCCAGGCACAGTGCCTGCACCACCGGGTGGGCGCTGACTCTGATCGCCACCGAGTCGCGCTCACCGCTGATCCACATCGGCGTGTGGTCGGAAGCCGGGAATATCCAGGTGGCCGGCCCCGGCCAGGTGGCGAAGGCGCGCTTCTGTGCGGTACGCGAGGGCAGCTGCACGAAGGGTTCGAGCTGGGCGAAGTCGGCGGCGACCAGGATCAGGCCCTTGCGCCAGTCGCGGCGCTTCAGCGTCAGCAGCTTGTCCACCGCGCGTTCACTGAGTGGATCGCAGCCCAGGCCCCACACCGCTTCGGTGGGATAGGCGATGACGCCGCCGGCGCGCAGGGCGGCGCAGGCGGCGCGCACCGGCGTCGTTGCCATGACCGGATTAACCCTTCTTGCCGGCGGCGCGCTTTGCCGCGGTTTTCTTGGCGGCCGCTTTCTTCGCCGGAGCCTTCTTGGCGGCGGCCTTCTTCACTGCCGCCTTGGGCGCTGTATCACCCTCGGCCGGCGCGGCGGCTTTCTTGGCGGCAGCCTTCTTGCCGCCCTTCTTCTTGCCGGGCTTGGCCGCTTCGGCCTCGGCCAAATAAGCCTCGCACTCGAACACCGACAGCGACTCGGGATCGCGCAGCTTGGGAATGCGCGCCTTGCGCTTGCCGTCGGTGATGTAGGGACCGAAACGGCCCTTGACGATGCGGATGCCGGTGTTGTCGAACAGCTTGATGGTGGCCGCTTCCAGCGCCGCCTGCTTGGCTTCGATCAGCTCGATCACGCGCGGCATTTCGATGGTGAAGGGGTCGTCATCCTTCTTCAGCGAAACGAACTGGTCGCCGTAGCGCGCATAGGGGCCGAAGCGGCCGATGTTGACGTCGACTTCGACGCCGCTGCCCGGCAGCGGGCCGAGCTTGCGCGGCAGCTTGAACAGCTCCAGCGCCTGCTCGATGGTGATGGTGTCGATGCGCTGGTTGGCGCGCAGGGAAGCGAAGCGCGGCTTGTCGACATCTTCCTTGGTGCCGATCTGCACGAACGGCCCGTAGCGGCCGAGGCGCGCGCTGATCGGCTTGCCGCTGACGGGGTCGGTGCCGATCTGCCGCGCTTCCGAAACCTCCGAGCGCGACAGCTCCATCTTCGAATCGACGGTGGGCTTGAAGTCGCTCCAGAAGCGCGCCAGCAGCGGCACCCATTCCTCCTCGCCGCGCGAGATGGCGTCCAGCTCGTCTTCCAGCTTGGCGGTGAAAGCGTAATCGACGTAGCGGGTGAAATGCTCGGTGAGGAAGCGGTTGACGATCATGCCGACATCGGTCGGGATGAAGGCCTTGCCCTCGAGCAGCACGTACTCGCGCGCCTGCAGGGTGGAGATGATCGAGGCGTAGGTGGAGGGACGGCCGATGTCGTATTCCTCCAGCGTCTTCACCAGGCTGGCCTCGGTGTAGCGCGGCGGCGGCTGGGTGAAGTGCTGCTCGGGCAACAGCTCCAGCAATTTGACGCGCTCGCCCTCGGCCAGCGGCGGCAGGCGCTTCTCGTCGTCCTCGTGCGCCTCGGCTTCGTCGTCGACGGCGATGCCGTAGGCGGCGAGGAAGCCCGGCTCGACCAGGGTCTGGCCGTTGGCGCGGAACGCGTGATCCTTGCCGGCGCGCAGCTCGGCGGTGACGGTGTCGAACACCGCCGGATTCATCTGGCTGGCGACGGTGCGCTTCCAGATCAGGTCGTACAGCTTGGCCTGGTCCGGAGTGAGATAACGGCCGACCTGCTCGGGCGCACGCGCGGCGGCGGTGGGGCGCACTGCTTCATGCGCTTCCTGCGCGTTCTTCGACTTGGTCTTGAACTGGCGTGCCTCGTCCGGCAGCGACTTGGCGCCGTAGCGGTTCCTGATGGTGTCGCGGATCTCGACCAGGGCGTCCTGCGCCAGCGACACCGAGTCGGTACGCATATAAGTGATGAGGCCGACCGCCTGGCCTTCGATCTCCACGCCTTCATACAGCTGCTGCGCGGTGCGCATGGTGCGGCTGGCGGTGAAGCCGAGCTTGCGGTTGGCGTCCTGCTGCAGGGTCGA
>Ga0302314_10013017_pt1 | contig 14328 bp, 6 predicted proteins | sample III_Palsa_N2_3_FD_200533 | JGI IMG/M metagenome (GOLD analysis project Ga0302314, IMG submission 200533) | Peat permafrost microbial communities from Stordalen Mire near Abisko, Sweden - III_Palsa_N2_3 | ecosystem: Environmental > Terrestrial > Soil > Palsa > Peat permafrost | place: Sweden... | reverse complement strand
GCGCCGATGAAGACGCCGGTCGGGGTGCCCCGCATCGACCCCGGATCGATCCCCGCCCGCTCGAACGCCTCCCACGACGTCTCCAACAACAACCGCTGCTGCGGATCCATCGCCAACGCCTCACGCGGCGAAATACCGAAGAACCCCGCATCAAACTCCCCCGCCCCATACACAAACCCACCCTCACGCACATACGAACAACCCACCACATCCGGATCCGCATCAAACAACCCCGCCAGATCCCACCCCCGATCCACCGGAAAACCACCCACCACATCCCCACCACCCACAACCACCCGCCACAACTCCTCCGGCGACCCCACCCCACCAGGAAAACGACACCCCATCCCCACAATCGCCACCGGCTCACCCAACCCACCACCCCCACCAACCCGCACACCCACCACCGAACCCACACCCTCACCCACCAACAAACCACCCACAAACCGCGCCAACAACACCACACTCGGATAATCAAAAACAACCGCAACCGGCAACCGCAAACCCGTCACCGCATTCAACCGATTCCGCAACTCCACCGACGTCAACGAATCAAAACCCAAATCCTTGAACGCCCGCCCCACATCCACCCCATCCACCCCACCATGACCCAGCACCCCAGCCACCTCACCCCGCACCAACTCCACCACCACACGCTCCCGCTCCACCCCACCCAAACCCGCCAACCGCACACCCAACCCACCACCACCAACACCCACACCAGCAACACCACCGGCCTCGTGGAATGCAGCCAGCAACGGGCTCGGACGGGCCGCCGTGAACACCGAACCGAAGCGCTCCCAGTCGACATCCGCGACGGCCACAAAGGTCTCGTCATGGTCGAGTGCCTGCTGAAGTGCGGCGATCGCAGCCGCGGGATCGATCACCGGGATTCCCCGGCGGCGCAGCGGGTCCTGGAGCTCCTCGGCGATCATTCCGCCCCCGGCCCAGGGGCCCCAGGCCACCGACAGCACCGGCAGGCCTGCGTCCCGGCGCTGCTGCGCCAGGGCGTCGAGGTGAGCATTGGCCGCCGCATACGCTCCGTGGTCCCCCACGCCCCACACACCGGCGATGGACGAGAACAGCACGACGGCGTCCAGGGCATCCCGGTCCAGGCAGGCCTCAAGGTGTGCGAGACCGGTGACCTTGGCGCTCAGCACCTCGGCCAGGCCTGCGAGATCCAGATCCGCGAGCGGGGCCAGTGTGCCCACACCGGCGGCGTGCACGAGGGTGCGGATCGGGCCGTGCTCGACGACCAGCTCCGGAACGAGCGCCGAGACCTCGTCCCGGTCGGACAGATCACAGGCGACGACGACCGCCCGCGCGCCCAGGTCGCCCAGCTCTGACACGAGCTCGCGCGCGCCCGGCGCATCGGGCCCCTGACGGCTGAGCAGTACCAGTGTCCTGGTCCCCTTCTGTGCCAGCCAGCGCGCCACATGCGCGGCGAGTGCCCCGGTACCGCCGGTGATCAGGGCGGTGCCCTGCGGTGCCCAGTTCCGCTGCGCGGGCGCGTCGCCCAACGCGGCCCGCACCAGGCGGCGTGTGAACACGCCGGATCCCCGCAGCGCCAGCTGGTCCTCGCCCCCGGCCCCGCCCAGGATGCCGACGAGCCGGGCGGACCCTCGGGCGTCCAGGGTCTCGGGGAGGTCCACGAGTCCGCCCCACAGGTGCGGGTGTTCCAGTCCGACCACCCGGCCCAGGCCCCAGACCTGCGCCTGCTCGGGACTGGTCAGGCGGTCCGAGCGGCCGATCGAGACCGCACCGCTGGTGGCGCACCACAGCGGCACCGACGGCTGGAGCACGGACAGCGCCTGGACCAGCAGCAGGCTGGACGCGACGCCGGTCGCAACCTCGGGCAGCCCCGGGGACGGGGAGAGGTCCACGGGAAGCAGGGACAGCACTCCGCTGATGTCGGCGGTTCCGGCACCGGCCTGCCGAAGCCGTTCGGTCATCCGGTCGGTCGTCGACGCGTCCTCGGCGGAGAGCACGACCGGGAGCGGGCGTATCCCGTGCTCCGCGAGGCCGGCCGTCACCGCCACCGTCAGGGCGTCATCGGCCCGGGCCTCCGGTACCACCAGCAGCCAACTGCCGGTTGCCGCCGTCAAGGCGCTGTCCTCGACAGGCTTCCAGCCGATCTCATAGCGCCAGCTGTCGCCGACGGCACGCTGACGCTGCTGACGGGCGAAGGTCACCAGGGCCGGCAGGGCGGACGTCAGGGTCCCGGGCTCGGCACCCAGTATCCCGGCGACGGCATCGATGTCCTCGCCCTCCACCGCCTCCCAGAACCGAGACTCCACCACCGATTCAGTGCCGGACGAAGCAGGTGCATCGAGCCAGTACCGCCGCCGCTGGAAGGCATAGGTCGGCAGGTCGACGGCCCGGCCCCGGGGGTGGGCCGATCGCCAGTCGACAGGCACCCCGTTGACGTGCAGGGTGGCGGCGGAGGTCAGGAAGCGGACGACGCCGCCCTCGTCACGGCGCAGCGTGCCGGTGACCACCACCGGGGTGTCCTGCAGGGTCTCCTGGAGCGCCATGGTCAGCACCGGGTGCGGGCTGACCTCCACGAACACCCCGTGCCCGTCGGCCAGCAGCGCACGCGTCGTGTCCTCCAACTGCACCGTCCGGCGCAGGTTGCGGTACCAGTAGGCGGCATCCAGCTGCGCGGTGTCGATCAACCCGCCCGTCACCGTCGAGTAGAACGGCACCCGCGACGACACGGGTGCGATCGGGGCGAGTACGTCGAGCAGGCGGGCTTCGATCTCCTCGACATGCGCCGAGTGCGAGGCGTAGTCCACGGGAATCCGACGCGCGCGAAGCCCATCGTGGGTCAACTGGACCCCGAGCTCGTCCAAGGCACCGGTGTCGCCCGAAACCACCACCGAGGCCGGGCCGTTGACAGCAGCAAGCGACAACCGGCCGTCCCAGTCCGCGATCCGCTCGCGGACCTGCTCCTGTGCCACCGAAACGGACAGCATCCCACCGCGTCCTGCCAGTGCCGTCAGTGCCTGGCTGCGCAGCGCGACCACCCGCGCCGCGTCCTCCAGCGTCAGCGCTCCCGCGACGCATGCCGCCGCGATCTCGCCCTGGCTGTGACCGACCACCGCGGACGGCTCCACCCCGAACGAACGCCACAGCTCCGCCAGCGACACCATCACCGCGAACAGCACCGGCTGCACCACATCAACCCGCTCAAGCGACGCACCATCACCCCGCAGCACATCCGTCAACGACCAGTCCACGAAAGGCGCCAGCGCCGCCTCACACGCGGCCATCCGCTCCCGGAACACCGGCGACGAGTCCAGCAGCTCCACCGCCATCCCGGCCCACTGCGACCCCTGACCGGGGAAGACGAACACCACCCCACCGGTGTCGTCGGACGCGGTCCCCTGCACCACCTGTGCCGTGGCCGTCCGGCCCCGGCTCAGCGAGTCGAGCCCGCGCAGGAAGTCGTCGCGCTGCTCGCCGACCACCACCACCCGGTGCTCGAACAGCGAACGCGTGGTCGCCAGCGAATGTCCGACGTCCACGAGGTCCTGGTCCGGACGTTCCGCGAGCCAGTCCCACAGGTGCGCTGCCTGGTCCTGCAGTGCCTCGGGGCTGCGGGCCGAGAGCGTCCACGGCAGAGCACGGGCGGGGGTGGGATCGGCGGCGGACGCCGACACAGCCTCGGGCTCGTCTTCCAGAGGCTCGTGTTCCAGGATGACGTGCGCATTGGTGCCGCTGATGCCGAACGAGGAGACGCCGACCCGGCGCGGGCCGTCGCCGTCCGGCCAGTCGGCGGTCTCGGTCAGCAGCCGCACCCCGCCCGAGGACCAGTCCACGTGCGAGGACGGCTGATCCGCGTGCAGGGTCTTCGGCAGCACGCCGCCCCGCATGGCCAGCACCATCTTGATGACACCCGCGACACCTGCCGCAGCCTGCGTGTGGCCGATGTTGGACTTCAACGATCCGAGCCACAGGGGCTGACGCTCCGCCCCGCGTCGGCCATAGGTCGCGAGCAGTGCCTGGGCCTCGATCGGATCGCCCAGCACCGTTCCGGTGCCATGGGCCTCCACCGCATCGATCTGATCCGGCGTCAGCCGTGCGTCGGCCAGGGCACCTCGGATCACCTTCTCCTGCGCCTGGCCGTTGGGCGCGCTCAGGCCGTTGCTGGCTCCGTCCTGGTTGACCGCGCTGCCGCGAACGACAGCCAGTACCGTGTGCCCCGAGCGCCGGGCGTCCGAGAGGCGCTCCAGGAGCAGCATCCCCGCGCCCTCGCCCCAGCCCGTGCCGTCGGCCGTGGCGGAGAAGGACTTGCAGCGCCCGTCCGGGGCCAGGCCGCGCTGGCGGCTGAACTCCGTGAACATCCCGGGTTCGGACATCACCGTGACCCCGCCGGCCAGCGCCATCGAGCACTCGCCCCGGCGCAGCGCTGCACTCGCCAGGTGCAGGGCCACCAGCGAGGACGAGCAGGCGGTGTCCACGGTCATGGCCGGGCCCTCAAGACCCAGGGTGTAGGCGATACGGCCGGAGGCGACGCTTGCGGCACCGCCGGTCAGCAGATGCCCGTCGAGGCCGTCGGCGGCCTCGGCCTCGTGCAGGCGCGGACCGTAGTCCTGGGACATCGCGCCGACGAAGACCCCCACCTGCTGACCGCGCACGTCGGCCGGATCGACACCGGCCCGCTCGAAGGCCTCCCAGGTGGTCTCCAGCAGCAGCCGCTGCTGGGGGTCCATCGCCAGGGCCTCGCGCGGCGAGATGCCGAAGAAGCCGGCGTCGAACCGGTCGGCGTCATGGAGGAACCCACCCGCGCGGGCGTAGGTGGTGCCGGGGCGGGTGCCGGAGGCGTCGTAGAGCCTGCGGAGGTCCCAGCCCCGGTTCTCCGGGAAGTCCGAGATGGCGTCGCGACCGGCGAGGAGGAGGTCCCACAGTCCCTCGGGCGAGTCCACGCCGCCGGGGAGTCGGCAGCTCATCCCGACGATCACCACCGGGTCGTTCTCGGGGACGTTCCGCGTCGCCGGGGCCGGTCCTTCACTGTCAGCGCCCAGCAGTCGCGAGTGCAGGTGGGCGGCGAGCAGCGTCGGGGTGGGGTGGTTGAAGAGCACGGTGGCGGGCAGCGGCAGCCCGGTGGCTGCCGCCAGCCGGTTGCGTGCTTCGACCGCCGTCACCGAGTCGAAGCCGAGCTCCTTGAAGGTCCGGCTGGGGACGATCGCCTGCGGGTCCGCGTGCCCGAGCACCACGGCGGTGTGTGCGCGCACCAGGTCCAGCAGTCGGCGCGGCTGCAGCAGCGCATCGTCCGCGGCGGCCTGCGGGTGGTCCGCGGGCTCCGGGGTCGCCGGACTGACCGTCGTCGGCGACGCGGCCGAGGTGTCGAGCCAGTGGCGGGTGCGCTGGAAGGCGTAGGTGGGCAGGTCGACCCGCCGGGCGCCGGGAAAGGCTGTCTGCCAGGTGACGCCAACTCCGTTGACGTGCAGGGTGGCGACGGAGGCGAGGAAGCGGGCCATGCCGCCCTCGTCACGGCGCAGGGTGCCGGTGACGACCGCCGGGGCGTCCTGGACGGTCTGCTGCAGCGCCATGGTCAGCACCGGGTGCGGGCTGACCTCCACGAACACCCCGTGCCCGTCGGCCAACAGGGCCCGGGTGGCGTCCTCCAACTGCACCGTCGAGCGCAGGTTGCGGTACCAGTACGCGGCATCCAGCAGCGTGGTGTCGATCGATCCACCCGTCACGGTGGAGTAGAACGGCACTGCGGAGGCACGCGGCGCGACAGGGGCGAGTGCGATCAGCAGACGCTCTTCGATCTGTTCGACGTGCGCGGAGTGCGAGGCGTAGTCCACCGGGATCCGCCGCGCCTGTACGTCCTCCGCCTCGCAGCCCCGCAGCAGCTCGTCGAGGGCGTCGTTGTCGCCGGAGACCACCACCGAGGCCGACCCGTTGACGGCCGCCACCGACAGCCTGCCGTTCCACACGGCGATCCGCTCACGCACCTGCGCCTGCGGCAGTGCCACCGAGACCATGCCGCCGTCTCGACCCGCGAGGGCCTGGATCGCCCGGCTGCGCAGCGCGACCACCCGCGCCGCATCCTCCAACGACAGTGCCCCCGCGACACATGCCGCCGCGATCTCGCCCTGACTGTGGCCGACCACAGCCGAGGGCTCGACGCCGAAGGAGCGCCACAACTCGGCCAGCGACACCATCACCGCGAACAGCACCGGCTGCACCACATCGACCCGCTCCAGTGACGAACCGTCACCCCGAACGACCTCGATCAACGACCAGTCCACAAACGGCGCCAACGCCGCCTCACACGCCACCATCCGCTCCCGGAACACCGACGAGGCGTCCAGCAGCTCCACCGCCATCCCGGCCCACTGCGACCCCTGCCCCGGGAACACGAACACCACCCCACCGGTGCCGTCACCCGCCGTCCCCTCCACCACGCGGACCGAGGGCTCACCGCTGCTCAGCGCCGCGAGCGCGGTCAGCAGCTGCTCGCGATCGCCGCCGACCACCACCGCCCGGTGCTCGAGCTCCGAGCGTGTGGACGCCAGCGAGTAGCCGATGTCGGCGATGTCGGCGTCGGGTCGCTCGGCGACGAATGCCCTCAGCCGCTCGGCCTGTCCGCGCAGGGCGGCGGCGTCGCGGGCCGACAGCACCCACGGTGCCACGGCGCCCGGTGCCGCCTCGCCGCGACGCTCCGGGGCAGGTTCGGCCGCCCAGGAAGTGAGCACGACATGGCAGTTGGTCCCGCCCATGCCGAACGCGCTCACACCGGCGGTCAGTCGGCCTTCCGGTGAGGGCCACTCGCCGAGTGACTGCTGGACCCTCAGGTTGAGCTGCTCCAGCGGGATCTCCGGGTTGGCAGTGGCGAAGTTGAGGCTCGGCGGGAGCCGGCGTTCGCGGAGCGCGAGAACCGTCTTCAGTAGGCCTGCGATGCCGGCCGCGCCCTCCAGGTGCCCGATGTTGGTCTTCGCGGAGCCGACCACCAGCGGCGCCCCGGCCGGGCGGGCGGCGCCGAACACGGCACCGAGGGCGGACGCCTCGACCGGGTCGCCGACCCGGGTGCCGGTGCCGTGCAGTTCCACGTACTGGATCTCGGCAGGGCTCACTCCGGCCTGTTCGCAGGCGCTCCGCAGCACGGCCTGCTGGGCGGACGCGTCGGGGACCGTGAGTGCCCCGATGCCGTCGCCGTCGTTGTTCATCGCGCTGCCACGGATCACGCAGTGGATCGGATCACCGTCCGCGACGGCCCTGGCGAGTGGTTTGAGCAGGACCAGTCCACCGCCCTCGCCCCGCACATAGCCGTTGGCCCGTGCGTCGAAGGTGAAGCAGCGGCCGTCCGGGGAGAGTGCCTGGAGCTCGGACGCGACGAGTGCGCTGTCGGCGCTGAGATTGAGGTTCACCCCGCCCGCCAGGGCGAGTTCCGACTCACCGGACAGCAGGCTCCGGCAGGCGAGATGGACCGCGGCCAGCGACGACGACTGCCCGCAGTCCACGGTCAGGCTGGGGCCGCCGAGGCCCAGGGCGTGCGACAGGCGGTTGGCGATGATGCTGCGGTGCAGACCGGTGGCGGTGAAATGGCTGATGGCGCCGGGCCCCTGGCGGTGCAGTAGGGTCGCGTAGTCGTCCCAGATGGCACCGACGAACACGCCGGTGCGGCTGCCGCGCAGCCGCGACGCGATCAGTCCGGCGTGCTCCAGCGCCTCCCAGCCGAGCTCGAGGACGAGGCGCTGCTGCGGGTCGATGGCCGCGGCCTCGCGCGGGGAGATGCCGAAGAAGGCGGGGTCGAACCGGTCGACCTGGTCGAGGAACCCGCCCCGGCGCATGTCCGGCCGCTCCGAGGGGACGTCCCACCGGTCGGCGGGCACGTCGGTGATCGCGCTGACGCCGTCGCGGAGCAGCGTCCAGAACGCTTCGGGGTCGGCTGCCTGCGGGAATCGGCAGGACATGCCGATGACGGCGATGCCCTGGTCCGGCGTGCTGCACGTCTCCGCCGCACCGGTTCCTGACTGACTCATGAATGGCGCTCCACTGACCTACGGGGTCGTCTGTGACCGGCACGGGGCGCCCAAGCTAACCGGCGCGGCCATGGGGAAACGCTTAGAACCTCGCCCGTCCGGGCGGCGCTGCACTAGCAACTTCCGTAGAACGACGGTGCTATCGGGCGCCTGACTGTTCTCCGGATAAGCGGCATGCTCGTCCCGACCGTCTCGGCGAACCGGGCGATCAGACCGATGGAGGAAGCGTGTCCGACACCCACCCGGTACCTGTGCCCCTGCCGACGGAGCGCAGCTGCCCGTTCAGCCCCGCCGACGGCTACCGTCCGCTGCGTGAGCAGGGGATCACCCGGCTGGAGCTCCCGGAGAGCCCGGCCGGATGGCTGGTCACCCGGCACGCCGACGCCAGGGCGCTGCTGACCGACCCGCGTTTCAGTGCGCGGCAGGAGGGCCTGGTGCCGCCGGTCCCGACCGAGCTGCGCTACGCGGCCCCGGCGGAGCCCGGCGCGTTCTCCAAGACCGACGAGCCCACGCACAGCCACTACCGCAAGATGCTCACCGGCTACTTCACCGTCCGCCGGGTCAGGGACATGACGCCGCTGATCGAGCGGATCACGCGGGAGCAGCTCGATGTGCTGGCCGCGGCCGGTCCGGGCGCCGATCTGGTGAAGACCTTCGCCGAGCCGATCCCCGCGCGGGTGATGTCCGAGCACCTGGGAGTGCCGGAGGCGGACCGTGAACCGCTGCAGCGCCACGTGGACGCGCTCGGCAAGATCTCCAGCAGCGTCATGGACGCCTACAACGCCATCGTCGGCCTGGGCGAGTTCTTCGGCGCCTTCATCCCGGAGGTGATCGGGAATCCGGGCGAGGACCTGGTCGGCGATCTGGTGCGCGGCGGCCGCCTGGACGACAAGGAGCTGACGAACATGGTCAGCACCCTGATCAACGGCGCGTTCGACACCACCGGCAATATGCTCGGCTGCGGCGCGTTCGCGCTGCTGCAGCACCCCGACCAGCTCGCCGTGCTGCGGCAGTCGCCCGAGCTGATGGACGGCGCGGTGGAGGAGTTGCTGCGCTACCTGTCCATCTCGCAGTTCGGGGCCAGCCGCTGGGCGCTGGAGGACGTGGAGTTCGGCGGCCGACGGATCGCCAAGGGCGAGGTCGTCGTGGTCGGGCTGTCCGCCGCCAACCGCGACCCGGAGCGCTTCGAGGACCCCGACCGGCTCGACGTCACCCGGGACGACCACGGTCATCTCGCCTTCGGCCACGGCGTCCACCAGTGCCTGGGCCAGCACCTCGCGCGCGCCACCATGGCCATCGCCTACCGGCAGCTGTTCGACCGGTTCCCCGACCTTCGGCTGGCCGTTCCGTTCGAGGACGTCGAGATGCGCGACGACCACGTCCACTACGGCCCGAGGGCGCTGCCGGTGACCTGGACGAACGACACCCGGAGCCCGGCCCGATGAGGATCACGGTCGACCGGGAGCTGTGCTGCGCCTCCGGGCAGTGCGCCCGCATCGCCCCGGAGCTCTTCGACCAGAGCGACGAGGACGGCACCGCGGTGCTGCTCACCACCGCCGCGCTCCACGCCTCGCAGCTCGACGACGCGCGCGAGGCCGCCGCCCGCTGCCCCTCCACCGCACTGCGGCTGATCGCCTGGAATGAAAGGAACAGCGCGTGACCCTGGCCTACATCCTGGGTGGCGGGATCAGTCCGGCCTCCGAGAGCGGCGTGGAACTCCACGAGCAGTACCCGGTGGTGCAGGACTGCTACCGGGAACTCGCGGAGTTCACCGGCCTGACCGTGCCCCAGATCCTCAGCGAGGGCCTGCCGGAGGAACCCGGGCCGCGGCGCAGCGTCGGGGCGGTGCGTCAGGCCGCGGTGGCGCTCGGCATCGCCGACCTGCTCGCCGACATGGACGTCCGACCGGGAGCCGTCGGCGGCCTCAGCCTGGGCGGGATGGTCAGCAGCTGCCTGGCCGGTTCGATCGAACGCCGTGAGCTGGTCCACTACCTGATGCACACCGGCGACGCACCGCAGGTCGATCCGGGGGCGCCGGCCGAGGGCATCGCCATCACCTTCGTCCCCGCCGACCGCGATCCCTCCGCCTACTACGAACCGGCCGTCCCTGACGTCTACCTGGCCTCCGACTTCGGCCCCTGCACCGACGGCGGCGCCCGGATGCTGATGCTGTCCGGTCTGCGGACGGCGCTGGAGAAGGTCGCGGCCGAGGCGCCGCAGGGCACGGTCGCGGTCCTCGACCAGTACCAGATCGCCCTGCACACCCCGCTGCGCCGCTCCGCCCGCGACTTCCTGGAGCCGTGGATCGCCGCGATGCCGCTGCGCGACCCGTCGCTGCCGCTCAGCTCCTGTCTGGAGCAGCGCACGCTGACCACCGCCGCCGACGTCCGGGACCTGTTCCGCCGCAACACCACCGACCCGGTGCACCTGCTGCATGTGTGCGCGGAGATGAAGCGCCAGGGCGTCAAGCTCGGCCTGGTCCTCGGCCCCTCCATCCCGTCCGGGGTCATCGACTTCCCCTTCCCCGTGGTGCACATCGAGACACCCGAGCACGTGGGGCAGGCGATGTCCGCGATCTACGAACTCGGCATCGAGATCCCCGCCGCGCAGACGGCCTGAGAGGACGGCGCCACGATGTCGACAACCCCCGGCTACCTGACCCGCACCGACCACTGGCTCTCGCTGGACCCGGACGACTGGACCCGCCACGTCCTGCGCCGGCACTTCCACCCGGACCACGGCAGCCCCTACTGGCTCAAGCGCGCCGCCGACCTGCCGTTCGATCCGCTGGACATCACCACCTACGCGGAACTGACGGCCTTCGGGCCCTTCCCGCTGAGCGAGCTGCGGGAGGTGGACCCGGCGGACCTGGTGCCGCTGGCCGTGCCCCGACCGCTGGCCGGCCAGGTGTGGGAGACCGGCGGCACGACCGGCGCGCCCTGCCGGGTCTTCTACACCGACGCCATGCTCGCCCACAACACCGACTGGCGCTGCCGCGCGATGGCCCACGGCGGATTCGAAACCGGCCGCTCCTGGCTCCACGCCGGACCCACGGGCCCGCACCTGATCGGCACCACCACCCTGGCCCTGGCCCGCGACTTCGCCGCGACCGTGTACGGGATCGACATGGACCCGCGCTGGGTCAAGCAGCTGATCCGCGCCGGGGACCTCAAGGGCGCCCAGGCCTACACCGACCATCTGCTGGAGCAGATCGCCGACGTGCTGGGCAAGCGCGAGGTGGACTACCTCAGCACCACGCCCGCGCTCTTCCAGGTCCTGCAGCGCCGCCACCCCGACCTGGTCCGCCGCCTGGCCGGCGCGCGGCTCGGCGGCACCCAGGTGACGCCGGACATGTACCGGGAGTTCAGCGCCGCCCTGGACGGCAAGCCGCTCGGCCTGACCTACGGCAACACCCTCGGCAGCGGGATGGGCCTCCCGCCGACCGGCGACGGCGCCCTGCTCCCCTATGTGCCGCCCTACCCGCAGGTCACCATCGCGCTGGTGGACAAGGGCCAGTGGACCCGCAGCGTGGACCACGGGCAGATCGGCCGGGTGCGGCTGACCGTGCTCCACGAGGACCTGTTCCTGCCGAACGTCCTCGAACGCGACCAGGGCATCCGCTACGACACCGACGGCAGCTGGCCGTGCGACGGCGTCGCCAACGTCCAGCCGCTGCAGATCACCCAGGCCTCGCCCGAGGGCCTCTACTGAGGGACACCGCATGGCCGATCATCAGTTCCGGGTGCTGGGCCCGCTGGAAGTGGCACACCCCGGCGGGTCCCTCACGGTGGCCGGTGCCCGCCAGCAGACCCTGCTGACCATGCTGCTGCTCCATGCCAACCAGGTCGTCCCGGTGTCCCGCCTGGTCGAGGCGATCTGGGACGACATGCCGCCCTCGACCGCGCTGGCGCAGGTGCGCATCTGCGTGTGCAGGCTGCGCCGGGCCTTCGACCGGCTGGGCATGGAGGACGCAGTCCGGACGCACTCCTCCGGCTATCTGCTGCAGGCCACCGCCGACAGCTCCGACCTGGCCAGGTTCGAGGAGCTGCTGGACCGCGGTCGCGCGGCGGCGACCGGGCGGCGCACCGGGGAGGCCGTCTCGCTGATCCGCGCGGCCCTGGCGCTGTGGCGCGGGCCCGTGGCCGGCGGGCTGGAGAGCCCCCTGCTGCAGGCATCGGCCTCCCGGGTCAACGAGGAGCACGCCACCGCCCTGGAGGAGTGCTTCGACCTGGAACTCCGGCAGGGGCTGCATCGGACGATGATCGGTGAGCTCTTCGTGCAGGCCTCCGACCACCCCTACCGCGAACGCCTGAGCGCCCAACTCATGCTCGCGCTCTACCGTTCCGACCGGCAGGCGGAGGCGCTGGAGGTCTACCGGGGCCTGCGGAGCCGACTGGACGAGGAGCTCGGCATCGAACCGGGGGCGGCGCTGCGCCGCCTGCAGCAGCGGATCCTGGCCCAGGACCCGCGCCTGGCCGCGTCGTCGGACCGCGACCTCTCCCCGGCCACCGGCATGGGGCCCGGTGCCGGGCTCGGTGCCGGGCTCGCCGCGGCTCGGCCGGTGTCGATCGCGGCGTCCCGCCGGCCGCCTGCGCGGTCCGGGGCGGCGCCCGACCGGCGGAGCGACCTCCTCCACCAACTGGAGTGGGAGAACGCCTGGTTGCGCACCTGCCACGCCGCCCGCCAGCACCTTCTGGGGACGTTCGGGCGCCTTCCGATCTCCGTCCCCGCACCCGTCCCGAGCAGGAGCAAGGCGTCCTGAGCTCCCTCCCCCGCTTGCGCATGTCCCCATCTACGGAGGTTTCCATGGACGTTGCCCTCATCGGCGCCGGCGCTGCCGCCACCTGCCTGATCGACGCGCTGTCCCGGCAGGAGTCCGAGCCGGGCCGCCTGACCGTGTTCGACCCGTCCCCGCAGCCCTGGCGCGGACGACCCTACGCGCAGGACCTGGACCAGGTCCGGGTCAACCTGCCGCCGCAGCAGATGTCGGCGCGCCACGGGCACGACACCCACTTCGCCGACTGGCTCCGCGCCGGACCGCACGGCGCGGAACGCCACCTCGACCCCCGCCTCAACCAGCCGCTGCCCCCGCGCGCTGTCTACGGGGAGTACCTGGAGCAGACCGCCGAGGCGGCCCTGGCCGTGCTGCGCGGCCGGGGCTGGGAGGTCGAGCTGATCGCCCGGCGGGTGACCGGGGCCGGCGCGTCGGCCGGTGACCGCGTCGTGCTCCACACCGCCGACGGGGAACAGCACGTCGCGGACCGCGCGGTGCTGTGCGTGGGCGCGGGCAGCCCCCGCGACGTCCACGGCCTCGCCGGGGCTCCCGGGTTCGTCCTCGACCCCTACCCGCTGGCCGACGCCCTGGAGAACGTGGCAGCCGACGCGAATGTGGCGGTCATCGGCAGCGGCCTGACCGCGGTCGACGTGGTCGTCTGCCTGGCCGCTCGCGGACACCGGGGCCGGATCACCCTGCTGTCCCGCAGTGGCCTGCTCCCCTATGTCCAGCAGCGCGGGTTCCCGTTCCAGCCGAAGCACCTCTCGCGCGGGCGACTTCTCGAACTCGCCGATCAGCACGGTAGCCTGACGCTCCGTCTGCTCGAGCCGCTGTTCAATGCCGAGCTCGGTGAGTTCGGCGAGGAGCCGGACCGGCTTGCTGCGGAGATCGGCTCGGCCGCGACCGAGCACCCCGCCGAACGGCTGCGGCGCCAACTGGACGACGTCGACTCCGGGGAGCGCGCCCGCCGGGTCCTGCTGCGGCTGATCCGCGCGCTGGGACCGACGGCTCTGGGCCTGTTCTCCGAGGCGGACCGCAAGGAGCTGCAGGAGACGCACTACCGGGTCGTCTCCAGTCTCTGCTCCCCGATGGTCCCGGTGAACGCCGCGGTGCTGCTCGCGCTCCACGACGCGGGACAACTGGAGCTGGTCGAGGGGCTGCAGCGGATCGAGCCGGTCGCGGACGGCGGCTTCGACATCCGCACCGGTCGTGGCCGACTGCGCGCCGAGGTCGTGGTCAACGCGGTGAACGCGTCCCCGTATGCGACACCGGACTGCGCCGAGGGCCTGCTGCACTCGCTGGTCGAGGCCGGCTCCGCCGAACTGCGCGGCACCGGCGGCCTCAACACCGAGCCCGGGACCGGCCGACTGGTCGTCGACGGGCGCCCGGACCCCCGGTTCCTCGCGCTCGGGGACATCGCCGGGACCAACCTCTTCATCACCTCCAGCATGGCCGGCCTGGTCGCCCAGACCCCCGCTGTCGCCGGGGCATTGCTGTCGTACGATCCCGCGTAACGCACCATGCGGGGGGTGGGGGGGGGGTTTACCCCCCCCCACC
>Ga0302314_10013015_pt1 | contig 14329 bp, 12 predicted proteins | sample III_Palsa_N2_3_FD_200533 | JGI IMG/M metagenome (GOLD analysis project Ga0302314, IMG submission 200533) | Peat permafrost microbial communities from Stordalen Mire near Abisko, Sweden - III_Palsa_N2_3 | ecosystem: Environmental > Terrestrial > Soil > Palsa > Peat permafrost | place: Sweden... | reverse complement strand
CTCCGGCTGCGCCCCGCGCCCGCCCCACCGCGGAACTGAGAGACTGCGTACGGCGTGTCGCCACCGTTCGCACCACGGCCACCAGGAGGTTCACCCGGGTGAAAGAGATCCGCTCGGGACGCAGCAGTACCTGACGAGGCCGCCGCCACCCTCGACGCCGCGTGGGAGGCCGGTTTCCGTTCCTTCGACACCGCGCCCCCACTACGGCCTGGGCCTGTCAGAACGGCGGCTGGGAGCCGCCCTGCGCGGCCGCCCGCGCCGGCAGTTCGCCCTCTCCACCACGGCCCCGCACCCTCGACATCCTGCTCGTCGCCGACACTCCTGCTCCGGAGAACGCCTGACCTGCACCTGGACCCGCGTCTACGGCCTGCGCGCCTGAAGGTGCTCCACGAGTACCGGGATGTGGCTGTGCTCGGGGTCCTTCACGGCGGTCACCAGGGTGATGGTGGTGCTGCCGGCCAGGGCGAGCAGGTGCCTGACCGACAACTCGGCCTCAGGTTCGGCGAGTTCGTCCAGGTAGCGCCGCGTGAAGGTGTCGAAGTCCACCTCCTCCTCGTGGTAGGCGGTGCGCAGTCCGCTGGAGGGGGTGAGGTCCTTCAGCCATTCGCCCACCGCCGCGCGCTCCTTGGACAGGCCGCGCGGCCACAGCCGGTCCACCAGCACCCGCACCCCGTCGGCAGCCTCCGGCGCCTCGTAGACGCGGCGCACGGGAAACCCGGATCGGGACTGCATCATGCCCTCCTCAGAATGCCGAGTGGATCCCAGTCCACACCCGCGACTGCCCGCCCGCTACCGCTCACCTCGAACCCCCGGGCCGAGTCAGGGGCGGTACAGGACCGCGACGACCACCAGCACGACGGTGGCGACCGCGCACGCCCCGTGCGCCACCACCGCGGCGATCGGGAAGTGGCGCTCGGCGGTGGTCTCCGTATGGGCGTGCCGTCCGGAGCTGGGCAGCCAGCGGAACAGCATCATGAAGCCGAGCGAGGCGACGACCATGATCACTGCCAGGGCCGCCCAGGCCGAGGCCTCGACGTCGTCGAACAGGAAGAGCATCCAGGCGAGCAGCCCGGTCGTCGCCAGCGCGACATGTCCCAGCACCAGCCAGACCGGCAGCCGGGTCACCCCCATCCGGCGCTGGCTCAGCCCGCCGTGCCGGATCCACACCGTGGCCAGATAGGAGCCCAGCCCGGCCGTCATCAGCCAGACGGTCAGCACGACTACCGCCATACCCTGCCCCCTCGAGTACACCGCCCCCGCCGCGGCCCCTCACAGCACAGCGCACGCCCACGTGCCGCCCACCCGAATGTCCACCCATGTCACCCGTTCGGGTGAAATGCCTCGCCGCATTGACCGCAGGCGTGCCGATGGAGTGCAGCTTCCGGCCCGTCGGGCTCGTGACCGCAAGGCCCGGCCGCCGCTGGTGGACGGTGCGGCAGGCCAGGCCCTCGGCCCCGGCCCACAGCAGCCCGCCGGCGCAGCGCGGCAGTGCCCGCCTGCTGGTCAGGTGGTGAGCAGCACCCCCGCGTAGGAGACCGCCGCGATCATCAGCCAGGAGACCAGCCCGACGAACAGCGCCCGTCCGCCCGTCCTGACCAGCTTGCGCACGTCCACGGCCGAGCCCAGTCCGAAGAGAGCGGCTGCGAGCAGCAGATTGTCCAGCGACTCGGTCCACGAGACCACTCCCGTCGGCACCAGCCCGGTGCTGCGGGCCGCCACCATCGCCAGGAACCCGACGACGAACAGCGGCACGATCGCGGGCCTCCGCTCCCCCGGCGCGGAGGCCCCGGCCCGGCGGCGGACGACCGCCATACCGGCCACGATCGGCGCCAGCAGGGCCACCCGCATCAGCTTGACCACCACCGCCACGCCGAGCGCGGCCGGACCGGCCGTCTGCGCCACCGCCACCACCTGGCCCACGTCGTGCACGCTCGCCCCGGCCCAGCGCCCGAACTGCAGGTCCGAGAGCCCGAGTGGGTGATGCAGCAGCGGCAGCACCGCGATCGCGAGGCTCCCGCAGAGGGTGACCAGGGCGACTGCGGTCACCACGTCGTCCTCCTCGCTGTCGGTGACCCCGTTCATCGCCGCGACCGCCGAGGCCCCGCAGATGGAGAAGCCGGTGGCGATCAGCAGCGCCTGGTCGCCTGGCAGGCCCATCCGCACACCCAGCCAGCGGGTGCCGAAGAAGGTCGCCATGACCACCACCACGACCATCACCAGGGTCTGCCAGCCCAGTGCCAGCACGTCGCCGAGGGCCAGCTTGAGGCCCAGCAGCACGATGCCCGCACGCATCAGCCGCTTGCCCGCGAAATCCAGTCCGGGCCGGGCGCAGACCGGGAGCAGCCCGAGGTTCCGCGCCGCGACGCCCAGCACCACGGCGGCGGTGAGCGTCGCCACGGCGGGCAGCAGCCGGTCGATCTCCCAGGCCGCCGCGACCGCGAGCGCCGCAACGGCCAGACCCGGCAGCAGCGCCGGCGCGCGACCGCGCGCGGGAGCGGCGGTGGGTGCGGGCGCAGGGGTGGCTGCTGGGGGTATGACGGGCTTCGGCGGCAGCGTGGAGATGATCACCTGCCCCACATTCCACCCGGGAGCCGATGCCCGGTACCCGGCAATCAGGACTCACCCCATAGGGTCAGCCTATGGCCCTTCACTCCGTTGCCGCTGATCAGCGCCCCCGCCCGCCCCGGCGGCTGCCCGATCTGCACGCCCTGGAGCTGCTGGTCGCGGTCGCGGAGACCGGGAGCCTGGGCCGGGCCGCCACCCGGCTGGGCATCAGCCAGCCGACCGCCAGCGGCCGGATGAGCACCCTGGAGCGACGCATCGGCCTGCCGCTGCTGGCACGCGACACCACCGGCTCACAGCTCACCGAGGCAGGTCACCTGGTCACCCAGTGGGCCCGCACCATCCTGGAGCAGGCCGACGCCCTCACCGAGGGCATCGCGGCGCTCAAGGCCCAGCAGCAGGGCGACCTGCGGATCGCCGCCAGCCTCACCCTGGCCGAGTTCCTGCTGCCGGACTGGCTGGTCGCGGTGCGCGTCCGCCACCCGCTGGTGCGGGTGGCGCTGAAGGTCACCAACAGCGAGCACGTCGTCCAGTCGCTGCGCCGCGGCGAAGCCGACATCGGCTTCATCGAGGGCCCCTGGACGCCCCCCGACCTGCAGTCCATGACCGTGGGCCGGGACCGCCTGGTCGTGGTCACCGGCCCGCGCCACCCCTGGGCCCGCCGCCGCAGACCGATCACCGGCGCCGAGCTCGCCGAGACCCAGCTGCTGCTGCGCGAGGCCGGTTCGGGCACCCGCGAGACCCTCCGCCAGGCGCTGCTCCCCTGGGACGGCCCCTCGGTCCCGCTGCTGGAGCTCGGCTCCACCACCCCGCTGCGCAACGCCGCCGCCACCGGGGCCGCGCCCGCGGTCCTCTCCGAGCTCGCGGTCCGCGAGGACCTCGCGACCGGCCGCCTGGTCGAGATCGCGCTGGAGGAGCAGCTGTCCCTGGAACGGACCCTGCGCGCGGTGTGGTCCCCGGGCGCCGACCGCTCCGAGGCAGCCCTGCACCTTCTGCAAGTCGCCCGCGCCGACGGCGTATCCCCCGGACAATGAGCAGCGCACCCACACAGCCGATGAGGAAGAGGACCACGGACATGGACGACTTCACGTCGACAAGGCGCAGCCTGCACGGCGTGGCCGAGCTGCTGCTGGCCGGCCCCCAGTACCGCCGCTCCGGCACGATCAGGCTCACGGCCGCCACCGGCGGCTTCGCCACCGTCGCGGACCCCCGACTGGCCGTCGCCGGCGACCTGCTGACCCGCGGGGGCCAACCGGTCATGCCCCTCTCCGGCGCCACCCTCGCCGACCTGGCGGCCGCCGCCGGCGTGGACTGCGGCGCACCCGCCGGCCTCTACACCGACGGCTCCGGTCTGCTGCCCGCCGACACCCTGCGCGTCGAGCCGCAGGCCGCCCGAGCCATCGCCCGCGCCTTCGCCGACGGCGACGCCGCCCTGCGCAGGCTGTCGCCCGAGTCCACCCCGGTCCTCTGGCCCGAGCACTTCGACCTGGGCATCACCCTGGACGAGGTCAACTACGGCGTCTCCCCCGGTGATGCCTCCGTGCCCGAGCCCTACGCCTACGTGGGCCCGTGGACCCCCCGCCAGGGCCCGTTCTGGAACGCCTCCTTCGGCGCCTCCCGCCCACTCGCCCAACTCCCCGGCCCCGATGCCCTCCTCGACTTCTTCCAGGAGGGCCTGCTGCAGGCCGGGAAGAGCAGCTGAGCTCCGTTCTCAGAAATTGATCATGTGCCCGGCCAGGCCGTGGACGGCTTCCTTGACCGCCTCGCCCAGCGTCGGGTGGGCGTGCACGTTGCGTGCCACCTCATGGACCGTCAGATCCCACTGCTGGGCCAGGGTCAGCTCAGGGAGCAGCTCGGTCACTTCGGGGCCGATCAGGTGCGCGCCGAGGAGTTCGCCGTGGGTTCCGTCACTGATGACCTTCACGAAGCCGACGGGGTCGCCCAGGCCGTGGGCCTTGCCGTTGGCAGTGAAGGGGAACTTGACGACCTTGACGTCGAAGCCCTTCTCGCGCGCCTGGGCCTCGGTCCAGCCGAAGCTGGCGATCTGCGGCTGGCAGTAGGTGGCGCGCGGGATCATCACGAAGTCGAGTTCCATCGTCTCGGCGTCGGCGATGGTCTCGGCCGCGATCACGGCCATCGACTCCGCCGCGTGGGCGAGCATCAGCTTCGCGGTGACGTCGCCGATCGCGAAGATGTGCGGCACGCTGGTGCGTCCGCGGGCGTCGACGTCGATCGCTCCCCGCTCGGTCAGCCGCACGCCGGTGCTCTCCAGGCCGTAGCCGGTGACGCGGGGCGCGAAGCCGATGGCCTGCAGGACCTTGTCGGCCTCCAGCACCTGCTGCTCGCCGTTCCGGGTGACGGTGACCCGCACCTTCGCCGACGGGTCGCTGTCGTCGATCGACTCGACCCGGGTGGAGGTCAGGATCTCGATGCCCAGCCGCCGGTAGCGCTTGGCGAGCTCGGTGGAGACCTCGACGTCCTCCAGCGGCACCACCCGGTCCAGGAACTCGACGATCGTGACCTTCACACCGTAGTTGTGCAGCACATAGGCGAACTCGACACCGATCGCGCCCGCTCCGGCGATGATGATGCTCTCCGGCAGCGAGTCGGTGAGGATCTGCTCCTCGTAGGTGACCACGCGATCGCTCAGCGCGGTACCGGGAAGCAGGCGGGTGGTGGCCCCGGCCGCGATGATGCAGTGGTCGAACGTCACCGTCTCGGTGCCGCCGGCCCGCAGCGCGACCTGCAGCGTGCGGTCGTCGACGAAGGTGCCCCGGCCGTCGAACTCGGTGATGCCGTTCTTCTTCATCAGGTAGTGCACGCCCGAGACCCGGCCGTCGGCGACCTTGCGGCTGCGCAGGAACGCCTCCTGGTAGTCGAAGCTGACCTTGCCCTCGACCCGGATCCCGAAGGTCTTCGCCTCCTGGGTGAAGATGTGCGCCAGCTCCGCATTGCGCAGCAGCGCCTTCGACGGGATGCAGCCGACGTTCAGGCACACACCGCCCCAGTACTTCTCCTCGATGACAGCCGTGCGCAGACCGAGTTGGGAAGCACGGACAGCAGCCGTGTAACCGCCGGGACCGGCACCGAGGACCACGACATCAAAGTGTGCACTCATGATCCACACGATAATCAGTCATCGGCGGCTCGGCCTGCTGTACCACCGGAACGTGCTCACCGTCACACGGCTTCGGGCCGTCCGCCGGTCGCGGATGCCTCGGCGCGCTGTGCGGGACGAAGATGCCCCTGTGGCGTGCGATCTGGGATGATGTGCGATGAATCGATATATCAGGAGGGTGAATGCCGTACGCCGTCGACTTCGTGAACGTGTCCACCGTTGGCTTGGAATCCTCCCCGGTCGCGGAGGCGCTCGCAGGACTGCGTGCCAACGAGGCGCGCTATTACAAGAACAAGTACGATCACGTCTTCACCGTCCGGCCCACGAGCGAGGCGCCGGAGGTGCTCGACTGGGTGGAGCGCATCCTTTCCGAGGAGCGCGACATCGTCATCTCCGCTCGTCCGCTCGAGGTGACCTCCTTCGAGGTGGACGGCCTTCGGATGGCTTACGTGTTCTACGAGTCCGGGCTGTCGATCAACGTGATGTACGGCATCGAGGACGGCAAGAAGCGCGCAGTGGGATTCAAGCTCTCCGACGGCATGGACGTTCCCGAGGAATTGGCGTCGCGCTTCAAGTTCGCGCGCCAGAAGTCAAAGCTGGCCGGTGTGATCCGCGGTTCCTACTTCGTGATCAAGGGCGAATACTGACATCGGAGAGGGCAGGTCAACGCGGGCCGGGGCGGAACAGGTCGTCGTCGTCGTCGTCGTCGAACAGCTGGGGCATCACGCGGCGGAAATCGGCGACTTCGCGGGAGTCCTGAAGCGACGGGCACAGGGCGCCCAGCCACATCCACAGACCCCGTGAGGCGATCGCACGGTCCGGATAGGCCTCGGCGGTGTGCCCGGTGGTTGCCCCGCAGGCCTCCGAGGTGAAGATGTCGAAGGGCCGCACCGGCCGGAAGCGCACGTCCTCGTCCAGGAACTCCCGACCCGGGCCGGGCCCGAACACCTCGGCCGCCGGTCGCACGTTGATCCTGCCGCTGGCGGGCTCGGCACCCGGCCCGCCGGGCTCGTGCGCACGCATCGACCTGGCCTTCCCCCGGAGTCAGCCCTTCGGGCAATCCGAACACGGCGCGGACCGGGTCCGCCGCCCCCGTTGTTCGGGGCGGCGGACCCGGCCGGTCGGGCTACCGCGCGGCCCGACTGCCGCTGCTCGCCACGATCTCCTCGGCGATGCCGCGCGGGACCTCGGCGTAGGAGTCGAACTGCATGGAGTAACTCGCCCGCCCCGACGTCCTGCTGCGCAGGTCGCCGACGTAGCCGAACATCTCGGAGAGCGGAACGAGGCACCTGACGGCACGCGCCCCGTTGCGCTCCTCCATCCCCTGGACCTGCCCGCGACGGGAGTTGAGGTCTCCGATGACCTCGCCCAGACAGTCCTCGGGCGTGATCACCTCGACCGCCATCACCGGTTCGAGCAGGACGGGTCCCGCCTTGCGCACGGCCTCCTTGAAGGCCTGCGCGCCGGCGATCCTGAACGCGATCTCCTTGGAGTCCACGTCGTGGAAGTCGCCGTCGAGCAGGATGACACGGACACCGGTGAGCGCGTAGCCGGCCAGGACGCCGAACTTCATGGCCTCCTGGGCGCCCGCGTCCACCGAGGGGATGAACTCCCTGGGGATGCGACCGCCCACCACCCTGTTGACGAACTCATAGGACTCCTCGCCGCCGTCGAGCGGTTCGACCGCGATCTGGACCCTGGCGAACAGGCCGTTCCCCCCGTTCTGCTTCCTGTAGGTGACGTCGACGCGCTCGACGGCCCGGCGGATCGTCTCCCGGTAGGCCACCTGCGGCCTGCCGACATTCGCCTCGACGTCGAACTCCCGGCGCATCCGGTCCACCAGGATGTCCAGGTGCAGTTCACCCATTCCGCCGATGACGGTCTGGCCGGTCTCCTCGTTCGTGTCGACCCGGAAGGAGGGGTCCTCCTCCGCGAGCCGGGCGATGGCGATGCCCAGCTTCTCCCGGTCGCCCTTCGACTTCGGCTCGATGGCCACCTGGAGGACCGGGGCCGGGAAGTCCATCGACTCCAGGACCACGGGGGCCTTGGCGTCGCACAGCGTCTCCCCGGTGCGGGTCTGCTTCAGCCCGATGACGGCGACGATGTCCCCCGCTCCGGCCGAGGCGATCTCCTCGCGCTTGTTGGCGTGCATCCGGTAGATCTTGCCGATCCGCTCCTTCTTCCCGGTCACGGAGTTGAGCACCGAGGCGCCCGCTTCCAGTCGGCCCGAGTAGACCCGGACGAAGGTGAGCCTGCCGAGGCGCTTGTCACCGCCGCTCTTGAACGCCAGCGCGGACAGCGGATCGTCCTCGGTGCAGCGGCGCGTGACCGCGAGCTCCGGGTCTCCGACGGCATGGCCGGTGACCACCTCGACGTCGACCGGGGAGGGGAGGTAGCGCACCACCGCGTCGAGCAGGGGCTGGACGCCCTTGTTCTTGAACGCGGTTCCGCAGAGCACCGGCGTCGCCGCCGAACTGACGGTGAGTCGGCGGATCGCGGCGTGCAGCTGCTGCTCGGACGGCTCCCGTCCCGCCAGATACAGCGCCATGACCTCCTCCTCGGACTCGGCAACGGTCTCGATCAGCTTCGCCCGCCACTCGGCGGCCGCCTCGGCGTGCTCGGCCGGGATGTCGGCCACCTCGTACATCTCGCCCAGCTCGGCCTCGGCGGACCACAGCAGTGCGCGCATCCGGACCAGGTCGACGACGCCGGCGAAGCCGGCTTCGACGCCGATCGGCAGCTGCACGACCAGGGGGACCGCACCGAGGCGGTCCACGATCATGTCGACGCAGCGGTGGAAGTCCGCACCGGCGCGGTCGAGCTTGTTCACGAAGCAGATGCGCGGCACCCCGTAGCGGTCGGCCTGCCGCCAGACCGTCTCGGACTGCGGCTCCACCCCGGCGACACCGTCGAAGACCGCCACCGCACCGTCGAGGACCCGCAGGCAGCGCTCCACCTCGACGGTGAAGTCGACGTGCCCGGGCGTGTCGATGATGTTGATGGTGCAGTCGACGCCGCCGAGCGGCCAGTGGCAGGTGGTCGCGGCGGAGGTGATGGTGATGCCGCGCTCCTGCTCCTGCGGCATCCAGTCCATGACCGCCGTGCCGTCGTGCACCTCGCCGATCTTGTAGGAGACGCCGGTGTAGAAGAGGATCCGCTCCGTGGTCGTGGTCTTGCCCGCGTCGATGTGCGCCATGATCCCGATATTGCGGACATGAGCGAGGGCAAGTGCCGTGGCAGCCATGGCGGTTCAACTTTCTCTTCGGGTCGGATTCGTTTGCCGGCAGAAGAGATCATGCGCCACCCACCCACCCCGGCACGACCGGTTTTCACCCGCGCGGGCAGGGCCGACCGGTCAGGTCGACCCGTACCAACGCCTCGGGCCGGGTGCGCCGATCGGCGCACCCGGCCCGAGGCCGTGCATGTCAGAGCTGCCGCAGGTCAGAGGACGCCGGCGTCGGCGATGGTGATCTTGGCCTTGGTCGCGCCGGACTGGCTGCCGAGACCCTCGATCTTGGTGACCAGCGCCATGCTGTCCTCGTCGGCGACCTCGCCGAAGACGACGTGCTTGCCGTCGAGCCAGCCGGTGACGATGGTGGTGATGAAGAACTGCGAGCCATTGGTGTTCGGCCCGGCGTTGGCCATCGAGAGCAGGCCCGGCTTGGTGTGCTTGAGCTGGAAGTTCTCGTCCGCGAACTTCTCGCCGTAGATGCTCTTGCCGCCGGTGCCGTTGCCGCGGGTGAAGTCACCGCCCTGCAGCATGAAGGCGGGGATGACGCGGTGGAAGGAGGAGCCCTTGTAGCCGAACCCGTTCTCGCCGGTGCACAGCGCGCGGAAGTTCTCCGTCGTCTTCGGGACCACGTCGTCGAAAAGGTTGAAGTTGATCCGTCCAGCAGGGACGTCGTCGATGGTGATGTCGAAGTAGACCTTGGTTGTCATGGTGACATCCTGACATTCCCGCCCAAGGCGTGTGTGCCCGCCCCGCTGGTTCGGCCCCGAATCCCATGTGCGGACCGCCCCGGCACTGGACAGTCCGGCCCGGAATCACCCAGGATCTGTCCGCATGGACAGTCCCCGCAGACGAGCCGAGATGTTCGCACCGCGTTCCTGCGCCGGCAGCGCGAGACCTTCGCCCTGAAGTGCGCGGGCCTGGGCGCCGCCGCCATGGCCCGTCGCGGCATCGGGCCCTCCACCCTGTCGCTGCTGGGACTGCTGCGGCACCTGGCCGAGGTGGAGCGCCGCTGGTTCCGGCAGGTCATGGCCGGGCAGGAAGTCCCGCACCGCTTCGTCACCGACACCGGGCCGGACGCGGACTTCGACGGGGCGGTACCCGAGCCGGAGGTCGTCGCGCAGGCCTGGGCGGCCTGGCGGGAGGAGGTGGCGTTCGCCGAGCGCTACGTGTCCGAGGCGCCCGACCTCGGGATGACCGGGAAGGTCCCCGACGCCTGGCGCGGAGCGATCTCGCTGCGCTGGCTGCTGGTCCACCTCATCGAGGAGTACGCCCGCCACAACGGCCACGCCGACCTGCTGCGCGAGCGGATCGACGGATCGGTGGGCAGTAGTGCCGGTCCGAACGATTCTGGTCCGGCGCGGGCGGCGGGGCTCGTAGAATCGGCGGATGAGCGCTCCGGACCTCCCCGACACAGCCGCAGCCACAGCGACCGCCGCCACCCCGGCCACCGCCGAGGACAGCGAGGCGCTGCGGGTGCTGCGCCGGGTCTTCGGCTACGACGCCTTCCGCGGCACGCAGCAGGAGGTCGTCGAGCATGTGATCGGCGGCGGGGACGCGCTGGTGCTCATGCCCACCGGCGGCGGCAAGTCGCTGTGCTACCAGATCCCCTCGCTGGTGCGGCCCGGCGTCGGCGTGGTGATCTCGCCGCTGATCGCGCTGATGCAGGACCAGGTGGACGCCCTGCGTGCGCTCGGGGTGCGCGCCGGGTTCCTCAACTCCTCCCAGGACATGGACGAGCGTCGCCTGGTCGAGGCCGAGTTCGTCGCCGGTGAGCTGGACCTGCTCTACCTGGCCCCGGAGCGGCTGCGGGTGGAGGCGACCGTCCGGCTGCTGAAGCGCGGCCGGATCTCGCTGTTCGCGATCGACGAGGCGCACTGCGTCGCCCAGTGGGGGCACGACTTCCGGCCGGACTACCTGGCCCTGTCCTCGCTGCACGAGCACTGGCCCGAGGTGCCGCGGATCGCCCTGACCGCGACCGCCACCGAGGCCACCCACGCCGAGATCACCTCCCGGCTGGGCCTGGCGGACGCCCGGCACTTCGTGGCCAGCTTCGACCGGCCCAACATCCAGTACCGGATCGCGCCCAAGGACGAGCCCAAGAAGCAGTTGCTGCAGCTGCTGCGCACCGAGCACCCGGGCGAGGCCGGGATCGTCTACTGCCTGTCCCGGGCCTCGGTGGAGAAGACCGCCGCCTGGCTGGTCGAGCGCGGCGTCGACGCGCTGCCCTACCACGCGGGGCTGGACTCACGGGTGCGGGCCGAGAACCAGTCCAGGTTCCTGCGCGAGGACGGCCTGGTGATGGTCGCCACCATCGCCTTCGGCATGGGCATCGACAAGCCCGATGTGCGCTTCGTCGCCCACCTGGACCTGCCGAAGTCGGTCGAGGGCTACTACCAGGAGACCGGCAGGGCCGGCCGTGACGGGCTGCCGTCCACCGCCTGGCTGGCCTACGGCCTGCAGGACGTGGTCCAGCAGCGGAAGATGATCGAGACCTCGGACGGCGACCAGGCGCGCCGCCGCCAACTGTCGGCGCACCTCGACGCCATGCTCGCGCTGTGCGAGACCGTCGAGTGCCGCCGGGTCCAACTCCTGGCCTACTTCGGGCAGAAGAGCGAGCCCTGCAACAACTGCGACACCTGCCTGAACCCGCTGCAGTCCTGGGACGGCACGGTGGCCGCGCAGAAGTTCCTGTCCGCGGTCTGGCGGCTGCAGCGCGAGCGCGGGCAGAAGTTCGGCGCCGGTCAGATCGGCGACATCCTGATGGGCCGCAAGACCGCGAAGGTCATCCAGTTCGACCACGACGCGCTCAGCGTCTTCGGCGTGGGCGCCGACCTGTCCGAGGCCGAATGGCGTTCGGTGGCACGCCAGCTGCTCGCGCAGCGGCTGGTCGCGGTCGAGGGCGAGTACGGGACGCTGGTCCTCACCGAGGACAGCGGCGAGGTCCTCGGCGGCCGCCGCACGGTCACCCTGCGCCGCGAGCCGGAGAAGCCCGCCCGCGCCGCGAAGACCGCCAGGACGGGCGGCGGCGGTTCGGGCCGCAAGGCCCCGGTCGACCTGCCCGCGGAGCTGCTGCCGGTCTTCGAGGAGCTGCGCGCCTGGCGGGCCGCCACCGCCCGGGAGCAGGGCGTGCCCGCGTATGTCGTCTTCCATGACGCGACGCTGCGCGAGATCGCCGCGACCGCCCCGACCACCCTGGCGGAGCTGGGCACGGTCAGCGGGGTCGGCGAGAACAAGCTCGCCACGTACGGCCAACGGATCCTCGACCTGCTCGCCGGAAAGCCGCAGGAAGAGCCGGATCAGGTACCGACGGCGCAGCCGGACGAACCGCCCACGGAGCTGTTCGACGAACTGTTCGACGGTCCGTCGGACGACGCTTCGGAGGATGCGTTCCCTGATGATCCGTCAATCGATTGGTGATCCCGACACCCGGACGTCGACCGACGGCCACCGTGCCGTCTTGATCCACAACTGACATCCCGTGGACATCTCTCGTCGATCCGCAGACGTCTGGTGTTCTCGATGCCGACAGACCACGCTGCTACCAATGACCCGGACATGACGACGTTCATACCGACGGGATTGAGGCTGCGGACATGAGAATGCTCTGGAGAGTGCTGGGCAGCGTCCTCGCACTGATCGGCGCGCTGGTGGTGGCAGCACCGGCCGCCACTGCGGCGACCACCAGCGGAAATCTGATTGTGAACGGCAATGCCGAGGCCGGCTACTGCACCAAGGACTGGACCGCGGCCACCACCATGCCGGGCTGGACAGTGGTGTCGGGCAGCCCCGATGTCGTCTGCTACACGGCCGGAAGCTTCAGCTACCCGTCCAGCCCCGCCCCCGGCACCGCGTTCTTCGCGCCGGGCGACCAGGGCGACGGCGCGATGGAGCAGACGGTGAACGTCTCCTCCGCGGCCACCGCCATCGACGGCGGAGCGGTGACCTACAACCTGTCCGGCTGGCTCGGCGGTTGGACCGTCTACGCGGGCTACGTCCAGGTCTCGCTGCAGTTCAGGAACAGCGCGGGCCAGCAGCTCGGGTCGACGGCCGAGCTGCCCACCGTCTCCGCCGCGAACCGCTCGGACGCCACCTCCTTCCTGGCCCGCAGCGCCACCGGCACGGTCCCCGCGGGCACCCGCTCGATCCTGGTCGAGGCGCAGTTCCTGGACAGCTCCAGTGAGGCCGGCTACCTGGACAACCTGTCGCTGACCCTGGACACGCCCGTCACCGCGGCGGTCCTCGCTCCCCCGGCGTCCCTGGTGCCCTCCTACGACCACGTGTTCATGGTCATGATGGAGAACACCGACTACAACCAGATCATGGGCGACCCGACCGACACGCCCTACCTGCACAGCCTGATGGCGCAGGGCGCGACGATGGCCGACTACCACGCCGTCTACCACCCCAGCGACGAGAACTACATGGCCATCGCGGGCGGCGACACCTACACCACCGGGGCGACCTACTACCCGAACATCAACGACCCCGGCACCAACCTGGGCGATGAACTGGACGCCGCCGGCAAGACCTGGAAGGCGTACGAGCAGGGCATGGGCACGCCCTGCAACACCACCACCCAGTACGACTCGTACTACGAGCCCGATGACGCGCCGTTCTTCAACTACACCGACATCAGCGGCAACGCGAGCCGCTGCGCGGCCCACCTGTTCGACACCAGCCAGCTGACGACCGACCTGAAGAGCGCGGCCACCACCCCGAACTTCTCCTGGATCGCGGCGGACGACTACTACGACGGCGAGTCCTCCGGCAACGGCAGCGCGACCAGCCTGAAGACCCAGGACACCTGGCTCCAGCAGACCCTGGCGCCGATCATGGCCTCCCCTGCCTGGACCACGCAGAAGTCCCTGCTGATCGTCACCTGGGACGAGGACAGCAGCGAGCCCGACAACCACGTGGCCGCGATCATCGACGGCTCGCAGGGCACCGTCCCCGCCGGCACCGTCAGCCAGACCCGCTACGACCACTACAGCACCGGCCGCACCATCGAGGCCGCGCTGGGCCTGCCGGGCATGACCGCCAACGACACCTACGCCACCCCGCTCAACGACGCCTTCGTGCCCGGCACCGCCCCGGCGCCGACGAGCACGCTGACCACCAGCACCCCGACCGTGGCCAACGGCGCGACCGTCACCTTCCAGTACTCGACCCCGGCATCGACCACCAGCTCGGACAACTGGATCGGGATCTACCCGGTCGGCGTGACCCCGGGCTCCAAGTCCGCGCTGACCTGGCAGTGGGCCGAGAACAGCAGCGGCAGCCTGAACTTCTCCACCAGCAGCCTCTCCGGCCCGGGCACCTACGACGTCTGGTACCTCTACGACAACGGCTACACGGCCCTGGCCGGACCGGTCACCCTGACCGTGAGCTGACCCGGTCGTTCGCACCGGACCGATGAC
>Ga0302314_10013014_pt1 | contig 14331 bp, 13 predicted proteins | sample III_Palsa_N2_3_FD_200533 | JGI IMG/M metagenome (GOLD analysis project Ga0302314, IMG submission 200533) | Peat permafrost microbial communities from Stordalen Mire near Abisko, Sweden - III_Palsa_N2_3 | ecosystem: Environmental > Terrestrial > Soil > Palsa > Peat permafrost | place: Sweden... | reverse complement strand
CTCGAGCGGTTCATCGGCAACGGCAGCAGGGAGGCGATGCCCCGCGGATGGGCCTCGTCGGCGCGCCCCAAGTCCAGGTTGCCCCGCTAGCGCCAAGGGCAGATTCTGGCGAGGCCCCCGGTGCTCTTGTGACGTCAAGCTAGATCTGGCTGCCTCGCCGGTCTCGATGATCACGAAGGATTTATTCCTGGCGAAGGATTCCGATCGCATAGGTATAAAAACCCTTCGTGATCATGGCTGACCGAGCCGGGCGGCCTCCGACTCGGCCCGCTAGACCCCGACCTAGTCCCACGCGGCCCCTTGTGCACGCTGGTCACAGCGTCTCGGACCTACGCCATCAGCGTGGGGAGTTGGGGGCAGCCCGCGACCCGAAGGGCCCACGATCATGGATCCAGGGCTGCTCTGGCGACTCAAATGGCTCACGATGACGCCCGGAGGACCGGGGCGGGGACGAAGAGGTTGGGTGCTGGGGCCGGTGGGGTAATCCGCGCAGGTCCGATACGGGGCGCGACGGCCTGCGGAATCGCCAGCGTCTGGGGGCGCCGGGGCTCTCGGGCGAAGGCGGGGGGATCTCGCGCTGGGTCGCGCCCTCGTCGGCCGGGCCGCCGGGCGGGTCGGCGTCGTCTTCGGCCCGGCCGCCGTGCAGTCCGGGCAGGTTGAGCGGGAGCGTCGGCACGTGCGGGAGCGTCGGCACGTGCGGCAGCGGCGGCAGGGACGCGATGCCCTCCTCGGTCCACGCGCGGAGTTGGGAGAGGGCCGGGGACCGGCTGACCATGACCACGCCCACCACCAGCGCGGCGAGCCCCCCGCTGTAGATCGCCAACTCCCCCGGGGTGTCCTGGATCCGGTCGCCGAACACGACCACGCCTAGCAGTATGCCGACGACCGGCTCGCCGGCCGAGATGGCCGGCAGCGAGACGTTCAGCGGGCCGGAGCTGAACGCGCTCTGCATCAGCACGATGCCAAGCGCACCCGCGCCGACGAGCGCGTAGGGCGGCCAGTGGAGGAACAGGCCGCCGAACCCGAAGTGACGCTCGGCCTGCAGCGTCTGCCTGGTCAGGGCGTCCTGGATGCCGAAGATCAGCCCGGCGGCGGTCCCGGTCAGTATCGCCCGCGTTCGGCCGGGGCGGCGGCGCCCGACCTGAACGCAGACCAACGCGATGAACGCGATCGCGGCGGCGGCCGGCCAGTGCGAGAACGAGCCGAACGACAGGCCGATCGGCTTGGCCGACCGCGATACCGACAGCAGCGCCACCCCGAAGCAGAGCACCACCGCGCCCGCGATCTCCCAGAATCGGAGGGTCGCCTTCGCGATCGGAACCGCCACCAGCAGCGCGAAGACCAGGTTGGTGGTGAGCAGCGGCTCGACGAACGCCAGCGGCAGGTTACCGATCGACCAGGCCGCCAGGATCTGGCCGGCGACCATGCAGCCGATGCCGAGGAGCCAGCGGGGCTTATGGAAAAGGTCGAGGATCAGCCGCAGCGACAGGAAGCGCGAGTCGGGCTCGGGCTGCGCCGCGTTCTGCTGCAGCACGAAACCGGTGCCGACGAGAAGCGCGGCGAGCAGGGTGAGCCCGTAGTCCAGGCTGGTCTTAATGTCCACGGCACCCTACCTGATACCCCTGTTGCTGCCCTTATGCAGCTCACAACGATAACGATCCGACCCGCCGGGCGGGTTTCCTGCGGTGCGTGTCGGATCGCGGGATCTAGCTCAGGCGGCGCAGCCCGTTCCGGTGATGGCGTGCGGTCTCGATGTAGCTCTTAACCGCGAACTCAATCCAGGTCGGATCCACGTCGGATCGCTTGATCGCGGCCGGCACGCCAGCCACCAGCGACCGGGACGGGACGATGAACCCCTCCGGGATCACGGTTCCCGCGGCGACGATCGACCCCGCGCCCACGACCGCCCGGTTGAGGGTCACCGAGCCGGAGCCGATCAGGCAGCCCGACTCGATCAGGCACCCCTCCAGGTGCGCGTTGTGCCCGACCACGCAGTCGTCGCCGATCGCGGTCGGCCAGCGCGCGGTGGTGTGCACGACCGTCCCGTCCTGGATCGAGGTGCGGGCGCCGATCGTGATCGTCCCGTGGTCGCCGCGGAGCACGGCGCAGGGCCAGACCGAGGCCTGCGGGCCTATCGTGACCCGCCCGATAACAACGGCATCAGGCGCGACGTAGGCGAGCTCATCGATCTGCGGCTCGTCGTCGTCCAGGGCGTAAATCGGCATCTGTATAGGGTAGCGTCGGCTCGTGCCCCCCGGATCATCGAACAGCACCGCCAACCCCGCTTCCGAGACCGCCGACGACGGCGTCCTATCGCTGCTGACCACCGCCGTCGCGGCGATCGGCGGCACCGAGCGGGACGGGCAGAGCCGGATGGCGAAGGCCGTATGGGACGCGATGTCAGACGGCGCGCACCTGGCCGTCCAGGCCGGCACCGGGACCGGCAAGTCGCTCGCCTACCTGGTGCCCGCGCTCCGGCTCGCCACCGCCAGGAAGCACGGCCCGGTCGTGGTCTCCACGGCCACCATCGCGCTGCAGCGCCAGCTCGTCGACCGCGACCTGCCCCGGCTGGCGGAGGCGCTGCGCGGGCCGCTGGGGCGCAGGCCCGAGTTCGCGATACTCAAGGGCAGGAACAACTATCTCTGCCTTAACAAGCTCCGCAACGGCCCCGAGGACGAGCAGGACTCGCTCTTCGACGGGCCTGCCAGTCCGCTCGGCGCGCACGTGAAGCGCCTGCACCAGTGGGCGGCCTCGACCACCGCGGGCGACCGCGACGAGCTCGTCCCGGGCGTGCCCGACCAGGCGTGGCGGCAGGTCGCGGTGACCGCGCGCGAGTGCCTGGGGGTGAACCGGTGCCCGTTCGGCGTGCAGTGCTTCTCCGAGCGCGCCCGGCGGACGGCGGCCGAGGTCGACGTCGTCGTCACCAACCACGCGCTGCTCGCCATCGACACCCTCGGCGAGGGCGGCATCCTGCCCGAGCACCGGGTCGTCATCGTCGACGAGGCGCACGAGCTCGTCGACCGGGTCACCTCGGTCGCCAGCGGCGAGCTGTCGGTGCAGGCGATTGAGTTCGCGGTCCGCCGGACCGGCAAGCTCGCCGATGACGGCGAGATCGCCCGGCTCTCCGAGGCCGGCAACGCCCTCGGACCGCTGCTGGTCACGATGCCGGCCGGCCGGATGGACAGCCTCGATCAGGGGCTCGGCGCCACCCTGACCGCGCTGCGGGAGGCCGCCGTCAACTGCGCCGCCGGGGTCCGCAAGATCGCCGTGTCCAAGGACGAGGACGCCGACCCGGCCGAGGTCACCGCCGCGCAGACCGCGCTGGTCAACCTGGAGGAGATCGGCGAGGTGGCCGAGCGGATGCTCAGCGCGTTCGAGCAGCCGATCGAGGACCGCGAGGAAGTCGTCTGGCTGGAGCGGCCGGAGGACTGGGCGACGGAGCCGTCCCGGCCCGCGTCCCTGCATGTGGCGCCGCTCGAGGTCGGCGAGGTGCTGGCGGAGAACCTGTTCAGCGATCGGACCGTGGTGCTCACCTCGGCCACGCTCACGCTGGGCGGGTCATTCGCCCCGCTCGCGCGGCAGTGGGGCCTCGACGCCTCGGCCATGGGCTCGGAGTGGGAGGGCATGGACGTGGGGTCGCCGTTCCTGCACGGGCGCAGCGGCATCCTCTACGTGGCCAAGCACCTGCCGATCCCCGGGCGGGACGGGCTGCCGCCGGAGTACCTGGAAGAGATGTGGGAGCTGATCAAGGCGGCCGGAGGGCGGACGCTTGGGCTGTTCTCCTCGATGCGGGCGGCGAAGGCGGCGGCGGCCGCGCTGCGGGAGTCGCTGCCCTACCCGGTGCTCTGCCAGGGCGACGACTCGACCATGCAGCTGGTGAAGGAGTTCGCCGAGGACGAGCCGACCTGCCTCTTCGGCACGCTGTCGCTCTGGCAGGGGGTCGACGTGCCCGGGCCGTCGCTGCGGCTGGTGATCATCGACCGGATCCCGTTCCCGCGGCCCGACGACCCGCTCGCCTCGGCCAGGACCCGGGCGGCGGACGCGCGCGGCGGCAGTGGGTTCATGGAGGTGTCCGCCTCGCACGCGGCGCTGCTGCTGGCCCAGGGGGCCGGGCGGCTGCTGCGCTCGGTTGACGACCGGGGAGTCGTCGCGGTGCTCGACCCGCGCCTGGTCACCAAGCGGTACGGCGAGTTCCTGCGGGCCACCCTGCCGCCGTTCTGGCAGACGACCGACCCGGCCGTGGTGCGCGGCGCGCTGACCCGGCTGGCGGGCGACTGAGGAGCCGGTTGCCTGGGTGGGCGAGCCGGCCCGGTCCGGCCGGGCGGCTGACCGGAGTCGTCTGGGGTGGGAGAGCCGCCCCGGACCGTTCGATATAACCGATTTTGATTTGGCACGTGGGTGGGGGCGCGGGGGGTGGGGTGGGTTAGGCCGTGAGGCCGAGGGCGTCGAACTGGTAGCGCTCCCAGAGGTGCATGGACGTCTCCTCGGGATAGGAGACGACGTCGGGCTGCAGGTCGTAGACCCGCGTGGTCCGGTGCTCGGTGCCGTAGGCGGGCCAGCCGGGCTCGCCGGCGGCCGCGAACGCGAGCCACTCGCGGCGCATCGTGTCGCCTAGCGCGACGAACTCGGCGGGCGGGTTCGGGCCGGTCAGCATCGCGCTCAGGCCCAGCCCCATGGTTCCGAAGACGAGCGGGACGTCGAGCCCGTGACAGGCGCCGAACGGCCCCGCGGGTGCCTGCGCCGCCAGCTCGTAGAGGTAGGTCCGCCCGCCCGAGGCCGCGTGCGCCTGCGCCAGATGCAGCGTCGGCATCCGGAAGAGCCAGTCGGAGAAGATCAGCTCGTACATGGCGCTCGGATCGGCGTCGGGGAAGGCCTTCTTGTAGGCGGCGGCGCCGTCGGGGGCGGGGGCGAACGTGGCCAGCGTGGTCGCGGCCTCGTCCTCGGTGACGGTGCCGAGCTTGCCCCCCATCGCCAGGAAGAGCCGGTACTCGTCCCGGTTGTGCCCGGTGAGCAGTTCCACCTCGGCCGCCGCGCCCGACAGCAGCGCCCGCCAGGGCGAGCGGGGCAGCACTACGCCGTCGATGACCGGCGAGAACGGGGTGATGGTGAGGCTGACCCCACCCCACTGGGGGAACTGCCTCATCCGGCCGGTGAGGGCCATCTGAGCGCTGACCAGGTCCATCGGGTCGGCGGCGGCCAGCGCCTGGTAGGTCTTGGGCAGACCCGCCTGCTGCGCGATCGCCTCGGCGATGCTCGCGGCCAGGTCCGCGGTGAAGAACGAGCCGGGCACGCTCTGCGCGATCGCGCGCTTGAACAGGCCCTTCGCCTGACCCATGGCGAGCATGGCGGCGATGACGCCGGCCCCGGCCGACTCGCCGAAGACGGTGACGTTGGCCGGATCGCCGCCGAAGCCTTCGATGTTATCCCTGACCCAGGTCAGGGCGGCCACCGCGTCGAGCAGGCCGCGGTTGGCGGGGGCGCCGGGGAGCTGGGCGAAGCCCTCCACCCCGAGGCGGTAGTTGAGCGAGACGAAGACCGCGCCGCCCTGCGCGAACGGGGTCCCGTTGTAGCCGGGCTCACTGCTGGCGCCGAACATGTAGGCGCCGCCGTAGATCCAGACCAGGACCGGCAGCCGGGCGGCGCCCGGGTCGGGGGTCCAGACGTTGACCGTGAGCCAGTCGCCGGTGACGTCGGCGGGCGGGCCGGGCTGGCCGCCTTCGGCCGCCATCGGCGCCTGCGGGGCGGCCGGGCCGAACTCGGCTGCGTCGCGGACGCCGTCCCATGGTGCCGGCGATTCCGGGGCCTGAAACCGGAGCGGGCCGATCGGGGGCTTGGCGAACGGGATGCCGCGGAAGACCGCGATGCCCTTCTCGATTCGCCCCCTGACCCGGCCGGCGCTGGTGGAGACCACAGGATCGGCTGGCGCCATGTGAGACGACCTCCCGCTGCATCGATGGAGCGACAAGGGCTTTTTTTACGACTTTAAGCTATTTGACCGGATCGAGCACTACCACCGGGATCTTGCGCGGGGCCGCCGTTTCCTCGTACTTCGCGAACTGCGGAACACGCTCCGCCTGCCGCGCGTAGATCACGTCACGCTCGGTCGGCTCGGCCACCCGGGCCCGGACCTTGACCGTCTCGGCGCCCACCTCGACGGTCGCGTCGGGGTGGGCGATCAGGTTGTGGAACCAGGCCGGGTTGGTCTGGGCGCCCGCCTTGGAGGCGAACACCGCGTAACCCTCCCCGACCGACTGATAGGCGAGCGGGTTCACCCGTTGGGCGCCGGAGCGTGCCCCGGTATGGTGCAGCAGGAGGACGTCCATGGATCCCCCGACGTGTCCGTTGTTGGCCCGGAACTCCTCGATGATCCTGCTGTTGAAGTCGTTGCTGTCTGCCATGACGCTTAGTTTAGGAACAGAGGAATGAAGTCACCAATCAAGCTCGATGAACTGCCGTTTGCCGCCGCCCTGTCCGGCTTTGAGTCCGACTCGCTTGAGATCGACGGGGACTACGACCGGGTGCGATTCGACGGCGTCGCCTTCGACGCCGCGGCCGCCAGCGGCGCGCGGTTCACCGAGTCGGCCTTCATCGGGGGCTCCTTTGACGAGGGGCGGCTGCGGAAGGCGCGGTTCACCGACGTCTGGTTCGAGCAGACCCGGCTGGTGGCGGTCGACGTCGCCGGGGCGCTGTTTACCGACGCCTGGCTCAACGGGTGCGTATTCGCCGGGGTGCAGGCGTTCACCTGCGTTCTACGGCGGGTGGTTTTCCGCGGCTGCAAGCTCGACTCGGTCAATTTCCGCGAGGCCGCGCTGACCGACGTGACGTTTGACGACTGCGTGCTGCGCGACGTGGATTTCGGCGGGGCGAAGCTCAAGCGGGTGAAGTTTCCTGGTAGCACGGTGAGCGGGCTTGACTTCAGCAAGGCGAACTGCGCTGACGTCGATCTGCGGGGCGCGCGACTGGGCGAGCGAGACTCGGATGCCGCGGGCGGCTCAGGGGCCGGGATCAAGGCGGGGTTCGAGTCGCTGGGCGGCGTCCGCATCGACACCGTGCAGCTGATGACGCTCGCGCCGTTTCTCGCCCACCACCTGGGGATTACCGTCGCGGACTAGATTTTCGAGGCCCCTAGCTTTTTGGCTTTTAGCTTTTTTGCTTTTTTGGCTTGACCTTGACGCTGCGTCAACCTTGCATGCTGACTGCCATGAGCATCCCCCAAGCAGTCAGTCAGGCCCAACGGCCTGCGATCCAGGTGCAGGGCCTGGAAAAGTCGTACAAGGAGCTGCGCGTGCTGCGCGGCGTGAACTTCGAGGTGGCGCCGGGCAGCATCTTCGCCCTGCTCGGCTCGAACGGCGCGGGCAAGACCACGGTCGTGAGGATCCTGTCGACGCTGCTGGCGGCCGACGCAGGGAGCGCCTCGGTCAACGGCTTCGACGTCTCCGCGCGCTCGGCCCAGGTGCGCGAGTCGATCAGCCTCACCGGGCAGTTCGCGGCGGTTGACGAGATCCTCAGCGGGCGGGAAAACCTCGTCCTGGTGGCCCGGCTTCGGCACCTCAAGAACCCGGGCGCGATCGCGGACGAGCTGCTCCGGCGGTTCTCGCTGACCGAGGCGGGCGCCCGGCGGGCGGCGACGTACTCCGGTGGCATGCGCCGCCGTCTGGACATCGCGATGAGCCTCATCGGAAACCCGCCGGTCATCTTCCTCGACGAGCCGACCAGCGGGCTGGACCCGGAGGCGCGGATCGAGGTATGGCACGCCGTCAAGGAGCTCGCGTCAGGCGGGACGACGGTGCTGCTCACCACCCAGTACCTGGACGAGGCGGAGCAGCTGGCCGATCGGATCGCGATCCTGCACCAGGGCCGCATCATCGTCAACGGCACCCTGGCCGAGCTCAAGCAGCTGCTGCCGCCCGCCAAGGTCGAGTACGTCGAGAAGCAGCCCTCCCTCGAGGACGTCTTCTTCGCGGTCGTGGGCGACCGCAGCGAAGACGCCACCCCGAGCACGAAGTAAGGGAAGAACAATGACCACGCACTTCTTCGGTGACACCGCCGTCCTCACCGGACGGACCATGCGCCACGTCACCCGCAGCCCCGACACCATCATCACGACCGCGATCATGCCGATCGCGATCATGGTGCTGTTCGTCTACGTCTTCGGCGGCGCGATCGAGACCGGGTCGGTTTCGTACGTGAACTACATGCTTCCCGGCATCCTGCTCATCACGATCGCGTCCGGCATCTCCTACACCGCCTTCCGGCTCTTCAACGACATGCAGGGCGGGATCTTCGAGCGGTTCCAGTCCATGCCGATCGCCCGGCCGGGCGTGCTGTGGGCACACGTGCTGACCTCGCTGGCCGCCAACGTGATCTCGCTCGTGCTCGTCATCGGCGTCGCGCTCGCGATGGGCTTCCGCACCGGCGCGGGCGCGCTGGCGTGGCTCGCGGTGGCCGGCATCCTGCTGCTGTTCACGCTGGCATTGACCTGGGTGGCGGTCATTCCCGGCCTCACCGCGAAGAGCGTGGACGGCGCGAGCGCGTTCTCCTACCCGCTCATCTTCCTGCCGTTCATCAGCTCGGCGTTCGTTCCGACCGACAAGATGCCCGGTCCGGTGCGCGCCTTCGCCGACAATCAGCCGGTGACCTCCATCGTCAACACAATCAGGGACCTGTTCGCCCGGCAGCCGGTCGGCACCGGCATCTGGACCGCCCTCGCCTGGTGCGTCGGCATCCTCGTGGTCGCCTACGTGGTGGCCGGCTTCGCCTACCGTCGCCGGATCTCCTGAGCCGGCGACGGCCCGGACTGGGTGAGTTGAGGGCAGGATGAGAGCATGCTGACGATTAGTCAACTGGCGGCGTACGCCGGCGTCACGACGCGGGCGGTGCGGCACTATCACCAGATCGGGCTACTGCCCGAGCCGGAGCGCGATGCCTCTGGTTACCGGCAGTACGGCGCGACCGCCGTCGTGTCCCTGATCAAGATCCGCACCCTCGCCAACGCGGGCGTGCCGCTGTCTCAGATCGCCGAGCTGCTCCAAGCCGACGCGGCGGCCTTTGCGGAGGCGGTCAAGCGGATCGACGATCGGCTGCGCGACGAGGCCGAACGGCTGGAGGCCAGCCGCAAGCAGATCGCGCAGCTCGAGGCCGGGGACAGCCTGCTTGTCCCACCGGAGGTGGCCCGCTATCTCGACCGGCTTCGGCAGATCGGGGCGTCGGAGCGGATCGTGCAGGGTGAGCGGGACGGGTGGATCCTGGTCGCGGCGCGCTGGCCCGATCTGATCCGCGAGTGGATGCCGGACAAACTCGCGCAGCTCGAAGACCCGCGACTGGTCCGGCTCTACCGGGTCATATCGGAGATCGGGGACAGCGACGAGGGCGACGACGACCCGCGGCTGGCGGAGGCCGCTGACATTCTGGCCGACCTGCTCGAGCAGGCGTACGCCGCCAGCGAGACGCAGGCGAGCGAGTGGGCGAGCGACGAACTGCCGTTCGACCTCCTGGACGCGTTCGCGGTCGAGTCCGACCCGCGGATGGCACGGATGCAGCAGCTCATGCGCGAGCGCGGCTGGGCCGGCTGGGCCCGGCTCGAGCGGGTGGAGAAGCCGTCCGGGACGGCCGGGGATTAGGCGGTGGCGCGGCCGGCGCAGGCGCGCATGGCGGCGGCGAACTGGTCGCCTCGGTCGCGGTAGTCGCGGAAGCGACCGAAGCTGGGGGCGGCCGGGGAGAGCAGGACGATCCCGTCGGGGCGGGCCCAGGCGAAGGCCGCCGCGACGGCCGCCTCCAGGTCGGGGCAGTTGACGGCGCCGGCGAAACCTTCGTCTGCGGTGGCGGCTGCCGCGGCTGCCGCGGCGAAGGCGGCGCTGATTCTGGGGCCGCTGTCGGGGAGGGTGAGCACGCGGGTCGGGGCGGTCCTGCTTCGCACGCCCGCCGCCAGCGGGGCGTAGTCGATGCCCCGGTCCTGGCCGCCGACGATGAGCGCGACCCGGCGGCCGGGGAAGGCGTCGAGGGCGGCCAGCGTCGGCAGCACGTTGGTGGACAGCGAGTCGTCGACGAACGCGACCCCGTCGACCGTCCCGACCGTGGTCAGGCGGGACGGCAGCGGGGTGAAGCCGTCGGCCGCGCGCTGCAGCGCCGCGTCGTCGGCGGACCGCTCGACCAGGTAGCTGTCGGCGGCAGCGTTGCCGAGCGCGACGAGCACGCGGCGGGCGATCAGCGCGTTGCGGCGGTTGTGCCCGCCCGGCAGCCCCAGCGGGACCATCCAGGTCGCGCCCGGTTCGTCGTCCTGCTACACCCACTCGACCTTCGGTGCCAGCAGGCCGGCCCGCTCGCGGAGCAGGGCGCTGTCGCCGTTGGCCACGGTCAGCTCCGCCCCCGGCTGCGAGCAGGCCGACAGCTTGTCGCGGTAGTATCGCTCGACGCCGCCGTGCCAGGGCAGGTGATCGGGATGAAGCGAGGTCACCGCGGTGACCGGCGGCGTGCTGGCCAGGTCGGCGGCCGTGTAGCTGGAGACCTCGATCACCCAGTAGTCGTAGTCGCCCGCGTGCTGCGGGTCATAGGGGGCCGCGCCGAAGTTGCCGCCGACCAGGGCCTTGTAGCCAAACCCGGCCAGCAGGTGGCCGATGACGGACGAGGTGGTGGACTTGCCCTTGGTCCCGGTGACGCAGACCACCCGCTCCCGGTCGGTCTCCTGGAGCCAGAGGCCGAGCCCGCCGACCAGGATGACCCCGGCCTGGCGGAGCCGCACCGCCTCGGGCCCATAGGGGCTGATGCCCGGGGTCTTGATGACGATCTCGCAGGCTTCCAGGGCGTCAAGGCCGCCGTCGGCGGTCGCGAGGACGCCTGGCTCGGTTGGATGGTCGTCGACCAGGACCGGCTCGACGCCGAGCGCGCGGAGCTTGCGCAGCGACGCGCTCCCCTCGCGGCCGAGCCCCCAGACGCCCACCCGGGCGCCGCGCAGGTCGGACCAGCCGAGCGTCGGCCGCGGGTCGCTAGCTGCCATGTCGCTCAGGACCACTCGGCGGCCAGGGCGGTCGGCACGAAGCTCGCGCCGACCGGGTGGCGCATGGCCTCGATCTCGGCTTCGGTCGGCGCGTCGGGCCGGCCGTTTATCTCGGCCGCCAGCCTCTGCAGGAGCGGGACCCCGGCCCGGTCCGGCCGCCGGGCGGCGAGCACGGCGGCGGCGCGGCACTCGTTGACCTCGCCGACGCACTCGAACGGCTTGGTGCCCGAGCCGAGCAGCGCCTCGAACTTCGGCGCAAGCTCCGGGTTGTCGAGCGGCTCGCCACCGCCGCCGTCGGCCGCGAACACGGCCCGAAGCTGTTCGGCCGACATGAACGGGGCCAGGATCAAGTCGATGAAGCAGCACTTGTCGCAGGTGCCGCACCAGTGGTCGAGCCGACGGGCGGGGTCGATGATGAAGGCCTTATTGCAGCTGCGGAACGTCGCGTGGTACTCGGTCAGGGCGGCCAGCTTGTCGCCCACCCAGAGCTCGGTCCGGTCGCGGAGGGCGGAGAAGTAGCCGGGCAGCCCGGCCGGATCGGCCGCCAGCAGGTCGCGGAAGGCCGCCTCGAACGCGGCGCTCTTGGAGTACTGGTGGTTGACCGGCTCGCCCCGGTACTCCAGCGTCGGGACCGACGCGGACCACTCGTTGGACATCACCACCACGTCCCGGTCGTCGAGGACGGCGGCGAGGACCGCGATGGCCGAGATGACCCCGGTCACCGGCACGTGCCCGTTGCGGAACCCGAGTTCGGCCGAGCGCAGCAGCTGCGGGTCGATCTCGCGCCCGGCCCGGACGACCGGCAGCCCGCTGACCTCGGCCGGCCGCTCGATGGCGGCGAACCGGTCCCCCGGCCTGCTCACGACGAACAGCGCCACGTCGGCGGCGACCTTGCGCACCCCTTCGACGGTCACGATCGAGTCGATGCCGCCGCCGAACGGGACCAGCGCCCGGCCCAGGCTGCCGCGGGCCTGTGCGGGCGCCTGCGCGGGGGCTGGGGCGGTTGGCGCCTCGATGCGGAGGTCGGAGAGGTCGAGGTCGTTCTTGTAGGCGTACTCGCCGAGGCCCTGCAGGTAGAAGTCGCGCAGGAACGCGCGCTCGGCGTCGGTGAGCGCGGTGTCGCCCAGGTCGATGACGGGCGGCGCGGCGGTCTTGTAGTAGGAGACGCCGGCCAGCAGGAAGACCAGCCGGGCGGCGGCCCGCGCGGCCGGGGTATCCCAGCGAGGGCCCGGGGAAAGCGAGACCCGTTCGGCGAAGTCGCGCCCGTCCAGCGAGTACCGGCAGGTCAGCAGCCCTCGCTCCGGGTCAGTAGCGAATCCGTCGTACCTGAACACCCGGCCACGCGCTGGCGTGACCCCGTCGACAACCCCTGGCGCACTCATCACCGGTGAGTTTACCGACCTCAGAGCGCAGGTCCTCGTGGTTGGCCATGTCGGCTACGCAGTGAACAGGATCGGCTACCTACATGCCCGGCGACGCCGGGGTCAGTGGGCTCCAGGGTGTCCTGCCGGCTGAGCGGCGCGGAGGGCGCGGAGGGTGTTGGCGCCGGCCAGCGCGGCCAGGTCCGATTCTGACCAGCGACGGCGCTGGAGTTCGGCGAAGAGGGCGGGGTAGCGGGAGACGTCGTGCAGGCCGACCGGGGTGACCGGGGTTCCGTCGAAGTCGCCGCCGATGCCCACGTGGTCGACGCCGGCCACCTCGCGGATGTGGTCGATATGGTCGGCGACCTGGGCGATGCTGGCGGGCGGCATCGGGTGGTCCTTCTCCCACGTCGGGAGCAGGCCGAAGACGGCGGACAGGTTGGCCGGGTCGGCGCCCCGGGCGGCCACCTCGGCCCGCAGGGCGGTGAACCAGTCGGTGCACTCCTGCGAGACGAAGAACGGGACGAACGTCACCATGCACACGCCGCCGTTGACCGCCAGCCGCCGGAGCACGTCGTCGGGGACGTTGCGGGGGTTGTCGCACACGGCGCGGGCGCTCGAGTGGGAGAAGATCACCGGGGCAGCGGACACGTCGAGGGCGGCGTGCATGGTCGCCGCCGACACGTGCGAGAGGTCGACCAGCATGCCGAGCTGGTTCATCTCGGCCACGACCGAGCGGCCGAAGTCGGACAGGCCGCCGGTGTCCACCACGTCGGTGGCCGAGTCCGCCCAGCCGACGTTGGAATTGTGCGTCAGCGTCATGTACCGCACGCCGAGCGAGAACAGCACCCGGAGCACGCCGAGCGACCCCGCGATCGAGTGGCCGCCCTCCGCGCCGAGCAGCGAGGCGATCTTGCCCGCCCGGAACGCCTCGTCCACGTCGGACGCGGTCAGCGCGAGCTGGAACCTGGCCGGGTAGCGCTCGATCATCCGGTGCACGAGGTCGACCTGCTCCAGGACCGCGGTCACGGCGGTGTCCCCCGCTAGCCCGGCCGGGACGTAGACCGACCAGAACTGGCCGCCGACCCCGCCCTCGACCAGACGCGGGATGTCGGTCTGGGTGTTCGGCATTCGCCCCGTCAGGTCGGCCGCCGCCAGGTCCGACCCGTAGAGCTCGCGCAGCTCCCACGGCAGGTCGTTGTGCCCGTCGATGAGCGGGAAGCGGCTGAGCATCGCACGGGTCAGCGCGAGCGAGAGGGCGGCGCCGTCGGGAGTGGTCATCGGCACAGGGTAAACCCGTGCGCCAGCAGACGCTCAAGCAGCCAGTTAGGCGGCTTCGGCTAGTGAGTTCCCGGCGCCCTCGCCGTCACCCGGGACGGCGGCCATGGTGGCGGCGGCGTCGCGGTCGTTGACGAAGACGGAGCAGACCACCCCGAGCGCCATCACCGCCGCCGCGACCAGGAACGCCACGTGGTATCCGGCCAGGTCGAGCGCGCTGGCCCCGGTGACGCCGAGGATGGTGCCGAGCAGCGCGACCCCGACCGCGGCGCCGGCCTGCCGGACGGTGTTCTGCAGGGTGGACGCGTGCCCGGTCTCGGCGGCGGAGATCTTGGCCATGTTGGCGGCCAGCGAGGGCGCCATCGCGAACCCGAACGAGAGCCCGGTGAAGAACATCAGCAGCGGGATCAGCCAGTCCGCGTCCGACCGCCCGGCCAGCGCCATCGCGCCGATCGTGACCACCGTCCCCGACATGCCGGCGATCATCAGGCGGCGCGGTCCCACCCGCTTGTAGATCCGCGAGGTCAGCTGGGTGCCGCACATCCCGCCGAGCGCCTCGGTGAAGGTGGACAGCCCCGAGTGGATGGCGGAGAAGCCGAGGCCGTTCTGCAGCAGGAGCGGCACCAGGAACAACGTGCCAATGAAACCCCCCGAGGCGGCGATGAGCTGCAGGCTGGTGATGCGGAAGAGCCGATCACG
>Ga0302314_10013011_pt1 | contig 14333 bp, 7 predicted proteins | sample III_Palsa_N2_3_FD_200533 | JGI IMG/M metagenome (GOLD analysis project Ga0302314, IMG submission 200533) | Peat permafrost microbial communities from Stordalen Mire near Abisko, Sweden - III_Palsa_N2_3 | ecosystem: Environmental > Terrestrial > Soil > Palsa > Peat permafrost | place: Sweden... | reverse complement strand
CCGCGCTCGATCAGGTAGGCGGCCATCGCCTGGGCCTCGGGGACCCGCTCGTCACCGCCCTGGCCGCCGGAGACGATCAGCACGGGAGTCCTGCCCCGGGCGGTGAGGACGGCCCATACGTGGCGCCCGCGCCTGAGCCGGCTGGCCAGCAGCGGCGTCACCTGCCCGCGCTTTCCCAGCCCGGTCCCGAGCACGATCACGTAGTCGGCGCGGCTCATCAGCCCGGCTATCCGCCCGTAGAGCCAGGCGTAGAGCACGTACGAGACGAGCAGGAACGACACGTAGCCGAAGACCAGCGTGATCACCGTGGCCAGGAGCCCTAGCTTCAGGTTCCTGGTCTGGTCCGCGGCCAGGTCCAGACCGATCACCGCGAGGATGGCGGCTCCCAGGGCCAGCGGGAGCAGGTTCGCGGGCCGCAGCCGCTCCCGGCGCACCATCGTGATCCCGTTCCCGACCAGATAGCACGCCACTACGAACGGCACCAGGGCGACAAGCAGCGCCAACCCGAGCAGCAGCAGGTGCCCGCGACGCCCGGGCAGGTCGGCCACCCGCTCCATCAGCCCGAGGGTGCCGAGCGCCAGTGCCAGGCCGAGGACGACCGCGTTCCTGAAGCTGCGCGAATCGGCGACCACGCTGATGAGAAACACCACCAACGTCAGCGCCGCCAGGCCTAGCGTGAACACGCCCGGAGCGTACCAGCACCCGCACGGTCCGATCGGCCGCCGTGCCTGGTTCCGCCCGCCCGCCTGCCCGCCCGCCGCTGGCAGCGGGCGACGGCCGGGCCGCCCTACTTGAAGACCGCCAGGTCAACGGCGGCGGCGAGGGCCCGGGCGCCGCCGTCGCCGGGATGCACGCCATCGCCCGAGTCGAACGCGGAAGCCAGCCGGCCCGGATCGTCCGGGTCAGCCAGCGCGGCGGCGAAGTCCACCACCGGCCACTCGGCCTGTCCGATGATCGCATCGTTCACGGTCCGGCGGATGTCCTCGTTTCCGTCGGTCAGGAACGCGGCCATCGAGCTGCCGCCGAACGGGGTGATGGTCCCGAGCACCGGTTGAACGCCGTGCCCGGCCGCCCGGCGGGCGAGCGCACGCAGCCCGCCGATTATCTCGGCGGCGACCGGAAGCGGCTCGCCCTGCATCGACGGCAGCGCGATGTCGTTCGTCCCGGCCAGGATCAGCACATGGGTGGCCTCGGCCACGCCGAGCACGTCGCGATCGAACCGGTCCGTCATCGACGGCCCGACAACCGGTCGCAGCAGTCGGTTCCCGCCGAGGCCGGCGTTCAGCACGACCGCCCCCTCGACGCCCGCGGCGAGCAGCCGGCGCTGCAGGTGATCGGGGTAGCGCTGGTCGAGATCCGGCGTGGTGCCGTCGCCCCGGGTGATCGAGTCGCCCAGCGTGACGACGACCGGGCCCGAGGCGGGCTGGTCGGTCAGCACCCGGGCGATCCAGTACAGGGCGGTGAACCGCTCCGATTCCGCCAGCCGTGGCCGGCCCAGCTGGTCGCCCGGGGCGACCTCGCCGGTCTGCTGGGCCGAGTGCAGGAACGTGGCCGCCTCAGCGGTGCCGGAGACGAAGCAGTCGACCGTCAGCTCGACGCCCGGCGCCGCTCCGCCCGCCGCCGCGTGGATGGTCGCCGGCAGTGGGATCGGATCGCTGACCGCGGTCGCCCCGGCCGGGATCTCCCATTTCCCCGCGCCCCGGTACAGCGCCGGCGTCGTCGACGTGAGGTCGCCGTTGCCGACCACGACCGCGTCGATGACCAGCGGGTCGCGCCCGAACTGGTTGCTGAGCGCCAGCCGCGCCGCCCGGCCGCCGCGTCGCAGCCGGACCCGCTGGCGGACCGTCTGCCCGGCGAACCGCCGCGGCGGCGGGAAGAACGGCAGCGCGTCATCCGCGGCTGCCAGCGCCGCCAGGTAAGCGGTGCTCCAGGTGCCGGTCACGGCGTCACCGCCGCGAGCCGCTCTGCCCCTGCTGGCCGCTCGGCCCCCGCGGGCCGCTCGCCGGCAACCCACGAGCGCGGCGCGTCGGCCGCGAGAACCTCAGTCGCGCACGCGTGCAGCAGGGCCCGCTGCTGCGGCGTGAGCGCGGCCAGCGGGCCGGGCTCGGCCGCGTCCATCAGCTTCTCGACCCGGCGCAGCAGCCGCCGGCCGGTCGGGCTGATGCCCAGAATCTGGCGGCGCCGGTCGCGCTCGTCGCGTTCCCTGGTGATCAGCCCGGCCCGCTGCAGCCCGTCGACGAAGGCCACGATGTCGCCGCCGTCGATGCCGAGCCGGGTCGCGACCACTTTCTGGCTCGCCTGCCCGTACTCGTCCAGGCAGCACAAGATCGCGTGCTGATGCTGGCTCAGCCCCACCGCCGCCAGCTGCCCCGCGCAGCCCTGCCGGGCCAGCGCGGCCAGCTTGATCAAGACGAAGCTGGTCCGGTCCCGCAACGCGGCCGGCAGCAGCAGGCCCTCTGAACTGTCCATGGGTTCAGAGCGTAGCAAATTAACCTGGCAATACCAATGATTGGCATCACCAGATAATTAATGGACCGATCGCCGCTGGTAGATGAGCGACTCGTAATGATGGCAGCCGTCCGGGGGCGAGTCGCGGTGATGGGAAAGGACGTGCTCGAGGTGCTCGCGGGCCGCGGTCACCTGTTCCGCCTGCAGGCGCAGGGCCTCGATGCGCTCCTGAATGATCTGCGCCCAGCCTCGGGTGGCGGCCGGGCCGGCCAGGATCTCGCCGATCTCCTCGAGGCTCATCTGGCCGACCCGCTGCCAGTGCCCGATGATGGCCAGCCGACGGATGTCGGCGGGCGAGTACCAGCGGCGGCCGGCCCGCCGGGCGGACGGCCGCAGCAGGCCGCGCTCCTCGTAATAACGGATGGCGGAGGCGCGGACCCCGAGACGGCGAGCCACCTCGTCGATCGGAACCAGGTCCGCCTCGCCTTCCGTCGACCCCCGCGCGTCCATCTCCCGCCCGTTCGTCTCGTGCGCGCTATCCATCACGCTCCCCCTCCGTCACGTTCCGCCGCTCTCCCGCGCGCTTCTCGGCGCTGCGGCAAGCATTCCACTCGGCGGCCTTGCGTTCAAGCCGGCTTGAACGTGCACGATGGCAGCATGCCCCGCCAGCTGCTCATCGACATCGGCCCACTGCGCCGCTCCCGCGACCTCCGGGCGCTGGTCGGCGGCCAGGTCATCTCCGTCCTCGGCACCCAGATGGCCGCCGTGGCGGTGCCCTATCAGGTGTACCGACTGACCGGCTCGTCGCTGGACGTGGGGCTGGTGTCGCTCGCCGCACTGGGCCCGCTGCTCGCCGGGTCACTCCTCGGAGGCGCGGTCGTCGACGCCGTCGACCGTCGACGCCTCCTGATCGCCGTTTCGGTCATCTCGGCCGTCGTCACCGCCGGGCTGGCCGTCAACGCGTCGTCGCGGCCGGCGCTGTGGCCGATCTTTGTCTGCGCGCCGCTCGCGGCCGGGCTCGGCACCTTCGAGGACTCGGCCCTGGGCGCGGTCGTGCCCAACCTCGTCCGGCGCTCCGACGTTCCCGCGGTCAGCGCCATGTTCCAGGCGCTGTTCCAGTTCGGCCTGGTGGTCGGCCCCGCGCTGGCCGGCCTGCTGCTGGCCGGGACCGGGATCCGGTTCGTCTACTGGATCGACTCGGCCACCTTCGCCGCTGCCGCCGCCGCCGCGCTGGCGATCGCACCGCAGCCGCCGGCCGGCGGCGGGCAGCCGCCCGGCCTGCGGTCGGTCATCGACGGCATCCGTTTTGTCCGGGGCCGGCGGACCATCCAGGGCGCGTTCGCGATCGACCTCAACGCCACGATCTTCGGCCTGCCGCGCGCCCTGTTCCCCGCCCTCGCCGCCACCGTCTTCGGCGGCGGCCCGGCCACGCTTGGCCTGCTCTACGCCGCCCCCGGCGCGGGCGCCCTGATCGGCGCGCTGACCACCGGCTGGGTCGGCCGGGTCCGGCGCCAGGGCCGCGCGGTGATCATCGCGGTGATCGTGTGGGGGGCCGCCATCACCGCGTTCGGCCTGACCCGCTGGATGCCGGCGGCGGCGGCGCTCCCGGCCGCGCTGGCGCTGCTGGCCGTGGCCGGCTGGGCCGACGTCATCTCGGCCGTGTTCCGCACCACGATCGTCCAGCTCTCGGTCCCCGACGCCCTCCGAGGCCGCCTGACCGGCCTGCAGATCTCGGTCGTGACCGGCGGCCCGCTCCTCGGCGACGTGGAAGCGGGCGCGGTCGCGGCCGCGTTCGGCGACACCGCCTCGGTCGTCTCCGGCGGCCTGGCCTGCGTGGCCGGGGCGCTGCTGCTGGCCGGCCTGCTGCCGGCCTTCCGCCGTCAGCGCGCCGAGGAACCTCAGCCGGACTTGACGCAGGTGTAGGCCCCGTATAGCCGCCGTTCGTAGTGAACGTGGGCGATCTCGAACCCGGCCGCCGTCAGCATCGGCTCCAGCAGCCACCGGAACGTGCTGTGCTCGGTCCTGATGTGCTCGGCGTAGTCCGCCGCCGTGTACCCCTTGGCCGGGTCGGTCGCCGCCCCGGCGAACCAGCCCGCGAACACGCCGGCCGCCTCGGCGGGCGAGAAGTCGAAGATCAGGTCCCGCAGCAGCAGCACCCCGCCCGGGCGCAGCATGTCCGCGATCCGCTGCAGCGCGACCGCCTTCCAGAAGTCCGGCAGCTGGTGCAGCGCATGCCGGGTGAACACGCCGTCAACGGGCGTGCCCGGGTCGAAGCTGAGGAACCCGGCCCGTTCCGCCGTCAGGTTGGCGAGGCCGTCGGCGTCCGCCTTGGCGCGGAGCGCGGCCACCATCGCGGGCGACACGTCGACCGCGATCACCCGCCCGAACCGCCGGGCTGCCCGGAGCGCGAACTGACCGGTCCCGGCCCCCAGATCGACCACGACCGACGCCGCCCCCAGTCCCCGCGCCTCGAGCGCGGCGAGGTGCTCACCAGGATCCGGATGCCCCTGCTTGCGGTCGTACCCGGCGATGAACGCCTCGTCCAGGTGTTCCGCCCCCGCATGCGCCAGCTCATCAAGCACCCATGACTCATCCACGCCCTCGCACCAGCGGCCATCCGTTCACGGTCAGTCCCATGGGCTGGCAGGAACCTGGCGCGTTTAGCTTGTGTGTCAGACCTCGACCGGCCGCTCGCCTACCATCCGGAGTTGAAGGTCCAGTGGGCCGACGTCATAGAGGGTTGGCAGCGCCGGGCGCACCACCGAGCTCAGACCGGACGGCACCATGGCGGCCAGCGACGCCGCGCTTGGGTCGTCGGTGAACCGGGTCCGGCCGAGCGATGTGGCGGCCGCCGAGGCGGTCAACGACTGCCCGGTCAAGGCAGTGAACTCGGCCGTATAGGCCGCCGCGGATTCCAGCAGGTCGTGATTGATCAGGTCATTGGCCTGGACTTGGCCCTTGACGAGGGCCAGCACGCCCGCGCTGTGGGCGGACAGGAAGGCGCGGGTCACGACTAGGTTGACCGGAGAACCGCCGGCTGAGGCCCCCGATATGACGGCGATCTTGGTGCTATGCGAGCTGGCCAGGTCGGTGAGTATCGAGCCGGCGGTGACATAGGCGGCGTCTAGTTGGCCGCTGGCTAGCGCGGTTGCCTCCGCCGAGTCGCTGTGGAATAGGACCGACCGGAGCGTGATCCCGGTGCCACGCAGATCATTCGTAAAAAGGTCGTCTTGCAGGCTTATCAGTGCAGGCGCTTGCGGGATGTCGGCGACGAATCCGAGCCGCAGGGTGACCGGACCGGCGGCTTCGCTCGGGTTTGCGCTGTCAGGCCAAGCCGGCCCGGGCGCAGAGGGCCGGCCACCTGCCGACAACATCAAAACTACAACCGTCGCGATCACAGCCACCGCCACAGCAGAAACCACAACGAGTGTCTGCCTGTTCATCAAGATCCCCAGCTTTCGATGCGTTCCGGTAACAAACGGACAAGCTAGCACCCTTGATGACTGATGTCACCATATAATTCGTTAGCTCAGCAACATTTCGCAACTTGTTCCAACTGCAGCAGGCGTGTTTCAATCTTCACAATTCTTGACCTGGCAATGGGAGCGGCGATGCCTGAAATTCACGCCATGGAAGAGGCCCTCGACCATCTGGGCGAGGTCGCAAGCAAGTTGCTGGTTGCCTACCGGTCCCTGCAAGACACTGTCTTCGGCGGCGACAATGATCGCGTAGATCCGGGCGAGGTGCCGCAGACGATAGCCGACCTGGTTGCCAGCGCGACCCGCAGCGTGCTGGTTGTCACCGGACTGCCTGACCTGCCTGGGTTGCTTCCGACGAGCGCAAGCGTGGCCGGGGCCGCGGCCGGAGGCGTTGCGGTTCGAGTGCTAGGCCATGACAAGCTGCGGGCGGAGGGCGTTACCGGGCTGGCGCTGCGTGCTCTGGCCTGCGGTGGTGCAGAGGTCGCAACCGCTCCGGTGGTACCGCCGGCGATCGTGATTGTGGACAGCCGGGTGGCGCTCATGGCACTGACCGGGCCGTCTGAAGGGGACGCCGGGGGCGCCTTCCTGCTGCGCGACCCATCGGTCGCGGGATACCTCGCGTCGGCCATTGATTGCTTCTGGGCTATGGCACTGCCGTTGCACGACCTCAGCGAGTCGGCCGATGGGGGTATTTCGCCGGTCGATCAGGCGCTCCTGCGTCTGCTCGCCCAGGGGAAGACGCAGCAGGAAGCCGCCCGTAGCCTGCATCTTTCTGTGCGCACCGTCAGCCGTCGGATCGCCGACCTCAAACAGCAACTGAAGGCCGACAGCCCGCTCCAGGCGGGAATGGAAGCGGTCCGACGCGGCTGGCTTTAGATCCCCGCCGACGCCGGGAGATCACACTGGTCGATATGCGTCACTCGTAAATACGCCAGTCCTAAATACGCCAGTCCATCTTGAGCCCACCATTGGACGCGGCGTCCCTCAAGCGGTGCTCCTGCGGGCGCCGCTCGACGTCAGGCTGACCTGTATACGCCAGTCGCAAATACGCCAAGTCACAGCTATTGCCGTATTTATCACCTCCGGATGAGACTTACGGCGGTGCGCCCTGGGTGCGCCAGCCCGGCAATGCGCACGGGTCACGCAGGTCGAGCAGTGCGGAGGAAAGCGGTCCTATGGGCTCGAAATACAGGCCGAGGCTTCGTCGGGTGGCGCGGCGGGTCAGGCACGTAGTCGCGCTGGTGATCGCGCCGGTGTCGGGTGTCCTGGCGGCCCTGCCGGCCGTGGCGGTGACGGCGGGAGTGGCGGCCGTGGTTGCGACGGCGGCGGTGGCGGCCGGCCCGGTTGTCCCGGCGAACGCGGCCACCGGGACGCCGGTCCTGGTCCTGCTGCAGAACGGGGAGACCACCGCGCCGGAGACCACCGCCCTGCAGAACGCCGGATACTCGGTTACGCAGGACACCCCCACCCAGTGGCTGGCCCTGACCGCGGCCCAGTTCAAGACCTACGCGGCGGTTGTGGTGGGCGACCCCTCCAGCGGGTCCTGCTCCACCTTGACCCCCACGACGGCCACCAGCGGCGCCGACGGGATCGGCACCACCTGGCAGTCGGCGGTGACCGGCAACCTCGTCATCATCGGCACCGCGCCCGCGCTGCCGGGCACGTCCGCCGCGACGACCCTGATCACCAACTCAGTCGCCTACGCCGCCGCCGGCTGGAAGTCGTCCAGTGACACTGGGACCGGGTTTTACCTGTCGCTGAACTGCGATTACTCCACTGCCGCCGCGAGCACGGCGGTACCGCTGCTCGATGGCGTCGAGGGGATCAGCTCAAGCGACGGCCTGACCGTCCAGGGCTCCCTGTCCTGCTCCGACAACGGCACGGTGAACGGCTGGGGCGCTGCCAACGCGACGACGTTCAGCGGCTTCACCAGCGCCTCGCTCGCGGTCGGAGGCTCTGCCTGGCCGTCGCCGTCCTGCCCGGTCGAGGAGGCATTCGACTCTTGGCCCGGCAAGACCACGACCTGGACGTCGGGGACCTTCACACCGCTGGCCTACGACGGCGCCAGCGACGCCACCGGGAACTTCACCGCCAGCGACGGGGCGACCGGACAGCCGTACATCCTGCTCGGCAGCCCGTCGCAGCCCGCAGCGTCGCTGTCGCCCTCGACCGGCGGCCAGGTGCCTGCCGATGCGGCGACTGGCGGGGCCGGCAACCCGGCCGTGCTCGGGCTGTCGCAGCCGGTCGCGGCCGACGTGAACACCGAGAGCGGCGACTTCACCCAGTCCGCAACCGACCTCTCCGTCCCGGGCTTCGGGCCATCGCTGGCATTCTCGCGTAGTTACGACGCTCAGGCAGCCCAGCGGGAGACGCAGACAGGCAAGCCCGGGCCGATGGGCTACGGCTGGACGGACAACTGGGCGTCGTCGCTGTCGACTACGAGCCCGACCCCCGGCGACATCTACACGACCGCCGGTCTGCGCACCGATACCGGTGACGGATCCACGCCTAGCGATGTGGTGGGCGCGGCGGATGCCGTCGTGCAGAACGGCAGCGACGTCTACATCGTCGACGAGTCCGACAACCACATCCTCGAGGTCCCGGCGACGACCAAGACGCAGTGGGGCCGGTCGATGACGGCCGGGAAGATGTACGTGGTCGCGGGCAGCACGGCCGGATCACTCGGCGACTCGAGCAGCGGGGCGGCGCTGTCCGGCTTCCTGCTGAACGCTCCCGGTGGCGTGGCGTTCGACTCCTCCGGCAACATGATCATCGCCGACACCGGCAACGACCGAGTCTTGGTCGTCCCCGCGGCGACCGCCACCTACTACGGCGTCGCGATGACCGCCGGGGACGTCTACCGGATCGCTGGCCAGAGCGGCACGGCGGGAACCGGCGGCGACGGCGCGTCCGACGTGAACTCCTACCTCAGCAACCCGGTCGGCCTCGCGGTCAGCAGCGCCGACCTGTACATCGCCGACGCCGGCAACAACCGGGTCCAGGAGATCTACGAGGGGGGTGACGAGTGGGGCCAGACGATGACCAAGAACGACATCTACACGATCGCGGGCTCCTCAACCGGCGCCTCCGGGGACACCGTGAGCAAAGCGGCGACCAGCGCCCTGCTGAGCCTGCCGGAGGGCGTCGCCCTCGACTCCAGCGGGAACCTCTACATCGCCGACACCGCCAACAACGCGGTCAAGGAGGTCGCCAAAGCGGCCGGCACCCAGTGGGGCATCTCAATGACCGCCCACGACCTCTACGACGTGGCCGGCAGCTCGACCGGCGCCTCCGGAACCTCGGGCGACAGCGGCAAGGCCACCTCGGCCCTGCTGAACCTGCCGATTACGGTGGCGGTCGCCAGCACCGGCCTGTACATCGCCGACTCGGGCAACAACCGAGTCCAGGAGGCCGCGCTGACCACACACTCCGAGTGGGGCATCTCGATGACGGCCGACGACGTCTACACGGTCGCCGGCAGTTCCAGCGGAACGTGCGGCTTCTCGGGCGACAGCGGCAAGGCCACCTCGGCCGAGATGTGCTATGACGTCGGCATCTCCGTCACCGCGTCGTCCGCGATCTACATCGCAGACGAGGTCAACAACCGCGTCCGCGAGGTCAACTCCGCCGACACGATCTCGACCTACGCCGGCGACGGCTGGGGGGTCGCCGACGCCGGCAACAGCGGCCCGGCGGTCAACGCGGCCCTGTACAACCCGGAGGGCGAGGCGTTCGACTCCGCCGGAGACGTGTTCATCGCGGACGCGTGGAACAACCGGATCCAGGAGATCGCCGCCCACACCCACACCCAGTTCGGCATCTCGATGACCGCGGGTGACGTGTACACGGTGGCCGGCAACGCGCAGGGCCAGAACGGCTCCAGCGGCGACGGTTCCCTGGCGACGTCCGGGTACCTGTACCTGCCGCAATCGATCGCCACCGATTCCGCGGGCAACCTCTACATCGCCGACTCCGATAACTGCCGCATCCAGAAGATCGCCGCCTCCACCGGCGACATGTCCACGGTCGCCGGGTCGTCGTCCGGGAACTGCGGCACCTACGCGGGCAACGCGGGCGCGGCCACGTCGGCGACGCTGAGCCAGATGCAGGGCATCGCCGTCGACTCCGGCGGCGACGTCTTCATCGCCGACACCTTCAACAACCGGGTCGAAGAGGTCTACGAGGGCGGGCAGTCCTTCGGCCAGACGATGACCAAGGGCGACATTTACAATGTCGCCGGCACCGGCACCCAGGGCTACACCGGCGTCGGCGGCGCCGCCACGTCCGCCGAGGTCTACGAGCCGGACGCCCTCGGCGTGGACGGCGCGGGCAACCTGTACATCTCCGACTGGGGCAACAACCGCATCCGCGAGGTCCCGGTCGCCACCGGGACCCAGCGCGGCCAGTCGATGACCAAGAACGACATCTACACCATCGCCGGCAACGGCACGGCGGGCACCACCGGCGACGGCGGTCTCGCGACCAGCGGGGAGCTGAACGGCCCCGGCAACGCCACCGTCGACGCCGCGGGCAACCTGTACATTTCCGACACGGCCAACAACCGAGTTCAGGAGGTGCCGGTCGCGTCCGGCACCCAGTGGGGCCAGTCGATGACCGCCAACGACGTATACACGGTCGTCGGCAGCTCCTCCGGCGCCAGCGGCAGCTCCGGCGACGGCGGCCCGGCGACGTCCGCCCGCCTCACCGTCGCCGAGAACGTCTCCCTCGATCCCGAGGGCGACGTGTACGTCACCGACAAGAGCGACAACCGGCTGCGCGAGATGGTCTCCGGGACACCGGCCACCATTACCCCCGCGCCGTCGCTCACCAGCGCCCTGTACCCGGCGCCGGGAGGGATCACCGTCACCGAGCCTGATGGCTCCGACGTCACTTTCTACGGCCAGTCCAGCGGCAAGTGCACCACTGCCCCGTTCACCGATGTGGCCGGCCAGTACTGCGTGCGGCCGGAAGATGTCGGCGCGTCGCTGACATCAAGCGCGGGGACGTGGATCTTCGCCCCGCAGCCCGGCACCAGCTATACCTACAACTCCTCCGGGCAGCTCACCGCGCAGGCGCAGGCCAACGCCAGCGGCAGCGCGGTCAACACCCTGACCACGGCCTACGGCACCCCCGCCCCGGGGGCGGCAGACCCGCAGGGAGTCACCTGCCCGTCCAGCGTGACGGTCGGCGGGTCCGCGACGACGATCACCAGCTGCGACACCATCACCGCCCCGGTGGGCAGCGGCGGCACCGCCCGGACGCTGGTCCTCGGCTTGGCCAACGACTCGGCCGGCCACGCCCTGGTCCGGTCGGTCACCGACCCCATGGGACGCACCTGGGGCTACGGCTACACCGGCGACGACCTCACCGCGGTCCAGGACCCGCTGGGCAACGTCACCAGCTTCGGCTACGACACCGGCAACGCCAACCCGCTGCTGACCAGCGACATCTTGACCATCACCAAGCCCAACGGCCAGACCGGAGGCCCGGACGCGGGCACCCACACGACACTGACGTGGAACTCCGCCGGCCAAGTCACCTCGGTCACCGACCCGAAGGGCTTCAAGGCCGCCTTCAACTGGACCAGCTTCAACTCGTCGACCGGCACTGGCTTTGTCACCCTCACCGACCCGGACGCGAACAAGGTCGTCTACGACTACCAGCTCGCGACCCTGATTGCCCAGTCAGCCTGGACCGGGTCCGTTCTGACTTCCGAGCAGGACTTCGTGCCCGACCAGTCCACGGCCAGCGGGGACACCTCGGCCGGGACACAGCTCGACACGGCCACCACCGACGGCAACGGCAACCTCACGACCGCCAGCTACGACACAAGCGGGAATCTGACCACCGTCACCTCGCCCGACGGCGAGGGCAGCCAGGTGTCCGAGACGACCCAGCAGTCCACGAGCCTGAACCTGGCAAGTTGCTCGCAGGCAGCGGTGGCGACGTCCACCTGCACCGCGTCACCTGGTCCGGCCCCGGTGGCCGTGGGAGGCGTGATCTCGCCGCCGGCGTCGGTCCCGCCGCTCGGGATCACCTGGACGCAGTACGACACCGACGGCAACCAGTTGTGGTCCACCACGGGCGTTTACGAGCCTGGGTCCGGCACCGCCGCCTACGCGCGCACCACCTATCAGTTGTTCGACGGCGACTCGGTCACCCTTAGCGGCACGACCGTCAACTGCGTTGCCACGGCCCCCTCGCCCACGCTGGCCTGCGCCACCGTCAACGCGGACGGCGTGGTCACCCAGCTCGCGTACAACCCCAACGGTGACCTGACCAGCAGCTCCACCCCTGACGGCAACGCGAACAGCGAGCTGGCGACCACCACCTACGGCTACGACGGCGACGGGGAGCAGACCTCGACGACCAGCCCGGACGGGAACTTGTCCGGCGCCATCGCGGGGAACTACACCACCGTCACCGCCTACAGCGCCGACGGGCAGAAGACCTCGGTCACTCAGGCCGGCGGCTCCGGAGCAACCGTCGCCGCGCGTCCCAACAATTATGGCTACGACGCCGACGGCAACCCGACCACGGTCCAGGACGCCCGCGGCTACACCACCACGACCACCTCCAACGCCAACGATCAGGCGACCCTGGTTAGCGACCCCGACGGTAACTCTGCGCTGACGTGCTATGACGGCGACGGAAACGTCGCGCAGACCGTCCCGTCGGCCGGGGTGGCGGCGAACTCGCTGACAGCGGCGTCGTGCCCCACGTCCTACCCGTCTGGGTACACCGACCGGCTGGCGTCCGACGCAACCGTGTCGGCATTCAACGCCGTGGGCAAGATGACCTCACAGACCACCCCGGCGCCGGCCGGGCAGACCGGGTACGAGACCACCACCTACGCCTACGACGGCAACGGCAACCTGCTGACCACCACGGCGCCCCCAACCAGCACTGCCGGCGGCGCCGCGGACCAGGTGACCGCGAACACCTACAACGCGGCCGGCCAGCTGGCCTCGAAGACCACCGGATACGGCACGCCTGCCGCATCCACTGTGTCCTACTGCTATGACCCCGACGGCAATCAAACGTCGGTGGTGTCCCCGGACGGGAACATCACCGGCACGGCGGCGTGCTCCACGTCGTCGCCGTGGACGGTGACCGCATCGACTCAGGCCGCCTATCAGACGACCTACTCCCACGACTCGCTCGGAGAGCTGGCGCAGACTGTGACGCCGGCGAACGGCGCGTCAAGCACGCCGACGACCACCGCGACCTATGACGCGGCGGGAAACATGCTTACCAGCACGGACCCGAACGGGGTCACCACCACGCGGACGTACACGCCGCTGGACAAGGTCGCGACGATCTCCTACTCCGGGTCGGCCGCGCACTCGGTGTCCTACACCTATGACGCCAGCGGGAACCAGACCGGGATGACCGACGCCACCGGCACGTCCAGCTCTGTGTACGACTCGTTCGGGGAGCTGACCTCAGGCGAGAACGGCGCGAGCCAGACGCTGGGCTACGCCTACAACACCGACGGCGACGTCACTGGTATCACCTACCCGCTGGCGGCGACAGCGACGTGGGCGACCACCGACACCGTGACCTACGGGTACGACAAGGCCGACGAGCTGACCTCGGTGACCGACTTTAACGGGAACGAGATCGCCATTGGCAACACCCCCGACGGCCTGCCGGACTCGGCCGTCCTGGGCTCGTCCGGGGACACGATCACCACGACCTACGACAGCGCGAACTCCCCGTCGGTGATCAGCCTGACAAATTCCGGCTCAACGCTGCAGTCGTTCACCTATTCCGACGCGCCGGCCGGGACGGTCCAGTCCGAGACCGACACCCCGTCCTCGGCTAGCTCTCCGGCCGTCTACACCTACGACGCCCAAGGCCGCGTCACCTCGGATACCCCCGGAACCGGGACGGCCGACGCTTACGGCTTCGACGCCTCCTCCAACCTGACCATCCTGCCGACCGGCGCGACCGGCGCCTACGACGACGCCGGGGATCTGACCTCCGCTACCCAGTCCGGCACCACCACCGACTACACCTACGACGCCGACGGCGAGCAGCTGTCCTCGACCCAGGGGTCAACCACCGAGTCCTCGGCCGCCTGGAACGGGACCGCAGAGCTGACCGGCTACGACAACAATGCGGCAGACATGACCGCGGCCACCTACGACGGCAACGGGGTGCGTGCCTCCACCACCATCACCCCGGCCGGAGGGACCGCCGTCACCCAGGGCTACGTGTGGAACACAGCCCCGCAGACGCCAACGGCCCCGCAGACGTCCCAACTGCTTATGGATGGCACGAACGCCTATATCTACGACGGTGGCCTGGCCCCAGCCGAGCAGGTCAGCCTTTCCGGCGGGACGATCACCTACCTGGACACCGACGCGCTCGGATCCGTGCGAGGCACCGTCAGTTCATCCG
>Ga0302314_10013009_pt1 | contig 14334 bp, 10 predicted proteins | sample III_Palsa_N2_3_FD_200533 | JGI IMG/M metagenome (GOLD analysis project Ga0302314, IMG submission 200533) | Peat permafrost microbial communities from Stordalen Mire near Abisko, Sweden - III_Palsa_N2_3 | ecosystem: Environmental > Terrestrial > Soil > Palsa > Peat permafrost | place: Sweden... | reverse complement strand
TCCGGCATCACGCTCGGGCCGGAGGGCGGCGCGCACCAGTCGATCAACACCCCGCTGATCGGCATGGCGCAGGACGGGCTCAGCTACTTCGAGCCGGCCTACGCCGATGAGGTGGCGGCGATCATGAGCTGGGGCTTCGAGCACATGCAGGCCGACGACGGCGGCTCGCTCTACCTGCGCCTCTCGACCCGCTCGCTGGAGCAGCCCCGCCGGACCATGGACGCCGACTTCCGCCACTCGGTTATCGAGGGCGGATACTGGCTGCGGCGGCCGAACCCGTCGTCGCAGCTGGCGATCGCCTACTGCGGGGCCATCGCGCCGGAGGTTTCCGAGGCGGTGACACGGCTGATGGAGCGCTATCCGCACCTCGGTGTCCTCGCCGTCACCTCGCCGGACCGGCTGCACAGCGGCTGGACCGCGGCGCAGAAGGCGAGGGCGGCCGGTGACCGCACGGCGCGGGCTCACGTCGAGACCCTGCTGGCCGAACTGCCGGCCGGGGGCGCCATCGTCACGGTGATCGACGGCCATCCGGCGACGCTGAGCTGGCTGGGCGGGGTGCATCGGCACGTGATCCACGCCCTCGGCGTCCAGCGCTTCGGTCAGAGCGCCGATATCGTTGACCTGTTCCACCTCCACGGCCTCGACGCCGACGCCATCGCCGCCGCGGCCGACGAGGCGGTTGGGCGAGAACTGCAGCGTTAGGGTCTCATGGAAGCTCAAACCACCGACACTGCCCTGCCGACTTTGCCGCCCCAGCCGGGGGACACGCCATGTCCGACCGAGGCCTGGCCGACCGGCGAGATCGAGTCGGCGTCGCGCCGAGCGGAGATCGAGGAGCTGGTGGCGGGGTTTTTCGGGCCGCGAAGCGCTGTCGCGCTTGGGGCGACCCATGCCCTGCTGATCATCCAGGGCGGCAAGCTGCTGCTGGAGCGCTATGCCCCTGACTTCGGTCCCGACGTGACCTGCCATTCTTGGTCGATGGCCAAGAGCATCACTCACGCCCTGGTCGGGATCGCGGTCGGCGATGGCCGTCTCGACATCACCCGGCCGGCTGACGCGCCGGAATGGCGCACACCCGGCGATCCGCGCGCCGAGATCACTCTCGACCAGTTGCTGCGCATGTCGAGCGGTCTGCAGTTCGTTGAAGACTATACGCCCGGCCAAACCTCCGATGTGATCGAGATGCTGTTCGGGTCGGGCAAGGAAGACGTCGCGGCCTATGCGGCCAGCCGGCCGGCGGCCCACGCGCCGGACAGTTTCATGGCCTATGCCAGCGGCACGACGAATATCGTCAGCCGTGCGCTCGGCGACGCGCTCGGCCTGAAGGGCGACGCGTTCGGCGCCTTCATGCGGCAGCGCCTGTTCGATCCGCTCGGGATGACCAGCGCCATGCCGAAGTTTGACACGGCCGGCACCTTCATCGGCTCGTCCTACTGCTTCTGCACCCCGCGCGACTTCGCCCGCTTCGGCCTGCTCTATCTGCGGGACGGCATGTGGGACGGCCAGCGGCTGCTGCCCGAAGGCTGGGTTGATTACGGCCGTACGCCGACCTTGCGCCAGCCGGACGCGGTCGACGGCCCCTACGGCGCGCACTGGTGGCTCGACGCGTTCGGCGCCGGGACTTTTTCCGCCAACGGCTATGACGGCCAGTTCATCATCATCCGCCCGGACCGCGACCTGATCGTCGTGCGCAACGGGCTGATGCCGCAACCGGCCAAGAACCGGCTGCAGGGGCGGCTGACCAAGCTGGTGGCGCTGTTCGACTGACGCCGGCGACCGCGGCGACAATCCGATTGACCTTCCGGCCGAAAGGCCGTGCGATGCGGCGCTTCATGAATCACACCCGCCCTCCGGCCGAGCGCAACATCGCCGCCTACGCCGTCGACCTCGCCGTGGCGCTGGGCGCCCGCGCCGCCTTCACCCTCACCGGCGGCATGGCGATGTACCTCAATCGCGCGGTGTCGACCCATCCGGGCCTGACCGCGGTCTACAACCAGCATGAGCAGGCTTGTGTCGGCGCGGCGGAGGGCTACGCCAAGGCGATGAACTTCCAGGCGCCCGGCCTGGCGGTGGTCACCGCCGGCCCCGGCGTCACCAACGCCGTCACCAGTCTGTGCTCGGCGTATGGCGACTCCGCGCCGGTGATCGTGCTGGCGGGACAGGTGAAGACCGCCGACATCGACCGCTTCGGCGTCCGCACCCACGGCGCCCAGGAAGTGCGCTCGCCCGAGATCGTCACCCCGTGCGTCAAGCGCTTCATCCGGCTCACGGCGGCGGGGTATCGGGCGGAGCTGATCGCGACCCTCGCCGAAATGTTCGCCGGCCGGCCGGGTCCGGTGTTCATCGAGATCCCGCTGGATGTGCAGAACGTGATGGTGGGGTACGAGCCGGAAGAGATCGATGCTGCGGTCGCCGAGGTGCGCGCCGCCGCGGTGGCGAGCGAGATCGGCGCGGCCGACCTGGCGGCGGCGCTGGGTTGGCTGCTCGGGGGGATCCGGCCGCTGCTCTACGTCGGCAACGGCGTTCGCGTCGCCGGCGTCGGCGTCGCGGTGCGCGGCTTTCTCGAACAGCACGACGTTCCGGCCGTCGTCTCATGGCTCTCGTCCGATCTGCTGCCCGCCGGCCACCGCCTGAACTTCGGCGCGCCGGGGGGACTGGCGCCGCTCTGCGCCAACCAGATACTTTATCGGGCTGACCGGGTGCTGTTCGTCGGCGCTCGCCTCGACCTCGGCACCACCGCCTTCCAGCGCGACGACTTCGGCGCCCAAGCCGAGCGGGTATTCGTCGACGTCGATCCGCATGAGCTGGCCAAATTCGACGGTCTGCCCAACAGCCGCGCGGTGTTGGCCGACCTGACGGCGTTTCCGGCGGCGCTCGATCGGCTTGGCGATATCGCGACGTTCGCCGATCCAACCTGGCCGGCCTGGTGCGAGGCGCGTCGAACTGAGTACGCCGCCGACGAGCACAGTCGCCTGACCGTCGAAAGCCTGAACGTCTTCGGCGTCGCCGCGCGGCTGTCGCCCTGGTCCGCCGGCAAGACGGTGGTGACGACCGGGTCGGGCTCGGCGATCGAGGCGTTCATCCGCTTCTTCGTCCCGGACGACGACGCCCGCCTGTTTTTCGGCGCTTCGCTAGGCGCCATGGGCCTCGGCCTGCCGCAGGCGATCGGCGCCGCGTTCGCCGGGCGGCGTGTGATCTGCGTCGAAGCCGACGGCGGCCTGATGCTCAATCTGCAGGAACTGGCGACGCTGGCGCACTATGCGCCGAAGGGGTTCGTGCTGTTCGTGCTCAACAACGACGGTTACGTCTCGATCCAGGCGTCGCAGACCCGCCATTTCGGCGCGCTGGGCGGGGCGGACCTGGCCTCCGGCGTGTTCATTCCCGACTACGGCCGCGTCGCGCCGGCGTTCGGCCTTCGCTACCTGCGGATCGAGACCCTGGCCGCGCTTGAGGCGCTGCTGCCGACGCTTGAGCCGGATGCGCCGCCGGTGTTCGTCGACCTGATGATCGATCCCAGCGAGTCTCGCGGCCCGGCGGTGCAGACCGTGATCAGCGCCGACGGCCGGCTCTCGTCCACCTCCCTCGCCGACATCCGATGGTAGCTGGCGGCGGCGATCTGTTCTCGCTGGCAGGCAGGGTGGCGCTGGTCACCGGCGCGTCGCGGGGCATCGGCGCCGCGCTGGCCGATGGCCTGGCGAGCGCCGGGGCCGACGTGGTCGGCGTGGCGCGCTCGGCGGCGCCTGCAACCGAGCGCCATGCCTCGGTCCGTTATTTCGTCGCCGACGTGAAGACCGACATGGCGAAGACGGTTCAGGCCGTGCTGGATCAGTTCGGGCGGTTCGACATCCTGGTCAACGCCGCCGGGATCAGCCTGGCCGCCGACGCAGGGGGGCAGTCGCCGGAAGCGTTCGCTGAAACCCTCGACGTCAACCTGCGCGCGGCCTACGCCGGCTGCCTGGCCGCGGCGCCGCACATGACCTCGGGTGGCTCGATCATCAACGTCGCCAGCATCGGCGGCCTGACCGGCTTTCCTGCCAACCCCGGCTACGTCGCCTCCAAGGGCGGCCTGCGCCTGCTGACCAAGGCACTCGCGGTTGACTACGGGCCGCGCGGCATTCGGGTCAACACGCTGGTTCCCGGCTACATCCACACCGCCATGACCGCCGCGAGCTTCGCCGATCCCGAACGGCACAACCAGCGCGCCCGCCACACCTGCCTCGGCCGATGGGGAGAGGCCGACGATCTGATCGGCGCGGCGATCTTCCTCGCCTCCGACGCTTCGCGTTACATGACCGGTCAGGACCTGGTGATCGACGGCGGCTGGACCGCCAAGGGGCTGGTATGAGTGCGGCCAGCGATCGGATCGGCTTCATGCAGGGCCGGCTGTCGCCGCGGATCGACGGCAAGATCCAGGCGTTTCCCTGGCCCTATTGGCAGGGCGAGTTCGCGCTCGGCGAGGCGGCCGGGTTCAAGCGGATGGAATGGACACTCGACCATCACGACCTCGCCTCCAATCCGCTGATGACGCCTGAGGGTCGCGCCGAAATCCTCGCGCTTTCCAGCCGGCACGATCTGGCGGTGTCGTCGATCACCGGCGATTGCTTCATGCAGGCGCCGTTCTGGAAGGCGACGGGGCCGGCCCGCGACGCGCTTATCCAAGCCGCCGCGGACGTAATCCGCGCCGCCGGCGCCGTTGGCGCCTCCCTGCTGGTCGTGCCCCTGGTGGACGACGGCGCGTTGACCAATTCGGACGAGGAGGCGGCGCTGGTGGAGGGGGTGGAATCGCTCACGCCGGTCCTGAAACAGGCGGGCGTCCGGATCGCGTTCGAGTCCGACTATCCACCCGTCCAGCTGGTCGCGTTCATCGAGCGCTTCTCGCCTGCGGTCGCCGGGATCAACCTCGACATCGGAAACAGCGCCGGCCTGGGTTTCGCGCCGGGCGATGAGGTGCCGTTGCTCGCGCCGCGACTGATCAATGTCCACGTCAAAGACCGGGTGCTGGGCGGCACGACGGTCCCTCTCGGCGAAGGCGCCGCCGACTTGCCGGCGGTGTTCCGCCTGCTGCGCGAGGCGAACTACCGCGGGTTCCTGATCCTGCAGACGGCGCGGGCCGACGACGACGACCACGTCGGCGCCGCGACGCGCTACCGCGATCTCGTGCTCGAACTGGCGGCGCCGTGACATCGCCCGCGCCTAACGGCCTCGCCGCTTTCGATCTGACGGGCAAGACCGCCCTGGTCACCGGGGCGGCCGGCCTGCTCGGCCGCGAGCACGCCCTGGCCCTGGCCGAGATCGGCGCCCGCGTCGTGCTGACGGATGTGGACCTTCCGCGCTTGGAAGCAGCCGTGAGCGAATTCGCGCCGTCCGACGCCTCGCGGTTCGTCGTGGCGCGGATGGATGTGACATCGGAGGCGTCGATCCGCGAGGTCGCGGAGGCCGTCGGCGCGGTCGATGTGCTGGTGAACAATGCCGCTGTCGATCCCAAGGTCAGCGCCGACGGCGGCGCGGAGCTCAGCCGGCTGGAGCATTTCCCGCTGGAGAGCTGGGACTTCCAGATCGGCGTCGGCCTCACCGGCGCCTTCCTGTGCTCCCGGATCTTCGGCTCGGCGATGGCCCGACGCGGTGATGGCGTGATCCTCAACATCGCTTCGGACCTATCCGTGATCGCCCCCGATCAGCGGCTCTACCGCCGACCGGGACTGGACGAGGCGTCCCAGCCGGTGAAGCCGGTCACCTACTCGGTGGTGAAAGCGGGCCTGGTTGGGCTGACGCGCTATCTCGCCGGCTACTGGGCGTGGCAGGGCGTGCGGGTGAACGCGATCTCCCCCGGCGGCGTCTTCAACGACCATCCGGAAGATTTCGTGACCCGGCTCAGCCAGTTGGTGCCGATGGGGCGGATGGCGCACCTGTCCGAGTACCGATCCGCCGTGCAGTTCCTGTGCTCGCCGGCCTCCAGCTACATGACCGGGCAGAATCTGGTGATCGACGGCGGCCGGACGGTGCTCTGAGCCGCGCCGCGGGACGATCGCGTCGCCTAGACGATCGCGTCGCTTTTGGGCCAGTAGCGCAGTTTGCGCGCCACGGCCGCCTCGCCATCGGTAGTGCGCTTTTGCCCGTCGCCCAGCATTTCGTGCAGCGCCGTCAGCTGCCGCACCAACTGGGTCAGCTCCGCCGGCTCCAGCGAGGCGGACTGGTCCGAGCCATACATGCCGCGATCGAGCGTGATGTGCCGTTCGATCGCCACGGCGCCGAGCAGGGCCGCCATCACGCTGGGCTCGATCGCCGTCTCGTGGCCGCTGTAGCCAACCGCGATGTCATAGCGGCGGCGCAGCGTCTCCAGCGTCAGCAGGTTCAGGTCGGCGTCCGGCGTCGGATACGTCGAGACCGTGTGCATCAGAATGAACGGGCAGTCGTACTGGCGGAAGATCGCCACCGCCGCGTCGATCTCTTCCAGGCTCGCCATGCCGGTGGAAAGGAAGGTCAGCTTGCGCTCCTTCGCCACCGCTTCGACCAGCGCCCGGCAGGTGATCATCGCCGAAGCGATCTTGTTGTACTTGAGTTTGTATTTGCTGAGGAAAGTCTGGCTGGGCATGTCCCACGCCGAGGCGAACCAGTCGATGCCGAGGGTCGCGCAATAGCGGTCGATCTCGTCGTAGTCGGCCTCGCTGAACTCAAGCCCTTCCTTCTGGGCGCGCTGCGTATCGCCCCAGGGGCTTTGGCGCGGCTGGTCCAGCGTCTCGGCGGTGTAGACCAGATCGATGGTGCGCTTCTGGAACTTCACCGCGTCGCAGCCGGCCGCGTGGGCGGCGTCGATCAGCCGCTTGGCCAGCGCCAGGTCGCCGTTGTGGTTGATGCCGATCTCGGCGATCACGAACGCACGCTCGGCGATAGGCCACGGCAAGAACGGCACGGCGCGCACCGGCAAGGTCGCGGCATTCGGGATCGGGACGATATTCATCCTGGACTGCGCCTTCACTCTGACCGGTTGCGCCGCATGCGGCTCAATTCGGCGATCGGTTCCGCTATACTGAATACTGGCCTAAAACACGGATTAGCTCAGTATTTACAGGGCTTGGCCACGCCGCTAATAGTTGAAGTCCATGGCCGAATCGACTGTAGCGGCTGATTCTACGTTTGCCGATTGGACGACCCGTCGCAAGGGCGGCGTGGCCATCACCGGCGCCTCGGGATGGATCGGTTCGGCGATCATCCACCACCCGCTCGCAAGTTAGCACCGGCTTCCGGTTCGGCAGGCCGCCTCGAAGCGCAGTGAACCGGGCCGGGCCTCTGCCGCGGCATCCCGTAGGTTTGCGGCGGCGTCCGCGCCTCGCCATGCTGTCATAGCCGATGATTCGCCCAGACCGGCGCAACTCCCTCGTAAGGTTCCCCAACCGTGCTCGAATGCCCGCTCGCCGAGAGCCACATGCGGCCGCTGGATACGCCGCCCGTGCTCAGCATTGTGGTGCCCAGCTACCACCGCGGCGCGGAGCTGGTGCAGGCCGTCACCAGTCTCGCCGACCAGCTGGAGGGCGGCCTGGAGCGCAAGGTCGAGATCATCGTCAGCGACAACGCGTCCGAGCCGAACACGGTCGCGGCCATCCGCGGCCTGGCCGAGCGCTATCCGACGCTGAGCTATCTGCTGCACGCCCGCGACGAAGGCGGCTTCTTCCAATTCTTCGCGGCGCCGTGGCGGGCGCGGGGCCGTTGGACCTGGGTGTTCGGCTCCGACGACGTGCTGCTGCCGGGCGGCCTAGCCCACATCGTGGCGGCGCTGGAGCGGGAACAGCCGAGCTTCATGGCGCTCAACAAGCGGGTGTTCAACGCCGACCTGTCGCAGGAGCTGTCGGCGTCCTTCAACTCCATTCCGGACCGGCGCTTCGACACTTTCGAAGAGCTGTTCTTCGCCATCGGCATCCAGCCGGCCTTCATCAGCGCCAACATCGAGCTGACCGAAGCGGCCCGCGCGTTCGACCCGCTACCCTACCTCAGCGTCGACACCCGCCACCCGCACATGGCCGCGTTCCTGGAGAAGCACCACGGCGCGCCGGCGTTCTATTGCGCGGCGCCGTTCCTGGTGCACCGGGTCGAAAACTCGAGCCTGGCCGAGTACCATGTCGGCAACTTCTTCGACTTCGCCGTCACCTTTCCGCCGGTGTTGCATGCCGTCGTGCGCAAGATCGGCGGTCCGGCCGACTTCTTCGAGCGGATGACCGGTGAGAAGCGCATCGCCAGCTACGAGCCGACCGGGCTCACCTTCGTCGACAACATCTTCGAGAACCTGCTGCGCTCGCTGGCGGGCGGGCGGCATCTGAACCAGAGCCAGCGATACGCGCTGGAGCAGGTGCTGGCGGGCTGCCGCGCCGACCGGCTGAAGCAGCTCAGCGAGCTTTGGACCATCCACCTCACCATGCTGGAGCTGGAGCGCCGGGCGGACCAGGCCAAGGCGCTGCTGGAGCAGAACCGGCTGTCGTGCGGCCAGGCCTCGCAGCTGTTCGCCAAGCCGACCGGCTAGCGGAAGGCGTAGAAGATCGAGTCGTCGAACGACTGCGAATAATGGCGGAAGCCCCAGCGCCAGCCGTCCGCGGCCCGCAGGATCGCATCCAGTTGGTTCGGCAGGTCGAGGATGTCGTTGGGCAGGTGATAGGCCGCGACCGCGATGCAGCGCGCCCGCCGCAGCATCTGCGCGCCTCCCTGCAGCGCCTCGCGCTCGACGCCTTCGACATCGAACTTGACGTAGTCGTAGCTCTCGCCCGCCGCCAGGGTGTCGAGCGCCTCGGCATCGGTGTCGCCGTCCTCGGCCTCGCGGATCACCAGCATGCCGTTGAACAGCAGTTCGGCCTTCAGCCGCGCCGGCCGGTTCCAGGCCGCGCCGACGTAGTGGGTGTTGGCGACGCCCAGACCGGCGGCGGTCTCGGCGATCTTGCCGGCGAGGTCGGCGTTCGGCTCGATGGTCAGGCTGCGCGACAAGGCCGGCAGCACCGCCTTCATCGCCGTCAGCGTGTCGCCGTCGAAGGCGCCGACATCGCAGAGGGATGTCAGGTCCGTGAGCGGCGGCGTCCACATCTCGCGCATCGGCAGCCGGGCGCCATCGGTGTGCCGCACATCCAGCGAGGCGCGATAGAGCAGCATCGCCAGGAAGTCGGCGCGATAGGCCGGCTCCAGGCTCTGGTAGCGGGCGAAGAGGGCGCCGGCCTGGCTCAGCGTCATCGCCACGAACTCGCGCATCGGGCCGTAGGCATTGCGCAGATCGAACGCGTAGAGCGCCTCGGCCAGGGCGTAGGCGGTGGACCCCAACTGATCCAGGATCTCGACCTGGTTCTGGCCGGCCGCGACGATCACCGACATGCCCTCCGGCAAGGTCGACGCGGTCTCGAATCCATCGCGCGCTGCCCGCTCGCGCGCCGCCGGCGCATTGTCGAACACCACGCACTCGACGCCGGCCAGGCGCAGCTGCAGCGCCAGATCGGTCCCTTTGGTGCCGTAGCTGTAGACCACCACCCGCCGCTCGGCGGCGAGGCCGTCCAGCCGGCCGCGCCGGGTCTCCCGCTCCCGCGCCGCCTTGCGCAACACGTCGTCGAACTGGGTCCGATCGAGCACGGCGCTCACGCCCGTCGGCCGGTGCGGAAGTCGCGGATTTCCTGGAGCATGCCGTTGCGCTTGGTCACCGCCTCCTCGGATACGCGAGTCCCAAGGCCTCCGGCTAGGATCACAGCATTCATGGCTTGGAGTCCTCGGGACGGGTGAAGGCGAGCCGCACGGCGAATCGCAACCCGCGCGCAAGTTTTCCAAGGCCGGGGGGCGGGCGCAAACGGCGTTTGCAAAGAGCCTGCGTCGGCCGGCGCGATTTAGCGCCGCATCCAGGGCGCACTGCTGTCCCTGGCGAGGCGCCCGGGACCGATCGGAGCCCGCCTCAGGGCGAGCCTACGAATGCATCGGTCCATCGCCCACGGTCACGCCTTGTAGGCGGCTCTGTCTTGGGGCTAGTCGTCAATCGAGACGCGAGGGCAGGGCGAGGGACGGCATCGATGCGGGTTTTGTGGATCGCGCTCTGCGTCGCCTTGGGACTTGCGGCCTTCGTTGGCGGCGCGACGGCCGCGCCGGCGGCGACGCCAAGCGCCTACGACCCGCTGGCCGCATTCGCGCCGCTCACCCTCCCGGGAGCGGTGAATCGCTACCGGTCCGCCAGCGGCGCGCCGGGGCCGGACTATTGGCAGAACCGCGCCGACTACCAGATCGCCGCCACGCTCGATCCGAAGACCAAGACCCTCACCGGCAAGGTCGTGATCACCTACACCAACAACAGCCCCGACCTGCTCGACGTGCTCTGGCTGCAGCTCGACCAGAACATCTACCGCCGCGATGCGCGCGGCGGCTTCGGCGGCGGTCGGGCGCGGAGCCAGTTCACCGACGGCTATGTATTGGACTCGGTCGAGGTCGATGCGGGCGGCGGCAAGCCGGTCGCGGCCGCGCACCTGGTCAGCGACACCCGCCTGCAGGTGACGCTGCCGACGCCACTGAAGGGCGCGGGCGGCCATCTGCGGCTGATCATCCAGTATCACTACACCGTGCCAGGCGCGTTCGGCGGCCGCACGGCCTGGGTGACGACCAAGAACGGCGAGCTTTACGACATCGCCCAGTGGTATCCGCGCATGGCGGTCTATGACGACATCCGCGGCTGGGACACGCTGCCCTACCTCGGCAGCGAATTTTATCTTGAATACGGGACCTTCGACTACGCCGTGACAGTGCCCGCCGACATGGTCGTCGCCGGCTCCGGCCGGCTGATGAATCCGGGCGATGTGCTCTCTCCGGAGCAGCGCACGCGCCTCGCCCAGGCCGCCGCCAGCGACAAGACGGTGATGATCCGTACCGCCGACGAGGTCGCCGCGGCGCCGCCGGAGACCGACCAGACCAAGACCTGGCGCTTCCACATGGACCATGCGCGCGACGTCGCCTTCGCCGCCTCCCGCGCCTTCATCTGGGACGCGGCCCGCGCCAATCTGCCGGACGGCAAGACCGCGCTGGCGCAGTCGGTCTATCCGGTCGAGTCCGCCGGCGACGCCGCCTGGGGCCGCTCGACCGAATACCTAAAATTCGCGATCGAGGACTTCTCGCGCCGCTGGTATCCCTACCCCTATCCGAACGCGATCAACGTGGGCGGGCCGGTCGGCGGGATGGAATACCCCGCCATCCTGTTCGACAGCGCCACCGACGCGGGCAAGAACCTGTTCTACCTCACCGTCCACGAGATCGGCCACACCTACTTCCCGATGGTGGTCGGCACCAACGAGCGTCGCGACGCCTGGATGGACGAGGGCTTCAACACCTTCATCGACATCTACGAGTCCGACGCGTTCCAGGGCGGCGTCTACGGCCCCAAGCGCGATCACGAGTTCGCGCCAGGGCCGGAAGCGCCGGCCGACCAGATCGCCGCGCTGGTGGCCGACCCGAAAGCGCCGCCGATCATGATGCCGGCCGACGCGATCGGCTTCGCCTACGGCCACCCGATCAGCTATTTCAAGACCGCCTACGGGCTGAAATTCCTGCGCGAGGACATCCTCGGTCCCGAGCGGTTCGATCCGGCGTTCCGCAAGTTCATCCGCGACTGGGCCTATAAGCATCCCAAGCCGTCGGATTTCTTCCGCACCATGGAGAGCGAGGGCGGCGAGGATCTGTCGTGGTTCTGGCGCGGCTGGTTCATGAACAGCTGGCAGGACGACATGGCGATCGAAGGTGTCACCTACGTCGACGCCGATCCGGCCAAGGGCGCCCAGATCGCGGTCAGCAACCGCGGCAAGCTGGTGCTGCCGGCGTCGATGCGGGTGACGTTCAAGGACGGGACCACGCGCGATGTGGCGATCCCGGCCGAGACCTGGATGCAATCCGGCGCGCACGTCTTCACGCTGGACTCCAGCCTGCCCATATCAAGTGTTACCATCGACCCCGACCGCCGCCTTCCCGACAGCGACCGTTCCAACAACACCTGGTCCGCGCCGTAGGACTCGCGCCCGGTGGGGCCGGACGCGCCGGCTTCACCACCCGCCAACCAGGAGTGTTTTCCCTGTCCGTCGTCGCCGCCCTGCACCACGTCACGCGCTACCGCTACGACCGCCCGGTGGAGCTGGGTCCGCAGGTGGTGCGCCTGCGGCCGGCGCCGCACTGCCGCACGCGCATCCCCAGCTATTCGCTGAAGATCACGCCGGAGAAGCACTTTCTCAACTGGCAGCAGGACCCGCACGGCAACTGGCTGGCGCGGCTGGTGTTTCCAGAGCCGACGCGGGAGTTCTCGGTCACGGTCGACCTCACCGCGGAAATGACCGTAAGCAATCCGTTCGACTTCTTCGTCGAACCCTATGCCGAGAAGCTGCCGTTCGATTATGGCGATGAGCTCGGCGGCGATCTGGCCGCCTATCGCGAACTGGTCGACATCGGCCCGCGGCTGGAGGCGGAGTTCGCCAAGCTGAAACCGGAGGGACGGCCGACGGTCGACTTCCTGGTCGAGCTGAACGCCCTGGTCCGCAGCAAGGTGGACTATCTGGTGCGGATGGAGCCGGGGGTGCAGACCCCGGACGAGACGCTCGAACTGGGCTCCGGTTCCTGCCGGGACAGCGCCTGGCTGCTGGTGCAGATCCTGCGCCGGCTGGGCCTCGCGGCCCGCTTCGTCTCCGGCTATCTGATCCAGCTCAAGGCCGACATCGACCCCGTCAGCGGGCCTCAGGGGACCCAAAAGGACTTCACCGACCTGCACGCCTGGGCCGAGGTCTACCTGCCGGGCGCCGGCTGGATCGGGCTTGACGCCACATCAGGCCTGCTGTGCGGGGAAGGCCATCTGCCGCTGGCCGCCTCGCCGCACTATCGGCAGAGCGCGCCGATCTCCGGCGTGGTCTCGCCGGCGGTGACCGACTTCGAATTCGAGATGGACGTCTCGCGGCTGGTCGACACCATCCGCATCACCCGGCCGTTCGATGACGACGAATGGGTCGCGCTGGAGAAGCTGGGCGACGAGGTCGAACATGATCTGGAAGCCCAGGACGTGCGCCTGACCATGGGCGGTGAGCCGACCTTCGTCTCGATTGACGATTTCGAGGCGCCCGAGTGGAACACCGACGCGTCGGGTCCGACCAAGCCGGTGATCTCGGGCCAGTTGATCGAGCGGCTGAGGGCGCGCTTCGGTCCGGGCGGCATGCTGCACTACGGCCAGGGCAAGTGGTATCCCGGCGAGCCGCTGCCGCGCTGGGCGCTGGGCCTTTACTGGCGGCGCGACGGCAAGCCGGTCTGGCGCGACGACGACCAGGCCTTCCCGACCCCGCGCAAGGGGCCGCCCGGCGTCGCGGACGCGCTCAATCTGGTGCAGCGGCTGGCGCGGCGGCTCGGCGTCGATCCGGCCTGCGCCCTGCCGGCGCGGGAGGACTCGCTGCACTGGATCAAGTCCGAGGCCGACCTGCCACAGGACGTCGAACTCACCGACGAAGACCTCGATGACGCAGGTTCGCGCGACACCCTGCGCCGGGCGATGGAGGGTGGGCTCTCCAAACCGGTCGGCTATGTGCTGCCGCTACGCCGGCCGACCGCCGCCGCCGAAGGCGAGGGCTGGCTGACCGAGCATTGGCGGTTCAAGCGCGGCCGTCTCTATCTGGTCCCCGGCGACTCGCCGATCGGCATGCGCCTGCCGCTGGGCGCCTTGCCCACGCTGAAGCCGGACGAATACCCTTACCTCACGCCGATCGACCCCTACGAAGAGCGCGGCGAACTGCCGTCGTTCGATGAGACCTACCGCGCGAAGACTCCGGCGCCCCCGACGGGCGCGGCGCTGCGGCGCGAGAAGGGTCCGCCGGTGCGGACCGCGCTCTGCGTGCAGCCCCGCGAGGGCTTGCTCTACGTCTTCATGCCGCCGATGGCGCGGCTGGAGGAATACCTGGAACTCGTCGCCCACGTCGAAGCGGCGGCCGAGGAACTGCCGGTTCGGATCGAGGGCTACACGCCGCCAGACGATCTGCGGATGGCGGTGCTGAAGGTCACGCCCGATCCCGGCGTGATCGAGGTCAACGTGCAGCCGGCCGCAAGCTGGCGCGAGGCGGTCGAGATCACCAGTACGATTTACGATGAAGCCAGGACCTGCCGGTTGGGCGCTGACAAGTTCATGATTGATGGGCGCCACACCGGCACCGGCGGCGGCGCCCACGTGGTGGTCGGCGGCGCCAGTCCTGACGATTCGCCGTTCCTGCGCCGGCCCGATGTGCTGAAGAGCCTGCTGCTCTACTGGCAGCGCCACCCGTCGCTCTCATACCTTTTCTCCGGCCTGTTCGTCGGTCCCACCAGCCAGGCGCCGCGCGT
>Ga0302314_10013008_pt1 | contig 14335 bp, 7 predicted proteins | sample III_Palsa_N2_3_FD_200533 | JGI IMG/M metagenome (GOLD analysis project Ga0302314, IMG submission 200533) | Peat permafrost microbial communities from Stordalen Mire near Abisko, Sweden - III_Palsa_N2_3 | ecosystem: Environmental > Terrestrial > Soil > Palsa > Peat permafrost | place: Sweden... | reverse complement strand
AGGGTTGGCTGCTTTAGGATTGGGAAGAAGCTTCACGGCATAAGGCTCGAAACTGCCCTAGAGAAGGGGTATCTCTCCGAAAGACTATTGGACAAGTTTCGGCGTGGCGGTCAAAGCATTACATTGACGGAGCGAAGACTCACAGCGCTCAAGACACAGATTACTGATGGCAAGAATCGACTCGACGTAGTCTAAGGAACTTCAGAAGACCCTTGCTCTCGGTCCCGACAAGAAGCCTTCCAGAAGGACATCTTTGCCTGATTCAACTCTTGCTTCAAGTCGGACTGACACTCGACATCGGTGGTCCGTAGCGATCCGAAGTCCTCACTTTGGGAGCGCAACCCCACGAATCGGATCGGGCGGGTCGCCGATCGGCTGTTCGCCTACTGGAAGGGTAACGTTCTGATAGGTGGCGCTGCCTGGCGCAGGAGAGAATGCAGCAGTGGCTAGATAAACGGGCTGGGCGTTCGCGTTCGCGATCTCAAGATAGAGCTGTGGCGGGGATTGGGACGGTGTTCCAGCGGGGTCGCCAGGGTAGTTGATAAGAAAATATCCGGTCGAGTCGGTATAGGCGAAGCCATACTGTTGCTGAAAGATCTTGGTGGCGTCGACAAGAAAGACTGTGTAGCGTTCCGCAGGTTCGAGCGTAGAACTGAAGACTCGACCCTGCAAGGCCCATCCTGTGGCGGAGACCTGTGGAGCGAGTGTGCCGACCTGCTGGTGTACGACCGAGATGCGGTTGACAGCTGCTTGGCGCGCACTCACTGCGGCTTCAGCTGCTACGACGCGCGCGTTGTCGGCCCCGTACTGGGCCTTCAGGGCGACTGCGGTACGGGTCAACTGAGAGAGGCGGGCCTGATTTACGCGCTTCAGGTTGAGGATGGTCTGGGTGGAACTGGTATCGGCGGAGCCGAGGGCTCCGGTAACGGCCTCATTCAGCTGATCGATTGTGGGGCGGGCCGTAGTGCTCGTGCTGCCGGGGGCGGTGTCCATGGACTCAATCCTTTCGAGGGCGAGTAACGCCTACTGTTTGTTGAGCGCTGCGCAGAAGCCGGGTACTACGGCGTCGATGAATGCCAGGTTGGCGGAGTCAACCTTCAAACCCGTCGTGGGTGCTTGGACAATGAGGCAGAAGGTGGAGATATTCTGCGAGGTGATATTGAGTGAGCCGAACGTCAGCCCGGAAAAGAGAACAGAGATGGGCGACTCCTGAAAGCGGTTGCTCGTAACGTTGAGGCTGGCGGCGAAGAGAAAGGCGTCGAGGAAGGAATCGTAACGCGCAGTGTCGAGCCAGCAGTGGTTATTTGAGAAGATGAGGTGATCGAGCGTGAGAATAAAGAGTGAGCTCAAAGAGCGTTGGCGGTCTGCGCGGGCTTCCAACTGGCAGATGTTGTTGGTGAAGAGCACGGTTCCGTTCGCGGAGGGGGCGAAGGGTGAAGCATATGCGGCTGCTCCATTGAGTGTTGAATAGTTGTCGACTCCTGCGGTGTAGAGCCCCGAGGGAGACGCAAGTGCGGCGGCTTCGAGTCCGCTGCCGAAGTTGAGGATGAGCACCGTCTGGGCGATCTCGAGTCCTTGGCCAAGCACCGTACCGCCGCAGGTGAAGTGGTTATTGGAGATGGCAAAGGGCCCCAGCCCGATCGCGGTGAGGGCCTGGCCGATGGGGATGCGGACGAGGTTCTCTTGCACCCGCAGAGCGGGGATGCCCGGAGCGTAGACGGCCTGTAAGAAAGCGCCGGAAGCGCCGGAAGCGGCGGAAGAGGGTGGCGTCACAAGCGCGACAAGAATGCCGCCGAAGAGAGAAGTGCTCTTTCCCGAGCGCTTGACCTCCTCCTTGTCGAAGTCGCGGGTCTCGAGGATCTGGTTGCGGCTGATCTCGATCAACTCGCCGTTGAGGACGAAGATCCCGCTGACCGGAGCACCGGGCTGCTCGCCGAAGTTGGTGATGATATTGTCACGGACGATCAGGTTGGCAACAGATGGGATACAGATGGCCGCGTAGGGCGACGAGGCGCGTGCGACGAGCGAGTCAAGTGCTCCTGAAGCGCCCTCGAGAGTATCTCCGGCCGAGCCGGATAGGTTGCCGCCGCTCGATGAACTGTGGGGGTCGTCTGCACCGATGACTCCAAAGGCACTGTAGGATGCGGTGCTTCGCAGGACGGTGTCGAGGACGGTGTTCGAGGTGATATACAGATCTTCGATGGCGATCACCTCGGCGGTGGTCCCGAGATCGAAGAGGCCGACTGGTCCTATGCCGCAGAGACCGGTGCTGCTGATGCGGTTGCGGTCGATGTGGATGTCGACGAGCGTGCCACCGGCGACGATGGTATTGCTGCCGTTGCCGGAGCTCGAGCCGACGCTGGTGGGCGGCAGGAGGGTGCCGCCGGTCGAACACGAGCTCTCCTCGACAACGTCGATGCCTATAGTCGCTCCGATGGAGTTACCCTGTGCGTCGAGCGCGTCATAGCTGCCCAGCGTGATGCCGTTGAAGCGACCACCGACGATGATGTTATCGCAGACGAAGACGTGTCGCGACGGGCCTGCGATCTGGATTCCGCCGAATCCTTTGGCAATGTGGGAAGCGGTGGAAAAGACATCGACCGGGTTGGCTTCGGTTGCGTGGGCTTCGGTTGGTTTGGTTTCGACGGTGCCATTGGATTGTACGAGGGCCTCGGCCGAGTTGCTGGGTTTGGCCGCAACCTGGGTCAGATCATTCTCGACGACTGCAGGAAACCACTCCTCGAGCGTGGCGCGGGAGAGTATCCCGACGAAGTTGCGATCGATGTGCATCTCTTCCCCGAGCACCCAGAGTGCGGGCCAGAGGCTGCGGACGTTCTTCATGGCAACGCGATTATCATCGACGTGCAGTAGTTCGACGCTCTTTGCCAGCAGCGCAGGCATGGTGGAGCCGATCAGGAAGGTATCCTCGACAGTAATGTCGACCGTGCCGAAGAGATTCGCGTGGCGCTCCCCATCGATTGGGTTCGCGCTTACAGCATTCGTTGCGGGGTCGGCTTGTGGAGAGCCGCTGCCGGGAATGGTCGTACCATTATTGGGTGGAGATGCGATCAGGTCTCCGGTGCCGTCGATCAGGATGCCGATGTCGCCGGTGTCGGCCTCGACACAGAAGTCGCGCAATTGGATGTGGCTGGAGTTGGCAATGGAAACGACAGCCGTGAACGTTCCGTCGGTTGAGTTGGCAGAGCCTGGGGGCGGTGCGTTTGGAGCAAGCGAAGGCGAGGCGAGACGAGTGTGGTGGCCACATCCACGGATCACGACGTCGCTGAGACCTTCGAGGAAGACGTACTCGTAGTAGCGGCCGGGTAGGATGCAGATCTCGCCACCGGCCGCAGGCAGCATGCTGATGGCGGTCTTGATGGATGTGTACTGGCCGAAGCTTTCATTATTATCTCCGACAGTGACGCTGCAGCACCCGCAGGGCTCTTCGCCGCCGGGAGACCATTCGGTGCGGCAGGGCGTGGTGGTCTGGGCGTTGAAGTCGACGATGGCAAGCGGCGTGTAGTGATGGTGAATTCCCTGCGGCGGCGCGTCGTTGAGCTCTGTGAAGGTGCCGGTTGAGGCGCGTGCGGCAAAGGTCCAGAAGTCGCCGGTATTGAAGCTGCCAGTGCTGGCGCTGAAGTTGACAGTGATGCCATCTTCGAGGAGGAGCGAGATGTCGCCGGACGGGATAGTGATGTCCCCGGAGCCGATGGCAAGGCTGGTGTAAACAGTTGAGTTCTCGCTCTCGAGGATCTTGCCAGCTTGGTCCCAGCGCCGGATCCGGGTGTGGCGGCTGGCTGTCGTGCTGTTGGAGCCGTCGACGGCGAAACTGGCGGAGTTGACGACCGAGTCGAGGGTGATCGTTTTGCCCGCGAACTCAACCCCGTCGATGAGATGTAGCTCGCCTGGAAGACCCGCAAGCTCAAGGTCGTCGTCGATGATCTCGATCCAGTTGCCCTTGGAGAAGCCAAGCACCTGGTCGCGACCCATACTCGTCACCGTGAGCTGGCTGGCGCTGGCCAGAACGGAGTTGGTCACGCCGAGTATGCCGGTGACGGCCGTTTCGACGGAGGCGTTGTCACGCGACCATTTGAACGTCGCGGTGCCGAGCGGGCCGGGTTGGTGGATCTCGACGCGATAATTCTGGTTCTCCATGCCCGTATAGCCGGTGTTGTTGGTGAGGCAGCAGGGACCGGAGGGTGTCGTGTCGATGGGGGTTGTTGTCAGCAGGCCACCGGAAGCGGCCAGCCAAGGAGCGCCCGCGCTGGCGCAGGTGGATCCGGCGTTGACCGGAGTAAGCCGAACTTGCCATATCGTCTGAAGGCGACCGGTAGTGTCGATCCCCACCGCTGGGTCGATGAGGTCAGGGTCTTCAATATATGTGACGGCGCGCTGCCAGACATCGAGATAGGCAAGGTATGGCGTAGTGGGATCGATGGGCAGTGCAGCCGTGGGGAACCATGGCTGGCTGGTGAAGGGGATCGCCCCGGTCTCAGTTGTTGGGGGCGGCTGCGGGGTATTCGACTTCTCGGCCAGCGCCGAGTCCCAGATGGCGGCGGTTGGGTCGCCATGATTCTCTGCGAGGATCCCATCCACATACATGCGGCCCGGTCCAATTGTGAGGTTGCCCGCGGCGTCGAAGGAGATCAGGAACGCAAACGGGGTGGTGGGCGGATAAACGGCGCGGCCCATCGTGTCGAGTGTCCCAGCCTGGATGCGGCGCGAGAGCTGCGCGAGCCATGCGTTCCAGTCGGAGTCGAGCTGGACGCGCCCTTGTTCCATGACGACGCCCGAATAGTTCTTCGTTGGATCAAAGGTATAGCGACTGGTATCGAAGCTCACTGTGCTGCCTCCTGCAAATCTCGTTCTGTGCTGCCAACGTGGTCAGCGCGTTCAGTTCTGCTCGCTCAGTTCTGATAGATCAACCCAAACTCCATACCGACCGGAAGATATTCCTGCATGCGTGTGCGCAGGTCGGTCTCGCGCAAGGGGTTGAGAAGGTAATGAAAGACGCCCATCTCGCCACCATCATCAGCTCCACGACGGATGAGATCGCTGGTGGATGCGAGGAGCTTTGCGTAGCTGGGGAAGCCGTAGCGTTCGGAGAAGAAGACCGGCTCCGGCTTATCCGGGGCCTGCTCAATGCACTGAAAGCGCCGTGGAGTGATGGCTCCGGGAGGAAGGTAGCTGAAGCGGACGCAACCCGTCTGCCTGCGGTCGGCGATGAGTGGTGCAGTCCAGGTATCACTCGAGGCGAGGTCGGCCCGGAAGATGCAGTCCGAGACCAGCGTGCAGAGCGTCGTGTGAACTTTACCGAAGACGGTGCAGCCGACCAGCGTGATCGCGCCGCCCGATGGCCCTTCGGTTGACGTGGCAGGCGCTGCATATGCGACAGCGGTTGGGTTGGTGGCGTCGAGGATTGTGTCCGAGGCGGTGAAGCTCACCAGTTTGTTGGTGCGAACACTGCCGAGGATGGAGCGGGCAACGCTGACAGCGAGGCCGGAAGGCTCGGCGATGATTGTCGGCGTATCGGCGTGAAGTGGCTGGCTTGGGTTGAGGCCGCTGGGATCGATGGACCAGCCTGGAAGCAAGGTGCAATGGATGAGGTTCAGATTAGCGAGTCGGTTGAAGGTCCCGTCGGTAAGTTGTAGCGGAGCGTGAACAAGTGCCACGGGCGAAGGTGTCGCTGGCGCTATCCCGGGTACCGCGGCGATCAGCAGGCCGTTGAGAACGAGGGTGCTCGAAGCGGCTCCGGTGACGACGATCTCGTCTCTAAGGAGCAGCGTGGGCCGCGAGCCCTGTGCACCGCGTAGCTCGAGCGTCGCGCCCGCGGGAAGGTTAATGGTGAGCAAGCCGGTTGGAGTGTGGATGATAGACCCGATGATCTCGACGGCGACCAGTCCATTCTCCGCAAACTCGCCGAGGGCGAACTGAATAGCTCCTTGCAGGTCGGGATAGCGGGGGACGCTGGCAGTATCGGGAAAGGGAACGACCCATGCGGGGTCGGTGACGAGGAAGCCATTGCTGCCGATCGAGCGGGCATACTCGCCACCACCGAGGTCCCCATTGAAGCCGTACTCATAGGAGACCGTCGGAGGCGCTGATCCTGCTGGCAGTGCCAGGCGGCCCAACTCGGGATCGATGGCGGCTGCAAAGGAGCCTTGAATGGGGACGTTAACCCATGCTCCGTCGGTACCGGAGAGATCGCAGACCTTGATCTGATACGGGTTGAGCGGGACGTTATCGATCGAGACCAACAGGCTGTTCGTCGGGCCGGGGCCGTAATAGTTCGCGCCCACGCCGTTCTGGATGTCGTTGCATAGAACGTGGCGGCGCAGGCGATCGGGGACATTGTAGGGTTCTGCGGGGGCAGTGATGTCAGCCCCCTGCGCGAGAGCCTTGTGGAAGAGCGGGACATCCATACCAATCGAGCTGAAACGATAGCACGCAGCGCCGGCTGTGGTGGGGGCGGCGGTCGCAGGGGCATCGGTGATGCTCCAGACACCCAGCGACCATAGGAAGATGCCAATGCTCTGGATGTTGTAGCGCCCCGGCGAAGTTGGTATGGAGGTCCCGATGCGACGGACGTCCACTTTGTGGGCGGTGCGGTCAAAGCCGGTGTCCATGTAGAGGCCGGCCCTCCACTTGCGCAGGTCGGGGGCGTAGTGATTGTCCAGCCGGATGTGGTTCATGTATTGAGTGTCGGCGAGGATGCGGAAGAATTCGACAGCGTGGGCTCCCCAACTGGTGGCGTCGCGAGCGAGCTGCTCCATCACGAGCACAGTACCCTTGCGGCGTCGGAAGGAGATCGTGTTCGCCACTTCAGAGCGTGGATTATCGATCGAAGGCGCGATGCCTGCGACGGGCTGGTAGCCGATCAGATCGCCAATATACGGGATCACCCATTGTGCACAGGTCTCGATGAACTGGTCGTCGTAGAGCTGGTCGAGATCGTTTGAGACGATGTTGAGCTGCTCCTGGATCACCATCAAGAGAGACTGCAGCGGGCCACAGGAGGCCTTCGCGGTCAACTGCTCGAGCAATGCTTGCAGGTCAGGCGGCAGTGGCGGCAAGAGCGGAGCCGTTAGTAGCTGCAGGGCCGCGAGCATGGCGGACTCCTCTGCTGTGAGCAACGGCAACGATTGCGCGAGCTGCGCGTCGCGGATGCGATAGACGGCGGGCAGAAGCTCGAAGAGGTTGAGGCCTTGCATGCTCATGCTGTCACCCCCGTGGCCATTGCGGTCAGCGAGATACCCTTCGGCGATGGATCGAGTACCAGGATCTCCGCCGCGTAGGGCAAACTCTTCATGTTTGCGATCGGGATCCACGGGCAGATGCGCAAGTCCAATCCGGCCTTAGGACGCTTTAGCGGGATAGGATTCGCGCTCCATTGGCTATAGGCATAGAACGACCAGCCGGTACCGCCAAGGTCCCCAGCGGCGCTGGTGATGCCGAGATGCAGCCGGTTCACATTCACCGCGATCACCCCCGGGATGGCCTGGATGAAGGCCGTGACCTCATCGGCGGAGACGCCTTGCCCAAAGCCGCGACTAGCGAAGCTGTACTGCTGTTGCAGAGATTGCACGATCGCTGCCTGGACCGCGGTGGGGTCGTACGCGGGATCATAAGCAACCTCGGCCTGGATGCGGAAGAGGGTTTCGAGAAAAGTTGTTGCGTGGATGGGGATCAAAGGATTGCCATAGTTGGTGAGCGAGGTGACGAGTTGGGTGAGGGTCGGATTGTTCGAGGGAAGAGCCGCTCCGCTTGCTCCGGCGACGGTGAGGAAGACGCCCCGCCCCGGTCCGTTCGCGATCCACACAGCATTCGCCTTGGCGATTCCGGCGTAACTCGCGGCGTAGTTCTGGTAGTCGGTAATAGACACCGCGCGACCGAGTGTGAGCACCGAGAGCGGCGCGTTGGCCCGGACGTCGGTAATCGATTGGGGATCTTGCCCGCCTGTTGCAGCAGCAGGATTGATAACGGCGCTGACGCCGATTGGGCGATCGACCAGCGTCGTGATCGAGCCTGCGGCGACGTTTGTCGCAGAACCCGAGCCGACTCGGTAGGTGGCCTGAATATTGTTCTGGCCGGTGGGCAGCGCCGCCCCTTCGACCTCGTCGCCGAAGAGCACGTCAGTCGTCCCGTCCGACTGGTTGAGTGTGTCGAAGACAGAGGCTGTTGATGCTTGGTCGTAGAGCGTAGGGACCTCGTTCCACTTAACGCCATTCGCCTGCACCTGCAGCGTGCTCAGCCGGCCCGTGGGCGTTGGAGATTGTATGTAGGTCAGCGGAGATTGCCGCAGTGTAAAGCTTTGGTTGGGTGTAGCGGCAGAGCCGTTGCCCATGATCTCACTTACCGAGCGTCCTGCAGTGGCGAGCGCGACGTTTGCGTTGACCGTGGTCATAGTGCGGTCGTAGCAGTTAGCAATCGGACTCGAAAGCAATATCTGGGTGTGAGGATACGGCGTGGAAGACTGTGCAATCGAGGAGACCAGAGCGAACTCCTGCACTACGGGATCGGAGCTACTCGACGGCGCGAGAGAGAAGGCCGAAAGCGGCGCATCGAGCGTACCCGTGCGACCGTTCGTATCACTAACACGCAGCTTGCGCGAGTGCTTGGAGTGAGTCCAATGTTTGTCGGCGCTGTCTTTCTTGAGTGGCAACGGTGCCGGGTCGATGAGGGTGACAATGTCGCCTGGCTTAAGCGACAGGTTCCCAGAATTGTCGTCGGGCACAAAGGTGTAGACCGCTCCTGTGGCTGGAGTATTGACGCTGATCTTCTGCGCCTTCCCGCTGAGCGCAATCGCCTGGGCCCCGACCAGGTCCGGGCGCAGCGTTGCAAGGTCGATGATGGTTCCATAGAGCCCGTGGTCGAGCGGCTGGTCGGCAATCGCGAGTTGCTCGCTCTGAGCCAGCACCGAAGTTCCCTGCAGTGGGAAGCCTGTGATGTTGGGATCCGCATAGTCGGCGGTCAGCTCAGTTAGCTTCGCGCTGATGGCGTAGCCGGAGCGAGAAGCGGGTGTGACAGCGGCCACCTTATAGAGCTGGGCGGTTCCGGAAAGGACAAGTGCAAACCAAGTGTTCACGACCACCTTCGAGTACACCGCATCAAGATCGATCTGGCTGCTTGAAAGGACATTCGGGTTCTTCCATGTCCAGGGGCCGGTGGCGGGCATGTCGATCAGGTTGGGAAGGCTGGTTGTTCCGGGCTGGGTCGCACTGACGAAGAGATTCGGGTCGGGTGCATTGTTGCCGAACAGCGCGGCCTTCTGCCGCAGTGCGAAGATCTTGGCGGTAGTCCAGGAAGAGTTTGTCGGGGAGCTTCCATCCTGATGAGTCAACCGCGTATTCCACCCGACCCAGGTGCGGTTGTTTAGTTGGTCGACGACGACCTGATTGAGGATCACAACATCCCAATGCTGCTCAGGTATGGAACTTGGTGTCCATATCTCGCGCTCGACCCCGAGGATCAGCAGCGCGTCTCCAGGGTTAAGCTGGTTCACGGTCCCAGCAAGGTAGACCCCGGTGTCCCCAGGCGGTGTCCATAGGGTGCTACTGAGGATCGGAAGCGCACTCCATTCGGGCTTGGCGAGGATGTTCGCCGAGGTCTCGAAGGTCTGCGGAGCCTGACCCGGTGCGGCCACGCTCTGCACCTGCGTCCCGGCGGGAATGGTGGTCGCTTGCGTGTTTAGATTCGTCGGCAGGCCGATGGCTGCTTTCACGGTGAAGGCGAGATAGGTCAGCGCGGAGATTCCCGGCACCGGCTGATACCCGATCAACTGCGCTAGTTCGGTCAGAGAGCGCAGTTGCGTTGCGGTGCGTAGATAGCTCTCGTTCGCCAACCGTTCTTGGTAAAAGGTGAGGATGTCGAGCACGACCGAGCTGGCGTCAAGCAGCGCGATGCTGAAGTCGTCCGTATCGCGCGTCTTCAAATAGGCAAGAGCAGGGTAGTCAGAGCTGGATAGCCTGGCCAGCATCGACTCGCGAAAGGTTGCCCAAGTGCCAGTGCGATAGGAAATTACGGACAGGCCGGGCAGATTGTTCTCGCCCTGCGGCGTGGCGATACCGATGCCAGTGCAGCAGCCGCAGGTGCAGGGGGATGTGTCAGCGCAGCCTTGGATGCAACTCATAGGCTCCTCACTTTCCGCCCTGCAGGATCAGGGTAAGCTGACCGTGATTGGGATAGCTTGGATCATTATCCATGCGGGCGATCTGGAACGGGCCGAGGGCAATCTCCCCCGCAGTCGCATATGTTTTGCTATTTGCCCCCTGCGGCTCGAAGACCGTCGCCGTCACCGAGGTCACACCGGCAACTTTGCGGGCCGCGGCGTAGATCGGGCTGAGGTAGACCGTCTGACCGAAGGTGAAGCTGTCAGGATAAAACACTCCCTTCAGCCCATTGGGTAACAGACCGTTACCGAGAACCTGCAGCAACGCTTGGCGGACATTTGCCTGGAAGTAGCTCGGGTCGACGCAGACGGTGAGCTGGATCTGGAGCGGAACATACTGCGGCGACTCAAGCTGTATATCCTGCCCAGCCAGGCGATAGCGATTCACGTTTTTTGTGAGCGCCTTACGCAGTGCGGGCGTGAGGTCGCCGCCGCACTGTGGTTCGGCGGCGATGAAGACGGTGTACCAACTCCCCGTCCAACGCATTGAGGCCACCGCCTGGTTTATCTGCGCGTTCTGTTCCGTGACGTCTTCGTAGTCGGTCATGGTGATGGCGCGTTCCTGAGTAACGAACGCTTGTGGCGCGCGACGGCGAATCTGATCGTTGGTCTCGGGATCAACCCCGCCTGATGCGGGGAGCGGGTTGGTACAGGACTGAATGCGACCATCGGCGGCGGCGAGAAAGACAAGGCTTTCCGCTCCGATGTTTCCTGCCGTTCCATTGCCAATGCGATAGGTCGCGGTAAAGGCGGTCCCGCTGGCGGGAAGCGCTCCATTTGTGTTGTCCCCGAAGCGCAGATACGCATTGCCGTTCGACTCGACTTCGACGACGAAGTTCGTATCCGCTGCTCCGCTTTCGAGCAGATTCGGAAGCGGTGTCCATGCAGTCTTCGTATTGTCGAACGTTCCAGACAGTGACATGTCCGGGATAGCTTCGCTGGCCTCGTAGTGCATCAACGCGTAGGCAGAGAGGCTTGGATTTGGCTCATCAGCGAAGCTTCGAAACTGGATCAACTCAGACCCGCTATCGAAGGTTGCGGCCACGCTCTGCAAGGTGATCGTGTTGAACTGTTCGACCAGCGCCGGCAGTCGAACTCCAACCGCGCCAGAGGAGGGATCGTAGACAACCAGCAGGTTGAATTCGTCGGGTTTGGACTGGTTCCCTTGCGCGAGAACACCGAAGTTCACTGGCCATGCCAAAGTGTTCGAAGGCTGCACGGTCAGGTAGGTCGCACCGCCGGAATCGATCAGATTGATTGGCCCGCTGTTTGGCAGCTGAATTGGAGCAGTGGGAAATGCAGTGGGTGCGACACCGGTTGGAGAAAAGCTGGTTGGAACCTGGAGGAACTGGGAGAGAGCGCTAATCTGAGTAACCGCGTAGTTGGAGTCGGTCTTTGTCAACGAGAGGTCGGTGAAGGTCTCGAGGTAGATGGTCCCGGATACGCCGATCGCGCCTCCGCTGGGGTTATAGACCACGGAGAGATCGAAGTTGGCAGGGGTGATGGCATTGGGAACCGTAAGCACTCCGAAGTATTGCGGCCATGTCCACGGGCTCACAGCTTGAACGACAAGCGCAGGGAATCCATTCGCATCATTGAGCGAGACAGCCCCCGTCGAAGCCAGCGGCACAATGCCTGGGGTAACAGGGGAGCCGGCCAACGGCAACGGAACCTTCTGTGTGACAGGGCTATCAGGCAGGAGCGGGCGAAAGCGAACAGGCAGCCCCACAGGCTGCGTTGGATTGCAGCGGTTATTCAAGGTTGGTGGGAAGATCAAGGGCTCCGGCACGGTACCGAGCGAGACGGCGGACAGCGTTAGGCCCTGATCGGCGAGCACAATATTCCCAAGAACAACGCTGACGTTGCTAAGCGTCTGTGTCCCGCCTGTCGAGTCGATTAAGCTCGATGAGAGGCAGACGGAGAACGGGAGCGCGTCTTCGATCGACCACTGGATCTCGGTGACTCGCGGCGGGGTCTGCGAAGCAGAGGTGATCGGACTGCCGGTCCCCGCTGCAAAGAGTGGATCGACAAGCGGCTGTCCATGTCCGTTCTGTGTCGTCACCTGCGTAAGCCGGACGGCGCAGCGATGGCGCATATCCGCGTCTGCGGGATTGCCCGTCTGTGGACCGATTACTTCTTCGAATATCAACACGTCGCCGATCTGGAGATTTGGGAAACTGCCCAACAGAGTGGCCTCGGTCGCCCCTTGCGCCAGGCAGCAGTTGGAGTCTCCCCAGGTGTAGAAGCTCATCTGGTTCTGCTCGGGATAGAGCACTGCGTCCTGCATTGGCTCAAAGACAATTACTCCGGCGAGCAGAGCCGCTTCCTCGTTGCCCGCGCCGACAGCCAGCGTCGACGGCATACCCGGTGCGAAGGTGTAGAAGCGCGTCAACGACTGGTCAAGATAAGCTTGCTCGTTGACCTCGAGATGGATCCATGTGCGCGCATTGCATCCGTCGTGCACGGTGTAGTCGACCAGCAGCGCATGACGCCGTAGCGAGATGCGGCTCCGTGCCGTCTCGATATACGCCTCGGTCGCAACCGCATCCTGCTGGTAGCTCATGTAATCGCCGACATAGGCGACCAGCTCGGCCATGGCAACGCCAATATCCGCCTCACTCGCTGCTCCCCAGTTAGGAACAAGCTGGTTGAGACGATCGAGCAGAATAGAACGAAACGAACCATAGTCCTTGGCTAGATAGTTGATCGGAGGCGGCGCAGGCAAGTCGGGCGGACAGTTGGGTTTCTGAGGAGCGCAGTCGAAGAACGGGGGACACTCGACCTTGAACGAAAACTCTACCTCCGCGAGTTGCGGATCGAATCCAGCAAGCGTTTCGGTCAGGTCGAAAACGTCTTCACGAGCTTGCGGCGCATAGTTCACTAGCCGCAGCGTATAGGGCGAGAAATCGCCGGAAACACTCGTGCGCACGACGAGCACCTTGGCTGCATCCGGCAATCCAGTGAAGTAGACTGCCTCAGTCAACGTCGCCTGTGGGGGCGCAGGTGGCTTCGTCGTGGACGCGAGCGCAGATGCGATCCAGAGAGCGGTAATACCGGTGATGCTCTCGCCGCCGTCGATCAGCACATTGGTGGCGCTCAGATTGTTCGGAACCGAATTGAGGCAGTGAATCAGCAGCGTCTGCTGGCTCAGCGCGTCAAGCGGAACCGCTTCCGGGTCGAGAATTTCGAGGTAGTCGATGCCGTTCAGCGTCGGGTTGCCAAGCACGGCAGCCTTGCGCTCTTCGCTGCAGCAAGAGTAGATCACTGCGCTCATTGCGGACCTCCGTAGATGAAGGTCTGGATTTCGGTGACGTCGGTGTTCAAAGGCGTGTATGTAACCGTGACGGTCAGCGCAGCTTCGTTCACAGCGGCGACGACCGATTGCACGCGCACATAGCTGCTCAGCCACTTCTGCAGCGCGGCCTGGACGCTGAACTGGGTAGCGGCAGCCATCTCCATACTGTTCGGTGCAAAGGGTAGCTGGAGGAGTCCGCTGCCGAAGTCGGGCAGATTGACGCGCTCACCTGGTGAGGTGAAGAGCACCTGTTCGACGAGCTGCCGCACATAATTTTGCTGCGTGCCCGCATTCGGATCAAGCGTGCGTCCTCGTCCATCGAATTGAAAGGGAAAGTTGACGTTCGTACTCATACGTCTCTCCTCATGCCATGCTCCTCGTTGGCGCACGCTTCGACTATCTTCACGTCGCCAATACCAACGTCTGAGAAGCGACCGGCAGCATCGGCGTTCCGGTAGGCACGCAGATCGAAGCCCCGCTCAGGATCGCGACCGGTTGCCCTTGCGAGAGCACCATCGTCGCGCCCACTACCCACTGCCCGGTCACGCAGGGACCGTTCCCCGCCGGTGGAACGAAGGTGCAGCCTGCGATCGCGTATGGCGCAGCGATCGTCGCGATGGGCATCCCGGAGACCATCACTAGCGGACTCGGTACCGTCGGAATCGCCTGCCCTCCATGCGCGCAAAGAACGGTGGCTCCCATATGCAAAATCGGTCCTGGCATCTTCTCTGTTCCTCCTTGATTGACTACACCCAGCCACAACACGCTCTCAAACCACGCATGCGAGATTCATGGTCCGACGATGGTTAATGCGGTTCCATTGATTGCAACGGCAGGACCGATCATCGTGATCATTGCTCCCTGTCCGTTAC
>Ga0302314_10013007_pt1 | contig 14335 bp, 12 predicted proteins | sample III_Palsa_N2_3_FD_200533 | JGI IMG/M metagenome (GOLD analysis project Ga0302314, IMG submission 200533) | Peat permafrost microbial communities from Stordalen Mire near Abisko, Sweden - III_Palsa_N2_3 | ecosystem: Environmental > Terrestrial > Soil > Palsa > Peat permafrost | place: Sweden... | reverse complement strand
TCTCCTTCAGCCAGGACCCGGCGGCCAGCAACCAGGGCGCGGCGGCCGAGCCTCACACCGTCACCGGCTACCAGGCAGTCAAGGGCTACAACCTGGTGACCGGCGTCGGCACGGTCGACGCCAGCAAGCTCGTCTACGAACTGGCCGGGGTTCCGGCGCCCTGACGGCCCTCCGCGGTACCCGAGCAGGCGAGAGAGACGGCCCTAGGCCCGCCCGGCCAGCGCCGACCGGACCAGGTCGGCGAGCTCCTTCGGGTAGATGGTCTGGTCGGTCTCCTCCAGCTCCGCCACCGTCCACCAGCGCGACGCGCGGATGCCGTCGCTGGCGTGCATGGCCGCCACCTCGCCGAGCGGCCGCTGCTCCTCCGGCACCCAGCCGACGAAGAAATGGTCGTACTGCCTGACCAGCCCCTGGTAGTGAACAAGCCAGTGCACGTAGGTCTCCTCGAAGACCTCGGCCGGGGCGACCGGGACGTCGCTCCAGCCGGTCTCCTCGGCCAGCTCGCGGCGGGCGGCCGCGTAAAAGTCCTCGTCCCCCTCGACCCCGCCGCCCGGAGTGGCCCAGTGCCTTTCCTTCGGCGGCGGGTCGTCGTAAAAGAAGAGCAGCACTCGCCCGGCCGGATCGATCGCGATGACCCGTCCCGCCAGCCGCACGGGGTACTCAGATTCACTCACGTGACCAATTATCCAATGGCGGTACGCTGTCGCGCGTGCTTGAACACGTCCAGGTGACCAGCTACCTCGCGCCGCTCCGCGAGGGCGGCAGCCTGCCTGCGATCGTCGAGGCCGACAACCTGGGCACCTACGTGCTCAAGTTCCGTGGCGCCGGCCAGGGGCCGCTCGCCCTGGTGGCGGAGATCATCGGCGGCGAGCTGGCCCGGCGGCTGGGCCTCCGCACCCCCGAGCTCGCGCTGGCCGAGCTCGACCCGAGGATTCCCCCCAGCGAGCCCGACCCGGAGATCCAGGACCTGCTCCGGGCGAGCGTCGGGCTCAACCTGGCAGTGGACTTCCTGCCCGGCTCGGCCGGGTTCGACCCGCTCGGCTGGACCGCCGACGAGGACTTCGCCAGCGAGGTGCTCTGGTTCGACGCGCTCATCCAGAACGTCGACCGCACCTGGCGGAACCCGAACCTGCTGGTCTGGCACCGCGACATCTGGCTGATCGATCACGGCGCGGCGCTCTACTTCCACCACGACTGGTCCCGCGCCGACCCCGCGAAGACGTACGACGCCCGCAACCACGTGCTCCGCGAGCGGGCGACCAGGATCGAGCAGGCGCACGAGAAGCTGGCCCCGCTGATCACGGCGCGCGCGGTCGAAGAGGTGATCGCGGACGTGCCGCCCGGCTGGTTCGGCCAGCGGGGCGGCGACGCCTACGTGGACCAGCTGGTCAGGCGCGCGCCGCTCGTACCAGGGGTGATCCGGGTATGAGCGAGGTCTTCGAGTGGGCGCTGATCCGTGTCGTGCCCCGGGTAGACCGCGGCGAGGCGATCAACGCGGGCGTGATCGTCTACTCCAAGTCGTTCCGCTACCTGAAGACCAGGATCGAGCTCGACGAGCGGCGGGTGCGCTCTCTCGACCCCGACGCCGACCTGACCGCCGTCCGCGCCGCCCTCACCGCCCTCGAGCTGGCCTGCACCACCGGACCGCTGGCCGAGCTCACCCTCGGCGAGCGCTTCCGGTGGCTCACGGCCACCCGCTCGGCCCTCGTCCAGGCCGGCCCCATCCACGCCGGCGTCACCGCCGACCCGCAGGCCGACCTCACCCGCCTCTTCGAGTCCCTCGTCGCGACCTAGCCGCACGCCCCACGCCGCACGCCCCGCGAACTCCGGCCGCCAACAGCACGATCGGGTGCCGCCGGCGGTGATATCCGCTGGCAGCACCCGATCATGACCTCAAACGCAAACTACAACCAGGGCACCGTCAGAAGCCCGGCTCGAGCCTCCAGACCTTGCCGCTCCACAGCTCGCTCATGGTGGCGGGCGAGGTCGCGGTGTCCTTGCCGGTGTCCCCGACCGCAACGCAGGTTCCCCACGGCAGGCAGCTCACGTCGCTGAACTCGTCCGAATCGCCCATGGCGGGCGCGGTGAGGGCTTGCAACGCGCCGGTCGTGCCGTTGTACGACACGGCCACCGCGTCGGCCGACGGGTCGGCCGCGGTCACGGCGTCCGCGCTGTCAGCTCCGACGGCCTCGCACGAGTGCGCGGCGTAGCAGGAGATGCCCAGCGTGGCCGCCTCGGTGGTGCCGGCCGGCCACGGCGTCTCGGCGAGCTGCCACGCGCTGCCGTTCCAGATCTCGGTGAACGACTCCACGCTGGCCGTACTGGCGCTGCTGCTGACGTCGGCCACGAGTCCGGTCACGCCGCAGTTGGACGACGAGGCGCACGAAACGCTGACCGGGGCCACCAGGTCGGCCGAACTGCCCGCCGCAGCCGACTTCATCGTCGTCAGCGTCTTGCGATTCCAGTCAGCGAAGTACAGCCCGAAGCTGACGGTCGGGGAGCTGCTGCTGCCGCCGATGGAGATCTTCTCGCCTGCCACGACGCAAAATGCGGGCGTTGCGCAGGAGACCTCGGTGGGTTCAGAGTCCGACGACGCGCTCGTCTCGTTGACCGTGTGCAGCGTCCACTTCGCGCCGTTCCACGTCTCGATGAGGGTCAGCTCGCCGTTCTCGCCGAACGCGGCTGAGTTGCCGTCGGCCTCGCCGATCGCGACGCAGTAGCTCATTGTCACGCAGGACACGCCGCTGAGCGAGGCGTCGATGGTGCCCTGAGGCAGCGGCACCGCGGGGGTCGGCTTCAGCGAGGTTCCGTTGTAGATCAGCGCCAGCGCGTGCGATGCCGCCGTGTCGCTGGTGGACGTGGCGTAGTCCCCGGCCACCAGGCACGCGTTCACCCCCCGGCAGGAGAGTCCGGTCAGATCGGCGACCTTGGTCCCCGCGGGCAGCGTCGCGCCGACGCCCTTCCAGGACGACCCGTTCCATCGCGCGGCGTGGACGAGCGAGCCCGTCGCGGTCGCGGCCGATATTGAGCCGTCCGACGCCGAAGCGATGAGGTCCGAGCTTCCCTCGACGGCCAGGCAGTTGACCGTCAGCGCGCACGAGTCCAGCGGCTCGCCGTCGGCTGCTGCGTCGGCGGCCGTCGTGCCAAGGTCGGCGCGCCAGGCAAGCCCGGCTCGCCCCACTGCCGTGGTGATGCGCGAGGCTTCGGCCATCCCCGCTGCCTCGGCCGTCCGCACCGCAGCCGCGCTGACCGGACCTGAGCCGGCTGTTCCCGATGCGTCCGCGGCAACCGGATGTGCCGCAGACATGGGCTGTGCCATGGCGACCGTCGGGACGGCGGCGCCGCCGAGCACGGCCGCGACCGCGGCCAGCCCGGAAATGGCAATTTTCTGCACTTGTCTCCTCGTTTGAGTACTTCCTTAACAATTGCAACAGAGTGTCATCGATTTCCTTCAGTCACCAGCATCAATTCAGTAACTTTGCAACTCCTGAACCTCGCGCTCCTCTGGAGAAACAGACAAAATGTCGCGCGCTCCCCACCACGATCGGCCCAGACAGCACCTCCTGCCTGGTCAGGTGGCAAGCTCGACACCGTGCCGGTGCCGTCGTCCTCGTTGAAGTCCCGGATCCGATCGATCGCGGCCGGCTATCCGGAGCTCATCGCCGTGCTCGTCGCGGCGATCCTCGGCCTGACCGTGCAGCGCCCGCTGGCCTGGCTGGCCGGCCACCAGGGCATCAACGTGCTGCTCGCGATCCTGGTCTTCGCCACCGCCGTCACGATCGACCCGGCGGCGCTCCGCCGCCTCGTGAGTGCCTGGCGGTCGCTCGTCGTGGCGCTCGTCGTCGGGATCACGGTGCTGCCCGCGCTTTCCTGGGCGGTGTCCAGGATCGTGGCGGCCGGCTCGCTGCGAGACGGGGTGCTGGTCGTCGGGCTCGCCCCGTGCGAGATCGCCTCGGTCGCGACCACCGCGATGGCCGGCGGCGAGGCGGCCGTCTCGGCCGGGGTGCTGATCGGTTCCACCGTCGCCGCGGTCGCCCTGGCCGGCCCGATCCTGACCCTCGAGGCGGGCCGCGCGGGCGTGTCGCCCGGCGGCATCATCGCCAACCTCGCCTTGGTGGTCGCGCTCCCACTGGCGGTCGGCCTCGCCGCCCGCGCCTGCGCCGAACTCCCCGCTCGACAGCGCGCCCAACCCTCCGCCGAAGCCCCCGCCCGCGACGTCCGCGATGCCCCCTCCTCCCGCCTGCTCGCCGCCACCCGGGTCCTGTCCACCCCCCGCGCGGAACGCGTCGCGTCGCAGACCGCCCTGGCCGCCGTTGCCGCCCTGGTCGCGCTGATCGCGGCCGAGATCCGGCTGTCGTCCGCCTACCTGGCGGTCGCCGGGGCCCTCCTCCTCTTCCTAGCGGGCTCGGCCCTCGTCGGCCGCGCCCTTGGCGCCCGCGCCGCCCGTCCCACCGCCACCGCCCTGCTGCTCACCACGTCGATGCGCGACTTCGCCATCGCGGCCGGCCTCGCCGCCGCCGCCTTCGGCCCCGCCGCCGCCGCCCCCCTCGGCCTCTACGGCGTCGCCGTCCTGGTCTGGGGCACCGCAGTCGCAGGCACCCTCCGCCAGCGAACCGCCAGAATACCGACCGAAAACAAGAATTCAACACCGATTTGAGCTAACGGACCGTGCCTTCGCCCATCCGCAAAACTCGTTTGTTCAAAGCGGGTAAGCGCAAGCCGTTGCGATATCCCGTGTCCTACACCCTGCACTACCATCGGAATATGGCACAGCGACAGAAGCGCTCAATATCGTTGCCCCCCGATCTGGCGCGCGCCGTTGACGATGCGGCCCGGACCGAGGGGACCACCTTCAGCGCCTGGCTGGCGCAGACCGCGGCGCACCGCCTGAAGCTCGAGGCGGGACGACAGGCCATCGCCGAGTGGGAGCTGGAGAACGATCCCCTGGCGCCCGAAGAACTGTCTTCGGGCCGGGCCGGGCTGGCGCCCGCGCTCTGCTTGGCCGGTCAAGTCCCACGCGCACCGTGCCGCGCTTATGCCGCATAGTGCCCACCTGATCCGGCGGGCGGCGCGTGATCGCGAAGCCTTTTATGATGACGAAGGATAATTATCGTATAGATACGAAAATCCTTCGCGAAAAAAAATCCGTCCCGATTTCGGCACCGGCCCGGACCTCAACTCGAATGGCATAGCCACAGCTTCACCCATTCGCGGCCCCAGCCGCTGCCCGCCCCGCATCTCAAACGGAGCGCCCGAGGAACGCCGCCAGTTGATCGGCCGGGCTCGCTCCCGCGGGTGCCTGCGTGGCCGCCCCGAACAGCGCCACTCCGTCAGGTCCACGGAAGGCGTCCGTGACCGCGAGCCTGGCCCCGTTGAGCAGTTCGGCGGCAAGCTCGTGGTCCAGGTCGGTGTGATGCCCGATGGCGCGCGCGAGATCCCAGCCGTGGGTGAACTGCTCCGTGGCGGCCAGTCCGAGCAGTTCGGCGCCAGAGAAGTCGCCAAGGTCCAACCGGAACGTCTCCTCGAGGACGCCCTCGGTCGCGAACGCCGAGGTCGCGATCTCGATGCTCTCCTCGTAGGCGGAGACGAAGTCCCCCGCCGCGAAGTCCACGGCTCCGGCCGTACCCGCACCGGTGACGATGCTGGCCCACCACCGGGCCGTCCCGACAAAGTGATTGACGAGCGCGCTCACGTCCCACGAAGCGCACGGCGTGGCCGCGTCTAGATCGACGGGCTGCACCTTCGCCAGGATCGCGTGGGTGCTGAGAAACGACCTGTTCAGTGCTTCCATTGCTCGTAGTCCTCTCATCCAGATCTAAGGTTCACCAGTTAGACCTGGCGAGAGGGGAAGAGGAATCGGTCTGCCGCCGCACCGGTGACAACCGCGAGAACAAAGGGCATCCTTAACCGAGCGTCCTCAGCGGCGAGAGGCGTGGGGGAGTGAGGGGAGTAGAGGGCATGGCAGAGAAGAGCTACACCTCGGCGACCAGCGACACACCGCTGCTCGGCGACACCATCGGGGAGAACCTGAACCGGACGGTCGCCCGCTACCCCGACCGCCTCGCCCTGGTAGACCGGCCGGCCGGCCTCCGCCTGACCTACGCGGAGCTGAACGCCGAAGTCGACGCCCTCGCCCTCGGCCTCCTCCAGGCAGGCATCGAGAAGGGCGATCGCGTCGGGATCTGGGCTCCGAACTGCGCCGAGTGGACCCTCACCCAGTACGCCACCGCCAAGATCGGCGCGATCCTGGTCAACATCAACCCGGCCTACCGCACCAGCGAGCTGGAATACGTGCTCAACCAGTCCGGCTGCCGGCTGCTGGTCGCCGCCCAAAAACTCAAGACCTCCGACTACGCCGCGATGATCGTCGAGGTCCGCCCGCGCTGCGCCGGCCTGGAGCAGGTGGTGCTGCTCGGCACCCCGGAATGGCGCATGCTGATCGACAGCGGCAGGGACGCCGACCCGAGCGCACTCGACGCGATCGAGCTCTCGGCCGACGAGGCGATCAACATCCAGTACACCTCGGGAACCACCGGCTTCCCGAAGGGCGCGACGCTGTCGCACCACAACATCCTCAACAACGGCTTCTTCGTCGGCGAGCTCTGCCGGTACACGGCCGAGGACAAGATCTGCATCCCGGTGCCCTTCTACCACTGCTTCGGGATGGTGATGGGGAACCTGGCCGCGACCACCCACGGCTCCGCGATGATCATCCCCGCGCCGAGCTTCGACCCGGTCCAGACCCTGGAAGCGGTCGAGCAGGAGCGCTGCACCTCTCTCTACGGCGTCCCGACGATGTTCATCGCCGAGCTCGCGGTCGACGGCTTCGAGCGCTTCGACCTCAGCAGCCTGCGCACTGGCATCATGGCGGGCTCACCGTGCCCGGTCGAGGTGATGAAGCAGGTCATCGACCGGATGGGCATGTCCGAGGTGTCGATCTGCTACGGGATGACCGAGACCTCGCCGGTCTCCACCCAGACCCGGGTCGACGACTCGATCGAGCGGCGGGTGGCCACCGTGGGCCGGGTCGGCCCGCATCTCGAGGTCAAGGTCATCGACCCCGCGACCGGCCTGACCGCGGACCGCAACACCCCCGGCGAGCTCTGCACCCGGGGCTACAGCGTGATGCTGGGCTACTGGCGGCAGCCCGACAAGACCGCCGAGGCGATCGACCCCGCCCGCTGGATGCACACCGGCGACCTGGCGGTGATGGACGACGACGGCTACCTGTCGATCACCGGCCGGATCAAGGACATGGTCATCCGGGGCGGCGAGAACATCTACCCGCGCGAGGTGGAGGAGTTCCTCTACACCCACCCCGACATCCTCGACGCCCAGGTGATCGGCGTCCCCGACGCGAAGTACGGCGAGGAGCTGATGGCCTGGATCAAGCTCCGGGCCGGCGCCCAGCCGCTGACGCCCGAGCAGCTGCGCGAGTTCTGCCATGGCAAGCTCGCCCACTACAAGATCCCCCGCTACGTGCACCTGACCGACGAATTCCCGATGACCGTCACCGGCAAAATCCGCAAGATCGAAATGCGCGAGAAATCGACGGAATTCCTCGGCCTAGCCGACTGAAAAGCCGACGGTGCTCAGTGGCGGGGCGGGGCGTGCGGCCGCCCCTCCCCGCCCCTGCCGCCACCGTTTATCCCGAACGGTCCCGGCCGCCTGTCAACGGCAGATTGTCTCCGGCCCAGCGGACGGGCCTGAGCACGCGGCGCTCGCCTCGGTCAGCATTTCGATCTCCGGCGCCTGCCGGAACCCCCGGTGCCGACGGGGCGCCAGCGAGCGCCACAGCCGCCCGAACTCCGCCGCCATCTCCCCGGCGCGGATGTCTTCCTCCCGCTGCTGCCGCGCGGTCTTGATCTGAGTGGTCCGGTAAAGCTCGTATGAGATGTACATTTCCCCTACCTCCTGACCACACGCTAGGCCGGAGCTGTTCCCGCGGTGTTCCCGCCTGAAGCGCGCTGTTCCCGGCGGGGCTGCTTCCCCGACATTTCGATTGCGAGCATCGCCGGTGGAGTGTCATACCCGACCCTTAGCATTTCGTTCATGGCAGCCATGGCCGGTATTAGCGCAAACACCGCGAGCGTCACGTACGACGATGTCGCGTGGCTCCTCGCCAACAGCCCGGCCTGGCGCCTGCTGCGGGCGGACAGCGCCCCGCTCGTGCTCAGCTTCCTGCACCGGGTCTTCGTCGCCGACAACGTCCGCTCGATCTCCGCCACCGAGCTGGCCAGCCGCCTCGACGACGAGCTCTACGCGCTGAACGAGAGGAAGCCCCGGAGCTTTCCCCGGCCCGCCAAGGCCTACCTTGATGACTGGGCCAGCCCGGACCAAGGCTGGCTGCGCAAGTACTACCCCGAGGGCACCGACGAGCCGCACTTCGACGCCACCCCGGCGGTGGAGAAGGCGCTGCAGTGGGTCCGCGCCCTGGCCGAGCGTGACTTCGTCGGCACCGAGTCGCGGCTGAACACAATCTTCGACCTGCTCCGCCAGATCGTCTTCGGCACTGAGACCGACCCGCAAGCCAAGATCGCGGACCTGAGACGTCAGCAGCGGCAGATCGAAGAGGAGATCGCGCGCATCGAGGCGGGCGATCTCAGCCTGCTGGACTCTGTCGGCGTCCGCGACCGCTACCAGCAGTTCTCCGCGACCGCCAGGGAGCTGCTGGCCGACTTCCGCGAGGTGGAGGAGAACTTCAGGAAGCTCGACCGGCAGCTGCGGGAGAAGATCGCCGGCTGGCATGGCGGCAAGGGCGAACTCCTCGATGACGTGCTCGGCAGCCGCGAGTCGATCGCTGGCTCGGACCAGGGCAGATCGTTCCAGGGCTTCTACGACTTCCTGCTCTCCCAGTCTCGCCGGGAGGAGCTGGCCGACCTGCTCGACCGCGTCCACGAACTTCCCGACAACGCCGAGCGTGACCCGCGGCTGCGCAAGGTCCATCACGACTGGCTCGACGCCGCGGAGCGCACCCAGACGACCGTAAGACAGCTGTCGGAGCAGCTCAGGAGATTCCTCGATGACCAGGTCTGGTTCGAGAACCGCCGGGTGATCGACCTGCTGCGCGACATCGAAGGGCGGGCCCTCCAGCTCCGCGACGTAACGCAGACGGTCGGCCTCACGGTGGAGATCGACGCTTCCGCCGCCGAGATAAGGCTGCCGATGGAGCGCCCGCTCTATGCCCCCATCAGCAAGCCCCGCCTCGACAGCGAGAGCATCCGCCCGGCCGGAGTGGGCGACGAGACGGACCCGGCCGCGCTTTTCGACCAGGTCTACGTTGATCCCGGCCCGCTTCGGGCGACCGTCCGCTCCGCGCTCCGCCGCTCCGCCCAGGTCGGGCTGGCCGACCTTATCGACACCGCCCCGCTCAGCCTTGGCGTCGCCGAGCTTGTCACGTACCTGACGCTGCGAGACGACGCCTTCATGATCGTCTACGACGACGCCACCACCGAGCAGATCAGCTGGGATGACCCGAACGGGACCACCCGGACCGCCACCTTGCCGAGGGTCACGTTCACCAGGTCCCAGGGGAGTGCCGCATGACGACCGTGACCGAGCCGGACCTGTCCTCCGCCGTCATCCCGCTGCTCAAGGGCGTGGTCTACCGGGATACGCACGACCGTCCGTGGCAGCACCTGCTGCAGCTTCAGCCTCAGGTCAGGGATTACGTGGCCGCCCTCGGCCTGACGGTCGTCATCGACGAGGCCGAGGGCTACGCCTTCCTTCGCCAGCGCCCGGTCGACGAAGAAACCGATGACGACAAGCAGCTGCCGAGGCTGATCCCGCGCCGCTCGCTGTCCTTCCCGGTCAGCCTGCTGCTTGCGCTGCTCCGCAAGAAGCTCGCCGAGTTCGACGCCCAGGGCGGCGACACACGGCTGATGCTCACCCGGGCGCAGCTCACCGAGATGCTTCGCGTGTTCCTGCCCGCCACCAGCAACGAGGCAAGGATCATCGACCAGATCGACGCGCACATCGGCAAGGCGGTCGAGTTCGGCTTCCTGCGCCCGGCTAAGAACGCCGACCAGACCTACGAGGTCAGACGCATACTCAAGGCGTTCGTGGACGCCCAGTGGCTCGCCGACCTCGACGCGAAGCTGGCCGAGTACGCGGCGCAGCTATCGGGCATCACAGACGCCAAGGGCGAGGACGAATGACCGCAGAAGGACCTCTGGCAGGCTTCCGGCTGGCCCGTCTTGAGCTATACAACTGGGGCACGTTCGACGCCCGCGTCTGGACGCTCCGCACCCACGCCCGCAATGCCCTGGTCACCGGCGACATTGGCTCGGGCAAGTCCACGATCGTGGACGCGCTCACCACTCTGCTGCTGCCCGCCAACCGCATCTCCTATAACAAGGCGGCCGGCGCCGAGTCGAAAGAGCGCTCGCTCCGCTCGTACGTCCTCGGCCACTACAAGTCAGAGCAGGACGAGACCACCGGCACGACCCGCCCGGTGGCGCTCCGCAATGCCACCAATTTCAGCGTCATCCTCGGCGTCTTCACCAACGAGGGCTACGACGCGACGGTCACCCTCGCCCAGGTCTTCTGGATGAAGAACGGTGACACCGGCGGCCAGCCCGACCGCTACTACGTCACCGCGGATAGCGACCTGTCGGTCAGCCGGGATTTCGCCGATTTCGGCGGCGACATGAATAGCCTCCGCAAGCGACTCAAGGCCCGCGACGACGTTCGTGTCCACGACGGCTTCCCCGAGTACGGCAAGGACTTCCGCCGTCGCCTCGGCATCGAGTCCGAGCAGGCCCTCGAGCTGTTCCACCAGACCGTATCGATGAAGGCCGTCGGCAACCTCACCGACTTCGTCCGCGCCCACATGCTCGAGCCGTTCAACGCCGCGAAGGCGACGGCCGACATCGTCGCCCACTTCGAGCATCTCACCAGCGCGCACGAGGCCGTCCAGCGCGCGCACGCCCAGCTCGCCGCGTTGACCCCGCTGCTGAAGGACTGCGACGCGTACGACGGGGTGGCGGCCGAGATCGCCGGCCTGACCGCGCAGCGCGAGGCACTGCGGTACTACTTCGCCGATCAGAAGGCGACTCTTCTGGAACGCCAACTTCAAATCCTTCATGGCGAACGGACCCGGCTGACTCTCAACCGCAGACGACTCGAAGAATGTCTGGAAGACCTACGCGCCCGGGAGACCGACCTTAATGTCAAGCGGGCCGGCCATGGTGGCAACCGGCTGGCCGAGATCGAGCGTCAGCTCGAGGAGAGCGAGCGCACCCGCGCCGACCGGATGGGCCGCCATCAGCGGTTCACCGAGCTCCTCGGCCAGGCGGGTCTCGACCCGGTGACCACCGCGGAGCACTTCGGTGTCCGCCTGACCGAGATCAGCGCGGCCCGCGGAGCCGTGGAGATCAAGCTCGCGGAGAGCCAGAATGACCTCACCGACGCACGCGTGGCCAAGGACAAGCTCGATGTAGAGGCCGCCGAGATTAACGGCGAACTGCGCAGCCTGCGTGAACGGAAGAACAACATCCCCATACGGCAACTCGAGGTCCGCGCTCTGCTCTGCCGGGAGTTGCGCGTTGCGGACGACACCCTGCCATTCGCCGGCGAACTGATCGCGGTGCGCCCTGAGGAAGCCGACTGGGAGGGCGCGGCCGAGCGCCTGCTGCACTCCTTTGCGCTGTCGATCCTCGTCCCGGACGAGCACTACCGTGCCGTGTCCGACTGGATCGACGGACATCAGCTGCGCGAACGCGTCGTCTACTACCGGGTTCCGGCCCAGGCGCTGGCCGGCCGGGTCGGGCCGGCGGACTACGGCCCGGACACCCTCGCAGCCAAGATAGAGGTGAAGGACACACCATTTGCCTCATGGCTGGAACGGGAACTGGCCGGCCGCGCCGACGTTCAGTGTGTTGAGACGATGGCCGACTTCCGCCGGGCTGCCCGCGCGATTACCAAGGCCGGCCAGATTAAGGGCGGCGTGCGGCACGAGAAGGATGACCGGTTCCGCATCGAGGACCGGTCCAGGTACGTCCTCGGCTGGACCAACGAGCGGAAGATCGATGCCCTGCTGGCGAAAGCGGCCGAGCTCACCGGTCGACTCGCAGCGGCGGAAGAGGTTCGGGCCAGGCACGATGCAGCCGTGAAGGCCGCCTTCGCCCGCGGCCAGGTGCTGGCCCGCCTCGCGGAGACCCACGAGTTCGCCGAGATCGACTATCAGACGACCGTCAACCGGATCGCGGATCTGCACGATGAGCACAAGCGGCTGGTTGCGGCGTCGGAGCAGCTCGCCGATCTGGACAAGCAGCTCCTTAGCGTCAAGGGGGAGATCAAGGAGGCCGAAAGGGACCAGCGTCTGCTTGACGGCGAGCTCGGGGGAGTAGAGCAGACCAGCAGCGGCGCCCAGGCGACGCTGGATGACACCCGCATGGTCATCGTGGAGCCTGACTGCGAGCCGGCCCGCGTCCACTTCACCGCGATCGCCGAGCTGCTGGCCAAGGCCGGACACGAGCCGCCGCCCACGGCTGCGGCCTGCGATAAGGCGGAGACGAGCGCCGCCCGTGAGATCACCGCGATCGCCGAGAGACGCAACACGAGGAAGAACTCCCTCAGCAACAAAATCGTCTCCGCCATGCAGACCTTCCGCAGCCTCTACCCCGTCGAGACGAGCGAACTCGACAACGCCGTCGAATCAGCGCACGGCTACCGCGAGCTGCACAAGCGGCTCACCGACGACGACCTGCCCCGGTTCCAGCGCACGTTCAAGACGTACTTGAACCAGAACACGATCCGTGACATCGCGGGCTTCCATTCGCAGCTCACCAAGCAGGCCGAGCTGATCAGGGACCGTATCGACACCATCAACGCCTCACTGGTCGGCGTGGACTACAACCCCGGTCGGTACATCAGGCTCGAACCGCAGCGCACCAGCCACCTGGAGATCAAGGAGTTCCAGGCGGACCTGCGGGCCTGCACGGACAACGCCGTGTCGGCTGACCCCGACGACGACCAGTACTCCGAGCAGAAGTTCCTCCAGGTCAAGCGGATCATCGAGCGCTTCAGGGGCCGGGAGGGCCAGACCGAGGCGGACCGCAAGTGGACCGCGCTCGTCACCGACGTGCGGAACTGGTTCACGTTCTCCGCATCCGAGCGGTACCGCGAGGACGACACCGAGTACGAGCGCTACGCGGACTCGGCCGGCAAGTCCGGCGGCCAGAAGGAGAAGCTGGCCTACACGATCCTCGCCGCCTCCCTCGCTTACCAGTTCAAGCTGGACTGGGGTGCCGCCAGGTCGCGGAACTTCCAGTTCGCGGTGATCGACGAGGCGTTCGGGCGCGGGTCCGACGAGTCCACCAGGTTCGCACTCGAGCTGTTCGGCCGCCTCGGGCTGCAGTTGCTGATCGTCACCCCGCTGCAGAAGATCCATGTGATCGAGCCTTACGTGTCGGCGGTCGGTTTCATCGACAACCCGACGTCGATGGACTCCCATCTGCGCACGCTCACCATCGAGGAGTACCGCGCCGAGCGGCTGGCTCGGACCCTGCTCGCCGAGGCGGCGATGGCCTGACATGGCGGGGGAGTGGACTCGGCCCGCGGACGTGAGGGACCGGGTCGCCAAGAAGTGGCCGAGCCTGCTCGCTGACTTCGCGACGGGCCGAGACTGGGCGCCCATCGACATCCCGCTGCGCGGTCCGGCCCCGGCCGAGATCGGAGACCGCCTCGCCGCTGTCCAGTCATGGGTCGCCGAATGGCGCCGGGCCAGCTCCGGCCCGCTGCGCGTCGAGTACAAGCAGGTCGGTGGCCGGCTGGTCGGAACCAACCAGATCCCGTCCCGGGCCTGGCTCGAAGGTTACGAGCAGGCCTGGGAACTCCTGGGTGCCGGGGCCAAGATCCGTCAGTTCACCGGGCTGGCCGACCGAACGAGAGCCGAATGCCCCCGTCTTGCTCCGTGGCTGGAGCGCCGTCCGGTGAAGGTCCTTGAGTTGGCCGCCGACTGGGCCGACCTGCTCGCGACGGTCCGTTGGATCGACGAGCGTCAAGTCCCGGGCCTGTACCTGCGCCAGGTGGACGTCCCCGGCGTGGATACGAAGTTCATCGGGCGTCACCGTGGGGTGTTGACCGAGTTGCTCGACCTCCAACTGACCCCGAATCGGATCGACGTAACGGCCCCAGACTTCGAAGGCCGCTACGGCTTCGCCCGCAAGCCCGGCTACGTGCGCTTCCGCATGACGTCGGGCCACCACGGCTATACCGAGTTGGCCGTCCGCGCCGATGAGCTCACAGCTCCGCCCTCAGGGATCACCCGCGCCTACGTCATTGAGAACGAGATCACGTACCTCGCGTTCCCCCTCCCGCGTGATGCCATGGT
>Ga0302314_10013005_pt1 | contig 14336 bp, 9 predicted proteins | sample III_Palsa_N2_3_FD_200533 | JGI IMG/M metagenome (GOLD analysis project Ga0302314, IMG submission 200533) | Peat permafrost microbial communities from Stordalen Mire near Abisko, Sweden - III_Palsa_N2_3 | ecosystem: Environmental > Terrestrial > Soil > Palsa > Peat permafrost | place: Sweden... | reverse complement strand
ACACCTGATTGGGCTGAAAGCCGATATCCGCGTCGATGAACAGGAAGTGCGTCGCGGTGGGATCGTCGAGAAACTGGGTCATCAGATTGGCGCGCGCGCGCGTGATCAGCGCATCGCCGTCCCGCAGAAGCACCTTGAATTCCGCGTTAGGCTTGGCGCGTATGGCGCTCTGCAGCTTGAAGATGGAGCTGGCATAGATGCTGGAGACCTGGCCGCCGAAGCACGGCGTGGCCACCACCAGGTGAATTCGCTCGGTCATGAATGGCTCCGAATGCCGCGGACGGGGCCCGCAATCCTCACCAAACAGTAAATAGACGTGGTTAACGAAATCCTAACGCCTGACAACGCCCGCTCCGGGAATGCCGCCTGGCAAGACACCTGACAAGACACGTGAAATGTGACGGGAACCCTCGCCAAATGCCGCCTGTCGACGTAACAAAATGGAATCGTTCGCGAATACAGTGTAACGGAGCCAGCAGGAGCTTGACAAGATGGATGGCCAGAACGGCGAGCCCGCGCAAAATCCTGGGCCTTTGGACGATACCCATCCGGGCCAAGTTGTGCTCGTGCTTCAGGGCGGCGGAGCGCTTGGATCCTATCAGGCCGGAGTTTATCAGGCACTGCATGAAGCCGGGATCGAGGTGGACGGGGTTATCGGCACCTCGATCGGCGCCATCAACGCCAGTCTGATCGCCGGCAACTCGCCGCAAAACCGGCTATCGCGCCTGAAGGAATTCTGGCAGCGGATGGAGCAGAATCCGATCTGGAGTTTTCGCGATGTGTTTCCCGGCTTCCATGAAAAGTTGTCGTACTGGTCCACCGTCACGAACGGCATTCCCGGGTTTTTCAAACCCAACCCGCTTGCCCATGCCGGGCAAAACTATCCCCTTGGCGCCGACAAGGCCGGATATTACTCCACCGAGCCGCTCGAAAAGACCCTCACTGAACTCGTCGATTTCGATCTGCTCAATCGCTGCACGCCACGCCTGACGGTCGGCGCCGCCGATGTCCGCACCAGCCAGATGCGGTACTTCGACAGCCGCGACGGCCAACTCGGCGTCAAACACATCATGGCGTCCGGTGCGCTTCCGCCTGCCTTTCCGGCGGTGCGCATCGATGGTGAATGTACTGGGACGGCGGCATTCTATCGAACACGCCGACGGAAGCAGTGTTCGATGACAACCCCCGCAAGAACTCGTTGATTTTTGCCGTGCATATGTGGAATCCATCCGGCGCCGAGCCGACCACGATGGCGGAAGTTCTCAACCGCCACAAGGATGTCCAGTATTCCGGCCGGATCGCCGGCCAGATCGCGCGGCAACAACAGTCGCACCGCTTGCGTCACGTCATCAACCAACTCGTCGCCCGATTGCCCGAGGCCGAGCGCAACAGCGAGGCGGTGCGCCAATTGTCGGCCTATGGCTGCTCGACCCGGATGCATGTGGTGCGGCTGTTGGCCCCGCAACTCGCGCGCGAGGACCACACCAAGGATATCGACTTCAGCCCGTCTGGTATCAGGCAGCGCTGGGACGCCGGCTATGCCCACACCAAGGCCGTACTTGATCGTTCGCCCTGGATGGGTACGTTCGATCCGCTTTCAAGCGTTATTCTTCACGACCCGATGGAAGCCACACCAATAGCGGCGGAGTAGAACTCACGGTGCGAGCATCATCCGCCCGGCGATGGGGCTAGGACGTCCTGCTCGAATGCGGCAGCTTTTGGCTCCAGCGAATTTACGCGCGTACTCTCCCGGCCATGTCCCTTAGTTCGTCGCGCAAGCGAATAATCACGCTATCCCAGTCGCCAAAGGCCGGCTGCCGCATCAGCTTTGCGGTCGGATACCAGGGCGTGTCGTCGCGACCCCTCATCCAGCGGAAATCCGCTGCATATGGCAGCAGGATCACGACCGGCTTGCCGAGCGCGCCGGCCAGATGCGCCACCGCGGTATCGACCGCGACGACCACATCGAGCAACGAGATGATCGCCGCCGTGTCGGCGAAATCGCGGATGCCCTCGCCGAGATGAACCAGGTTGGTCAGGCCGCGTAGCGTGTCACGATCCGCATCGCGCAGCTCGGTCTGAAGGCTGAGACTCTGAAAGCCAAGACTCTGTAGACCAAGACTCTGAAGACCAAGACCTGGCATCGGCGGATTTTCAAACAGCGGCGCCAGGCGCGCCAGGGCGATCGATCGGTTGGCATCGTTCTTGTGCGTCGGCGAGCCGGACCAGACCAACCCCATGCGTGGATGATCCGGCGGCAACCGGTCACGCCAATAGGCCACGCGCTCCGCCGGTGCCGCGAGATATGGCAGCGCGTCCGGAATCGTTCCGGCCTGGGTCCTGAACGCCAGCGGAAGACTGAGCAACGGCGCATGCAGGTCGAATGCAGGCCGTGTTGCGCCGGACGCAATCACGGTGACATCGGTAAATTGCGACAGCAGCGGCTGCAACTCCGGCTGAACCTCACAGATCACCCTGGCGCCCCGGCTCACGAGCAATGGCGCGTAGCGGACGAACTGGATGGTGTCGCCAAAGCCCTGCTCGGCGTGAAGCAGAATGGTCTTGCCCTCGACGGGCTCGTCTCCCAGCCACGGCGGAGCGCGAAACGGCCGCCGGTGCCGGGCAAACGCGCCGGTCTTCCAGCGCCATTCATATTCCTTCCAGCCGGTGTCGAAATCACCCAAGGTCAGATGCGTCATCGCGGCCTCGAAATTGGCCTCGGCAAATTCGGGCGCGGCGATGAGCGCCGCCTTGAAGTCGGCCAGCGCTTCGAGCGGCCGGTTCAGCCGGCGCAGCGCATGGCCGCGATTGGTCAGGATCTGCGGATGACCGGGCATCGCGGCCAGCGCCGTGTCGTAGCTTGCGATCGCCGTCATTGGCTCGTTCAGGCGCAGCAGCGTATTGCCCCGATTGACCAGCGCGCCGACATGACCGGGCGCATGGGCCAGCGCGGCGTTATAGGCCGACAACGCATCCGCGAGCCGGCCGAGCTCAAGGCAGGCGTTGGCGAGGTTATAGAGAATCTCCGGATGATCCGGCGCCAGTTGCAACGCGTTGCGGAAGCTCGAAATCGCTTCGTCAAACCGGCCGGTGGCATGCAGCGCGAGACCGAGATTGGACATCGCATCTGACGACGCCGAATTGGCCTTCAGCGCCGCTGACAGAAAATGCAGCGCCTCCACCATGCGCTGGCGCTGGAAGTTGAGCATGCCCAGCAAATGCAGCGCATCGAAATTGTCGGGCTGGTGCTCTAGAATGCCGGCGCACAATCGTTCCGCGCGGTTGAGATCACCATCGCCAAACGAAGCGTAGGCCTGCCGCTGCAACCGCGGCAGGTTCGGCATTGGCCCGGAGGCATTTTTCGATTTTGCCGACAACAGCCAGGCTTCCCGGGGACCACACATCGCAGGCTGCGCGAAGGCCATTGCCTTCGAATCAACCTACCCCCCGAAGGCTAGCATTTTCCGCAGCTAGAGCATGATCCGGAAAAGTGGATACCGGCTCTAATGGCCTGTCAGGCCGCCTGCTCGCGGCCTTTTTGCGCGCGGCGGGACAGCATGCCGGCGAAGGCGTCGAAGATCTTGCGCATCTGCGGGCCCTTGTAGGGAAACATTTCAGGCGAATCCATGTTGTGAACGACCGCGGTATTGTCCGCCTCGAAGATCAGCAATTCGCCGTTTTTGTTTTCCGCGCAGTCGACGGTGAAATAATCCAGTCCGACCCGTTCGGCGATGGTAGCCAGCGCGCGCCGGTGGCGGAAGGCAAAGGAAACGTCGAACGAGCGCATGAAGCTTGCTTCCTCAAGGCGTTTGCTGTCGCTGAAGGCCATGCCCGCGTTGAGGTACCAGATGTCCCAGCGGTCCGCGACCGCCATGTGGCAGGCGTAAGCCCGGCCGGCGATGAAGACGATGCGGTATTTGCGAAACAAACCGTCTTCGTTGGCGTAGTCGACAAAGCGCGCAACGAAGAATTCCTGCTCAAGCCGTTCCGCAAGATAGCGGGCGAGCGCGGCGCGATCGTCGACTTTGGCAAGCCCGACACCGGCATGCGATCCGCGCGGCCGAACGATGATGGGAAATGGCGCGCCGGCGGCGATGACATCGGCGGCGGAGCGGTTCGGCGCGGCCAGATCGGACAATTGCGCCCGGCTGATGGCGTCGGTTGCCGGAATATCGAGGCCCTCGATCCCCTGCAGCAGACGGTACAGCTTGTCGCGATCGAGATTGCCGACGAGCTGCGGCGGATTGAGTAGCGGGCGCGGCCAAAGCGGCGCGGCGCGTTCGATCTTGCGCAGCGCATCCCGGCACTCTTCCGAATCCGAGGCGACCACGATTGCGACGTCATGATCCGGCAGCGGCGTCGGCAATTCGACGCCGTCGACGACATACAGCGTCAATAGCTCGATCCCCGAATCCTCCAGCAGGAACTCGATCGGCGTGTTGCCGCCCATGTCCATCGCCGCCGCAAGCGCCAGCACGCGCAGCTTCGGCTGCGCGGCCGAACAAGGCGAGCGGAACAACTGATGAAAGGCCAGCACCTCGGCCTGAATGGCGAGCCCGGCCTCTTTGTCACCGAGCAGCTGCGCGATCAGGCTGAGATCGAGCCCTTCGCCGGGGCCGGCCGTGCCATCCGATATTCTCGACACGATCTGGTCGCGCAGCGGGCGAAGATCGGCGCCTTCAAACGCCATCGTCGTGAGCCTGGCAAATCCGATCCGATCCGCGCTGGGATAGCGAACGAGATCGGCGCCGTCGGTATGCTCAAGCTCCACGGGAAGCCTCCATTGAATTCAGATCGTCGATATGCGCCAGCAGCCACTCGATCTTCGCAACGATGGCGTCGACGTCGGCGAGCTGGCGCTGCAAATTCCGCCGCGCAGTATCCTCATCCGCGGACCACGCCTGCGTGATCAGCCGCGCGCTTGCGCTGATACGAAGTGCTGCGACGGGATTCTGGCTGCCGCGGCTCAGCGCGACGGGCTGGCCGATCAGGCACAGCCTTGCCGCGATCTTAAGGTCGCCCGCTGTGGCGCAAGCCGCATCTCGCGCATCGCTGGCCAGCGCCCGATAGATCGTCCTGCACTCCGCCAATGGCAACGCACGGCTGCCTTGCCGAATGACAAATGGAAAGATCGTCGGCTGGGTCAGCTCTTCATCGTCGAAGCCGGCGCCCTCATGCCTTTGCTGCGGCGGCAACAGCTCAAGCGATGGCGCGGATGCGACGATGCGCTCCACGCCTTGGCCGAACATCGCCAGCGCCGAGCGCCGGAAGCCATCGGGCACGCGATGATAAGATCGGATTTCCTCGAGTGCGGCTTCCCAGCGCAGCCATTGGCCGAAATTCTCCCGAATGGGAAAGTGCGATCGCAGGTTCGCCCAACGGTTCGGCCAATCGCTGCGGCTGAAATAATCACGTAAGCCCGGCGCGATCTCGGCGATGCGATCGACCTGTCCGGCGAGAGAGGCGGGCACCAGCAGCGCGCCGCTGAAGGCAGGTCCGGTAAAGAACTTCGAGCCGGTGACCAGCACCAGATAGCCGCGATCGAGATATTTTCGCAGCCGCGGCCGTCCGAGCCGCATTTGGCAGGCATCGACCACGATCTGGACCCGATCCGGCCAGCGCGTCACGATTTCGTCGAGGCAGCGGTCGCTCGGCGCCCGCCAGCCCAGCTTCGACGAGTCCATGATTTGAAGCAGAACATCGCGGCCGCTGGCGATCGAGGCTTCAACCGCGCCGAGCACCGCTGAATCGGTTTCGGCCTCGCGGCGAAACCCGCCGTTCCCGGCGAACAGTCCGAGCGCGACGTTCTCGACTGATTGGGCTAGGCCGGCAATCGGCTCGCCCTTTCGCGCCCGGTTGCCGTTCGCCGTCACGGCGTTGAAATGATGCCCGCGCGCGGTGTGCTCGGTGCCGCTGCCGGTTTGATCGGCGGCCACCACGATCGTCGTCAACGCAGGCCCCGATAGCGCGCACGTCAGGAACAACGCCTGAAGCTGCGCGTCGGTGCCGGATGGCGAAAACACGATTTCGGCCTGATCCGGCGATAGTCCGAGGCAGGCCCTCAATTCGTCGCGCATCGCCTCGACGCGGGCATCGAACGCCGCCTCGATGCCGTCAGCTATGGCGGATTGCATCAACTGTTCCCGCGCGCGGCTCACGCTGACGTAAGCGCGCTCCGAAATCGATGTCGCGGTGCTCGAGGCAAAGCTCAGAATATCCGGGCAATGCGCAAGCCCGCAGCCATATTCGTTAACCCCGCGCACCGGGTCGATGCGGAGGCGCGGATCGCCGCCGCTGCCGAGCAGATGATCGAGCGGCGCGAACAGGCCGGCCATCGCGGAGGTCGAGCGGGATCGATCCCGGAGAATCGGATCCTCCATTGCTTCGAACCGGGCGCCACCGTTCAGCATTGTCGAAACCCCACGCAGCGGTGCCTGTGTTGGCATTTCCGTTCTCAGAAATGACCGCGGGAATTAGCCGCCGATCGGAAGGTATTTGGTCAGGCTCAGTTGAGAGAGCATCGAGGTGGTCTGGTATGACGCCTGCAAGCTGGTCTGCAGCGCCAGAATTTCGCTGGCCACCGTTTGCGTCGAAACGGTTTCGGTGTTGTCGACCATGGTCTGCAGCATGCTTTGGGTCTGGGTTTGCCGCGCCGTGGCGTTCGTCATGATGGTTTGCGAGGCGGAAAATTGCGATTGGATCTCCTCGATGGTCTGCTGTCCCGGTTGCGGCGTCAGGTTGGTCGCCGTGCGCTGGCTCAGCGCCGCGATTGCCGCGGCCGAGTTCGTGCCGGTCGGCGAATTGGTGACGGCAGCGAATACCGCGATCGACTGTAGCTGCGAACGAATCGCCGCTTCGTTGGCCTGCGCCCCGTATTGCACCGTGATCGCGGAATCGATCTGGGCGGTCGACGTTGAGAGCGCCGATCCCGGCCCCGAATTGCCGGTGTACCAGGCCACGGTGTTGGCGCTACCGTTCACCAGCGACGTCGCCGAGCTCAACGGCGTTCCGGAGACCCGCAGCGGCGGCTGCGGCGCCGTCACGCTGGTGCCGCTGAAGCCGAGTGCTGCCAACGCGGTCGGGGGCGTACTCGTGATCGACAGGCTCGCCGCGTCGTCGGTGTGAATTTCAATCGCGCCGCCGTCGATGGTCGATGGTGTCGAGGTGCCCGTGATCGAATCGATCTTCGACAGCAGCGTTTGCACGCTGTCGGTGACATTGACCTCGTTGCCGGTCGCGCCGGACGCGACAAAGGTGATCGGCGTGCCGTTGACGGTAATGGTGTCGCCAGCCGCGAAACCCGGGTTCAGCGAATCCGTGCCGGCGGTGCCCGACAGCGCCGTCGCGCCGGTGATCGCGGTCGGCGTCGTCGCCTGATTGCTGACCGCGCTTCCGGTGGCCACGCTCGCGGTATTGAAGAAATTGTCGCCCGCGGCAACCGCGGATGCCGCCACCAGCGTCGTACCGGCCAATGTGCCGATCGCGCTGTTCAACGCGGTGTTCAGGTTGCTCGAGGTCGCGGCCACGGTGCTGCCAATGGTGAAGCTTCCGGCTGGCGCCGGCGTCGTGGTCGTCGCCGTCAGCTGAACCGAGGCGGTGGTGCCGTCGGGCAGATTGAAGCTGAGGCTGATCTGATCGCCAGGGTTGGGATTGGTGGCGCCAAGCGCAATCGAGACCGCGGCCGGCGAACCGGCGGGCCCGGTCACGGTCGCGCCGGTCAGCGACGACGACACCGTGCTCAGTTTCAGGCCGAACGGTGAGCCCGCGGCATTCTCGGTGACCGTAATCGGGGTCGTCGCCGTCGGCGAAATCGTGAGACGGCCGGTGCCGGTGGTGCCGTCGGCCTGCGCGCGTTCGGCGATCACGGTTTTCAATCCGGCCTGGGTCGTGGTGCCGTTGAGCATCTGATCGACCGGCACCGTCGCCGGCGTATTGGTCGCGGTGCCGGAAAACATATAGCGATCGCCCGCCTGGGTGTTGAGAATCCCGACCATCGAGGCCAATTGGGCCGATGCGTTCTCCTGGGCGACGGTTTGTCCGGTGCTGTCGAGCGTCGCTGGCGTCGCGGCCGCCGCACTCTGCACCTGGCTGCCGATGCTCGACAACGACTGCAGCGCATTGTTGGCCGCCGAGATCTGGGTGGTGACATTGGTCATGGTGTCGGTGAAGGCGGAAATGCTGGCAAGCTGCGATCGCGCGGCGATGGCAAAGCCTTCATTGGTGCCCATGCCGGCGTAAGTGGTCGATTTCTCGCCGCTGGCGAGCTGCGCCGACAGGGTCGTCATCTGGTTGTTGAGGTTGAGTATCGCCAGTGCGAGCGGCGAACTGCTACTTACGCTGTTGATCGACATCTGGGTCGCCTTACGTTTGAGCCTGCAGCAGGCTGTTCATCATGCTTTGAACAACCGACATCACGTGAGCATTGGCGGCATAGGAATTCTGCAGCGCTATCAGGTTCGACATTTCGGTGTCGATGCTGACGCCGGCCACTGAATTGAATTTCTGTTGCAGCGTGGAGACGACGACGTCCTGGCCCTGCTGCAATTGCGTCGCGGTGGTGGACGCGTTGGCCTGCTGGCTCAGGAACTGCTGCATGTAGCTGGTGATCGTGCCGGTAAACGGCGACGAGGTCGATCCCAGTCCCGTTGTCGGCGAGTAGCTGAACGACCCCGTGGTCAACTGCGAATAGAGAAAATCCGAGCGGGTGGTATCGCCGGCCGCGGTCACCGGCGACGTGCTGTAGACGCTGAGATCCTGCGGATTGCTGACCAGCGCCGGATTGACCGTGATGCGTCCGGCATAGCCGGTCATTTGCGAGCCGCTGCCACTGATCGCGCCGGTATAAGGCGAGTTAGCGTCGGTAAATAACGGGAGCTGCGGGCTTCCGCTCGTTAGCGACGTCGCGGTCGTTGTCGTCGAAGCGGCATTGACCGTTCCTATCGCCGATCCGACCACGGTCAAAGTGGTGCCGGACCCTGAGAACACCACGCCGGGGCCGAGCGCCGCGTTCAGTTGCGACACGATCGACGCTATTCCGCCGGACATATTGACGCCGACCAGCTTTGGACTGGCGTTCGGCAGGTTCTGCAGCGGCAGCGCGGTCGGATCGGTGACGTTGACGATGGAGATCTGCTGCTGGGTGTTGGTCGCGGTGTTGGTAACATTCAGGTTGATGGTGTTGCCCGGCGACATGTTCGAGGTATCGACGCTGAAGCCTGCCGGCGGCCCGGTGACGGCGGTGCCGGCCGTCGTCGTATCCGACAAGGCGCTCGACATCGACGCCGCGAGCTGATCGACCTGGGTCTGCGCCTGCACCAGGGTCTGGTCGCGCAATTTCAGGTCGGCTGCGATCCGGCCCGACGTAATCGTGTTGTTCGCAACCATGTCTTGGCTGGCGCCGCCCGGGAGCGTGATCGTGAGCGATCCGACGCCGTTTTGGCTGGGGTTCGTGCTGTACAGCGAATTCGCCGTCAGCGAGCCCGGCGAAGAGAAATTCATCGTGGACGCGAGTGGGCCGCTGACCAGTTGAACGCCTGAGGTTGTGAAGACGTTGGCCTGGTTGGATGAATCGGTGGTAACGCTGACGTCCATCAATTTCGACAGATCGTTGATCGCGTTGTCGCGCTGATCCATCAGCGTCGCGGCCGCGGGATCGGTCGTGCTCAATCCCTGTAGCTGCTGGTTGATGGTGGCGATCTGGCTCATGTCGGTGTTGGCCTCGGTCACCGACGAGCCGATATCCTGCTGGACATTCGAACGCAGCGCCTGGATGCCCTGCGACGTCGAGTTCAGCGTCTGCGCCAGCGTTTGCGCCGCCGCCAGCGCCGTGGTCTGCGCGGACGCGCTGCCCTGGCTGGTCGATAGCGCCTGCAGCGCCGTGGTAAAATTGCTGTACGTCGTTTCGAGCGTGCCGACGCCGCCGGGGGTGCCGTAGACGTTTTGTAACTGGCCCAGAATATTGGACGTCTGGTCGGCATAGGCGCCGCCGGAGGTCTCCGTGCGCAACTGGCTCTGGACGTAGAGATCGAGCTGGCGATTGACGCCGGTGACCGCAACGCTTGAACCGGTGCCGCCGGTGGCTACTTCGATCTGGTTGGCGGTTTGGGTGACATAGCCGGGCGTTTGCGCGTTGGCGATGTTGCCCGACACGATCGAAAGCGCGGCCTGGTTGGCGCGCAGACCGGCCATCGCAGTTGCAAGGGCAGAACTCAAACCCATGATCTATTGCCCGCTTTGGATCGCGTTACATTGACCTCATCGAGACCGCTCAGCGCAGGACGCTGAGCAAACTCTGAATCATGTCGTTGGCCGTGGTGATGACCTTGGTATTCGCCGAATAAGCTTGTTGCGTCACGATCAGCTTGGTGAATTCGTCGGCGATGTCGGTATTGGAGCCTTCGAGCGACGAACCCGAGATCGTGCCTGACGCGCCGGCGATGGCCGGTCCGGACTGTTCGGTCACGGCATAGGCTTCGCCGCTGAGCGCTTGCAGATAGTTGGTGCCGTTGAAATGCGACAGCGTCACGGAGGCGAGATCGAGATTCTGCCCGTTCGAGAACGTGCCGACCACCAGACCGTTGTTGTTGATGGCGATCGACTGAAGCTGGCCGGCGGCATAACCATTCTGCGTGATCTGGTTGACGGTCGCAGTACCGGTGGTGGTGGCATAGTTCGTCAAGGCACCGGAGCTGAAGTTCAACGCCACATTGCCAAGCGATTGATTGTTCACGGTCATGCCAGGGATGGTGATGCCCGCCCCTGCCGGACTCGTCAGGGCGCCCTGGGAATTGAAGGTGAAGTTGGTGCCGACATTGACCCACGCTTCCTGGGTGCCGGTTGCGGTGGTATTGGTTTGATAAAACAGGTTCCAGGTCTCCTGACCGCCAGCCGTGGAGGTCAGGCCCCATCGCAATTGCACGTTGACCGGCGTTCCCGCCGCATTGTAACCGGTGACCGCGCCGCCGCTGATGGTCTCACTGGTGAAAGCCGTGAGATCATTGCCGAGGACCACACCCGTACCCGCCGTGCCGCCGCCAGTACGCGTCGCCGACTCTGTCGCAGAGAGTCCAAGCGCGCTCCATCCAGTTGCGGTGCTGGTGATCGAAAAATTGTTCGCGACACCCGTATTCAGCGTGACAGCGCCGGTCGCGGAGACACTCGACGGATTCGTGGTGTTGCCGGTCAGCGTGTCGATCGTGGACAGCAGGGACCCGACCGACGCCGGCGTCGCGCCCCCCAGGTTTAGGTAGGTCGTATTGGCCGCGCCCGGGGTCGGTTGGGGGACAGGGGGCGTGGCAGTCGTATTGTAAAAGGCAATCGTCTGGGTGCCGCTTGAGGTGGTGATAGCGATGCTGTCACTTGTGGTGAACGGGCTTTTCAGCGAGTCGGTGCCGGAGGTTCCGGCCAGCAGCGTGTTGGCCGTGATCGCTGCCGGCGTTGTCGCCTCATTCTGCACGGCGGAGCCGGTCACCGAAGAGTTGCCGTACGGCGTCGCCGGTGTACCGATGACGAGCGGATTTTGGCTGAAGTCGCCAGGGTTCAAGCCGCCGGCAGCGGTGATCGTGCCGGCGGTGGCGGTGGTGCTCGCCGTGGTCGCGGGCGTGGTCGGCAGGTTGGCGCCGTACTGAATGGAGCTGGTGCCCTGTGCCGGGACGAAGTTGTTCTGGAACTGGAGAATGGTCGGAACGCTGCCGAGCGGGTTGCCGGTCTTCGGATCGACCGTGACACCCATCAAATAATATCCGGCGCCGTTGACCAGATTGCCGTTGGCGTTGACCTGGAAATCGCCGGCCCTTGTATAGTTGGTGACGCCGTTGAATACCGGCTGATTATCCACGACGCTGGTGGGTTTCTCCACCGAGAAGAAGCCGTCGCCATTGATCGCCATATTGGTCGCAACGGTCGATGCGGAGACGGTGCCCGCCGTCGTCAGCGTCTGCTGCGAAAAAGCCGTGACGCCGCCTGCGACTTGCGAGGTCGGCGTCGACGTTTGGGCGACGAGATCCTCGAAGCTGGTATCGATGCCCTTGTAGCCGATGGTCGAGGCATTCGCGATGTTGCCGGAAATGTTCTGCAGCGCGTAGGATTGAGACTGCAGGCCGCCCACTGCGGTATTAAGCGCATCGAAGATACCCATAACATTGTCTCCACATTCGATCGGTGCGGCCCGGCGGCATCATCGCGCCACGGCCGTCGTCGACGGGAGACATCGCAAGCGCTGTGCCAAAATAAAAAACGCGCAATATCAGCAGCTTAAATAACAATGCCCCGGTTCGAAGACCGGGGCACATTTGCCGGGCGGGCAACAATTGCCGGGCGAAAACCTGATTTATAGCGTTTTCGAGCGAAGTGGCAGCCGGTTCGCGTTAAGAAAACGCGTCAAACAAAAATCTAGGTCGCCGACGGCGCGGCGGCGTGAAACTGCAACGCGAAGCCGTCCATGCAGTAGCGCAGGCCGGTCGGCTTCGGCCCGTCGTCGAACAGGTGACCGAGATGACCGCCGCAGCGGCGGCAGTGAATTTCGGTGCGCAGCATGCCGAAGGTGCGGTCTTCGTGCTTGGCGACGGCGTTCTCGAGCGGCTGATAAAAACTCGGCCAGCCGGTGCCGCTTTCGAATTTGGTCTCCGAGGAGAACAGCGGCAGGTCGCAGCCGGCGCAGGCGAAGATGCCCTTGCGATGCTCCTTGAGCAGCGGGCTCGAATTCGGCCGTTCGGTGCCTTCCTGGCGCAGGATTTCATATTGCTGCGGCGTCAGCTGCGCGCGCCATTCCGCGTCGGTCTTTTCGACCTCGAATTTCTCCGCGGCCTGGGCCGGGCTAACCCGGAGCCAACGGAAGGCGGCAACGCCGAATAAAGTGGCGACGGATGCGAGCAGGATGCGGCGGTCGATCATGATGGTCTCCGTGGCGTTTAAGCGAAATCGGGCGTGTTCGCTGGGAGATACGGCGCCTAAGGTCAGAAGTTACACCGCCTTGACCGGATTTTTCTCACTTTCTTGCGAGATGCTCCTGCCCCAAGCGAGAGGCAGGATCAAGAGGGCCCGCTCGCGCCCTCCTCCGGATCCGCTGTGACCGGCGGCGCCGGACGCTCGGGACGTGGTCGGCCCTGCGGCTGGCGGGGATCTGACGGACGAAGGCCTGACGGACGAGGACCGGGTGGACGGGGAGTTGGCGGGCGGGTTCCCGCCTGGCGATTGGCTTCGAGCCGTCGCGCCTCGCGGATACGCTCCTGGGCCCGGGCTTTTTCCCGATAGCGGGCGAGCGCGCCGGCGGCGGCGGAACTTCCCCTGCCCCATAGACCGACGACTTGTCCGGCGACCCGGCCGGTGGCGCCGCCCGCCCACACCAGTTCGAACGGCGAGAACAGCCGCCAGCGCTCGTCGCCCCACAGAATGCTGCGCGCAATCAACTGCCCGGCCATCGCCGAGGTGTTCAAACCCTGGCGCCCGAAGCCGCTGGCGACCCACAGGCCGCGGCGCAACTGGCCGATCTGCGGCATGCCATGAACGGTCTGCCCGACGGCGCCGCCAAACATGTCCGCAATCTCGACCTTGCCGAGCTGGGGAAAAATCGTCCGGATCCGGCGCGCGACGGCGCCGGCAAAGCGCTGCGGCCGCGCCGCCCAGGTGGTTTCCGGCGAGGCCCACAGCAAGCGGTCGCCGTCCACGATCCGGAAATGATCGACGCCGTCGCCGTCCATCACCGAGCCCTGGAACGCGATCGCCTCGGCGAGGCGCTCGCCGAGCGGCGCGGTCACGGCTGCGTAGCGCCAGACCGGCAGCAGCGTTTCCGACAACCGCCGCAGCGGCGCGCCGAGATGGATGTTGCCGGCGAGCACGATATGCGAGGCGCGCAACCGCGCCGACGGCGTCACGATGCGCTTGCGAATGCCTGACGAATCGATGCTGACGACGGGCGTGTCCTCGAAGATCCGCGCCCCTGCGCGCTGCGCCAGCGCGGCCAGGCCGTGGACATAGCGGCGGCCGTCGATCTGAAACGCCTTGGGATAATACATGCCGTGGAAATAATGCCCGGTCTTGAGCTGGTCGCGGACGCGATCGACCTGCCAGCCTTCCACTTCGGTCTCAAAATCCTCGCTCAGCATCTGCAACCGGCTGATCAGCTGATCGCCGACATCGACGTTGGAAACCTCCAGCGCGCCCTCGCTGAGCCCGATGCCCGGCATCAACGCTTCGCTGGCATTGGCCCGCACCAGATCGGCGCCCTGTTTCGATAGCGACCACAGCTCGCGGGCGTCGTCGAAGCCGACGCGTGCGATCAGCTCGCCGATCGAAAGCCCATAGCCCGGCATCACCGTGCCGAGCTGATGGCCGGAAGC
>Ga0302314_10013004_pt1 | contig 14336 bp, 13 predicted proteins | sample III_Palsa_N2_3_FD_200533 | JGI IMG/M metagenome (GOLD analysis project Ga0302314, IMG submission 200533) | Peat permafrost microbial communities from Stordalen Mire near Abisko, Sweden - III_Palsa_N2_3 | ecosystem: Environmental > Terrestrial > Soil > Palsa > Peat permafrost | place: Sweden... | reverse complement strand
CCGTACGGCTGGAGGCTGTAGGTGATGCCGACCAGGATCGAGATCAGGCCGACGGCGAACAGCAGGTTGCCCCACCAGTCCATCTTGGCGTGCTTGCGGATCCCGATGTCGTGGAGCATGAAGTACGCCCACCCCGTGCCGAAGACACCGATCGGGGCCGAGACGAGGAAGATCAGGTGCCAGTTGATCGGGGCCAGCAGGCCGCCGAGGATCAGGCCGATGAACGAACCGCCGATGGCCGCGATCGAGTTCACCGACAGGGCGGTGCCGCGCTGGTTGGCCGGGAACGCGTCGGTGATGATGGCGGCGGAGTTGGCGAACAGGAACGCGCCGCCGACGCCTTGCACGACCCGCCAGATGATCAGCCACAGCGCCCCGTCGGCGCCGTGCATCCAGGTCACGGTCAGGAAGATCGACCCCACGCTGAAGATCGCGAAGCCCAGGGTGAACATCCGGACCCGGCCGAACATGTCACCCAGCCGGCCGAACGAGACCACCAGCACAGCTGACACCACCAGGAACCCCATGAACATCCAGAGCAGGTAGCTGGTGTTCCCGGGACCCAGCGGGTCAAGCCCGATGCCGTGGAAGACGTCGGGCAGCGCGATCAGCACGATCGACTGGTTGATGGTGGCCATCAGCGTGCCCAGCGTCGCGTTGGACAGCGCGATCCACTTGTAGTGCGGACCGAGCGGACGGGCTGCCCGGGCTGGCGCGCCCGCCCCGTCAGAGTTAAGCGTCATTGGACGGACGTGCTCGCACCTGAGCCCCCGATAGTTGTCATTCCTCAACTAAACAATGACAGACGATCTCACACGGGCACACCCCGGGCCAAGCATGATTTTTCCCCGGGGCCGCTGATTGTCGGAGCCGCGATCGGTGTCGTCGAATATCGCGTCGATGTGGCGTGGCGGGGTGCGCGGCCGCCGCGGCCCGGTGGTGTCGGTGGCGGTCTGTAGCCTGTGGCAATGATCCGTAGCCTGTTTGAGCAGCGTCCGCTTGATGCTGCCGTCGCCGACGCCGGGGCCGCGACGCTGGAGTTCGACGGGGCCAGGGCCTGGTTGCGCGCCGCGCTGGCTGGCGACGTGGGCCAGTTGGGCGCCGAGGTATGGGTCCTGGATCCAGCCCTGGAGCAGGTCGTGCTGGTCAGGCATCCGTGGCGCGGGCTGGTCCCGCCGGGGGGCAAGGTCGAGCCGGGAGAGTGCCCGCGTGATGGCGCGGCCCGGGAACTGGCCGAGGAGGCTGGGCTGCGGCCGCGGTTGCTGGAGCGGCCCGCCGCGGCGGCGGTGCGGTCGTTCGGCCCGGGTTTGCCGGTGGGGCTGTCCCTGTCCTATGCCGCGATCGGCGACCCGGGACAGCCGCTGATCGCGGAGGACGGGCAGCCCGCGGCCTGGATGCGGCTGGACCAGGGCTGGGACAGCTGCTTCCCCGATGACGTGCTGCGCATCCGGCGGTACGTGAAGCTCCTGAGAACGGGTTCCCCCGCCGGGTGAGTGCGGCCGCGCCTGGCGCTGTGATCTCGCCTCGCGGATTTCGGGCCCTAGCCCGGGTCAGCCAGCATCCGGTTGAGGGCGTCCGGAACGTCCTTGACCGACCTGACCGAGGCGACGCGGCCGCCGCTCGCGCGAGCCAGCCGCCGGGCCTCGGCGTCGTCGTCAGCGGGAGCCAGGATGATGAGCTCGTCGACGGCCCGCGCCGCCGGTACCGGGTCCTGTTCGTCGGTAACCCGGCAGTCCGAGAGCAGGAGCACCACGCGCCGCCTGGCCCGGGCGCCGGCCAGCTGGTCCCGCGCCGCCCGCAGCGCGCCGGCCAGCCCGGTAGTCCCGTGTCCGCGCAGCGCGAGTATCGACTCGACGGTGCTGGCCGGCGCGGCCGAGTCGGCCAGCGGCTTCAGCGCCCGGGTCTGAGCCGCGAACGCCAGGACGGCGTACTCCTCCGGGGCCAGCGTCAGGCACGCGGCGCCGGTCACGGCCGCCGTCGTCAGCCGGGCGCCATTCATCGAGCCGGAGTGGTCGAGTACCAGGCAGAGCGCGAGTCCGGGCCGGCCCCAGCCGGTGGCGGTCATGTCGTCCAGGGAGGGCTGACGAGCCTCGGCGCGGGCGCTCACGATCGCGTCCATCGAGCGGTCGAGGTCGAGATCGCCTCCCCGCCGGGCGGCCACGGGGCGCAGCCGGGCGACACCGCGATTGCCCGGCAGGCCACGCCGGGTCTGGTCCAGGATGAGCCGCGGCGCGAGCCGCCGCACGGCGGCCCGCAGGCGTTCGTCGGTGGCGTGTGACATCTCGACCAGGAGCGTGAGGGTGTCGTCGGGGTCCTCGTTGAGCGCGGCCTCAAGCGCATCGAGGTCGAGGTCGCCGACCTGCGGGGACAGCTCGGCGAACTTCGGGTTTCTGGCTAGCTCGGACCGCCCGGTGGTGCGCGGCGCGGACTTCCGCTGCCGCGATTCGGGTTTTTGCCGACCAGAGGGTGAGCCCGCCGCTGGCGGCGGGCTCAGCGTTCCCCCGGCATCGCCTCCCGGCCGGAAACCGAGCTCTCGTCATCCGCGGGATCGCGGCCGAAGACACCGATGTAGAGGTCAGTGACGACCTGCTCGGGAGTCTGGGTGCTGGCGTCGTGCAGGCGGATCCGGCCGGAGAGAGACGCCTTGGCCGCGGCCAGCCCGACGTGCCAGTCGTCGGTGCGGGTCCGGCGCATCCGGGCCAGTTCGACCGACAGACGGCAGATGTCGATCGCGCCCCGGACCGACGAGCCGAACCGGATGTCGGGATGCTCTCGAGTGCTCCGGACCAGCTCGACGACCTTGGCTCGCCAGTCCGGGTCAACACCGACCTTGAGGCCGACGATCCGCTGCTCGGCCTCGGCTGACTGGTAGTCCATCGAGATCCGGCAGGTCCGGTCGTAGAGCGCGGCCGAGACCCGCGCGGTCCCAATCGCGTCGAAGGGGTTCATCGCCGCGACCAGCCTGAAGCCGGGCTGGGCGGCCACCCGGCCCAGCCGGGGCACGGTGATCTCCAGCTCGGACATCGCGGTCAGCAGGACATTGATCGTTTCCTCGGGAATCCGGTTCAGTTCCTCCACGTAGAGCAAGCCGCCCGTCCGCATCGCGTCCAGCAGCGGGCCATCCTCGAAGATGTCCGGCACGTAGCCCTTGCTCAGCACCAGTGCGGGGTCGAAGTGGCCGATCAGCCGGGCCGGCGTCAGCTCGGCGGTCCCCTCGACCATGACGAACGGGATCTCCCGGTCGCCGGCGACGCTGCGCAGCAGCGTCGACTTGCCCGTGCCCGGCGGCCCCTCGAGCAGCACGTGCGCACCGCTGACCAGGGCGGCCTCGAGCACCTCGGCCTCGGCGCCGCGCCCGACAACCTCGGGGGCGGCGCCGAGGTGGCCCGGCGCTGCCCCCGAGGCCGGCGCGGAGTTATTCACCGCGGCGGTGCTCAATGCGTGTGGACCACTACGCCGCGCACGTTCTTGCCTTCAAGCAGGTCGTCGTACCCCTCCTGGACCTGGTCGAGCGTGTAGGTCCTGGTGATGATCTCGTCCAGCTTGATGTCGCCGCTCTGGTAGAGGCCGAGGATCCGCGGGATGTCCGTGGTCGGATTGCAGTCACCGAACAGGCTGCCCTTGATGGTCTTGCGGAACAGCGTGAGGATCGTGCCGGGGAGCTCGATGTTCTGCTCCATCAGCTTGTTCAGGCCGGTGAGGACGACCGTGCCGCCCTTGCCCACCGCGTTGAACCCGCCGGCGACGATCTGCGACGTCATCAGCCCGGGCGTGAGGATCGCGGCGTCGGCCATCTGGCCGCGGGTCAGGTTGGTCAGGGTCTCCATCGCCTCGTCGGTGCTGGCGAAGCTGTGCGTCGCGCCGAGCTCCATCGCCTTTTCCCGCTTGTTCTCCAGCGGGTCGATCGCGATGATGTTCTTCGCGCCGGCCAGGCGCGCGCCCTGCACGGCGTTGATCCCGATGCCGCCGACCCCGACTACCAGGACGGTCTGGCCGGGCAGGACCTTCGCGGTGTTGACCGCCGCGCCCCATCCGGTGGGGACGCCACAGCCCACCAGGACGGCTTTGTCCAGGGGCAGGTCGTCGTCCACCTTGACGGCGGAGTTCTGGTGGATCACGCCGTACTGGCTGAACGTGCCGAGCATGCACATGGCGCCGTACTGGCCGCGCGGGCCGGTGATCGGGAACCGCTCGCCCGGCAGGTAGCCCTCGAGAATGGTCGCGCCCATGTCGCAGATCGACTGCTGGCCGTTAGCGCAGTAACGGCAAATCCCGCAGTTGGGGATGAACGAGCAGACAACGTGGTCACCCACCTTGACCCGGGTCACGCCGGGCCCTACTTCCTCGATGATCCCGGCGCCTTCGTGACCGAGCACCATCGGCATCCTGGCCTCGAGGTCGCCGTGGGCGACGTGGACGTCGGAATGGCACAGCCCGGCGTGCGTATAGCGGATCAGCACCTCTCCGTCCCGGGGCTTGTCCAGCTCGAGTTCCTCGATCTCGATGCGCTTGCCTGGCTCGTAGACAACGGCGGCTTGAGTCTTCACGGTGCCTCCTCGATGATCGCGACCATTTCACAGTGGCAGTCAGCGCTGGTCCTGGGTGTTCAGGAACTGGACATCTGGCCACTCAGCAGGTAAATCAGGGATAGGTGCGGACGTTCGGCGACGGAGCCGAAGGGGGAATCACATGAGTCCAGCCAACGAGGCGATGGACGGCTTCCCGGCCGCGCGCCCGGAGATCGCCCAGTCATGGCATCGGGCCAGCCTCGCCGGGGTGGACCAGTCGGGTGACTTCGGCCGGCTCATGCCCGGCGATGTCGACCCGACCACTCCCCTGCTGGTCGGGGCCGGGCCGGTTCTGGACGAGCTGGAGGCTGGCCTGGCCGGGACCGGGTACTCCACCATCCTGGGCGATCGCGAGTGCCGCATCGTCCGGCGCTGGTTCGACGACCCCCGGACGGAGGCCAGCTTCGACGCGCTGAACATCCGCGAGGGGGCCAGCGTGCTGGAGGAGACCATCGGCACCAATGGCCTGGGCACGGCCTTCGAGACCCACCTCGCGGTCACCATCAACGGCGACGAGCACTTCGTCGAGACGCTGCGCCGGTTCAGCTGTTACGGGCACCCGATCCGGCACCCGCTCACCCGCCGGGTCGAAGGCGTCCTCGACGTGACGGCCCTGGCCAATTCGGCCAGCCCGCTGCTGCCCGCCCTCATCGCCCGGACGGTTCATGACATCGAGCAGCGGCTGCTGGGCGGCAGCCGGAGCTCCGAGAAGAGCCTTCTGGCCGCTTTCCAGCAGGCCTCCGGCCATCGCAAGCGCGCGGTTCTGGCCATTGGCGAGGACATCGTCATGTCCAACCAGGCCGCCTCGGAGCTGCTCAGCCCATCCGACGTAGCCCTGCTGCGCGTCCTCGCCGAGGAGCCGCTGCACCGGGCCGAGTGCACGCTGAAACTGTCCCTGGAGTCGGGTCGATCAGTCACCGTTACCGTCAGGCGCGTCAGCGGCGCCCGGCGCGGAGCGCTGCTGCAGGTAGAGCCCTGCTTCTCCGGTCCGCATCTGACTCCGGCGACCATCCCCGCGCCTCGGCCGGCCCGGGCCGCGCCGCCCACCCTGGTGTGCGGGCCCCCGGGCACCGGTCGCACCACGCGGGCCCGTGAGCTGGCCGTCTTGCCGGTGAAGTTCCTCCGGCCGGCCGCGGCCCTGCTCGACGGCGAGGCGGCCTGGGCGCAGGACTTCGAGGCGGCGATGCGCCGCACCGCGGGATCAGTCTGCATCGACGGCATCGAGCTGCTCTCCGACAAGCTGCTCGACCTGGTCATCCAGTACGTCGACGCGCGCCGCCGGCCACAGCTGATCTTCGTCTGCGGACCGGTCAGCGGGCTGACCGGACGCGCCGCCACCCTGGCCGGGACGGCCAGCACGCGCGAGGAGCTGATGTCGCTGTCGGCCCGGCGAGCCGAGATCCCCGAGCTCGCCGGCTCGATGCTGCAATCGGCGGCCGCCAGCGACTCGGTCCACCTGACCCCCGGCGTCGTCCAAGCGCTGACCGCGCATGAGTGGCCGGGGAACCTGCGTGAACTCAAGGCGGTCATCGGGCACGCCGCCTCGCGCCGGGCCTGCGGCGGCATCACGCTGTCTGACCTGCCGCAGCAGTACCGCTCCACCGCCTCGGCCGAGCCGATGGCGGCCCTGGACCGGGCCGAGCGCGATGTGATCGTGATCGCGCTGCGCAACGCCGACGGCAACAAGGTGCAGGCGGCCCGCGAGCTTGGCGTCTCGCGCACCACGCTCTACGCGCGGATCCGTCAGCTGCGGATCACCGCCTGGTGACCGGCGGCCGGTGACCTGACCAGCGCCGCCAGCGCACGGACCGTCCAGAAACTGAATACCGGTCCCGGCCCGGCGAGCCCATCATGGCGGGAACGTAATCGTCGATGTTGCCTGGACCCGGAAGTGATCAATTCCTGCTGGGAAGCCGTCGCCGGAATGAAATACGCGTTACCGATGAGGCAGAATTGAACATTGATGCAATTTCTGCTCAGGTCGGAGAGTATCTCGACTGGTCGAAGCGCGTCCCGGCGGTAGGTGCCCATATCCCGCCGGGCGAGACCATCAGCATCACCCTCGGGATCGAGCCAACGACCACGACCGGCTCCAGCGCCTCCGACGTCGAGGTGCTTTACCATGACGGCGGCAGCCGCTTCGAACTAGGCACAAACCTGGCCCTGAAAATCACGGTCCCGCCCGCACGCTGTTCCTGAAGCGCGCTGTTCCTGAAGACGGCCCAGGGTTTTCCTCGCTCTCTTGGGCTCTCTTGGCCCGTTCTGGTGTGGGAGGCTACCCTTCGGGTGGGGAGAGAAGAGAAGATGGCGAGCAGGCGGCGTCGGCTTGACCCGGTGGGGCCATTTGGCAATCCGGACGGGTCACGGGCCGACATTGAGGACGTGATTAGCGAGTTCGTCGACTTCGGCGGCAATCCGGCCTATGGCCACCTCGCGACCCGGGCTAACGACTCGATGGTCCGGGTCATCGTCGGGAAGCTGGGGGCCGGCAAGACGGTCTACCTGCGGCGCCTGCAGAACTTTCAGGTCCATCAAGACTCGGTGTACGCCGACGTGCCGCAGCAGAGCCTGCCCAAGACCGAGGTCATCGTCAAGGCCTGCCAGTGGTTCTCGGATCGCGTCCTGGTCGAGAAGTGGATGCAGATCTGGGAGCGCGCGATCACCCGGTCGCTGGCCTCGCACCTGCTGCGTAATCCCGAGTTGCGCCAGCAGCTGCGCGACGAGCAGGCCGAGGAGATCGAGCGGTCGTACGCCCGGCTGCTCGATGACTTCCGCCGGCCCCGGACGATCTACGGCCAGATGCGCGACATCATCAACCAGCAGCAGACCGCCCATCAGCTGTCCACCTACCTCGACGACCCGCTCTGGGATGACTTCGAGGATCTGCTTGGTGAGATTCTCAGCGGGTGCAAGCCGATCTATTTCTATCTTGACGCGGTGGACGAGGAGTTCAGCCACGCCCCGATGTACTGGCTGAAATGCCAGGAGGGACTGTTCCTCCAGGTCATGCGGTTGCTCCGGGACCAGAAGCTGGGCGGCCGCCTGCATGTCGTCATCTGCATCAGGGACATCGTCATGTCCTCGGTGTACCGGTCGGAGCACGCGCCGCGGTACTACAACGAACCGCACATACGGGTCTTGACCTGGAATCGCGGCTCGCTCCTCTACCTGCTCGAGCAGAAGCTGCGGCGGCTGCCGCCGTCGCTGCTGATGCGACGGGCCACCAACGGCTCCCCCACGGTCCGCGACTGGCTCGGGATCGACGATGACTGGGCCGGGCCCGACGGGGACGAGACAATCGAGGAATACCTGCTCAGCCACACGCGGCTGATACCCCGCGACATCATCTCGCTGGGCAATGAGCTGAGCGAGGAGGTCTTGCGCCATAAGCTGGCCGGCCACACGAGCCTGCCCGGGGCCGCGGTCCAGGCGGTGGTTCAACGGTGCGCCAAGCGGTTCGGCGATTCCCAGCTCGCCCAGTGCGCCAATCAGATCTCGTCCGACCTGATGCCCAAGAACGCCGCCCTGCAGGAGTACTCAGAGTTGTTTACCAGCACCCAGGCCTATATCACTGGCGTGCAAGAGGACGTCCGCTCCTTCGTCCGGCTGATAAGCGTCGACCGGTTCTCGCGCAAGGACCTTGAGGTACTGCAGGAAATGGCCGACCTGCACTTCGAGAACGCGACGAACCTCGCCTCCGTGCTCTGGCAAAACAGCCTGCTCGGGTACATCGACGAGTCCGGTCACCGCCGCTTCTACTCCATCGGCGACGTCGAGCAATTCCACCTTCCGGACGCCGGTACCTACATGCTGCATCCGTGCCTGGTGTACGCCGTCGGGGGAATCGAGCAGGTCGGGGAGGACTCCACCGGTACCCGAGAGGTGCGCCGCCGCACCCGGGCGTTCCCGTCACCGGGGCTCAAGGCGCTCCCCGAACCCGATCAGGCGCAGGCTCGACCCGCGCCCGCGCCCGCGCCCGCGGCACAGGCCGCCGACTACGCCGTGGGCGATGTCATCGACGGGCGCTTCGAGGTTCTCCAGAAGCTCGGGCAGGGCGGATTCTCCACGGTCTACCGCGTCCGCGATGACGTCGAGAGCAAAGAGCGGGCGTTCAAGCTCTTCGACACCGCCGCCGGGTACGAGGCGGTGCGCCGCGAGATCGCGGCCCTGCGGGAGATCCACCATCCCCACGTCGTGGAGGTCTTCTGGGCCGGCCAGACCAGCGCGGGCCACTGGTATCTCATCACCGAGTTCATCGACGGGGAGCCGCTGGACAGGTTCGTCACCGGAAAGCGGGAGCTGCGCGACCGGGAGGCGGTGGACGTCGCGCTCGACCTGCTCGACGCGCTGGTCGCCTTCCACCCGGACGGGACCGGCAAGGGGCTGATCCACCGCGATATCAAACCGCGCAACATCATTCTGGCCCGCACCGGGGCTAAGTTGCTCGACTTCAATATCGCGTCCCGGGTCGGCGACCCGGTGCATACGCAGTCGGGCACGCCGCCCTATCAGGCGCCCGACGCCGACCTGACCCACTGGGACGTTTCCACTGACCTGTTCGCCGTCGGCGTGCTGCTCTACCAGCTCCTGTGCGGCGGCAGGCACCCGTATCCGAATGCGCTGCCGGTGGTCGACGGGCTGGTGATCGACCCGACGACGATCCGCCCCGAACTCGGCCCGGACCTCGCGGAATTCCTCATCAAGGCGTGCGCCCCGCTCAGCGGTGACCGCTTCGCCACGGCGGCGGAAATGCGGCTCGACTTGCGCGGAATTCGCGCTCAACTATGAGCGCCGCCCACTGGGGCCAGCTGGTCGCGGATGGCATGATCGGTCTGTGGCCACCCTCATCGATCGCCTCGCCCAGACCGCCTATGAAGCCCACCGCGCGGCTTTGCCCGGATCGCTCCTGCCGTGGGAAGACCTCCCTACGCAGGAACGGCAAGCGTGGAAAGCGGCCGTGTCCGCCGTCGCCGGGGAAGTGGGCGGCACCATGCAAGAGGTCTCGCCCCAAGCCCGGGCCTTGGTACTCAAAGTCGGCGAGCAGAGTTATACCTTCGGCGCCGACTTCACCGTTGGCCGGGACGGCAGCCTCGCTATCGACGACGATTTCGCGTCCGGGCAGCACGCCCGTTTCCAGACCGTCCGCGGCCTGTGGTACGTCGAAGACCTGGGGTCAAGGAATGGCACCACGCTGAACGGGCGCAATGTCCTTTCCGTTCAGTTGCTGAAGAAGCGCGACAAGATCCAAATTGGCCAGACGGTCATGACGGTCGTGTCGGTGTGAGGCCTTTCCCGCCGGGCGGGTCATGAGCGGGGCGGGTGGAGCCACGGCCCGTTCCTCCTGATGGTTGTGCTCTATTCCCACCAGTCGCCTGGCCGGATCTCGGCGAGCAGGGAGCGGTCCTTGGGCCAGCGCTCGCGGGGGACGATGGGCTGCTGAAGGCGGCCCGTGGCCCGGGCGGCGTCGGCGCCGTCGCCGGCCGCCACCGCCGAGGCGCAGCCGCAGGAGGTCGTGCGGGACCACGAGCAGCACCGGCATCAGCTCGTTGCCCGCGCACTCGGCCAGCAGGACGTGGAAGGCGACCTCGTTCTCGTCGCCGCCGCCGGGACGGTGCCCGGCCAGCAGGTGCCCCACCCGAGCGCCATCCGGATGGCGCCCCGCTGACGCCGTTGATCCGCCGGGGCGACCGCCAACTCCGGCGAGGTTCCGTTCCCCAACCCCATCGGCCTCAGGCGGAGACCGTGACCTGCCGCTTGTCGAAGGCCACGTAGCCGCTGTAGTCCTGGCCGACCCGGTCGAAGGAGGACGGGTACGGGGTCGGGTAGCTCCAGGCCGCGTCGTGGTGGACGGAACCGGCGACCGAGACGTCGTGGTACTGGGCGTCGCCCTTCCACGGGCAGGTGTACGGCGTCGGGCTGTCGCTGAACGCCTCGGCGCTGAGCGAGGACGGCGGGAAGTAGTAGTTGCCTTCGATGGTGATCAGCTCGGACTCCGGAGCGTCGGCGATGACCGCGCCGTCGATGGTGGCCTTCATGTGCTGTTCCCTTCAAGCTGCCTGGCGGCGGCGGCTACGCGCCGACCGGGGTCAGGACGAAAATGGGCATCTTCCTGTCGGTCTTCTTCGCGTACTCGGCGTAGTCCGGCCAGACGTCGACGGCCCGCTCGAACCACGCGTCGTACTCCTCGCCGTCGACCTCCCGGGCCGTGTAGTCCTTCTTGACCGGGCCGTCCTGGAGCTCGGCCCGCGGGTTCGCGGCCAGGTTGTAGTACCAGACGGGATTCTTGGGGGCGCCGCCCAGGGACGCGACCACGGCGTACTCTCCGTCGTGCTCGACGCGCATCAGCGGCGCCTTGCGCAGCTTCCCGCTCTTGGCCCCCACCGTTGTCAGCACGATCACCGGCTTGCCCTGGTTCTCCGTGCCCTCGGTACCGCCCGAGCGCTCGTAGCGTTCGACCTGGTCCCGGGCGAAGTCGAAGGTACTCGGCTCGTATTCTCCGGCGAGCGGCATCTGCGCACCATCCAATCAGCGACTGACGGGCCTTACCTTCGTTCACTCTATCCAGCAGTGATCCTCTGAACCGCCCGCCCCTCAGCGGCGGGTGCTCCGGGCGGCCCGCGCGCCCCTGACCCGGCCGGGAATCGTGCCCGGAATGGTGGAGTATGTTCTAGCGGGCGGGCTAAATGGCGGGGACGAATGGGGCCACGAGCAGGCGGCCCGTGTCGTCGTTGGCCAGGAAGTAGACATTGACCAGGGGCGATTCTCCCGAGGGAGTCGCGCCGATGGTTCCGCACGCGTAGATCGCCCGAGCCGATTCCCCGGTCAGCGCGGTCGACGGCGACCACGGGGCATCGCCTTTGGCGTAGAACAGGCGCAGATCGAGCGCCGACCAGAGAATCCGGTTCGAGGAGTCGTTGGCGATGAATACCGCTACCAGCAGGTCTTCGGCGGGCGTCTGGTAGAGGGCGACGGCCGGCGCCGAATGAGTGGTCTGGAGCGTGTTGATCGGCTGAGACTCCCACTTCTGGCCGACGCTGCGGCCGGCGGGCTCCTGAGCCGAGAAGGTGTGGAGCAGCCGGTTGGATTTGTCGGCGGAGACGAAGAGCATGTGCGACATTCCGATGCCGCCATTTCCGCCGCTGTCGAGAATGACGGCGGGCTGGAACTGGCTCGTCTGACCGATGGGGGTGCTCATTGCGTACCACCTAACCTGGTGTCCAGATTCCGGTATCTGGGCTGATGGCTAAATGGTGCTTCGGCGACGGCGTGCCGCACATCAGTCGTATGACTCGCCCTATTTCACCCGGCCGGTGTGGAAGATCGGCCATCTGATTTCCGTGCGCCACTGGTTATCGTCTGGTGTCTCGTGGGGGTCTCGTCGAGGCGCCGGAGGCAGGTCTAGCGCGGGTCTAGCGCGGGCGGGCGCGGAACCAGGTTTCCCGGTCCAGGGGATCGGGGCCGATCCTGGGGCGAGCAGGCGGCGGCCCGGCGACCGGGGTGTAGTGGGTCACCTCCGAGGTGAAGACGGCCTCGCCGCTGGTCTGCTCGGGGAGCTGGGCCAGCAGGGACTGGACGTTCCTGGTGGGGATCGTGCCGGTCAGCGCCAGGGCGGCCGACAGGCCGTCGGCTTGGGTACCGGTGATGAGGCCGGACAGGTGGGCCAGGGCCACGGTCACCACCGGGAGCGCGCTGGCCGGGATCTCCAGGTGGAAGGTCTCGACCGGCTCGCAGACGACCGTGCGGGCCTGCCGCAGGGCCTCGTGCACCAGGACCGGAGCCAGGTTGCGGAAGTCCGCGCCGACCGAGGACACGTTCTTGTTGAACTTCTGGTGCATGGCCGACTGCCGGGGATAGTAGCCGGTGTGGGTCAGCACCACCCGCGCGTCGGGGATCTCCCAGCCGGAAAGGCCCTGGGCCAGGGCGGTCCGCACCCCTTCCCAGGTCGCGGCGAAGAAGGCGGGCGGCATGGCCCCGCGCTCGACCTCCAGGTCGCAGGTCAGCCCGGAACCGACGGCCGCCGGCGCTACCCGGAATCCCAGCGTGGCCAGGTAGGGCGTGGTGTGCTCGGACACGATGGCGAACGACGCGCCCGTGCCCGCGATCCGCTCGACGTGCACGGTCACCGTGGGGCGGAAGGTGACGGCCACGCCGAACTGCCCGGCGAGCAGGTCGGCGATCACCTCCTTCTGCACTTCGCCGTAGAGGCTGACCGCGATCTCGTGGCCCTCGCCGGTGCGCCGCAGGTTGATCAGCGGGTCCGCCTCGGCCAGCTCCTGGAGGGCGGCGAACAGCCGACCGCGCTGCGCCGGGTCGACCGGGTCGACCACGGACTCGAGCGCGGGGCGCGGGAACTGGCGGGTGACGTGGCCGGGGATGACCTGGCCGACCCAGGCGCCGATCGTGGCCGCCGCGAGGCCGCGGACCCGGACGACGTCGCCCGCGCCAGCGGTGCCGGCCGGGGTCCAGCCCTGCGGGGTGGACCGTTCCAGGGACGTGATGACCTCGGGCCGCCCGGCTCCGAGCGCGGCGCGGTCCCTGACCCGCAATTCCCCGCCGAAGATGCGGCAGTGCGCCAGCCTGCCGTGCTCGGCGTGCTCGATCTTGTAGATGACCCCGGACAGGTCGCGCGGCGCCGCGCGTGCCCAGGGCAGCAGCCGCGGCAGCGTGGCCAGCAGGTCGGTGACGCCCGCGCCGGTCAGGGCTGACCCGGCCGCCACCGGGACGAGCAGGCAGCGCCGCACCTGGGCCCGGGCCGAGCGCAGGGCGAGGTCGGCACTCACGGCCGGCTCGCGGGCGGCGGCCAGCCCGGTCAGGGCGGCGCGCAGGACGCGATCGTCCAGGGCGGCGAGGACGTCGAGCGCCCGGGGGTCGGTCAGCGGAACCGGACGGGTGCTGACGCGGGGCGCGCCGACGCCGGCCGGGCCGGCGCTGGGCCCGCCGGGGGCCAGCATGTCGGAAGCCAGCGCGTCGGGGGTCAGCGCGTCGGGGGTCAGCACGTCGGGGGTCAGCACGTCGGTCAGCGGCAGCGGGCGCACGCCGCTGGGCGCGGTCAGCCGCCTGCTGATCTCGGCCAGCACCCGGGCGGGGTCGGCGCCACCGCGGTCGATCTTGTTGACGAAGATCAGCGTGGGCACGGCCAGGCGGCGCAGCGCCCGCCAGAGAACGACGGTCTGCGACTGGACGCCCTCCACCGCGGACACGACGAGGACGGCCGCGTCGAGCACGGCGAGGCTGCGCTCGACCTCAGCGATGAAGTCGGAGTGGCCCGGGGTGTCGATCAGGTTGACCTGAACGTCCCGCACGGCGAAGGACGCCACGTTCGTGCGCACGGTGATGCCCCGGCGGCGCTCGATGTCCATCGAGTCGGTGCGGGTGGTGCCGTCATCAACGCGGCCGGGCTCGGGGATGGCCCCGGCCTCGTAGAGGAGCCGTTCGGTCAGGCTCGTCTTGCCCGCGTCAACATGCGCGAGGATTCCCAGATTGAGTGTGTGCAAGGGACAACTGCTCCAGAAGTCGTGTCGGGACTGTCGGCAGAGCAGTAGCCGCACGCATCTGGGGTACCTCCGGAGCTGGTCGTCAGTGACGGTCCATTACCTCCCGGACCAGCGCTCGAGCGCAACCGAATTTCGACCGGTGGCATGATCGCGAAGGATTAGTGGCGCCATGGCGCCACTAATCCTTCGCCTAGACCAAAGCCTTCGTGATCATGAGCGCCGGCATCGCCCCGGCCGGGCCATGTACGGGCGAGCGGCCCGGCCCGGCCCCGGA
>Ga0302314_10013003_pt1 | contig 14337 bp, 11 predicted proteins | sample III_Palsa_N2_3_FD_200533 | JGI IMG/M metagenome (GOLD analysis project Ga0302314, IMG submission 200533) | Peat permafrost microbial communities from Stordalen Mire near Abisko, Sweden - III_Palsa_N2_3 | ecosystem: Environmental > Terrestrial > Soil > Palsa > Peat permafrost | place: Sweden... | reverse complement strand
ATCGCCAGTGGACTCGGCACCAGCACCGCCAGCGCTGCTAACCGGGCGACCTCCAATCGGGCGACCTCCAGCACGCCCGGCTCCGCCGATCTCCGCGCCGGCGCGCCCGGCTCCGCCGAGCTCCGAGCCGCCGCCCAGCAGCTGACGGCAGCGCTGCCGAACGTATCGCGGGTCGCAGCCGCCCTGCAGGGCACAAAGCCCGGCGACCTATTCAAGCTGGTCCAATCAGGCGGCAGCTTCGCCAGCCAGCTTGCGGAGAACCCGGCGGCGCTGGCCGACCTTGTGACCAGCTCCGACCGGGTGTTCGGGGCACTGGCGGCCAACGACGCCTCACTGGCGCAGGACTTCGTCGGCCTTGACCGGTTCGTGCACGTCGCGCCCGCGACCCTCACAGCACTACAGAGCGCGCTCCCGACACTGACCAGCTTTGCACGCAAGCTTCAGCCGTCACTACTTGCCGCGCCCTCGACGCTGACTGACACCAGCAGCCTGTTCGATCAGATTGACGCCCTGTTCGCGCCATCGCAGCTCCCGGCCGCCGTCAGCGCCCTGGCGCCAACCGCACGCTCGCTGCCGGCGCTTGAGAACGAACTACGCACTGTGTTCAACCTGGCGACGCCACTGAGCAACTGTGTGCGCCGCAACATCGTGCCGGCACTTGATACCGAGCTCCAAGACGGAGCCGACACGAGCGGCTATCCCGCCTGGAAGGACCTGCTGCATTTGGCGGCATCGCTGTCCGGCGCCAGCGCGTCGTTTGACGGTAACGGCATCGGGCTGCGGATCGGCGTTGCTGAAGGCGCCCAGACGCTTGCCGAGATCCTGCCCGGCTTTGGCCAGGTTCTGACGACCGATCAGCCGCTCGGCCTGCGCCCCCGCTGGCTCGGCTACGGCAACGTCCCAGCGTTTGATCCGGCCGCAACCTGTGACAAGCAGCCGCTGGCCGACATCAACATGCCCAACGGTGGCGCAATCGAGGACACCCACTTCGTCCAGCGGCCGAAGCACCGAGCCGGCCTGCCGCTGAGTGCGCTGAAGGCGGCATTCTCATCGTCGGCGGCCGCCGATCGCCTGGTCAACTGGCTGCAGCCAATTACGAGGGGTCGGCGATGAGACGTCGACTCCGCGGCCAGCTCGCCAACGTGATCGCGCTTGTCGTGATCTTCGCCGTCGGCGTATTTGCCGCCGGCTATGTGCTGTTGCACGAGCGGCTGTCGGTTCCGTTCGGCAACACCTACGACGTCAGCGCTGCGCTGACCGCCGCTGACGGTGTCGTGCCAGGGCTCGGCCAGCCGGTCAACGTCGCCGGCGTCCAGGTCGGATCAATCACCGGTGCCCATGTCGAGGACGGGCTGGCGCTGCTGACACTGCAGATCAATCGAAACCAGGTCCCTCACATCTACGCCAACGCCGACGTGACGCTTGAGCCGATCACCCCGCTCGGCGACCTTGAGATCGATCTCTCGCCGGGGAGTCCGCCGGCCAACCGCCTGGCTGCCAACGCAACGCTCGGTGTCGGGCAGACGATCGCCCCAGTTCAGCTTGAGGACCTCCTGTCAAGCCTTGATGGCGACACGCGCGCTTGGCTGACCTCGCTGATCGGCTCGCTTGGGGAAGGGTTCGGCGGTCAGGGCAACAATCTGCGTCAGGCGCTGGCAGCCCTCGGACCGACCGCCTACGACACACGACAGATCGCGGCGTCACTCGCCAAACGCCGGCTCGAGCTTGCCGACCTGATCCACAACCTGGCAATCGTCACACACGCCGCGACCAGCAACGGTCAGCTGGCCAAGCTGGTGCTCGCGGGTGACCAGACCCTGCGCGCGCTAGCTGACGAGAGCACGCCGCTGAGCCAATCCGTGGCGCTGCTCCCCGGTGCGCTTGATCAGCTCGACACAACGCTCGTCAACCTGAAACCGTTCGCCACCAGGCTGAAGCCGGCACTGACAAGCCTTGAGCCCGCCATCACGCGGCTGCCACAGACGTTCGCAGCGCTGAAGCCATTCGCGGTCACAGCTACGCGGCTGTTGGCGAACCCGATCCGGCCGTTCGTCGCCGACGCCACCCCGTTGATCCGGCAACTCGAACCGACGACCAAGCTGCTCGATCACATCGCCCCCTCGCTGACCACCATCCTCAAGCTCAGCAACTACACCGCCAACGAACTCGCCTACAACCCCGGCGGTCGTAACCAGGGCTACCTGTACTGGGCCGACTGGTTCTTCCACAACTGGGACTCTGCGTTCGGCGAGGCCGACGCCAACGGCGTGATGCCGCGCGCCAACATCCTCGTCAACTGCTCGACCCTGAACGCCGCCGGCCGCCTCGGCCTGTTCCTGACCACAGCGCTTGGCGCTGTCGAGGACTGCTAATGGAAACGCGCAGCCCACATTGGCGTTCTGTGCTGTTACCGGCGGCGTTCGCGCTCGTCTGCGTTGTCTTGCTGATCATTACCTGGCTGTCGTTCGGGGGCACGGTCCCATTCGCGGCGCAGGGCTACCGGCTGCAGATGACCCTGCCGCAGGCGACCAACGTCTACCCCGGCACGTCGGTGCGAGAGGCGGGAATCACGATCGGCGATGTCGTGTCGGTCAACCGCTCGGGACCCGACAGCGCGCAGGCGCTGCTGCAGCTGCAGCCGCAGTTCGCCCCGGTTCGGACCGGGGCCACAGCGATCGTGCGAAACAAGACCCTGCTCGGCGAGGCATACATCGAGTTGGCGCCCGGACCCGCGTCGGCTGCGGCGATCGTTGACGACGGCCGGCTGGCGGCAGCGAACGTCCAACCGCAACAGCAGCTGTTCGACGTCCTGCGGATCTTCAACCCGGCGACCCGCGGGCGGATCCGCACGCTGTTCAGCGGGCTCGGCGCCGCACTGAACGGACGCTCGCCGGCGATCAGCGACGACATCGCCAGAGCGGCGCCGACAACTGCCAACCTGGCGACGATCGCCGACACGATCAACCAGCAGGGCGCGTCGCTCAGCCACCTGATCGCAGATTCCGGCACGGTGCTCAGCGCGCTGGGCACACGCACCGGGGTGATCGACTCGTTGATCGACTCCGCCGACCAGGTGTTGGCGGCAACTGCGCAGCGGGATCGCGGCCTTGAAGCGACGATCGACGCACTGCCGCCATTCCTGAAGCAGCTCCACTCGGCATCCGCCACGCTGACCGCGGCGGCTCCTCAGCTCGGCGCTGCCGCCGGTGCGCTGAACGCGGCGACGCCGAAACTCGTGCCGGCGCTTGAATCGATCGACCGCGCGACCCCAGCATTCCGCGCACTGTTCAGCGATCTGCCGAGCGTGCTCAGTGCCGGCGACATCGGCTTACCGGCGCTTGACCGGATCTTGCGCCACGCCGATGGACCGTTGTCGGTCGTCTACACAGCCTCGCGTCAACTGATCCCCCTGCTCAAGCTACTCAGCGTCGACCGCTCTTCGGTCGTCGGCTCGATCGCCAATGAAGGTCAGATCCAGCAGGGCGTGATGGACGCACCCGGGCTCGGCGCCGTCCACTATGCGGCCGGCGCGGTGACGATCTGGAACGAATCGATCGCCGGCTGGATCCGCAAGCTGCCAACGAACCGCTCAAACCCCTATCCGGCACCGAACTCCGAGCTTGACATCGCCCACGGCGGGCTGAAGGCCTACGACTGCCGCAACACCGGCAACCCCGAGTATCTGCCGCCGCTCGGCACCGGCGCGCCGAAGTGCGTGACCCAGGGGCCATGGGCGTTCGACGGCACGACCGCCTACTACCCGCGCCTGTACGAAGCCTCGCCGTAGCCCCAACTTTGCCGATCTACCAGTCCATGCACTGGTACAGAGCCAATGTTCGGATGAAATGCGTGTTCGCTTCGGCTCAGCGCGGCTCCAACCCGAGCAGGGTGTAGCGCGCCAGCTCCTGCACGACCCGCTCGCGATCGGCCAGCAGGTCGCCGCCAAAGCGCTGATCGAGTGACAGCATCAGTGCGGTCGCGACTCCGGAGAAAACTGTCAGCCGCGGGTCGAAGTCAGAGCCCGGCCACACGCCTTCGACATCGCTAACGGTCGTCGCCAGCTGATCAAGCGCGGGGATGAATCGCTCGCGGTAAAAGATCTGGCCACGCTCGAAGTCGGCGAACAGCATCACGCCGAGTAGCGGCCCGAGCTCCTGCATCGCCTCGATCATCAGCCCGAGAACCTCTTCAAGGTTCTCGGTCCGCGCAGCCGCGGTGCTCAGATCGCGCTCGTTCTGCAAGCCGCCGATCCGGATCAGCTCGTTGACAGCGGCCTCAAGCGGTTCGGTCACAGCCGCCTCAAACAGCGCTTCCTTCGACTCAAAGTGGCGGTACAAGAGCGCTTCGTTGACACCCGCCGCGGCGCTCAATTCGCGCACCCGCGTGCCCGCCAGACCGGAGCGCAGGAACACCTCACGCGACGCTTCGATGATCTGCGCGCGGCGATCCGGGGCGCTCAGTCGTGACCTGGTTTTTTCAGTTGACGCCACTACCAGCGGCAGTGTATAAAACTGTGGTTATAAACACTTACTTACAATCCGACGACGAGGTCCGGAACGTCGAGACGGTAATCCTCGGTGGCGGCGTCTGTGGCGTCGGGGCCGGGATCACGCTGCTGCGTGAGGGCAACGACGATTTCTTGATCCTTGAGCGCGCCGAGGCGCTTGGCGGCACCTGGCTGCACAATTCGTATCCGGGCTGCGGTGTCGATATTCCCTCGCATCTCTACTCGTTCTCGTTCGCGCCGAATCCTGAGTGGCGCCACACGTTCGCCAAGCGCGACGAACTGATGGGCTATGTCGCCGATACCGCTGAGCACTTCGGTGTCCCCGCCCACGTCCACTTCGGAACCGAGATCCTTGACGCGACCTGGGATGGCGAGAGCCAGCGCTGGCAGATCGAGACCAACCGCGGGCGTTACACCGCGCGCTTCTTCATCGTCGCCGCCGGACCGCTGCACGAGCCGGAGATCCCAGCGCTACCTGGCCTCGAAAGCTTCCGCGGCGAGATGTTCCACTCCTCCGCCTGGCCGGCCGACTTCAACGCAGCCGGCCGCAGAATCGCCGTGATCGGCGCCGGCGCCTCGGCGATTCAGTTCGTGCCCGAGATTCAGCGCAGTGCACGGCGGGTCACGCTGTTTCAGCGCACGCCGTCCTGGGTGATGCCGAAGGTCGACTGGCGAACCAGCCGACTTGAGCGCCGGGCGATGCGCACCTTCCCTGGCTTGATGCGACTGGCGCGTTGGGTTGAGTGGGCGCCGCTTGATCTGCTGGTCAAGACGATCCTGCATCCGCGCTTGGCACGGATGGCCCACGTGATCGCACGCTGGAACATCAACCGCGCGATCAAGGACCCGGAGCTACGGCGCAAGGTCACGCCTGACTACGTGATGGGCTGTAAGCGCACGGCGATCTCCAACAACTTCTACCCGGCACTGGCCCAGGCCAACGTCGAGGTCGTCCACGGCGCGGTGACCGCGATCCGCGAGGACTCGGTGATCGGCTCAGACGGCAACGAGCACGCTGTCGACACAATCGTCTTCGGCACTGGCTTCAAGGTGCTGACCGACCATCCGGTGGCCGAACGGATCCGCGGCAGCGACGGGATCAGCCTGGCCGATACCTGGCAAGGCAGCCCGAAGGCGTTCAACGGCACCGTGATCAGCGGCTTCCCCAATATGTTCATGATGTTCGGACCGAACATCGGAACCGTCTCCGGCTTCGTGATGGCCGAGGCGCAACTCGACTACATCGCCGGCGCGCTGCGGGCCGTCCGCCGTGAGGGACTCGCCAGCATCGACGTTCGCCCCGAGGCCCAAGCAGCCTTCTGCGCGGAGATCGACCGCGTCATGGAGGGCTCCGTCTTCACCGCGGGCGGCTGTACGAGCTACTACCTGGACAAGACCGGACGGGTCGCGCTGGCCTGGCCCTGGACGATGGCGAAGATGCGCCGCCATCTGCGCAACTTCGACCTCGCCCCCTACGCGGTGGTCAACAACCGGCGGATCACCTTGCCGGTCGGCGTGCGCGGGATCTCCTCGTAGAAGACGATCTCACGCGGGAGCTTGTAGCGCTCCAGTCGCGAGCGCAGATGCGCCTGTAGTTGATCGGCCACGAGCGAATCCTCCACTCGCGGGACGACGAACGCGCGCAGCCGCTGGCCGAACTCATCATCGGGCACGCCGACCACCGTCGCGTCCCGTACGCCCGGGTGCGCCAGCAGTGCATCCTCGACCTCCTGCGGGAAGACGTTCTCGCCGCCGGAGACGATCATGTCGTCCTCGCGACCCTCCACGTAGATCCGTCCGACCTCGTCGACATGGCCGAGGTCGCCGGTGTTCATCAGCGCCCCGGCGAGTTCTTTGCTGCTGCCATCGGCGTAGCCGTCGATCACCAGGTCGCTGCCGATGAAGATGTGACCGGTTTCGCCTGCGGCCGCCGGATTGCGATCCTGATCGAGGATCTGCACCGTCACGCCGAACGGTGAGCGGCCAATCGTGCCCGGCGCGGCGCGCAGGTCAGCCGGTGAGGCGATCGCGCCAAAGCCGGTCTCGGTTGAGCCGTATGCGTTGTTGAGGATGTCGCCGAATGCGTCCATGAAGCGCTCGGCGAGGGCCGGCGCCAGCGGCGCGCCGGCCGACAGCACCGAGCGCAGCGTGCTGGTGTCGTAGCGCCCGCGGGTTGCAGGCTCGAGCTCGAGGATCCGCTGGAGCATCACCGGAACGGCGATCAGCGTGGTGACTGCACGGCGCTCGATCAGCGCAAGCGTTTGCTCGGGTTCGAACCGCCGCGACAGCACGACCGGAGCGCCCACCGCCTGTGCCAGCGCCGTCACGCCGAGGCCGAAGCCGTGGAACAACGGCGGCGCCACCAATACCGGACTGCCACGACGCAAGTGGAGGTGCTCGATCAGGGTGATCAGCGAGCCAACCATCGTTCGTGCCGAGATGTCGCGGGAAGCTGCTTTCGGCACTCCGGTCGTGCCGGAGGTCAGGATCGTGATCTGCGCGCGGCGGCTCGGTGGCGAATCGAGGCTGACGTCCGCCCTCGCAAGCAGCTCCAGCGGTGCGGTCACTTCATCCTCAGTCCAGGCGCAGAGCAGCTGCACCCCGGTCTCGGCCTGCTCCAGCAACGCGGTGAACTCACTGTCATGCACAACGACGGCGACACCGCGCCCGCTTAGCGCGGCTGCGACCTGCGGCGCCGCGAACTCCGTGTTCAGCGCCAGCACGTCGGCGCCGGCTCGCGCGCCCGCGGCCAGCACTTCAAGAACGCCGCGGTGGTTACGGCAGATAACGGCGATCGGGTGCTCAGGCCCGGCGCCATAGCTGGTGACGAAGGCGTGCGCCAACGCCCGGGCGCGACGGTCAAGCTCGGCCCACGTCAGCGCACCGTCATCGTCAACTACCGCAACCCCGGTCGGGTCCGTGGCAGCTGCGATCGCAATCGACGCCGCCGGCGTGGCCTGCAACGCATGGCCGGCGGCGCCCGCACGCCAGAGCTTGAGCGGCGAGATCGGCCTGATCACGTCGGCGGCGCGTAAGGCGGCGGCTGTGCGCGCCGCAACCGCGATGTTCTCGCGCGCGCTCATTCCGGCGTGCCTGCGCTGCGTGCACCGATCTGGCGCCCGTAGTGGCGCATCACGGCATCGCTTGGGCCGCGGGCGATCGCCCCGAACGCGGCCGCACCGCTCGCCCACCACGGCGCGATCCGCGCCGGTCGGCGGACCAGCGCGTCGCAGACGACGCCGGCTGCCTGCTCCGGCTTCAGCCCCGGGACATCGCTGAAGTCGGCGGTTGGCGCGCTCATCCGCGTATGCACCAGCCCCATGTAGATCGATGTCGCGGTGACACCGTCGTGTGCGGTTTCGGCAGCGGTGCTGCGCAACCAGACATCGAACGCCGCCTTCGACGAGATGTAGGCAGCCCACCGTGGTGCCGGCGCAACCAGCACACCGATCGTCGACACGTTGACGATGTGACCGCTACCGCGCTCGCGCATCGGCTCGAGCAGTCCGAGCAGCAGTTGGACGGGACCGAGGTAGTTGATCGCAATCGTCCGCGTGAAGTCGTGCATCCGGTCATAGCTCTCGGAGATTGAGCGGCGGATCGACTTACCCGCGTTTGAGACGACAAAGTCAGGTGTCGGGAAGCCTGCGTGCAGCTCGCTCAGTAGGCGCGCCACATCGTCGGGCTGGCTGAGATCAGTCGGACAGGCGTGGGTTCGAGGTCCCAGCTCGGCGGCGAGCTGCTGAAGGACATCCTGCGAACGGGCCACCATCAGGACCTCGGCGCCCGCATGCGCCAGACGTTCGCTGAGCGCTCGACCAATCCCGTGTGAGGCACCGGTGACAAGCACTACCTTGCCCGCAACCGTCTGGCGGAGCTCCTGATCAGTGACGTCACGATGCGTGTTCAGCAACCGCGAGCGAAGCGTTGTCATGCGCTGACAGGCACGCGCTCGACCGTCTGGATCTCGTAGTCAGCGAGGTCCGGCGTGCGCAGCAACTCAAACCAACTGGTGCGGTCATACGGCCACAGCACCGGCGTGTCACCGTCGCCGAGGTACCAGCTGCGACAGCCACTCGCCCACAGCGTGCCGGGCACGCCGTCACGGATCGATTGCATCCACGCGCTACTGGCCTCGGGGCTTGGTTCAACCGCCACCACTCCGTCACGGTCGAGAACCTCAAGCATCTGCGCGATGTAGTCCGACTGCAGCTCGGCGCTGGCGTGAATGCTGACCGACAGCAGCGGGCTGTGCGGTCCCATCACCATGAACATGTTCGGGAAGCCGGCGAGTGAGACCGTGCGGTAGCCATGCGGGCCGTCGGCCCACGCCTGCTCGAGCGTGACGCCGTCTCGGCCGGTGATCGCGATCCGCCGCATGTACGCGTGCGCGTCGAAGCCGGTGGCGAGGATCAGTACGTCGAGTTCGTGCAGTCTGCCGTCCGCGGTGATCACGCCTTCAGGGCAGACGTGGTCGATTGCGGCGTCAACGACGCTGACGTCGGGGCGCTGAACTGCCCGGTAGAAGCGCAGCGAGACGACCGGGCGCTTGCATAAGGGCGCCTCGTGTGGGGTCAGCCGGCTACGCAGCTGCGGATCGTGAACCGTCCTCAGGTGCAGCCGGGCGACCGTATTCATCACCTGCCGCGCGGCGCCCGGCCGACGAGTAGCCGCACCGATCACGGCGTCACCGACCCGCTCGAGGGTGTCGCCAATCTGCGTGACCAGCGACGGCCGGCTACTGAGCACCCGGCGCATCAGACCCGGGACCGAGAAGTTCGGAAACGGGAAGATCCACTGGGCGGTTCGCTGGAACTGGGTGACATGCGATGCCGAGCCGGCCAACGCACCGAGCAGCTGCGTGCCGGTAGAGCCGGTGCCGACGACACCGACCCGCTTTCCTGCCGTGACGATCTCATCGCGCCACTGCGCGGAATGGACCAGCTCGCCGGCGAAGCTTTCAAGACCGGGGATCGCGGGCCATCGGGGATGGTGCAGGAAGCCCTGCGCGCAGACAAGCACGCGGTAGCGCTCGCTTGTTCCATCGTCCAGCTGAACAACCCAGGCCTCGCCGTCCCAGCTCGCCGCGGTGACGGCCGTGTTGAAGCGGATCGCTCGCCGCAGCCCGCTCCGCGTCGCGACATCGCGAAAGTACTCGTAGATTTCGGGCTGGTCCGGCATCCACCGACGCCAACCGCCGTGGCGGTAGTCCCTAAACGTGTAAATCGGTGACGGAACGTCGATCGTCAGTCCCGGATAGCGGTTCTCCCGCCAGGTGCCGCCGACGTCACTCCCCTTCTCAAAGATCGTGAACGGCACCCCATCACGCTGCAGCCGCAATCCGGCGGCCATGCCCGACAGGCCGGCACCGATGATCGCAACGGTTGTCTGGGCACGTTCGCTCACTTGTAAGTGATTATTTACTACGCCCCGGGCGGCTGTCAACCTGGGTGCTCACCCACGGTGCTTCACCACTCGAGGCTGCGCCCGGAAGGCGACCTTGCATCCACCAGCCCAAATTAGTAAACACTTACCTCATGAATCCGATGCGCCTTGAAGGAGCCGTCGTCGCGATCACCGGCGCCGGTGGATCGATCGGCCGTGAAACCGCGATCGCAATGGCAGGAGCGGGAGCGATGGTCGCCGCCGGCGACCTGGACGGCGAAACCGCACGCGCTACCGCCGAGCTGATCGGCCCCCACGCGAAGGGCTACGCGGTCGACGTTCGCTCGCGTGAGTCAATGGAAGCGTTCCTGGCGCAATTGACGGCCGACTTCGGCGCGCCGCCGCGTGTGTTCGTCAACAACGCCGGCGTGATGCCGCTGGGACCATTTGTGCCACAGGAACTCGATGTGATCGAGCGCGCGATCGACGTCAACCTGTGGGGCGTGATTCACGGAACCCAGTTGGCGGCCCGCGTGATGATCGAAGCCGGTGAAGGACACATCGTCAACGTCGCCTCGCTGATGGGCCGCTCGGTCGCCCCCGGCGCTGCCGCCTACGGCGCCGCCAAGCACGCGGCGGTTGGCCTCGGTGCGACGGTCGCGATGGAGCTGGCCGGTACAGGAGTGACCCTGACCACGGTGCTGCCCTCAGCGGTCAACACGCCGCTGATCGACGGGATTGACCTCCCCGGCATCCTGCCTGTCGTCGAGCCTTACGAGGTCGCCGCCGCGATCCTCGCCAGCTGCCAGCATCGCCGCACCGAGGTGACCGTTCCTGGTTGGATGTCGAAGGTGCCTGACATCGAGCGTCTCCTACCGAGTTGGCTGATCACCGCGCTGCGCAAGCGATTCGGCGGCGATGCCGCGCTTGACAGCGTCGATGTTGCCGCGCGGGCCGACTACGAGAACCGGGTCCGCCATTCGGAGCTTGTGGCGTGAAGCGCGGGCTCGCACTCGGCTGCGGTGGAACGCTCGGCATGTCCTGGACCGTGGCGACACTCGCCGAACTGGAGCGGACCTGGGATTGGGACGCGCGTGAGGCCGAGGTGATCATCGGCACCTCGGCCGGCGCCGAGCTCGCGGCGATGCTCGGCGGGGGCACCGCGATCGCCGATATCCACCGCGCCCAGCTCGGTGACCACGAGGCGCCGACCTGGCTCGCCGATCACCTCAAGGCCGGTCCCGGACCGCTCCCGCCAGCGCCGAAGCTGGCAGGTCTGCGACCCGCGTCGCTGTCACTGGCTGGCGCCGCAGTCCGCCGCAAGGCGCCGGCGCTGGCCGGCGTCTGCGGCCTGCTCCCACGCGGAACCTACGACCCTGGTTGGCTGATCAAGCTGGCAGAGACGACCGGCAACAACGCTGGCTGGCTCGACCACCCAGCCGTCTGGCTCGTGGCCGCTGATTACGACAGCGGCGATCGGATCGCGTTCGGAGCGCCCGGCGCTCCAAGGGCGACCCTGGCTCAAGCGCTCTGCGCATCTTGGGGACTGCCGAGTTGGCTTCCCCCGGTCGAAGTTGACGGCCATCGCTACGTCGATGGCGGGATCCTCTCGCCAGCCTCGGCGGACCTTACGATCGGGCTTGGTCTTGACGAACTTGTGGTGCTGGCACCGATGGCTTCCAGTGACCCCGGCCGACCGGTCGGACTGCTGGCGGCAGGCGAGCGGGTTGTCCGCCGGCGGATGACGAGGATCCTTGACAAGGAGATCGCTGCGGTCGAGGCCGCCGGCACCCGTGTGATCCGGCTTGAACCGAACGGCCGTGACCTCGCCGCGATGGGCCCCAACTTCATGGACGCAAAGAACCGCAGCGCGACGCTCGTCAGCGCCAGCGCATCGGCACAGGAGCGCTTCGCAACCGAGCTCGTCGCCTGATGACCATGGCCACCGCCAGCGGCGGTGCAGTCAGCGGCTTCTGCGACCCACGGTTTGAGCAGGTCCGCGAGGAGTTCGAGCGCAACTTCGCTGAGCGTGACGAGCTCGGCGCCTCGGTTTGCGTGGTGGTGGGCGGCGAGCCCGTTGTCGACCTGTGGGGGGGCGTGGCCGACGCCGCCACCGGCAAACCGTGGGAGCGCGACACGGTCAACGTCGTGCAGTCGTGCTCGAAAGGGATCACCGCGCTGTGCGGACACATCCTGATCGACCGCGGTGAACTCGACCTTGACCTACCGGTGGCCCACTACTGGCCGCAGTTCGCTCAGCACGGCAAGAGAGCGATCACCGTCCGCCAGGTGTTCAGCCACCAGTCCGGCGTCGCCCACGTCCACGGGATCGTTCCGGTCGGCGGCTTCAACGACTGGGATCTGATGATCCGGCTGATCGAGCAGACCACGCCGTTTTGGGAGCCCGGCACCCGCACCGGTTACCACGCATTGACGATCGGATGGCTGATCGGCGAATTGATCAGGCGGATCAGCGGCCAGAGCGTTGGCGGGTTCTTCCGTCAGAACGTCGGCGATCCACTCGATCTCGACTGCTGGATCGGCTTACCCGCCCAGCATGAGCACCGAGTCGCCAAGACCGAGTGGTTCGACATGGCCAAGGAACTGGGGATGACGCCGCGCGGCTACCGCGCCCTGACGACCCCCAGCAGCTCCACCCACAAGCTGATCGTCGCTGCGCTGTCGCTTCAGCCATTACGCACCCTGCTGGCGCGCCAGATGATCGGCGCGATGGACGCCAAGAAGGCGATCGACGCCGACGCCCAGTCGCTGCCCAAGCAGTTCGTGCTCGATTTCCTGAACCCCAAGTCGGCCGCTTTCAAACTGGTCTCAAACCTCGGTGGCTGGATCGATGTCGGTGACACGCCACCGGCGCATGCCGCGGAGGTCCCGGCGGCCGGCGCGATCACCAACGGCCGCGGGCTCGCCGGGGTCTATGCGCCGCTGTCACTTGGTGGCGAAATCAACGGCAGGCGGATCATCGGTCCGGACGCAATCGCACGTATGCGATACCCGCAGTCGGTCACCGATGTCGACGCCTGTCTCGGTATCCGCACCAGCTTCACGCTCGGTTTCAGCAAATCGTGGCCCAACCGTGGCGCGGGCAACGGCGTGTACATCGGCGAGGACGCGTTTGGGACGCCGGGGCTCGGCGGTCAGATCGGCTTCGCCGACCCCAGCTACAAGCTGGCGTTCGGTTACACGATGAATCGCCACGGGGTCGGCACCGGTCTCAACCCACGCGGCGAGTCGCTGGTCGACGCGACCTACCGAGCACTCGGTTCTCCCGGGCGCGATCCTGGATTCTGGCGTCGACCGAACTGAACGGCCGTGCAACCTGCGAGCTTGGAGCCCAACCTTCAGCTGGCAGGTAGCGGGGCGGCCAGGATCAAGAGCGGCATCCCGCAGCGTGAGTAGAGCGAGAAGCGGCCGCCCGGCACGGCCTTTGCTTCGGCCCGGATCAGGCCCGCGAGCTCGCGCTTGAAGCCCTTGCCGCGCGGGTGTTGAGCCAGCACGCGATCGACGTTCGGGCGCGAAATATCCCACAGGCGAAGGCCTCCATCGACCATCGCGCCCGCTGCCACGTAGGCGCCGATCCCGTCTGTAGCGGGGTCCATGCTGAGGTTTGCGGCAAACGTGATCGCATCAGCCAGCGTCATTGCGGCGGCGTGCGGCAGACCGGCATCACCCGCGCAGCGGATCGCGCGCTCCGCGCCGCGGATCGTGAAGTCCTGCCCAGGCGTGATCGAGCCGATCCCCCAGTCGTGGATCAGCGACGCGCAGTAGAACAGCTCGGGATCGAGGGGCCTGCCGTCCAACTGCGACAGCGCCTGACCGAACAGCCAGGCACGGTAGGAGTGGGCGGCGATACCCGGCGACTGCTCGGCGCAAGCTTCCTCGGCCTCACGCGCCAGACGTGAGTCCGGGGGCACGAACTTGTCGAGGTCGATCGCGGCCGCACCACGCGTACGGCATCCGAGCGCCAGCTTTGTAAAGCCGCGCATGATGCGAACGTTGAGCAGTGCGACATGCCCGAGAGCACGCGCACGTTCCCTACCACTTAGGCGCCCACCAGTACGCAACGTCCAGCTGTACGTCCCAACCCGATCGGGATCCGACGACAAAGCCAGCCTAGGAGCTGTAGATGAAAGACGTGTAGGTCGGGTCGATGTAGCCGTAGCCCACCGCGAAGCAGCTCCGCGGACAGGTGACGGACCAGAACCCGGGATAGCTATTGCTGCGTGCCGTCACCTTCTGAACGATCAACTTCGACCCCTCGATCCGCGCGATAAGACCGGACCCGCCTCCGTACGGCTTGTCACCCGGCTTGTCGTACACCGTCGCTCCAACTGCTATGCACTCTTTGCGGTTGCAGCTGACGTCGTACAGCGCGGCACCGGCCGAGCCCTTCGGGGTCGTATGGAGTTCGATCGCCCAGCGCTTCC
>Ga0302314_10013001_pt1 | contig 14339 bp, 13 predicted proteins | sample III_Palsa_N2_3_FD_200533 | JGI IMG/M metagenome (GOLD analysis project Ga0302314, IMG submission 200533) | Peat permafrost microbial communities from Stordalen Mire near Abisko, Sweden - III_Palsa_N2_3 | ecosystem: Environmental > Terrestrial > Soil > Palsa > Peat permafrost | place: Sweden... | reverse complement strand
TCAGGCAATCCCCTAATGTCCAATTGGAACCCGCGAGGCGGCCAAATTGCAAATTTGCAGGGGTCTCTCGGGTTATGAGCCATGCGGATAGCCCCAAAGCCGTGCTCGTTTTATTTGATGAGCGTCGCACTTCTCCGGCCTCTTTCTACCGGACGGTTGGGAAGGCCGTACGCTATAGCTTCGCCATGACGAGCCGATACCTATCCTGGACCATGCACACTGCTAAACGCCTATTGGGACGCATCGCCGGTCCGTTGCTACACGGGATGCTGGCCGGATGCGTCGTGATGGTGGTTTCCTCTCTTGGGCTGTTCTACGCCGGCATCGGCGCCTTTGCCGCCGTGGCTCTGTTGTCGGTGCTCGCCGGCTTCGTAGTCTTTCGTCTCAGCGGCACGGCCTCGCGCGCCAGGCGCCGAGATCGAATCATCCAGGCCCGGCTGGCCGATGCAAAAAAGCAGGCCGAGGTGCAGGCGCAGCGCGCCGAAGCGGCATCGAAGGCGAAGAGCGATTTTCTCGCCATGATGAGCCACGAGATCCGCACTCCGATGAATGGCGTGCTGGGCTTTGCCAAGCTGCTGCTCGAAACACCGCTCAATGCCGAGCAGCGCGAGTTCGCCGAGACCGTGCGGCACTCCGGCGATGCATTGCTCACCATCATCAACGACGTGCTCGATTACTCGAAGATCGAAGCGGGCCATATGACGGTCGAGTGCATCGACCTCGATCTGTACTCGGTATGCGATGAGGTGCGCAAGATTCTGCGCTCGGCCATCGCCGAGCGCGGGCTGCGCGTGATCCTGTCCTACGATGCGGCATTGCCACGGAGCATCAAGGGAGACCCGGTGCGCATACGGCAGATCGTGCTCAATCTCGCCAGCAACGCCGTGAAATTCACCGAACGCGGTGCGGTCCGCATCGAGGTAGCGCGGCTCGACGCGGATCAGCTCAAGATCAGCGTGGTTGACAGCGGTATCGGCATATCCGAGGAGCAATTGAATCGAATGTTCCGGCGCTTCACGCAGGCCGACTCGTCGACCACGCGGCGCTATGGGGGCACGGGACTCGGTCTTTCCATCAGTAAAACGCTGGTGGAGCTGATGGGCGGCACCATCGGTGTGCACAGTGAGCCTGGTAGAGGATCGACTTTCTGGTTCACGTTGCCGCTGCTTGCCGCCGAACCGGCGCAGGGCGAAGCCAGTGCACCTGCGATGCCGATGGCAGCACCAGCCTCCTCGCAGGCGTCGGCAGCGGTACCGCTGCTGGTGGATGCGGTCGGCGAGCCGTCCGCCGCCGGTGCGGCTCAGTTCATCCCGGGCCGCTTGCTGCTGGTGGAGGACAACTTCGTCAATCAACGGGTTGCCGTCTACATGCTGGCTAAACTGGGGCATCAGGTGGACGTGGCCAGGCATGGGCGCGAGGCCATTGACATGCTCAGCAAGTCCGTCTACGACCTAGTCCTGATGGATTGTCAGATGCCGGAAATGGATGGATTCGAGGCGACTCGGATCATCCGCGATCCTGCCTCGACCGTTCTCGATCATGAGGTGCCGGTGGTCGCCATGACCGCAAATGCGTTTCCCGAAGACCGTGCGCGGGCGATTGCCTCGGGCATGAACGATTTCTTGGCCAAGCCTGTGGATCGTTCGATGCTTGCGGACATGCTCGAAAAGTGGCAAAAGCCGGCGCGTGAAAGCGGGTTGCGCGCCGCCGCAGGCTAGCGCCTCGGCACCATGATGTTGAGCGGTTGACGGGATTCGCCCGAGGGGCTGAGCCATTGGCCGGCAACAGGGAACAGTTGCCGGCCAACGGCTCAGCCTCTCGGGCGAATGCTCTCACCGATCCACACCACCCCGCCGACGGGACCCGATCTGCTCCCGCTAAACGGTGATGTACATCGTGCGTGGTGATGTACGTCGGCCTGTGCGCACGGTCACGGGGGATAAGGAGTGGGAAGCCAACTGCTGCCTTTACGTTGGCTTCCCACTCCTTATCCCCCCTGACCTTGTGAACAGGTCTACATCACCGCGCAGAGGTCTGCGTGCCGCGCACGGGGCGGCATCAGGCAGACCCGCCTCCATGCAGCTCGCCGGTGGCTGATTGGATGTAGTTCTGCAGCCCCATCTTGTCGATGAGCCCCAGCTGCTCCTCGATGAAGTCGATATGTTCTTCCTCGCTTTTCTGGATGTGCACCAGCAACTCCCGAGTCACGAAGTCTCTGATCGATTCGCAATGCGCGATGGCGGCGTCGTAGAGAGGATGCGCGGCCATTTCGCGCTTCAGATCGCACAATAAGATCTCTTTTACATCCTCGCCGATGAACAGCTTGCCGAGATCCTGCAGGTTCGGCAGCCCTTCCAGAAAAAGAATGCGTTTGACCAAGCGGTCCGCATGCTTCATTTCGTCGATCGATTCCTCGTACTCGATCTTGCCGAGGCGCTTCATCCCCCAGTTGTCGAGCATGCGCGCATGCAGGAAATACTGATTGATGGACGTCAGCTCGTTCTTCAGCGCCTGATTGAGGAAATCCAAAACTGTCGCGTCACCCTGCATGCTGGCCCCTTCGATGCTCGGCGCCGAATTGCGCCCGAATTCACAATTGTAAGCCTGAAGGGCGCTTCAGAGGGCATCAATCGAGGCTGTGGAGGCGAGGGTTCCCGCCCGTGGGCGTTCAGGCCACCGCGAGGGCGTCGGGCTGGCTGCGCGCGTCGAGGGAGTCGGACAGGGTGGCCCTGGCCTCAGGGACGCACTTGCCGCAGCAGGTGCCCACCCCGAGCTCGCGGGTGAGGTCGCGCAGGCTGGTTGCTCCGCAGTTTACAGCTGCGCGGATATGCCGGTCGGAAACTGCCTTGCAGATGCAAATGATCATGGGGGCTATTGTGAACGCGAATGCGAATGATTGTCAATACCGGCCATTGGGGCCGATGATTTGAGCGCGTTTTGAGCCTCCGCCGCCCGAGGTTACGCCATAATGTCGGGTCTCGGCCGGTTCATCAGATGAGAGATTTGCCATGAAGATTTTTTCCTGGAACGTCAACGGTATTCGGGCGGTGCTCAAGAAGGGGGTATTTCAGCCATTTCTTGACGAATATCGGCCCGACATCGTCTGTTTGCAGGAGACCAAGGCCGAGCGCGGGCAGTTCGAGATCGACTTGCCCGATTATCGCGAGTATTGGAATTCCGCCGTGAAGAAGGGCTATTCGGGCACGGCGATCTTCTCCAAGCAGGAACCTCTGTCCGTGGTCAACGGTTTTCCCGAAGCATTCGCGTCGCGCTTCGCCTTTGCCGACGAGTTGCAGCGCGACGCCGCCGAGGAAGGCCGGGTCATGACGGCGGAGTTCGACCGGTTCTACGTGGTGACGGTCTACACGCCAAACGCCAAGGATGACCTCAGCCGCCTGGCGCTGCGTTTCAAACACTGGGATCCGGCCTTTCTCGCCTATTGCAAGCAGCTGGAAAAGAAGAAGCCGGTCATTTTCTGCGGCGATTTGAATGTGGCGCACACCGAGCTCGACTTAGCCAATCCCAAACCCAATCGCGGCAAGAAGGGATTCACGGACGAGGAGCGCGCCGGATTTCAAAATTTCGTGGATGCGGGCTTCGTCGATACCTTCCGCCTGTTCACGCAGGGTAATGGGCACTACTCGTGGTGGAGTCATTTCGCCAATTCGCGGGTGCGCAACATCGGGTGGAGAATCGACTACGTGCTCGTATCGGAAAAATTGCGCGCTGCCGTGAAGAGCGCCGAGATACATCCCGCCGTCATGGGCAGCGATCATTGTCCGGTCAGCGTCAACATCGATGCATAAATCCGCGGCGGCGAACTGGCGTGGGCAGCCCCTGTCGGCGGTGCTGTTCGATCTCGACGGCACCTTGCTGGACACGGTCGCGGACATCGCATTGGCGCTGAACCGCACGATGCTCGAGTATGGCTACAATCCCTTGCCAGAGAGCGATGTACGCTGCATGATCGGCCGCGGCTCGCCGATTCTGATCGAGCGCGCCGTGGCTGCGCAGGGCGGCACGATGGACGAAGCGGCCCAGGCCGCCACGCTTGAACGATTTTTTCACCACTATGGCGAACTCGAAGAATCGAACGAAGATCGCGCACGGCCGTATCCGGGCGCCGCGGAATCCCTCAATCGCTTGCATCGCGCGGGCCTGCGGACGGCCGTGGTGACCAACAAGCAGCACCGCTTCGCCGATGCGCTGCTCAGGCGCCTCGACCTGGCAGGCTGGGTTGACGTCGTGGTCGGCGGAGATACCTGCGTGCGCCGCAAGCCGGACCCGCAGCCCTTGCTGTTTGCGTGCGAGTCGCTGCAGGTGCCGGCATCCGAGTCCCTGATGGTGGGCGACTCGGTCAATGACGTCCAGGCGGCACGGGCCGCCGGCATTCCGGTCGTCTGCGTATCCTATGGATACAATGAGGGCCGAGATCCGCGCACATTGGATTGCGATTCGCTGCTCGATTCGCTGGCCGATCTCCCCGCGCTGCTGCAGGTCAGGTGGCCGCAATGACGCCGCCGCTGCCGCTTGCCGCGCCGGAAGATATCGGCCTCTCGTCCGCTCGGCTCGCTCGGCTGGGCGCGGTCATAGCGGGCGAAATCGAACGTGGGCGGGTGCCGGGGGCTGTCGCGCTCGTCGCCCGGCGCGGCCGCATAGGGTATTTCGAGAGCTTCGGGCAAAGAGATGCGGTCGCCGGCGCGCCGATGGCGAAGGACGCGATCTTTCGCATCTATTCCATGACCAAGCCCATTACGTCGGTGGCGGCGATGATGCTGTGGGAAGACGGGCGGTTTCTGCTCAGCGATCCGATTGCCAAATACCTTCCCGATCTCGCCGCCCTCGATGTTGCCGTGGAGCGCGATGGAGTGCTCGAGCGCGTGCCGGCCGTGCGCGCCGTGACCGTCCAGGATCTGTTGCGCCACACTTCGGGCCTTACCTATGAGTTTCGCGGCTCCGGGCCGGTGCACAGAATGTACAGGAGCGCGAAGGTGGACAGCCGCGGGCAGAGCAACGCCGAGCAGGTGGCGACTCTCGGCCGCATGCCGCTGCTCCATCAACCGGGGAGCCGCTGGGAATATGGGCGCTCCACCGATGTGCTCGGCCGTCTGGTCGAAGTGCTGTCCGGAAAGACTTTGAGTGAGTTCTTCGAGCAGCACATTCTGGCGCCCCTCGGCATGGCCGACACTGCCTTTCACGTGCCCGAGCGCCATCACTCGCGCATCGCCGAAGCGTTCGGCCGAGATCCCGACAGCGGCGTGACGGTGCAGTTGCTCGAAGTCCGAGATCCGCCGGGCTTCGAATCGGGCGGTGGCGGCCTCGTGTCGACGGCAGCCGACTACGCGCGCTTTCTGCAGATGCTGCTCAATGGCGGAACGCTCGAGGGGCGCCGGCTGCTGAGCCGCAAGACGATCGAATTCATGACTGCGGACCACCTCGGGCCGATTACCGGAGCGCCCGATCTGCTGATTCCCGGCCACGGGTTCGGCCTCGGCTTTGCCGTTCGCCTGCAGGCGGGCATCGCTCATGTGCCCGGCTCCATCGGCCAGTACTTTTGGGGTGGGCTGGCCGGCACCACTTTCTGGGTGGACCCGGCAGAGCAGCTATTTGCGCTGCTGCTCATCCAGGCACCGGGTTTGCGTGACTATTACCGGACGCTGTTCCGCGATCTGGTTTATTCGGCCGTGGACGACTGAGGGCCGGCCCGCGGCCCACCTTTTCCGCCCGCAGCGGCAGAGCGGTGACGACGTGCGTCACACTCTCTGCCCGCGTATATAGGGCTAATTCCTAAGATTGTTTGAGAGATGACCTTCGTCACGCTACTTCGGCCGCGAACGTGGCAACAATGCGGCTTATGGGGTGCTGCACTGCAATTCGATGCTGACAGATATGCGAAAATTCAACCATTTCGCGGCGGCCGCAGTGATTTTACTGTCCGCCTTCGTGTCCGGCGCGGCAGCAGCGTCAGTGGCGGCAGCGGCCTCGTCGAGCTTCGCCGATCAGCTCGAAATGCTGGAATGGTCGGATCCCGAGCGTGCCATTCAAATAGTCGATGCGGCGTCACCGGTGTCCGGGGACCCGGCATCCGAGATCGACATGCTCGAGATTCGCGGGATGATTTACGCGGACAGCTCTCGCGACAATGACGTCCATGCAGTCGAGCGGCGGCTCGAAAGCATCGCGGATGCGGGCGATGACTCGGCGGTGCGTGCGGGACGCTTCGTGCGTGCCTACTCGGCGCGCCAGCACAGCCAGTACGCCGTGGCCGAAGCCGAACTCAAGGGGATCGACATCGACGGCATTCGCCTCGACAGGGAACGCTATCGGGTGGTGTCGCTGCAGGGTCACGTGCTGCGCATGCTGGGCAAGGACGAGGCGGCGCTGCCCTTTCTGGAACAGGCGTTGGATCTGGCCAACAAGATGCACGACGAGCCGCGAACGCTGCACGCGATGCTCGCTCTGGCGCGAATTTACACGGATAGCGGCAATTTCGATCGGGCAATCGCGCAGCTTCAATCGGCGCGCAGTCTGGCTACCCGCGTGGGCGATGAGGCGGCATTGGTGGAAACCGAGGAACGCACCGCCGACGTAGCGGATCGGCGCGGCGACAGGATCGAGGAACGGCGTGCCTCGTTGGCGGGGCTCGAGCATGCGAAGCGCTCGGGAAGCAGCAAGTGGCTCGAACTGGCGCTCGTCAACCTCGGTGATTCCTATCTGAAAACCCGCGACTTCGCCGAATCGCTCAAATATTCCAAGGAAGCGCTGCCCATCATGGAGCGGACGAATCACCGCGACGATGAGCAAACGACCCTTTTCAACGAAGGCCTGGCCTATATCGGACTGGGCAGCATCAAAGCGGGTGAGAAACTCGCGGAGGCCGCCATAGCCGACGCACTCGCGGGCAGCGACCTCTTGGATGCCAAGGAGCTGCTGCGCGAATACGCGGATGCCTTGGAGCATGCGGGCTACTTGATGATGGCGATTCAGGTCTATCATCGTTATGACGAGACCAGCCAGAGGTTCATGACGAACACGCGCCAGCGCGCCTTCCTCGAACTCTCCGCGCAATTCGACGATGAGCGCAAGGCGCGCGAGCTAGAGCTGTTACGCCGCGACAACGCGCTCAAGGTTGCCGAAATGCGCGAACAGCGCTTGCGTCAGCAACTGATTCTCGCCGGCGCGCTGTTCATCGCGTTCATCTGTGCCGCGCTCCTCTGGGCGTTCGCGCGCGTGAGCAGGGCCAACGAGCGGCTGCGCTTCAGCAGCGAGCACGACCCGCTGACGGGGTTGTCGAACCGCCGCTACTTCAACGAGCGGGTGCTGGCGGTGGAAGGTGCCCGCCCGGTCGGGGGATGCGTGCTGCTGGCTGATCTCGATCACTTCAAACGCATCAACGATACCTACGGACATCCGGCCGGCGACGCGGTTCTGGCGGCGATGAGCCAGAGGCTCTCCGCGGCGCTGCGCGGGGACGACAAGCTCGTGCGTTGGGGCGGCGAGGAATTCCTGGCCGTGCTCGGGCCGATGACGCCGTCGCAGGCCGATGCGACCGCCGAGCGGCTGCTGCAGGCGGTGCGATGCGAACCCGTCCTGTGGAACGGGCAGTTGATCCGATGCACGATCTCGATCGGGTATGCGAGCTTCCCCATGGCGGGCGCGGCGACGGACATTACGCTCGACAGCGCCATCAGCCTGGTCGATAAGGCTCTGTACGTGGCGAAACGCCGGGGGCGCGACCGCGCCTGCCTCATCAAGGTCATGAGCGCGCGCAACGAGAAGGAACTGACCAACATCAGCTCTGAATTCGAGTCCGCGGCGCGGGACCGCAGGGTTCAGCTGGTAGAGATTCTGGGCGCCGCCGCTTAGCCCGGACGGCGCCCGATGCGGCCGGTCATTCCGGCGGCTTCGCCCGCGACGGCCCGCCACGGCGCAATAGCGTGAGAGCGAGCACCGCCGACGCGATCATGAGAAATAGACTGACCGCGTTCAATACCGGAGTCGCTCCCTCGCGCATTCGCCCATACATCATGACAGTCAGCGGCGTGTCCGTACCGACCAGCATCAGGGTGGTGTTGAAGTCCGCGAACGACATCAGGAATGAGATTGCGGCCGAGCCCAGCAGCGCGGGCCGCAGGTACGGCAGCAAGATGGTGCGAAACACGGCAGCCTTGGAGGCGCCGAGATTGAGCGCCGCCTCTTCCAGAGTGCGGTCGAAGCGCCGCAAACGAGCGCTGATGGTCAGCGTGGCGATGGTCGCGATGTACGAGAATTGGCCGAGCACGACCAGGGGCAATCCCGGGCGCAGGAAATCGAGTTCCAAGCCGAAGCTGTCGTCCGCGATTTCCGCAAGGCGGCTCGCGAAAGCGAGGATGGAAATGCCGAGGATGACGCCGGGAATCACCAGCGGCGCCAGCATCAGGATCGACAAAACCTGCTTGCCGCGAAAGCGTCCGCGCTCGATGAGAAATGCATTGGTGGTCCCGACCAGCGCCGACAGCACCGTCACGCAGCAGGCGACGATGCAGCTGGTCCAGATGCTGCCGAGCAATTCGCCGTCCGCGAACAGCCCGGTACGGCCGCGCGCGGTGCTGCCGAGAAACCAGTCGAGCGTAAATCCGTGCCAGGGTGGCGCGGGATACGGTGCATCGTTGAAGGCGAATACCGCGACCACCGCCAGCGGCAGAAACAAGAACACCAGAAACGCGATCAGGTACGCCGCGGTGGCCGACCGCAGCCACATGGGTCGCGGCAGGGAGGGAATCAAGTGCGCCTCATGACATCGCCGAAGCGCTGCCCGGTGATCGCCAAGCCCAGGATGACGAGGGCGGTAGACAGCCCGAGCAGCAGGAAGCCGAAGGCGGCGCCCTGTTCCCAGTTGAAGCGGGTAATGAATTGCGTATAGATCTGCTCGGTGAACCACTGCGAGTTCTTGCCGCCGAGCAGCGTGGGTGTCAGATAATTGCCCAGCGTCAGCATGAACACCACGATGCACCCGGCCGTGATCCCCGGCGCCGCGTGAGGAATCACGATGCTGCGCAGAATGGAAAATCCACCCGCGCCCAGATCGTACGCCGCTTCGATCAGAGAGTTGTCGAGGCTCTCGAGGCTCGATACCAGCGGTACCACCATGAAAAGCAGCGATGTGTACACCAAACCGACCAGGATCGTCGCGTCTCTATACAGCAGTTCGACCGGCATCGCCGTGATGCCCAGCTTCACCAGCAATGCGGGCAGAACCCCGGACTCCCTGAGCAGTATCATCCACCCCAAGGTGCGCACCGTCTCGCTGACCCAAAACGGGATGAGACAGATGATGAATAGCAGGGAACCAGCCCTGCCGCGCGCCAGTTTCGCGATGATCCAGGCGATGGGGAACGCCAGCAGCAGGGTCAGGAGGGTGGCGAGCACGGACATTACCGCCGTACGCAGGAAGACATGCCAGTACAGAGGCTCCGCAAAAAAAATCTTGTACTGAGCCAGGCTGGCGGCGTACTGACGGGGTCCGATGCGCTCACGCAAGGAGAGCACGGCCAGATCGATGTGCGGCAATATGATCAGGGCACCGAGCCAGAGCAGGGCGGGCGCGAGCAACAGGCCCAGCGTGAGCCGCCCGTGCCAGCGAGGGTCGATTGCCGCTCTAGGGTGCGGCAAAACACACCGCTCTCGACGGATCGAAACTGAACATCACTTTTTCTTGCGGCCTCAAGTCCGAAAACTGGCCGGTCTGCGGCAGGGCAATGCGAAATTCGCGGTGGGTGCGAGCCTCCTGCAATAAAACCGCTGAATTCGCTCCGTCGAACAGCACGCTCTGCACCTGTCCGGTGTGATGCGGGTGCTGAGGCGGCAAGTCGGATTCATTGCGTGCCAGGACGGCCACTTCCGGCCGCACGAATGCTTCGACCGCATCACCCATCCCAATCGGGCTGGTCTTGAGGGCACGCACCACCCAACCGTCGGCGGTCGTGATCTCGGCTATATCACCGTCGGCCCGGGTCATGCGGCCTGCGATGCGGTTGTTCGCACCGACGAAGCCGGCCACGAAGGGCGTTTGCGGCCGGTAGTACAGATCCTGGGGCGTCCCAAGTTGCTCGAAGCGGCCGTGACTCATCACGCCGACGCGATCGGAAAGCACCAACGCTTCGGATTGGTCGTGGGTGATATAAACGAAGGTCGTGCCGAACGACGCCTGCAATTGCTTGAGCTCGATTTTCATATGCTCGCGAAGCTTCAGATCGAGGGCGCCCAGGGGTTCATCGAGCAGCAGCAGCGTCGGCTCGAGAACCAGGCTGCGCGCGATGGCCACCCGCTGGCGTTGTCCGCCCGACAGTTCATCGACGCGCTTGTCCGCGGCATTACCCAATCCCATCCGTTCCAGCATGGCATTGCTGCGCTTCACTCTCTCGGCCCGGCTCACGCCGCGGCGCGCCAGTCCAAACGCGACGTTTTCGCCCACGGACATCATCGGAAACAGGGCCAGCTGCTGGAACACCATGTTCACCGGGCGGCGATTCGGCGCCACGCCGCGCATGCTGTTGCCGCCAATGGCGATATCCCCGCCATCCGGAGCGATGAACCCGGCGATCATCCGCAGCAGCGTCGTCTTGCCGCAGCCGGAAGGACCGAGAATGGAAAAGAAACTGCCGCGTTCGACCGAGAACGACAGGGAATCCACCGCCACGTGATCGGCGAACCGCTTGACCACGGCGTCCGCCACCAGATCTGGCGGGTTCAATCGGCGGCCTTCACGCGATCGAGCACGCGGCCTTCGATTTCCTCGAGGCCGGGCGGTATGGCGGGATACCAGTGAATTGCCTTGAGGTCGCTGTTGGGGAATGCGGCGGCGAATTGCGCTTTGAGGCGAGGATCGACCAGCGGCGCGGTGTTGACGGCGGCGGAGAAGCTGCCCACCGACTTGACTATCCGAGCGGCATTTTCGGGACGCATGGTGAAATTGATCCAGGCGTAGGCCGCGGCGTCGTTGCGGCCGCGCGCCGGCAGGGCGAAGGTGTCGAGCCAGCCGAGCGCGCCCGAGCGCGGCACGATGAATTGAATGTCCGGGTTCTCGCGGTTGAGCGTCCAGCCTCCGGTGTCCCACATCATGGCCGCCACGACTTCGCCGGAGCGCATGCCGTTGAGCAGTTGGTCCTTGTTATCGTAGAAGAACTTGAAATTCGCCTTGCAAGCGATGAGCTTGGCGCCTATCTGGTCCATGAGCTCGCCATACGCTTTGGGATCGCCGTAGAGCGCGAAGGGGTCCTTGCCGGCGGCGAATGCGAACGCCATGAGGGTGGGGCGTTTCAGGCGGACGGCGGTCTTGCCCTTCAGATCCGGCCTGCACAGATCGGGATAGTCGGCAATTTTGGCGCGCTTGCTGTTGACCACGAGGCCGTCGGTGCCCCACAGATACGGCAGTCCATACACCTTGCCGTCGAGGGTGGTGTTCTTGCGGACGATGCTCAAGAACTCGGGTTGGAACTGCTCCAGCTTGACTTTGGCAAGATCGAGCGGCTTGTATATCCCGAATTCGCGCTGCGCGGCGAGGATGCGATCCTGAGAAGGCTGGGCGAGATCGTAGCCGGCGCCCCCCGTTGCACGAAGCTTGGAAATCATTTCCTCGTTGTTCGACAAGGTCAATTCCACGTCGATGCCGGTTTCTTTTTTGAATGCCGCGATCAAGTCGGCGGGTACATAATCGGCCCAGCTGATGATGCGCAGCTTTTGGCTGTCGGCCTGGGCGCTTCCCGCTCCCAAGCTCAAAGCGAGTACAAACGAGGCTATCAAGATGGCTTTCATCGAATCTCCCTCAGATCTCTCCAACATCTTACCCAATCTCCGGCCCGCGGGCTGGATCCTGCCGGGTATGCCCGCTTGATCGGCCCCGAAGCAAGCGGCCGTCTCGAAGCCAGCACACTGAAAAAGGTGGGCAACCGACTGATTCCATTCGTTGCCCTGCTGTATTTCGCCGCATTCATCGACCGCGTCAACGTGAGCTTCGCCGCCGCGCAGATGAGCCGCGACCTGGCCTTTTCGGCGTACGTGTACGGACTCGGCGCGGGTATTTTCTTCCTCGGCTATTCCCTGTTCGAAGTCCCGAGCAACCTGATTCTGCACAAGGTCGGCGGCCGGCGCTGGCTGGCGCGGATCATGATTACATGGGCCATCATCGCGGGCGCGATGGCCTTGGTGAAAGGCGCGACCGGATTTTACGTGCTGCGCTTTCTGTTGGGCGTCGCTGAAGCGGGTTTTTTCCCCGGAGTGATTTACTACTTGACCCACTGGGTGCCCGCCGCCGGACGCGCCCGGCTGGTCGGATTGTTCATGACGGCCGTTCCGATCAGCACCGCTTTGGGCGGACCTCTGTCGAGCGCGATACTGCGGCTCGACGGCGCACTCGGCCTGTCGGGATGGCAGTGGCTGTACCTGACCGAGACGATCCCATCCCTGGTGCTGGGGTTCGTGACACTCGTCTATCTCCCGGACACTCCCGCCCAAGCGGCGTGGCTGACGGCCGAGGAGCGTCATTGGCTCACCCATAAACTAGACGCAGAGAAATCCTACCGCACCCGGAACTTCACGGTGTTCCAAGCGCTGACGAGTTCGCGGGTTCTTGCGCTGAGCCTGTGCTATTTCGGAGTGGAGATCGGCCTGTACGGAGTCATCCTCTGGATCCCGCAAATCTTCGCGCATGCCGGCATTGCTACCGGCAGTGTCGGGAATGCGGTCGCGATACCTTATGCCACGGCAGCCATCGGAATGGTGTGGTGGTGCCGGCACTCGGATCGGATGAAGGAGCGGGTTTGGCATATCGCTGTTGCGTCTCTGGTCGCGTGTTGCGGTTTGGCCGGGAGCGCCTGGCTGGTGAATTCGCCGGTTCTGTCGGTTGCCGCGATCTCCATTGGTGCGGCCGGTACGTTGGCCATCCTGCCGATTTTCTGGACTCTTCCGGCGTCGATTTTGGACGGTGCCGCCGCGGCCGGTGCCATTGCGATGATCAATGCGCTCGGCAATGTCGGGGGATTTGCCGGACCGTTCGTGATCGGCTGGATCAAGGATGCGACCGGCAGCTTCACCTGGGGTCTGCTGGCCTTGGCGGGGAGCGTGCTGTCCACGGGGATCATTGCCGTGCTGATCGGCCGCAAGCCTGCCGGCGCATTCGGCGACCACTCCGACTCACCCGATCTTGGGCCCGCGCGGGAAATCGGCTAACAAGCGGGTACTCCGCGCGGCATAATTCAGAGATCTCATCGCAGGAACGAACAACATGGACATGAGTCAATGGGAATTCGCCTATGTACCCACGACCGGGGTGCGGCGGGCGCACGAAACGCCGATCAAAATTGCCACCGAGGCCAGTCTCAAAGGCTATGGCTGTCTCGTGGACGATCCTAAGACCTTCCCAATCGAGATCGTGCGCTGGCCCGCGCAGGGGTGGCGGCCCATCGACCTGAATTCGGGAGATCAGGGGGGGGTCACCGAGGGGTTGTTCGAGTTTTGCTGGAAGGGCGAGACTCTTTATGCGAGAAACAACGCGGTGGGGGACAGTTATCTATTCGGCTGGAGCAACTGGCCGGAGGAGGCGGCGACGGGCAGCTGCGACCGATTGCGCGAGCGCGCGTTGATCTGGCGGGCGAATTATCACCCGGACGGTGGCCAGCTCTTCTATCCGCTCAACGGGCAGAGTTTCGTCATCCCCCTGGCGCTGCCGGGGGATGATGTAACGCCGGAAAAATTCACGACCTTCTGGTGCGGCGGGGCCGTGGCCTGTACTTGCATCCCAACGTCTGGCACGGGGCGGTCGTGCCTCTGGACGACGAGGCTGAGTTCCTCGACCGCCAGGGCCGCGTTCATGCCCGCGTCTCGGTGGATTTCGTCAAAGAGTTCGGCTGCTATCTCGCGGCACCGATGCGCCAGCCCCGGGAAGGGCACGCATGACGCGCAATAAAACCGCCTTTCTTTTCGATCTCGACGGCACGCTCATCGACAGTGTGTACCAGCATGTGCTTGCCTGGAAGTCTTCGCTGGATCAGGAGGGTATCCCGCTATCGGTATGGCGCATCCATCGCAAGATCGGCATGAGCGGCGGCTTGTTCGCGAACATATTGCTGCGCGAGACCGGCTTCGACAATACGCCGGAGCGTCTCGAGCGGCTGCGCGTGCGTCACGCCGAAGCCTATCGCGCCCTTTCGGCCAGCGTTCAGCCTCTGCCCGGCGCGCGCGAGCTGCTGGATTATCTGACCGCGCAAAGCATCCCTTGGGCCATCGCGACCAGCGGACGCATGGAGACCGCGGGACATAATCTCGCTGCCCTCGGCGTGGATCCGGCCCAGGTGCCGGTGGTG
>Ga0302314_10012997_pt1 | contig 14342 bp, 11 predicted proteins | sample III_Palsa_N2_3_FD_200533 | JGI IMG/M metagenome (GOLD analysis project Ga0302314, IMG submission 200533) | Peat permafrost microbial communities from Stordalen Mire near Abisko, Sweden - III_Palsa_N2_3 | ecosystem: Environmental > Terrestrial > Soil > Palsa > Peat permafrost | place: Sweden... | reverse complement strand
CCAGAAACAGCACCGCGCTCCACAGGGTCCCGCGGGTCCGCTCAGGAAGAGCCATCGCCTCGGCCGCCATCCGCCCGCAGCCTAATGCATATGCCGCGTGAAGAACCGGGCCATATGCTCGAACGCCTCGTCGGTCTCGGGCATCGTCAGATAGCTCCAGAAGGCGTGGGGCAGGGATTCGAATATGATCAGCTCGGCCTCGACGCCGGCGTTCAGCAGGGCGCGGTGAAACAGCGCCGACTGGCTCATCAGCTGGTCGCGCGTGCTGGCCATCACCAGGGTCGGTGGAAAACCGCGCAGATCGCCGAAGACGGGCGAGAGCGCCGGATCGCGCCTGGGCGTGTCGCCGCAATAGGCCGACAGCGATTCGACGACCGTGCCCGTGGGTAGGCGAGGCAGCCAGGCCTCGCTGTCGCCGTCGCGGGCGAAATCGGCGGCTCCGGAAAAGAAACCCATGGCGCGGGGCGCGGGCAGGCCTTCCGCCAGCAGGCGGGCGACAAGTTGTGCGGAAAGACCGGCGCCGGCCGATGTGCCATAGAGGCCGATCCGATCGGCGTCTCGGGTGGCCAGCAATTCGCGATAGACCGCCAGGGCGTCGTCGACCGCCGCGGGGAACGGATGCTCGGGCGCCAGGCGATAGAGCGCCGCCACGACCGGCAGCCCTGCGAGTGCTGAAAGGGCGATGTTCTCTGTCATCGACCCGGAATCCAGGACGAAGCCGCCGCCGTGCAGGTTCAGCAGCACCTTCGATCCGGCGGTCAGGGGCTGGGCGCCGCTACCGTGCGGCGGGGTAAAGATACGCACCGGGACACCGCCCATCTCGGCGCTGCCCACGGCCACGCCATAACGTTCCAGCTGCGGTCGCGCCAGGTTGTGCTGCATCGCCTCGATCATGGCCCGCACCTGTATGGGGTCCATAGAGGGGTCGGGGGCCGGCATGGCGTTGATGGCGGCAACTATCTGCTGCGCCTGCGGGCTGATCGTGTCGGGCCAGTCGGGGTTCATGCTGGTCGGTTCCTGTCAAACAGCGAGGTGGCGGTCGAAGAAGCGCGCCATGATCCGGTACACGTGCTGTGACTCCGGCAGGTCGGGGTAGATATGGAAGGCGTGCCAGAGGCCGTCGAAGATGAAGAGCCGCGTCTCGACGCCCGCTTCATCCAGTTTCAGATGCAGGTCGGTCGCACTGCTGGCCGCGAAGTCCCGGCCGCCGGCGATCAGCAGGGTGGGTGGGAAAAGTCGCAGGACGTCTGGATATCTCCCTGGAAAGATGCAGGGGTCCTCGAGCGAGGCGCCGGCGAAGTAGTCGAGACTGGCCATGCCTACCGGCTCGCCGGCGATCTGCCCATATCCCTCCAGCGACGGGGCCAGCCAGGCGGAATCGCCCCGCATCTCGTCCCCGCCGGCGCAGAGGATCGCGATGGCGCCGGGTTGGGGCAGGCCCGCCCTGGCGAACCAGGCCACCGATTGCGCGCTCAGGATGCCGCCGGCCGAACATCCGTAAAGCCCGATGGCCGCGGGCGCGTGGCGCCCGATCAGCTCACGGTAGACCGCCGCGACATCCTCCGACGCCGCGGGAAATCTGTGCTCCGGGGCCAGTCTATAATCCACGGCGATCACCTCGACGCCCATCTGGTCGGCGATCGGGATAGCCTCTACGAGCGCACCGGAGTCTGCGCCCCACGCGAAACCGCCGCCGTGCAGGCAGATCAGCGCGCGGCCCTGGTTTTCAGGGCGGACCTCGGCCGGAGTGACCCGGTGCACGCGCACCCCGCCGATGTGGTCTTCGCGGATGGCGCCCGTGAAGCCTCCGCGCATCAGGTCGGCCAGCCGCTCGTTCTGTTTGGCGTAGTGCGCGCGCAGGGCCAGGGCGTTTTTGACGGCGTCGGGTGGTGGCGGATTGATCGCGGCGACAAAGGCTTGGCGCGCGGCGGGGCTGGCATATTCGGAGTAGGGCAGGGTGAACCGTCCGACCGCCACGCTCCCATCGGATCGTAGGCCCGTACGCGGTATTGGGGCGTCGAGATCGGGCGCATGGGGGGCGTCGGCCGCATCGATCGGCATTGGATCTCCCTGGTTGGCCTTGGCGCAACGGCTGGTTCGGTCTAAGCACAAGCGAAAATGATATCGATGTCAATGGTCCTGGCAATGACTTTGATGGCGGTGCTACTGTGAATGGCGAATCCCTTTCCGAGGCGTGGGATCGCAAGTGAGGCGAGTTCTTAGATGGCGAAAGCGAGGCAAGGCGGATCGGAGCCGATGACGATGGGAGACCTCGCCGCGCTGGCGGGCGTCTCGAAGATCACCGTGTCCCGCGCGCTGCGCGACAGCCCGCTGGTCCGCGAAAACGTGCGCGAGCGGATCAAGGCGCTTAGCATCGAGCATGGCTATCGGCTGAACGCCGCGGCCCGCAGTCTGCGCACCCGGCGCGCGCACAGCATCACCGCCGCCATCGAAATGGACCCAACTTCGGAGCGGCCCCTGTCGGAGCCGATCGTCCTGATCGTGATCGGGGGTTTGCTGCAGGCGTTTGCCTCCAAGGGCTATCGCCTGGTTCTGACGACGCGCTCCGAAGCGCTGTCCTCCAATGTGGCGGACTCGGAAGGGCTGATCCTGGCGGGGCTTGGTCCCAACGACGAAGCCATTCCGCAGATGCAGCGCTTCAACCTGCCGTTGGTGGTATGGGGGTCATCGCGCCCGGCGTTCGACAATGTGGTGTTCCTGGGCAGCGACAACGTCGGCGGCGGACGGCTGGTGGGCGAGCACCTGCTGGATCTTGGGCGCAAGCGCCTGCTGTTCCTGGGCGACACCGTCCACACCGAGGTCGCCGAGCGGCTGTCGGGCCTGACCGCCGCCGTCGCGGGCCACGATGTGGAGATAAGACAGGTTCCCTGCCCCTTCAGCCGTGAAGCGTCGCGGGCGGCGGTGAACGGCGAACTCGCCAGGGGGACGGAGTTCGACGCCATCGTCGGCTGCAGCGACCCGATCGCGCTCGGAGCGCTGGATGGGCTGCGCGAGGCGGGGCTCTCCGTCCCCGCCGATGTGGCGGTGACCGGCTATGACGACGCAATTCGCGACCCGCAACTAACATCGGTTCGCCAGGACTGGAACCTGGCGGGGACCACTCTGGCCGACATGATGTTCGAGATGCTCGAGGGGCATGCAGTGGCCTCCCGCAAATTGCCCGTCGAACTCATCGTACGCGCCTCGACGCTGGTCTGAGCGTTTCATCCCTCCCCTTCTGGGAGGGACAGACGGCGAAGCCGTCAGGGTGGGGAAGGGTGACACACTCAACGGCTGTGTGGGGTTTCATCGACACTTCCCCACCCTGGACGCTTCGCGTCCTGTCCCTCCCCATGAAGGGGAGGGATGAACGTGCAGGCGCCGGCCAAGGCTCATTTTAGCGATTGACATCGATAACAATGATATCGATAGCATTGGGAGGTCAGGCAATCGCATCAACGATCGCGGCCGAAGTCGGGAAGGGAACCATGGGAATCAACCGAGCCTTGCTGGGCGGCGTCGCGATCGCGGCGCTCGGCCTAGCGTCGACTGCGACGGCCCAGATGCAGAGCGAAAGTAAATTAGCCGCGAATGCGACGGCGGCGACGAGACTGGGTGAAGTGATTGTCACGGCGCGTCGCCGCGAGGAGAACCTGCAGGCCGTGCCGAACGCCGTGACCGCCTTCTCCAGCAAAGCTATCGAGCAGAAGGGCATCAACAACCAGACGACGCTGGCCGATTTCACGCCGTCGATGATGACGATCACCGGCGGCTATCCCCAGGAATTCGCCTATTTCGCCCTGCGGGGCCAGGGACCTGCGTTCGGCGCCGTTCCGGGGGTCGTGCCCTACTTCACCGAGGTGGCCAACCCGGTTGGCATCGACGGGCGGGTCGGGACCTATTTCGACCTTTCCAACGTCCAGGTCCTCGCCGGTCCTCAGGGCACCCTGTTCGGGAAGAACGCCACCGGCGGCAACATCCTGTTCGAACCGGTTCGGCCGACCAACCAGTTTGGCGGCTACATCCGCGCCGAGTACGGCAACTACAACGATCGCCGTGTCGAGGGCGCGATCAACCTGCCGATCGTCGATGGCAAGGTATTGCTGCGGATCGCCGGCGAGGCGGGCGCGCGCGACGGCTATACCAAGGATGTCGGTCCCTACTTTCCGGGCAAAGGGTACGATAATCTCAACTACGACACCGTCCGGGCCAGCCTTACCTTGAGGCCGACCGATCGTATCGAGCTATACACTGTCGCAAGGTACTATACGTCGGACAACAATGGCCCCGGCACTGTCCTGCAACAACTGAATCCGGCCACGGTCGCGGCCTACGGGCCCTATCTCCCAGGATTGGCGAGCGCCGTCGCCACCCAGCAAGCGCTGGGCCCGAGGAGGGTTTCCTACGATCTCGACGAGTTCTCACGGACCAAATATTGGCAGTTTCTTAATCATGCGACGTTCAAGATAAACGACAACCTGACCTTCCAGAACATCATCAGCTATTCGCAATTCCGCGATCACTACGCCTACGACTACGATGCGAGCCCCTATCCCCTGGGCGGACAGTCCAGCAAGGACATCCCGGTGCTCGCCCCCAACTACTTCACCGAAGAGGCGCGTATCCAGGGCAACGCCGGTCATGGCGCGCTGACCTATACGGTCGGCGTCTACCACGACAACCAGTCCTGGAGCAGGCCGGCCGGAATCGAGGACTACTATGTGATTCCCGTGGATCTTTTTCTCGGGCCGCTCGAAGCCCTCGCCACGCAGACGAACTCGAGCACAGCCGGCTTCGGGCAGGCGACCGTCAACGTCGGCGACCTGGTCGCGGCTCTGCGCGGACTGAGCGTCACCGGCGGGGTGCGCTACACGACCGAGCATAGCGCCACGAGCATCCAGATCCTGCCGTCGCCGGCGGCGGGCGGATGGGTCACGTCCAGCTATCCCAGCTACACCTTCGACGTCGACCAGAGTCTGTTCGGCGGCGCGGCCCACGCCTATGTGGCTGTGCGTGACGCCTACAAGTCCGGCGGCGCGAACGGCGGCCTTCCGCCCAGTTCTCCCTACGCGACATTCGCTCCCGAGAAATTGCAGGATGTCGAGGTCGGGTTGAAATCAGAATTCCAGCTGAGCGGCGTGGCGACCCGGCTCAATGTCGACTACTACCACGGCGACTACAGCAATATTCAGCGCACGACGCCGCAGGTGGTCGATGGCGTCGTCCTGAACATCAACGAGAGCGCCGCCAAGGCGGTGATCCAGGGCTTTGAACTGACCGGCGCCATCGTGCCGGTTCGCGGTCTGACCCTCACGACGGCCTATTCCTACATAGACTCAAAGTACACCGAGGTCATCCCGAGCGCCGTGGCGATCCTGCAGGGGAGCGCTTTCCCGTACACGCCGCGGAACAAGGTCACCTTCGGGGCAAGCTACGAAGCCCCGCTGGGTGAACGTCTGGGGACGCTGGTGTTGTCGGCGAACTATACATACCAAAGCGAATTCTCGACAGCGCAGACGAATCTGTCCGAAGTAAAATATTTGCCGGGCTATTCCTATGTGAACGCCGAGGCCGATCTGACCAACATCGCGGGTAAGCCGGTCGATGTGGCCCTGTTCGTCGACAACCTGACCAATAATACCTACGCGACCGGCCTGGCGGACTTCTACAACTCCAGTTCGACCGGCACGGTGAGCTATACCTATGCGCCGCCGCGCATGTTCGGCGTGCGACTGCGCTATAAATTCGGAGGCTAGATCGGCGGCATGATCGTTGGCGGATATGTATCGTGCGGCTACGAAGGGGTTCGGGATGCGTTCGCTTCGGCCCAGGCGGCGGACGAAGGTGGCGGCCAGCTCTGCGTCTATCGCCATGGCCACAAGGTCGTCGACATCTGGGCTGGGCGGGACAAGGTCAATGATCGGCTCTATGGCGAGGACACGATCACCGTCATCATGTCGTGCACCAAGGGCGCGACGGCGGCGGTCGTCCACATGCTGGCCGAGCGCGGGCTGATCGACTACGAAGCGCGGGTCGCCGACTATTGGCCGGAGTTCGCGGCCGGCGGCAAGGGTGACGCACGCGTCTGGCATTTGATGAGCCATTCGGTCGGCCTGCCGGGCCTCGATCCCGACAGCGGGCTCACCGCCCTCGATCTGCTGAGCCTCGATCGCCACTTGCCGTCGCTGGAAGCCATGACGCCGGTGTGGACGCCGGGCGCCTCCTGTCACTACCATCCGATCACCTACGGCTCGCTGCTCGATGGGCTGGTCCGCAGGGTGAGCGGCAAGAGCGTCTCGCGTCTGCTGGCGGAGGAGATCAGCGGGCCCCTGGGCCTCGACTTCTGGATCGGCTTGCCACTGGACGAGGATCATCGGGTCGCGCCGCACTTCCAGCCGACGCCGAGCTTCAGCGCGGATCAGATCGCAGCCCTGCTGGGGAGCCTCGGCATCGACATGAGCACCCGCCTGGCCAAGGTGTTCCTGCTGTCGGCGCAGCACACCGGCGAACTTATCGAGGAAATGAACAACCAGGCGACTCGCGCCGCCGAGCTCCCGGCGGGAAACGGCATCACCAATGCGGCGTCCCTCGCGAAGATGTACGCGGCGATGGTCGGCGATGTCGACGGTGTCCGGCTATTTAAGCCCGAAACCGTGGAGCGCGCCCGGACGCTGCGCACCGGCGCAATGACGCCGGCGGGGGATTTCGCAAAGCTGCAGGCGCTCGGTCTGCCGACGGGCTATGGTCTGGGTTACCAGCTCGCGGGCGAGGCCATGCCGATGGTGGGCCCGGGATCGTTCGGCCACGACGGCGCCGGGGGCCGGATCGCCTTCGCCCATCCCGAGAGCGGCACGGCGGCGGCCTTCGTCGCCAACACGATGTCCGCCGGCTTCTCCGGCTCCGACCCCCGCTGGGCCTGGATCGAAGAGCTGCGCAAGGCCGTCGCGGCGTGAGACATCTCGTAGCGCGGGCGTCCCGCCCGCTCTTTTGCGCGCGCGCCGATGGGCAAACGTCCTGCGCAAAAGATTCGGGCGAGACGCCCGCGCTACGAGTAAGATGACGTCCCGCCCGCGCCGCCGACCCCGTTCGCCCGCGGAGACGTTCGGGACCCTGTTCGAACGCGTCGCGCTGGCGGCGATCCACGAGGACGGCAAGGACTGGGCCGACCCCGATCCCCTGCGGCCGCCGGCGGCGATCATGCGTCAGTATGAGGCCGCGCCCCCGGAAACCGACGAGGGCCTGCGGTCTTTCGTGGCGGCGAATTTCGCGGTCGATGACTGGCGCCCGGCAAGCACGCCGATCGCCGGCCTCGATCTGCGCGCCGCTATCGACGCGCTGTGGCCGGCGCTGACGCGGACATCGCCGACCGCGAGTCGATATTCGTCGATCCTGCCCCTGCCGCACCCGTATCTCGCGCCGGGAGGGCGTTTTTCCGAGACCTACTATTGGGATTCCTATTTCGCGCTGCTCGGCGTGGGCGGCGGCGCGCGGGCGCGCGAGACAGCCGACAATTTCGCCCACCTGATCCGCGCCCACGGACATGTCCCGAACGGCAACCGCACCTACTATCTCGGCCGCTCGCAGCCCCCGGTCTTCTTCCTGGTAGCCGGCTTGACCCAACCGCGCGATCCGCCTTCGGCCTATGTACGCTACCTGCCGGAACTCATGGCCGAGCATCGCTGGTGGATGCGCGGATCCAGTCAGGTCCGCGCGGGCGCGCCGGTCCGGCGGGTCGTGCGCATGCCCGGCGGCGGGTTGCTCAACCGTTACTGGGACGCCAAGGACACGCCCCGCGATGAGTCGTTCAGGAAGGACGCCCTGCTGGCCCGGGCATCGCCGCAGCCTGAACGCGAACTGTGGCGGAACCTGCGAGCCGGCGCCGAGAGTGGCTGGGACTTCAGTTCGCGTTGGATGGCGGATCGTCGCAGCCTCGATCAGATTCGTACGAGCGACATCGTGCCGATCGATCTCAACTGCATCCTCCATGGACTGGAGCGCGCCATAGCCGATGGCCTAGGCCGTCGGGGCGATCATGCGGGGCAGGCGCGCTATCGGCTGAAGGCCCACCAGCGAAGGCGGGCGATCGTGCGATATCTCTGGAACGAGGCGAGTGGGGTGTTCGACGACTATGACTGGGCGGGTGCCGGCCTGCGCAACGCGGTGTCGGCCGCGGCGGTCTATCCACTGTTTTTCCAGCTCGCCGACCAGAGGCAGGCGGCCAGTACGGCGCGGGTCTGCGCGCGCGAGTTGCTCGCCCCCGGCGGCCTGCTGACGACAAACGTAGTGACAGGCCAGCAATGGGATGCGCCGAACGGCTGGGCGCCCCTGCAATGGCTCGCGGTTCGCGGGTTCGACCTCTACGGCCACCATGAGATCGCCCGAACGATCGCCGTGCGCTGGTCGACCATGGTCGCGGGCGTGTTCGCCCAGACCGGCCGGTTCATGGAAAAATACGACGTCGTTCGCCTGGGCGGGGGCGGTGGGGGGGAATATCCTCCGCAGGACGGCTTTGGCTGGACCAACGGCGTGACGGCGCGCCTGGCGGACTATGTCTCGGACACCAATCTTTCCAGTCTTGGAGATGCCCGATGCTGAACCAATGGCGGATGAAGGATTTCGACGCGGGCGCCGGGCTCGTGGCGCGGGCTTTCGAGGACGACGCCCGTTCCGACGACTGGGTGGACGTCTCCGCGCCGGGCGACACCTACCTGGCCTTGAACGCCGCCGGCCGGCTGCCGCATCCCTTCATCAATCAGAATGAGGCCGAGTGCGCCTGGGTCGCCCTGCGCGAGTGGTGGTGGCGCTGCGATTTCATCGCGCCGGCCGTGAAGGCTGGTGAGCGGCTGACGCTGAACTTCCTGGGCCTCGATACCTTCGCCACCCTCTGGCTCAACGGCGAGGTGCTGGGGGAGGCGGACAACATGTTCCGCGCCTACGACTTCGACGTGACGGACAGGGTTCGTCCGGGTATCGCCAACCGGCTCGCCGTGCGGTTCGATCCGACGGCCGTACGGCTGAAGGATCGCGCTCCACTACCGTTGCCCATCGCCGCCCCAGACCTCCTGGAGCACAAGCGCAACATGGTCCGCAAGGCCCAGTTCGGCTGGGGCTGGGACTGGGGTCCGACCTTGCCGACGGTCGGCATCTGGCGGCCGGTCGAGCTCACCGTGCACGGCGCGGCCAGCCTCGATAGCCTCCATTTCTCGACCCTGTCCGTCTCACCGACCCATGATCGCGCCGAGGTTCGCGTGACGGTGACCGCCGGGATCGCGCGCGCCGGCGTCTACGGCGCGGATATCGTCCTGCTCGATCCCGACGGGGCGGTCGCCGCCTCGACCCGCGCGCCGCTCGATGAAGGCGCCGTCGCCGTGACGTTGTCCCTGGATGCGCCGCGCCTGTGGTGGACTCACGATCTCGGCGCACCGAGCCTCCACACGCTCGAGGTCCGCCTGCTCGACGGCGATACCGTCCTCGATCGGCGCACCGCCGGAGTCGGCGTGCGCACGATCGCGCTGGACCAGTCCGCGGACCCCGACGAACCGGGAACCGCCTTCTTCCGCTTCGTCCTCAACGGCCGGCCGATCTTCGCGCGCGGCGCGTGCTGGATCCCCGCCTCCTCGTTCGTGGCCGCCGTCGGTGAGGCGCAATACCGTCCGCTGCTGGAGACCATGGCGCAGGCCAACATGAATATGGTCCGCATCTGGGGTGGCGGCGTCTATGAGCACGACACCTTTCACGACCTGTGCGACCAACTGGGCCTGCTGGTCTGGCAGGATTTCATGTTCGCCTGCGCGCCCTATCCCGAGGACGATCCCGCGTTCGTCGACAGCGTTCGCGAGGAAGTGCGCCAGCAGATCGAGCGGCTGCGCAATCATCCCTCGATGGCGCTGTGGTGCGGCAACAATGAAAACCAGATGATGCATGACTTCACGCGCCTGTTCGGCGTTGAACCAGGAGCGCTGCTGGGCGACCTCTACTACGAAGACATCATGCCCAAGGCGGTGGCGAAGCTCGATCCCTCCACGCCCTACTGGCCCGGAAGCCCCTCGGGCGGTCCGCACGCCAACTCCATGCGCGCCGGCGATGTCCACGACTGGACGGTCTGGCACGGCATTCCGCCGGTTCCCGACGCCCAGCCGGTCGGCAAATTCGACAGGAGCCCCGAGGCCATCGCCTACACACGTTATGCCGAGGACATGGCCCGCTTCGTCAGCGAGTACGGCCTGCACGCCTCACCGGCCATGGAGACGTTGAAGCGGGCCATACCTGCGGGCGAACTCTATCTGCATTCACCGGCGATGGAACACCGGATCAAGGACACGCCGAAGGACAAGGTCAACGGCCTGCTGGTTTCGGTCACCGGCCTCCCGACTGATCTGCAAACCTATGTCGACTTCACCCAGATCACCCAGGCAGAGGGGCTGAAGTTCGGCATCGAACATTTCCGGCGGCGCATGCCGCACTGTTCTGGCTCGCTGATCTGGCAGTACAACGACTGCTGGCCGTGCGTGAGCTGGAGCCTGATGGACTACAACGGCTTCGCCAAGGCGAGCTACTTCTACGTCCGACGGGCCTATGCGCCGATCCTGGCGTCTTTCAAGGACCTGGGCGGCGGCGAGGTCGAGCTCTGGATCACCAACGAGTCTGGCGGCGCGCTCGAGGACGCGGTCACCGTCAGCCTGCTGGACATGACCTCGGGCCAGGTGACCGACGCGACGCTCGAGGTGCGGGTCGCAGACAATACCAGCCGTGTGGCCGGGACTCTGCCGTCGTCCTGGCCGACGCCAACCGCCGCGCACGCGCTGCACGTCCGTTCAGGCAGCGGCGCCTTCGCGGACAACCGCCTCCTCTTCGCGCCGATCAAGGACCTTCCAAGGTCGCTGGACGCGCAGATCCATCTGGTGGTGACCCAGCAGGGACCGCGCGCGCTGCAGGCGACCCTGACCGCCCAGGCCTACGTCCTGTTCGCCCACCTGATCGTCCCCCATGGTTGGACGCGGTTCAGCGACAACTACTTCGATCTGCGCCCGGGCGAGAGCCGCACGGTCACGATCGAAAGTTTGGACGCGTGGCTGCGCCCCGAAGATCTGACCGCGCGCAGCTTCTGATTCGAGATCATACCAGCTCCCGTGGATTCCGACCTACTGGACCGCCGGCGCAAACGGGCCCTGGTCAGAACCGCCAGCTCAGGCCGGGTGCGCCCGGGCTCGGCCGATGGAGGCGCGCGCTGTCGCCTCGCTCTGTCCCTCTCGCGGCGAACACGTCCGTGGTGCAATCGAGTGCGAGACCCTATATCCAGGGACCACGCGTAGGCGACGACGCGACAGGAGATTGTTGAGATGGGTAGTCTGTCACCCTGGCATCTTATTATTCTGGTGGTCCTGGTCCTGATCATCTTCGGCGGTGGCGGCAAGCTGTCGGGGCTGATGGGCGATGCGGCCAAAGGTATCCGTGCGTTCCGCGACGGTTTGAAGGGTGACGAGCCGACACCGCCCGCACCGCCGCAGCCCCTGCCGCGGGCGGAAACCGACAAAGACTCGATCATCCGCTGACCACGGCGCACGGCGGGTCGAGCGGGCATGTTTCCTGAAGGCAGGATCGTCGATTTCCTGATCGTGGGCATCGTCGCCCTGATCGTGGTCGGACCCAAGGACCTGCCCATCCTGATGCGCAAGGTCGGTCAGTTCATGGCCAGGATGCGCGGCATGGCCGCCGAATTCCGCGCCAGCTTCGACGAAATGGCCCGCCAGGCCGAGCTCGACGAACTGCGCAAGGAGGTCGACGCCCTGCGCTCAGGAGCCACGTCGAGCGTTAGTCTGGGCGCGGACTCGGGGGTTCAGAAGGTGTTCGACGATATCAATACCGGCATGAGGGGCGGGGAGTCCCAGATGCTGCCGCTGGCCGACTATCAATATCCGGCCCGCTTCCCGTCGGCAGAATCAGTCGAGCCCGCCGCATCGGATTTCGTCGAGGCGGCCCCCTCCAGCGCCGCCAAGGCGACGCCTTGAGCGTTACAGACGATGAAAGCGAGATAGAGGCCTCCCGCGCGCCGCTCCTCGAACACCTGGTCGAGTTGCGGCGGCGTCTGATCGTCTGCGCGGTGGCGCTGGTGATCAGTTTCCTGTTCTGTTTCGCGTTCTCCCGCGACATCTACCTGTTGCTGCTTCACCCTTTCGAGGTCGGCGCCGGCCTGATGGCGGCTCAGAAAGCCCACGGCGCCTCGCACGGTCCCTTCGACCTGCTGCTGATCCTCGTCGGCCTGCGGGCGCCGCCCCACGCGGTCGAACAGTTGAGACTGGTGTTCACCGCCCCGCTGGAATTCTTCTTCACCAAGGCCAAGCTGGCGGTGTTCGGGGCGATCGTGGTGAGCTTCCCCGTGCTCGCCTGGCAGCTCTACCGTTTCGTGGCGCCCGGCCTCTATCGCCGCGAGCGCTATGCCTTCCTGCCTTTCCTGATCGCCTCGCCGATATTGTTCGCCATGGGCGCGGCGCTGGTCTACTTCGTCATGCTGCCGTTCGTGCTCTGGTTCTCCCTCAACCAGCAGATCGTCGGCGCGGGCAATGTGTCGGTCGAGCTGCTGCCCAAGGTTTCCGACTATCTCTCGCTGGTCACCACCCTGCTGCTGGCCTTCGGTCTCTGCTTCCAGCTGCCGGTGATCCTGGCGCTGCTGGGGCTGGCCGGCATCGTCAGCGTCAAGCTGTTGAGGACGGGACGCCGGTACGCCATCGTCGGGGTGTTCGCCGTCGCCGCCATCCTCACCCCTCCCGACCCCATCAGCATGCTCTCCCTCGCCCTGCCGATCTGCCTGCTCTACGAAGTCTCGATCTGGTGCGTCGTACTGATCGAGACCCGGCGCAAGCGCGAGGCCGTGGCGTGAATCAGGGGCCCCGCGCCCTCGGCGGGAAGTAATACCAACTCGCGTCGCCACTGGTCCATTGATCGCGGCCGGCGCGGCTGTCCGGCCAACCTTGGGCCAGCCCTAGGCCGCACCGTTTATAAGACCTAGAAGTCCTCCCATCCTGAGCGAGGATGCTGCTTGCCTGATCCAGACGATTTGACACCTGGGCCGTCGGTTGGCCGCCCGGACCCCGGCGTTCCGGCGCGCGCGGATCTGGCCGAAAGGATCGCCGCGTTTGATTGGGCCTCGATGGGCCTTGGTCCCAGAGCCGGTTGGCCGTCGGCTCTTCAGACCCTTGTGGACCTGATGCTCGCCTCGGCCCAGCCGATGTTCATGGCCTGGGGGCCGGACCAGACCTGGCTTTACAATGACGCCTTCATCCCGATCCTGGGGCGCAAGCATCCCCTGTGTGTCACCGACACCGGATCGGGCATGGCGCCCGATGTGGCGGCGAAGATATTCGCCCCCTTCTTCACAACCAAGCCGATGGGACAGGGGACGGGCCTGGGTCTGTCGATGATCTATGGCTTCGTACGTCAGTCGGGCGGCCAGGTTCGGGTCTATTCCGAGCTCGGCAAAGGCACGACCATGCGCCTCCTCTCCGAAAAGAAAGCTGGTGATCGCTCCCATGCTATAACCGACAACAATGCTTGCCGCCGGATGGTGGCTTCGTGCTTGGCCGCTCAACTCGGCTAACGGTGAATTCCCGCTCATGAGGCCGACGGGGTTAGGGACGAACTGCGGCGATATCGGCGGTATTCCCGTCCATTATCAGCTTGACCCGGCTATAGAGCGACACTCGGCTAAGGACCGTCTCCAGTCGTTCAAGGGCCGCCAGAGCGTCGTCGGCTTCTTCATTGATCTCTAACGCCGCGGTTATGAGAGCCTTCCAGAGGGGCGTCAGCCGCGCGACCAGATTTTCGCCCTTCGCTGACAACTGTAGCCGCCTCTGGCGGCGGTCGCCGGGATGCTCGTTCCAGATGGTCAGTTCCGCGCGTTCGAGCGCCGCCCGCACCTGGCTGACCGAGGCGTGGCTCACACCGAGGAAAGACGCCAGCTCTCCCACCGTTCGAGGGCCTAACAAAGCCAGCAGATTGATCACGCCGAACCAGCGCTGTTCGAAGTCGATGCCGGCTTCGGCATAGAGCCGCCCGGCGTCGCGATCGATCCGCTCCGACAAACGGCGAAGCCGCGCCCCAATCGCGGCCGCCCCCGCCTGATTGGTTTCGCCATTGAAGGCTGGCAGCCCGATGTCGCGTCCCTGCATTGACGAGTTCCGTAAGTAGTTACAGATAGGATTGACGCCATAGAGGGAGATCGACGCGATGGACAGGCGAGATTTTTTGATCGGGTCTGGCGGCCTCGCCGCCTTCGGCTCGTCCGGCCCCAGCCTCGCGCGGAGCGCCACGGCGTCATCCGCATCCGCGCTTCTTGGGCGCTGGCT
>Ga0302314_10012995_pt1 | contig 14344 bp, 12 predicted proteins | sample III_Palsa_N2_3_FD_200533 | JGI IMG/M metagenome (GOLD analysis project Ga0302314, IMG submission 200533) | Peat permafrost microbial communities from Stordalen Mire near Abisko, Sweden - III_Palsa_N2_3 | ecosystem: Environmental > Terrestrial > Soil > Palsa > Peat permafrost | place: Sweden... | reverse complement strand
GCTTGTGGACCCGGAAACGGTTTTGGCACTCGAGCCCGCGGCGGGACCCGAAGGCGACGCGCCGTCGGTGAGGCCCTCGCTGGCCGGCACCAGGTAGGTGGTGGCCGAGATCGTCGCGACGATCTGCGGGAAGCCGGTCGGGGCGGCCCCGAGGCTGATCCCGTTCAGCGTCATCAGCCGGCCACCGACTGAGACCTTCTTATTGGTGGCGACCACGAAGCGCTCGAGCCGGCCCAGGAAGCTCGCCAGATGGAAGAAGTTTCCCTGGAAGGTGAAGGTGAAGGGGAGCGTCGGAAGGCCTGCGGGGCCGACCGCAGCTCCTGGCGGCAGCGTCGCGGTGACCGCCTGGCTGGTCGACGACGAGGCGCTGGATGTGGTCGCGGCGGGAGTTGACGATGCGCCGTTCAGGACCAGCGAGAGAAAATCGACGCCGGTCCGGGTCGCCGCGTTCTGCAGCTCGTAGATCAGCGATGGAGTGTCGTCATCGGAGGGGATGGCCTCGCCAAGCTCGGCAACGGCCTCGTAGTTGCGCCCGTAGGCGCTCCGGTCGGCCTCCGCGGCCGCGATCTGCGCCCGCGCGGCGGTGAGCTGGTTCTGTGCCGCCGTGACCTTTGCCCCGAGCTTGTCCGCCTGATCGCGCTTTGGCCCGATCACCAGGACCCAGGAGCCGATGACCGCGACTATGAGCACGACGATGACCACCACGATCCGGTCTCTCCCGGTCATCGTGACCCTCCGCTAGTAGTGGTTGAGCTGACCGGCTCGCTAGAGACCGAGGTGACACCGTCGGCGCCGGCGTTCGCGAGCGGGGTGAAGAACACGACCATGTCGAAGGTCGGCGAGCCCTTCGGGCAGCCGCCCCCTGACCCGGAGCTCACCGACGCCCCGGACTGGCCGTTGGCGCTCTTCTGTGTGTCCTCGAGCGACACGTGCGTGACACCGTCGATCAGCCGCAGCCGGGAGACCAGCCGGGCGACGTCGTCCTGTGAGTCCGAGCATCCGGTGAGCTCGAAGGCCGGGGCGCTGACGTCACCGCGGAGGCTGGCGCCGGTGGCGCTGCCGCCGGCGCCGCCAACAGTCACGCCAGGGACCACGGTCCCGACCAGGGACTGAAGCGACGTGTTCGCGGGGACCACGCGGGACAGGCCGGCCAGCGCCCCATGCCAGTCGAATCGGCTCGAGGCGATTCCGCGGACCGTCGCGGTGCGCGCTTGCGCGAGCTTCGCGAACTCGACGTAGGGAGCCAAGCGGGCGGCGGCGCTCTGAGCCTGGCTCGCCTGGGCCTGTAACCCTGCGACCTTCGCCTTCTGATCGGAGATCCGGTTCGTCGTCAGGACGTACAAGGTGACCAGCGCCAGTGCGACGGCCAGCGCGCCCAGGAGCACGTACACCGAGCCGCCGGAGCCGCCGACGGGGCCGCGCCAGCCGCGGCGCGAGTCATCCGGGATGAGGTTGACTGCCCTCATGCCCCGATGTCCTCGACCGTCAGGCCGGCGGCGACCGCGAGGCTACCGGCGTCGATGTCTCCGAGCGCGCCGGGCCGCGCTTCGCTGACTACCCCCGGCTCGAGCGGGAGCTGGATCTCGTCGCCGAGCTGAGCGCAGAAACCGGGAATCGCGACCGCGGGACCGGTGAGGACGGCGTTCTGCACCGGCACGGTGCCAGGCTGGACTCGGTGGAAGTCGAGCGAGTTGCGCACCTCGTCGGAGATCCGGCGGATGCCTTCGCTGATCACGGCTCGTGCCTCGACGACGATCTCGGACTCGCCCTCGATATCGTCGACCGGTATCTGCACACCGACATGGGTGAGCCAACCCCGCGCGTGCTCAATCGTCAGCCCACGACGCTCGGCGAGCTCGCCGGCCATCGCCTCGGTCCCGTGCGCCACCACGCGGGTGAACACGCAGGTGGTGCCTACGGCCACCGCGAGGTTGGTCATGCCGCCGACGCTGACGTACAGCGTCGCACCTTCACGGCCGGGGCGATAGAGGGCGCGAATCATCGCGAACGCGCTCAGGTCGATGCCCTCGGGACGGAGACCTGCGCTGCGCGTCGCGGCCAGGAGGCCGTCGATCATGTCACGGCGAGCCGCTACGAGCACGACCCGGGTGCGCGGACCATCGGGCGTCTCGACGATCCCCAGCGAATGGTGTTCGAGCACGGCCTGCTCGAGCGGCATCGGAATCTGCTCCTGGGCCTGGAACCGCACGGCCGAGGCGATCTCCTTCGCGTCGCGCAGTGGCGGCAGGTCGATCGTGCGCATGACGATCCGCTGGTTGGCAACCCCGAGCCTGACCCGGCGTCCCAGCTTGTGGTCGGCGAACAGCTTGCGCAGCACGTCGGCCAGCGTGTCGACGTCCACGACCTCGCCTTCCCTCATCACTCCCGGCGCGAGCTGCGCGGTGGCCGCCCGCTCCACGGCGACGCTGCCCGAGCTTGTTTCGACTGCGGCCACGTAGCCGGGTTCGATGTCGAGCCCAATAATTGATTTCCCTGCGGCGATTCCCATAAGCTCACGAGGTAGATCGGCCGGAGAGTCGCCGAGGTTTAGGCTGTCCAGGCTCCTCTGGACACTCATCCGCCGTTCTGGACGGAACCTGGACGGAAGCTCAGAGCAGTTCCGAGCCGACGACGTGCCAGGTGCGCGAGCCGCAGCACGCGCACGCGCTGAGCACTTTCCCAGCCGCGGGTTACCCGATCGAGCAGCGGTGTCGAATCCGGTTCACCGACGCCGGGGCCGAGCCCGTGCCAGGCACAGCGAACCGCGAGATAGCCGAGCCCGGGGAGCACGGCGAGCACGCTCAGGCGCAGGTAGCCGTGCTGGAACAGGATCACCGTCGCGAGCAGGGACAGCGCCGCAAGCAGGTCGAGGTTGCGCAGGCGCCACAGTGGGACCACCGCCAGCATCAGCACGAACAGCACGCTCAAAGCCGGCAAGGACCGCGGGCTCGTAAGCAATCCAGTCGCCGAACGATGCCCGACCGCGCCCGTACTCCTCGATGCCCGCGCTCGTGCCGTCGGCGCGGACGGCGACCTCGGCGACCGTCTTTGACCCCGCGAGGAAGCTGACCCGCTCGAGCCGGCCGTCCAGCGGGGACGCGCTCGCCGTGCTCCAGTGCGTGCCGGCGAGCGCCTGGACCACGGCCCCGCTGCGCAGCGCATCGCGGATCGCGGTGTGCGCCGGGAGCGGCTGCTTGGGCGATTGGTGTACGGCGGTCAGGACCGGGGCCGCGACGAGCAGCGCCAGCAGCGCGGCGACCGCGGCGGGAAAGCGTCTGGCGAGACGGGACACCGCTCAGACGCCGGCGGCGACGGGCTCCCGCGCGTGCGTCGCCGTCGTCGGCGGGGCTGCCGACACGTCGCCCGGCGCCTCGGTCGCGGTGGTGTCGTCCTCACCCCACGCGAGCACAGCGACGAGCACGAACGGCATGAACCACACGATGTAGTAGTAGAACCAGTGCACGGCCGGCAGCTGCAACGCGATGGTGATAGCGCCGGCGAGCGCACAGACCTGGACCAGCGACCGCCGCCGCGGGAAGAAGGCGACGAGCCCGGCGAGCAGCACGGCTCCGATCTCGACCGCCAGCTTCAGCGGATCCAGGCTCGGGTGTAGCGCCCACGCGGAGAACACGTCCGAGCGGCCCAGCTGGAAGCCGATCGTCTGGTTGTAGAACTGGGCGAGGCCGCCGGAGGGCAGGTACAGCCCGATCGAGGTGACGACGACCACGGTGAACGAGACGAGGCAGGCAATTGTGCCCTTGATCCCGCGGTCGCGGTGGCTGGCGTAGAGGCCGAGCAGAGCCGCCGGCGCGAACTTCGCCGCCGCGGCGAGGCCGAGCACCGCCCCCCGCGCCGCGGGCGAGGCGAAGGCCAGTAGGCTGAGCACCGACAGCATCGCCACCAGCCCGTCGTTCGTGTGCATCATCAGGGCGAGCAGAGTGAACGGGCAGGCCGACCACGCCCAGCCGAGCGCGAGCCCCAGGCGCCAGCCTTCGCGACCCCCGCGCAGGCGGCGCCCGAGCAGCACCAGGCCGAGCACGGTCACGAGGTCGAACACGATCGACGCCGCGTGCGCCGAGGGCAGGTAATCCCACTTCCCGTGCCACGGCCACAGCAGCTCGAACGGCAGGTAGGCGAGGTAGGCGATCGGACCGTAGGTGTCGCCGTGACCAGAGCCGGCGAAATACAGCGACTGCTTCGCGGCGATCCGGTGCGCGCCGATCACCGAGGCGTAGCCGACGTCGGCGACGGGGAAGGAAACCAGGCTGAGCACGACCCGAGCGACGACCAGCGCGATCAGACCGATCAGAAGCACGCGTACCGAGAGGCGGGGCGAGAGGCTCGGCGTGGCGGAGGCTCCCGGCGTGCGCCGCCGCGGTCTCCCGAGCCCACCGATCCACAGCATCCGCCCGAGCAGATACAGCAGCGGCGGATACAACATCCACACCGCAGGGACGAGCTTGGCGTGGTCGAACAGCAGATACGACACGAGGAACGAGAGGAGCACGAGCGCGTCGAGGTGCAGCACCCGCCACGGTCGCCGCAAGTCGAGGAAGGGAACCAGGAACAGCAGCGAGAACGGCGCCAGTATCCACAGCGACCCGAACAGCGTGGCGAAGTCCCCGCGGGCGTACAGCGCTTCCGCCAGCGGACCCGTCCACACCGCCGTGACGTGGCCGGCGCGGCTGACCACGACCTGGGCCATGAGCTTCCCGTGGTAGGTGAAGTCGACGAGCCAGCTCACCCCGATCCACGCGTAGGGCGCGTAGTTCATCGGGTGGTAGCGGGCGTGCAGCGCCTGCATCTGGCGGTTTGCCTCCGCTGCGGCGACCGCCTGCTTGGCGTCGCTGGTGAACGTCGGCGGGCGCGTGGTCGCTGACGGCGGCGCGTAGATCGGAAGGCCGACCCCGAGGGTTGCGGCCGGGTCGGGGACGGACGCCTTCGAGCTCGCCAGCGCCGCGCTCGGGAGCATGACCAATAGCAGCGCGGTGACGAGCGCAAGGCCGGCGATCAGCTTTCGCATAGGGTGCATATCGGCGCGAACCTCGGTTCCTTGAGCTACCTGGTCAGCGGCCGGTTCAGACGAACGAGTGCAGATACCAGTGCACCACCGCGGGACCCGCGAGCAGGCCGACGATGCCGCCGATCGCCAGGAACGGCCCGAACGGCACTGCCGTCTTCCGGCCCTGGCCGACCCCGACCCGCGCCATCACGATGGCGCCCACCACCGTCCCGGCGAGCACCCCCGAGAGCAGTGCAATAGCGACCGAGCGACCGAGGAAGAGCCCGAGCACGGCGGCCAGCTTCACGTCCCCCATCCCCATGCCCTTGGGGTACGCGACGGCGAAGATGAGCAGGAAGCCGCCCGCCGCGAGACCGGCGATTAGTTGCTCGGGTACCTGGCTCGGGGCGAGCACCAGGCCGACGGCCAGCGCCGCGAGCGCGGCGGGAAGCATGATCTTGTTGGGGATGATCCGGCGGTCGAAATCGATCAGCGCGACGGGCACGAGGACGGCCACCAGCAGCAGTCCCAGGACCACGTCTCGGGGTGAGTGCTTGACGAGCACGACCGCCACCGCCAGCACCGCGGTCACCGCCTCGACGAGCGGATAGCGTGCGGAGATCTGCGCGCGGCAGGCGCGACAGCGGCCGCGGAGCAGCAGCCAGCCGAGCACGGGCACATTGTCGTAGGGCTTGATCGGCGTCTCGCAGCTCGGGCAGTGCGACCCGGGCGCGACGAGCGACTCGCCGCGCGGGAGCCGGAAAGCGACGACATTGAGGAAGGAGCCCACGATCAGGCCGCCGAGCCCTGAGAAGATGACCGCCATCACTGCACACCATCGGCAAAGCTCATGCATCCCTTATCGGTCGAAATGCACGAGACATGAGGCGGCCGGGCAACGCGTCCGGTGCCGGCCGACCGATGTAGAAGGCGCGCACCGCCAGGTAGCAGATCAGGGCGCCGGCCCAGCCGAGCGTCACCGCGTTCCGCGGAGTGGCCGCGAAACCGCCCCCAGGTCCGAAGGTGAACCACACGGCCGCCACCGTCAGCAGTGCCGCCACCGGCAGCCGCCGCAGCGCAGCCGCCTCCCACGCCGCGAGCGGGATCACCGCCGCGACGAAGTAGTACTCGACCGGCCCGGGGTCGGCGACGCAGCGGACGACGGCGAGCAGACACAGCAGCGCGAACGCGTCCGGGACGCGCCCGCGTGCCCGCAGGCGCGCACCGGGACGACCGACCACCCAGGTGAGGACAAGCGAGACCGCGAGCGCAAGCGCGAGGCCGAGCGGGAGCGCGAGCGACTTGGTCAGATGTAACGGCAGGGTGGCGAGCGATGCGCCGGCCACCGGTGACGTCGAGCTCAGCGGCCGCCACGCGCTGAGCGCGGTGACCAGGTGACCGCCGCCGAGCGCGTGACCGGCGCGCGCGAACGCCGCCGGGTCGAGCAGGGGCGCGGGCGCGGCGAGTGCCAGCGCAAGGCCGCCGGCCGCGATCGCGGCCCGCCCCCTCCCGGTCGGCAGGGCGATCAGGGCGGGCGCCAGGGCGATCACCGCCCAGTCCTTGGTCCCGATCGCCGCTCCCACGGCCAGCCCGGCCCAGATCGCGTGCCCCCGATAGGCGGCCAGCAGCGCGGCGGCAGCCAGCGTCGCCGTGAGCACCTCCTCGGGATGGCCCCAGGCGATGGCGGCGATCGTCGGCGTGCCGAGCAGGATGATCGCCGCAGCCGCGACTCCCGCAGCGGTGGCTCCCGCGGCGCGGGAGGAGACCGCGAGCCACCCGGCGAGGAACGCCGTGGGCAGTAGGCACACCAGCGCGCCGAGCCGGTACACGAGCATCGCGCCGCCGCCGAGCGAACCCGTGAGCCAGGCCACAGGCGCTCGCAGCAGCAGCGAAAGCAGCCCCATCAGGGGCTGGTGGGCGAGGAAGGCGCCGAGGTGACCGTGGGCCAGCGCGGCGATCGCGGGGGCGGCGTTGTCGGCCGAGACCGGGTAACGGATGTTGTAGTCGACCCCTGTCGGCGTTGACAGGTTGACGTAGGCGACGACGGCGCACACGGCGGCGGCCACCGCAAGCGGAAACGCCGCTTCGAGCGCGGCCGCCCGCAGACGGCTCGCGGGCGGGCGGCGGGGGCCGGTCGCCTGACCGGCGCCGGCCGCGGGCGCGTGCAGGCTGGTGGTCACAGAAGGTCTATCGACGCCGACCGGCGATCGGATGAGGCCGGCGAGGGTGGTGGCGGTGGCCATGGCTGGCGCCGGCGGTGGTGGCGGTGGTGGTGGTGGCAAAGAATCGGGGCGGGCCCGAAGGCCCGCCCCGATCACAACGGTCACAGGACCGCCGCTGTTACCAGATACCCGTGGTGGGGCAACCGCCCGGCGAGCCGCCGCCGGAGCCGGCCGTGCAGGGCTCGGTCTGAACGCCTGCGGCCTCCACGATCGAGAACACGTCGGAGGTGTTCTGAGCCGTCGCGGTCACCGTGTAGCTGTCCGCGCTGGTCCCGCCACCGCTCATGGTGTCAGTCAGCACCGAAGAGCCGGCGTAGCCGCTGGCCGGGATCGACGGGTCGATGCTGTTCAGCTGCGCGACCGTGCTGGGGTAGGTGCCGTTGTTGCTCGTCGCGTAGGTCTCCGCGGCGGTCTGCATGTCCTTGACCACCGTCTGGGCGTTCGCGTCGTACGCCTTGCCGCGCTGGTTGAGGAAGGTCGGGATGGCGACCGCGGCGAGGATGCCGATGATCAGGATCACGACCAGAAGCTCGATCAGGGTGAACCCCTGTTCGTCCTGCATGCGACGACGTAGCTTGTGAAGCATGGATCCTCCTAGGGATCGTTGATTGGGCCTTGGCGCCAGATCCCTTGGATCCATTTAGCCTGTCGACTCGAAACAGCATTTCGAGCTTGGTGGCAGCCCGGCTCCCTCCCCGACGGAGGTCCGTGGCTTTGCGTCCCGCCCTCGCGAGCGGTTTGCCTCTGCACCCAGTGGCTTCTGGCACAAGCGGTATCGGCAGCCGCCCATCTCAGGGTGAGGCATTTGGACATATCTCCTACGTATGCGGGTCCGTAACCTGGACGACCACCAGGCCGTAGCTACTACGGATGGTGGCTCACCCGCGCCTGGGCATCGTGTCCGGGCTCGAAGCGACCGCTGCCGCCGCACCACGGGCATGTCACCTCGTGGGGCTCGCCTCCGAGCGCAGAGAACACCTTGCCTGTGCCGCGGCAGGGCGTGCAGATGCTGCGGCTGTCGTCGGCTCCCTCTGCGCTCACGGGCGCAATAGCCTAATGCGCCGCGGGGTCCGCCGGGTACTGACTACGGAACCGCCTTGTACACGTCGAACAGCGGCAGGTACATCGAGATCACGATGATGCCGACGATGCTTCCCACCAGGAGGATCATCGCGGGCTCGAGGATCGACGTCAGCGCCTTGACGGCTGCCTCGACCTCGTCCTCGTAGAAGTCGGCGACCTTGGAGAGCATCGCGTCGAGCGCGCCGGTCTCCTCGCCGACGCCCACCATGGCCGAGACCATCGCCGGAAACACCTTTGCTTGCTTGAGGGGCTCCGAGATCGTCCCGCCCGCCTTGACCGAGGCGATCACCGAGGTCATCGACTGCTCGATCACCGCGTTACCGGCGGTCCTACCTGTTACCTCGATCGCGTGCATGATCGGCACGCCGGCGGAGACAAGCGAGGAGAAGGTACGCGACCAGCGCGCGATCGCGACCTTTTGCACCACGTCGCCGATCTTCAACGGGATTCGGAGCTTGAACGCATCCCAACGTGGCCGTCCCCATTTCGAACGCTTGACATAGATGAAGCTGGTGACCAGCGCGGCGACGACCAGAAGCAGCACGTACCACCGGTCATCGACGAGATGGGAGAAGTCGACCATGAACTGGCTGAGAGCCGGAAGCTTGCCGCCGAACTCCTTGAAGACGCCCTCGAACACGGGGATCAGGAACGCGACGAGGGCCAGCAGCACGACGATCGCGAAGCTGATCACGAGCGATGGATAGATCGTCGCCGCGCGCACCTGGCGGCGCAGCGAGGCGTCCTTCTCGAGCTGGTCGGCGACACGCAGCAGGCACTCGTCGAGCAGACCGCCGGTCTCGCCGGCCCGGACCATTGACACGTACAGCGGGGAGAACACCTTCGGGTGACGGGCGAGCGCGTCGGAGAGCTGGAGTCCCGCCTCGACGTCGCGGCGTACCGACACCAGCGTTTCCTTGAGCTTCTTGGACTCGGTCTGCGCCTCGAGGACATACAAGGCTCTGAGGATGGTCATCCCCGAGGACACCATGGTCGAGAGCTGTCGCGTCGAGACCGCCAGATCGGTCGCCTTGACGCGCGAGAAGAGCTCGATGTTGAGCTCCTTGGAGCGGTACTTGTGCGCGATGTCGACGACGACCAGGCCGCGCTCCTTGAGCTGCTCGGCCACGTCCTGCTTGGTGTTGGCTTCGACCTCGCCACGGGCGGGAACGCCCGCCAGATCGGTCGCCTTGAAAACGTAGGTGGCCATCGCCTATGCCGCCATCGGGTGGTTGAATCCGGTTCCGATCAACCGCCTCAGCTCCTCCATCGAATGGGCGCGTGACTCGGCGAGCTGGCGGGTGATCTTGCCGGCGTGCACCAGTTGGGCAAGCGCGGCATCCATGGTCTGCATTCCGTGCGCTCCGCCGGTCTGCAGCACCGAGTAGATCTGGTGGCTCTTGGCCTCGCGGATCAGGTTGCGAACGGCGGGAGTCGGGACGAGCACCTCCGCGGCGACGCAGCGTCCGGCGCCGTCGGCGGTGGGCAGGAGCATCTGGGTCATGATTCCCTGCAGCGCGACCGACAGCTGGGCGCGTATCTGCCCCTGCTGGCCCGGCGGGAACACGTCGATGATCCGGTCGAGCGTCTGCGGCGTGTCCTGGGTGTGCAGCGTGGCGAACACCAGGTGGCCGGTCTCCGCCGCGGTGATCGCGGTACCGATCGTGTCGAGGTCGCGCATCTCGCCGACCAGGATCACGTCCGGGTCCTGGCGCAGCGCGGCCTTCAGCGCGTCGGCGAAACTGGTCGCGTCCGAGCCCAGCTCGCGCTGGTTGACGATGCACTTCTTGTGCTGGTGCAGGAACTCGATCGGATCCTCGATCGTCATGATGTGCTCCTCGCGAGACGCGTTGATCACGTCGATCAGCGAGGCCAGGGTCGTCGACTTGCCCGAGCCCGTCGGGCCGGTGACGAGCACGAGTCCGCGCGGCCTATTGGCGAACTCGGCGACCGCCGCCGGCAGCCCGAGCGATTCGAGCGGCGCGACCTCGAACGGGATCAGGCGGAATGCCGCTCCGATTGCCGAGCGCTGGAAGTATGCGTTGACGCGGAAGCGGGCTCGACCCGGGATCTGGTAGGCGAAGTCGATCTGCCAGTTGTTCTCGAGCTTCTGGCGCTGGGAGTTGGAGAGGATCGAATACACGATCTCCCGCGTGTCGGTCGGCGTCAGCGCCGGATAGCCCTCCATCGGCGTCAGGCGCCCGCGCACACGCACCATCGGTGGGGCGCCGGCGGTCAGGTGCAGGTCGGAGGCGCGACGGTCGACCACCTCGAGCAGCACCTCGGCAAAGTCAAGCTCCATCCACGCTTCCTCTCGTAATCGCGTCCGACGTGTAACGATCCATCTGGAGCCCTATCGACAGCTCACCCGGATCCCGTTACACGGGCCACCTCGACCATGGACGTAAGTCCGGCTTTGACCTTGTCGAGCCCATCGTCGCGAAGCCGCCGCATCCCCTCACGCAGCGCCACGGCGGTGATCTGATCCGATGGCGCGCGCTCGAGCGCGAGCTTGCGGATGTCATCGGACATCGTCATCACCTCGAACAGGCCGATCCGCCCGCGGTAGCCCATCCGCCCGCAGCGCACGCATCCCACGGGCTCGTAGGCCTCGATGTCGAACTGGGCGTTGTAGCCGTGGTCGCGCACGACCTGCGCGGGGATGATCGTGCGACGCTTGCAGTGGGGGCAGAGGACGCGAGCGAGTCGCTGGGCTACCACGCAGTCGAGCGCCGAGGCGATCAGGAACGGCTCGATGCCCATCTCGATCAGGCGGGTGATCGCCGTCGGGGCGTCGTTGGTGTGGAGGGTCGAGAGCACCATGTGGCCGGTGAGCGCGCCTTCGATCGCCACCTGGGCGGTCTCCCGATCGCGAATCTCCCCGACCATCAGGATGTCGGGATCCGCGCGCATCATCGAGCGCAGGCCGTTGGCGAAGGTGAGCCCCGACTTATGGTTGACCTGGAGCTGGGTGATGCCGTCGATCTGGTACTCGACCGGGTCTTCGATCGTGATGATGTTCTTCTCGGGGCTGTGCAGCTCGCGGAGGGCGCCGTACAGCGTCGTCGACTTGCCCGAGCCGGTCGGCCCGGTCGAGAGCACGGCGCCGTGGGCGCGCGTGAAAGCGCTCCGGAACCGGGTGAGCTCCTGCTCCTGCATACCGAGCTTCTCGAGCTCGAGGCGGATCTTCTCCTTGTCGAGGATGCGCAGGACAACGGTCTCTCCGTGCACGCTGGGCAGCGTGATCACGCGTACGTCCACCTGTCGCCCCTCGACCGTCAGTCCGACGCGACCGTCCTGCGGCAGACGCCGAATCGAGATGTCGAGGTCGCTCATGATCTTGATCCGCGAGACCACGCCCGAGACCAGGCGTTGCGGCACCGTCATCGACTCGGTCAGGACGCCGTCGACACGCATCCGCACTCGCAATTCGCGCCCCGCGCGGCCGGACGCGTCGGCCACGGGCTCGAAGTGGACGTCGGAGGCTCCCTGATCGGCGGCCTGGGCGATGATCGAGTACACCAGCTTGATCACCGGCGCATCATCGGCCGACTCGCGCAGGTCGACGATCTCCGCCACGCCGGCCTGCTCCTCACCTTCCTCGACCGCCTCCTGGACCGCATCCTCGAAGCGGTTCAGGCGCATGATCAGGCTGGTGATGTCCTCCTCCGAGGCCACCGCGGCTCGAACGTCAAGCCGGGTCAGCAGGGCGATGTCGTCGACGGCGAGCACGTTGGCGGGATCCGCCATCGCCACCAGCAGCGTCTGCTCGTCGACGTAGGCGACCGGTACCGCGTGGTAGCGCCTGGCCAGCGCCGCGCTCAGCAGGTTCGCGGCGGACATGTCGATGTTGAACTCGCCGAGGTCGACGTGGTCGAGGCCGTAGCGCTCGGCGAGCGCGCGCGAGAGCTGCTCGGGGGTGATCGCGCGGGCTTCGAGCAGGACTCGCTCGGGTGGGCGCCCGGCCTGGCGGGCCTCCTCGATCGCGCGTGCGACGCGCTCTTGGTCGACGAAGCCGAGGTCGACCAGCACATCGGTGAGATAGCGGCCCGAACCGCCCCGCCTACCCGGTGGGGTGATCCCGTGGGCGGGGTCCTGTCCCGCCGACACCGAGGAGGTCGCGGCGACCGCGCGCAGATGTGGCTGGTAGTCGCTCATCGGGCGCGGGCGGCCGCGCGCATGACCTCGACCGGCGCCGGGCGACCGGTGAAGCGCTCGAAGCTGAGGGCTCCCTGACCGACCAGGATCTCGAGTCCGTCGAGGACCGGGATCGATCGCGCGAGCGCCGCCTCGACGAGCGGCGTTTCCATCCGGCTGTACACGAGATCAACCACGCAGGAGTACCCAGGAAGGTCATCGGCGCCCACGGGCAGCGACTTGAACATCGAACCGGAGGCGTCCAGTCCGCTGGACGTGCAGTGAACGAGCAGATCGGAGGCCACTGCCTCCCCGACCGGGATCCCGCCGAGCTCGGCGCACAGGCGCTCGGCGCGCTCGGGGGTCCGGTTCCACACCCGCACCTCGGCGGCGCCCGCAGCCGTGAGCGCCCACACCGCTGCCCGCGCGCTGCCGCCCGCGCCGAGCACGAGCGCCGTCTTGCCCGCAGCCGGAAACGGCAACCCGGCGATCAGCGCGGGCGCGTCGGTGTTATCGGCGACGATCCGCCCGGATTCGAAGCTCAGCGTGTTGGCGGCACCAATCGCCCGCGCGCGCTCGGTCGCCTCGTCGGCGAGGGCCAGCGCCGCGGGCTTGTGGGGGATCGTCACGTTCACGCCCCGGAAGCCCGCCGCCGGCAGCGCCCGCACGGTCTCGGCGAGCAGCTCGGGCGGGACCGGCAGCAGTTGGTAGTGCCAGTCGGCCAGTCCCACGGCCGCGAGGGCCGCATTGTGCATCGCCGGGGAGCGGCTGTGGGCGACCGGCCAGCCAAGGACGCCGAGGCGCGGCGTCAGCACACCACCGGCGAGCGCCCGCCGCGTTTCGCGCGCGCCCGGTTGTAGCGCTGTACGTCGACCTGGAACTGGGCGTTGGTCGACGCGAACGCGCTCGCGCCGTTGCCGCACGGCTTGGCCACGAAGTACAGGTAGCTCGTCCGGGCGGGGTGGGCGGCGGCCTCGATCGACGACAGGCTGGGGTTGTCGATCGGCGTCGGCGTCAGACCAAGGTGATTGCGCGTGTTGTAGGGCGAGGGGGAGTTGAGCTGCGACTGGGTCAGCGGCGAGGAGTAATTGTTGACCGCGTAGCGGACCGTTGCGTCGATCCCCAGCGCCATCCCGAGCCGTAGCCGGTTGTAGATGACCGAGGCGATCAGCGGCCGGTCGTGCGCCGTCCCCGCCTCGGCTTCGACCATCGACGCGATGATCAGCACGTCGTAGGGGCTCAGGTGCTTGCTGCGCGCGTACCCCATTTTGACCGTCGCGAACTGCTGGCGGAAGGTCGTGAGCTGGTCGGCGACGAGCGATGGGATGCTGATCGGCTTGCGCAGCTGATAGGTCGAGGGGAAGAGAAAGCCCTCGAGCGTGTCCAGGTTGCGTGGCGCGCCGTAGGACCGCAGCCTGACCAGTTTGGTGGTGCGGGTGTCGGCGAGATAGCTGCCGCGAACGCCCTGCTGGTGCAGCAGGGTCGCGATCTGACGCCGGGTGCGACCAGGGATAACGGTCACGTTCGTGACCGGGGCCGGCTTGGGCGGGGTGGTGAGCATGGTCAGTACCGCGCCGTAGGTCATGCCCAGCTTGAAACGGTATGTCCCGGCGAGCAGCTTGCCCCGCTCGCCGTCGAGCATCGCCCGCATATCGAAGAAGAAGCCGGAGGACACGACTCCGTCGTGCGCCAGTTCGTCCCCGATCTTGCCGGCGGTGAGCCCGCCGGGAACCGTGACCACCACGCTGCCGTGACCGGAGCCGTGAAACGGCTGGAACAGCTCGACGAGGAACCAGATCGCGGCGACCGCCAGCACCAGGGCCACGACCGCGACCACGCGGGCCACGATCGATCGGGTGGTGCGTGCTCGCCGCGGGCGCCCGCCGGCCGGGCGGACCGC
>Ga0302314_10012994_pt1 | contig 14344 bp, 9 predicted proteins | sample III_Palsa_N2_3_FD_200533 | JGI IMG/M metagenome (GOLD analysis project Ga0302314, IMG submission 200533) | Peat permafrost microbial communities from Stordalen Mire near Abisko, Sweden - III_Palsa_N2_3 | ecosystem: Environmental > Terrestrial > Soil > Palsa > Peat permafrost | place: Sweden... | reverse complement strand
TGTACATGGCCGTTACATGCGAGCAATTCCAGAACACGCGCTCGAGAGTGATCGCTGCCGGTGTTTGTCTACTGACGCCTTCGATTGAGGTCTGGCTCACGGCCGAGGACGCACAGTTCTACCTGCCTGTGTGTGTTGCTCTGATCTGCATCTCGAATGAGAACCGGCACCGGATCATCCGCAGCTTCACATTGCTGTTAGCGGGCCTTACGGGTCCGGCGAGTTGCCTGCTGACCCCATTTTTTCTGTATCGCGCTTACCTTCGGCGAACGGCCGGGGCCATGATACAAGCGGCAATCCTGCTGTTGTGCTCTATCCTTCAAGCCAGCGTGTTGCTGGGTGCTGTACGGACCGGCGCCCGCGACATTGCGGATCCGGTCAAGCTGGAATGGTTTGGGCCAGTCCTGGTACTTAAAATATTCTCGGTCACATTCTTCACCCGGCTCGGCGCCTTCCTATCGCAACGGATCGTAATCAGGCATCAGAACCTCGCCGTCTGCTTGCTCTTCTGGGCTATTTGTCTCTTGTTCCTCGCATTCTTCTGGAAGATGGCGAAGATCGGGGGATGGGCGGCCAAGATGTGTTTCGGCATGGCTCTGGTAAGTCTCAGCGCAAACTATATTGGCATCGGTGAATCGCTCTCCATCCTCTTCATAGGGACCTTCCGGTACTTCTTCACTGGGTTTGTGTTGCTTTGGATGGTCCTGGCACTTGCCAATGGCTCGGCATCGCAACGCGTCGAGATATCCAACCGGAGGCTTGCAAAGGCTGCCATATATCTGGCGTTGTTTTGTGGAGGCCTCGACGCGGCAGGCTACTGGAGCAGATTCCAGGACCTCGATCCTCGCTGGAGCGAACAGGTGCGTGCATGGCGCGCCAATCCCGAGACACCGATCCGCGTATGCCCTTCTACCTGGCTATACCCGATCCATCTGCACCCACGTTGACCGGTGGGAGAGCAATCACTGTATTTTTCGTGGGTGCTCCGGAGACTTTTGCGGCTGTCACAATCCGGCGGAATCGCGTTTGAAGCCGCGCAGCATCTCGCGGGAGGGCTCGGCGATCAGCGGGAAGACGATGATGCGGGGCTTCTTTGGCAGCGTGGGGACCGAGGCGGTGAAGGAGTCGCAGAGGATGCCGTCGACCTGCTCGAGGCCGCGTTGCCAGCGGGGTCGGCGGGCGTCGCGGAAGAGGAGCGACTCGAGGGGGATGCCGGTGGCGGCGAGCATGGGGCGGGCGTGGTCGAGGAACTCGACCCAGTGTGAGACGACGGCCACCAGGTGACCTTCGGCGGCGGGCAGGCGTGGCGTAAGCCAGCCGGTCGCGGAGGTGATCTGGAGCGTGGTGAGTTCGATGCCGGCCGGCAGCGCGGCACGGATGAGCTTGGTCTTGCTGGGACGGCAGAGCGGGACAGCGCCCTGTAGCCGGTTCAGGCTGGTGCACACTTCGACGGAGGCTTCACGCACGTCGAAGTTGGTATAGCGGCGAATCTCCGTCATCAGAACGCGGCGCAGCTCGGGGTCTGGATCGATGACCAGCAGGTGGTCCGGCGGAGGGGCTGCGAGCCACTGCGCCATGCGCGCGCGTACCGCGGCGGCGGGAAGGTTAAGTTCTCTGACGCCGTGAAAGAAGTTGGCGATGTGGACGTCGAGCATGTGTTCGGTGGTGGTGACCGGCACCGAGTTGGACTGCACATAGACTCCGCTGCCGTGGCGCAGCTCGGTCCAGCCGTCGCGCTCGAGTTGGCGATATCCGGCGCTGATGGTGTTGGGATGGATGGCAAAACGGCGGGCAAGTTCGCGGGTGCTGGGCAGGCGGTCGCCGGGACGCAGATCGCCGGACAGGATGGCGAGCACCACCTGGGTGACGAGCTGGCGATAGAGCGGGACATCGCTGTCAGGAGCGAACCACAAGCGCACGTTGTGAACTCCGCGAAGAATTGTAGAGATTGTAAGACACGCGGGTTTACGCCGATTGAGCTGCAGAGGCCATCGCAATCCCACCGCGTGTACCGGCTGCGATTTCTGTGGTGCATTGGCTGCCTGTTTAGGCATAATGGCTGCTCGTCTCGCGGCCTAACGCGAGGCGCTGCGAGTCTTCGCCGGAGTTATCCCTGGATGTTCGTTCCCAATACCTATGCCGCCGCCCTTATGCTGACCATCTTCAGCACCATCTGCTGGGGCTCGTTCGCCAACACCGCCAAGGGCACCAAGAACTACCGCTTCGAGCTGTACTACTGGGACTATGGGCTGGGCATCTTTGTTATCTCGTTGATCTACGCCTTCACGTTGGGCAGCACCGACGGAGGCTCGACCAGCTTCCTGCCCAATCTTCACCAGGCGGCAAACAGCAGCCTGTTGTATGCGGCCGTCGGCGGCTTCGTCTTCAACATCGCCAACGTGCTCTTGATTGCTGCGATTGAGATGGTCGGCCTGGCCATCGCGTTTCCGCTGGCCATTGGCATCGCGCTGGTCGAAGGCACCGTGCTGAGCTATCTGATCCACCCCGGAGGCAACGCGACGCTGCTCTTCCTGGGCGTGGCGATGGCGCTGATTGCGGTCATCTTCATTGGCCTGGCCTATGCGGCGCGCGGCGGCGGTGCGGTGCCGACGCGCAAGGGTATCCTCATCTGCCTGGTCTCGGGCGTGCTGATGGGATCGTGGGCGCCGGCGCTGACCAAGGCTTTGACCGGCAGCGGTATCCCCAGCGGGACGGGCGTGCCGCTGGGTGCGCTGAGCCCGTATACCGCGGCCGTCTTTATGACGCTGGGCGCGTTCGCGTGCTGCTTCGTCTTCAACCCCATCCTGATGCGCAAGCCGCTGGTCGGCGAGCCGATCACCATGGCCGGATACTTCGCCGCGCCCAAGAGCTATCACGTATGGGCGCTGCTGGGAGGCTTCATCTGGGGCACGGGAACGGTGCTCAACCTGGTCGCCGGCGGCAAGCTGAGTGTGCCTATCTCGTATGCCATCGGCCAGGCTTCGCCGATGGTCGCCACGATCTGGGGTGTGTTTGTGTGGAAGGAATTTCTCGGCGCGAACGCCAAGGCCAAGGGCTATCTTGCCGCGATGTTCCTCTCTTACATCCTCGCGCTGGTGTTGATCGCCCGTGCCTATGCTGCTTAATAAATATGCCGCTTAATCAAATGGTTTCGAACCAAGGAGTTTTTCTCGCATGAGCAAGAATGTTCTCGTTATGGGTAGTTTTGTCGCCGATCTCGCCTTCCGCTCCGCGCGTTTGCCGGCGTGGGGCGAGACGCTGATGGGTTCGAGCTTTGCGCTCGGGCCGGGCGGCAAGGGCTCCAACCAGGCCGTCGCTGCCGCGCGGTCGGGGGCCAAGGTGAAGTTCCTCTCCAAGCTGGGTGACGACGCGTTCGGCACGATCGCGCGCGATATATGGAAGTCCGCCGGCATCGACGACTCGCTGGTCGGCACCTGCGGGACGGCGACCGGAGCCGCGGCGATCCTCATCGACGAAGCGCGCGGCGAGAACGCGATCATCGTCGTCCCCGGCGCGTGCTTTACGCTGACGACGGATGAGGTAGACGCGGCAGCGGGCGCGATCTCTTCAGCCAGCGTCTTCCTTACGCAGCTTGAGCTTCCACTCGATGCGGTTGAGCGCGGCCTCATGATCGCCCGCGCGGCGGGAGTACCGACGATTCTGAATCCTGCACCTGCGCCCACCACGCCACTGCCCGACGCGCTGATCGCGCTCTCCGACTACTTCATCCCCAACGAGACCGAGGCTGCGCTCATCACCGGCTTGCCGGTTGAGAATGTCGAGCAAGCAAAGGCCGCGGCCGCAGCGCTACAGGCACGCGGTGTTCGCAATGTGATCCTCACGCTCGGGGCCAAGGGCGCGCTGGTGGTCACGCAGGATGGCACATCCACGGTTGTGCCTTCGTTCAACGCCGGGCCAGTTGTTGAGACCACCGGTGCCGGCGATGCCTTCTGCGGCGGTTTCGCAGCCGCGCTGGCCGAGGGTATGCCGCTGCTGGATGCTGTGCGCTTCGGCTGCGCGACGGCGGGGATCTCGGTGACGCGCCATGGAACAGCGCCGTCAATGCCCAGCCGTGCGGAGATCGATGCGCTGCTCAATTGATAATTCTGTGCGGGCAGACGCAAACGGTCTCAGGCAAATAAGACCGCTTGCGCCCGTCCGCCAGAACTCTGTGCGGGCTTCTTCAGCATCGTGTGGGTTGAACCGGCGTGTTTCGGCTGCATGGCATCCATGGAGCGCTCGCCCAGGCCATGCTTGTGGCAGACGCGCTTGAGCATCAGCGCGAGCTTGCGGCTATAAGTTGGGTCGGCGAAGTCCGCAGTGGCGAAGCGCTGGGCGTAATCCTCAACAAGATGGGGGAAGTGTTCGCGAACGAAGCTCAGGTAGGTAGGACGCGAGCACGACTTCAGGAACAACGGGTTGGCGGCGAGGAAGCTTGCGCTGGCCTGGGCTGCGCGCTGGGCGACGGCGTCGAGCGCGGGTTCGTTGTCGTTGATGCCGGGGAGAAGAGGCGAGCATAGGATCCCGGTCCGTATGCCCGCCTGGCGCAACGTGTGTACGGCGCCAAAGCGAAGGTCGGGGCGCGGCGCGCGGGGTTCGAGCAGGCGCGCGAGGGCCGCGTCGACGGTGGTGATGGTGAGGTGGACGGTGAGCGCGTTGCGTTTGGAGATGGTTTTGAGCAGATCGATGTCGCGGGTGATGAGGTTGGATTTGGTGATGATGCCGAGGCGGTAGCCCTCTTGTTTGCTGAAGACTTCGAGCAGGCTGCGGGTGATGCCCATGCGGCGTTCGATGGGTTGGTAGGGGTCGGTGGCTGTGCCGATGGCGATCTCTTCTGTAGGGTCTGCTGGGTTGACGCGGCGGAGTTCCTGCTCGAGGAGCCAGGCGGCGTTTTCCTTGAGGTAGATCTCGCGCTCGAAGGCGAGGGCCCAGGGTTGTTGCGCGATGTCGAGGGTTCCGGGAGCGATGGGGGCGATGGGGTTGGGCTGGAGGAACTCGTGGGTGTAGCGGGCGAAGCAGTATTTGCAGCCGAACTCGCAGCCGCGATAGGGGTTGATGGACCACGCGATCCACGGAGTGCGCTTGGAGGTGGAGCGGTTGAGGATGGAGCGTGCCTGCATGGCTTTGAACTCGATGAGGTGGCCGTCGTCGGCGTGGGCGGCCTCGGCGGCGAGGCGGGCCATGCCGATGGGGGCCTGCTCGAGGATGGGGAATAAGGTCGCTTCGGGGGCTCTCTTTACTTTCGCCATTTATTCGCCTCTTGGAAAACGAGAGTATGCCTTGAGGGCAGTGGCGTCAAGGGGAAAATTTGAGGTGGTTTTGCGGATTCAGGAGCGCAGCGCATTAGTCAACAAAAGGGCGTTTCACAGGACTAATGTCCGAGTTCAACTCAAGCTTTTGCTCAATGAGTGCATTGGCCTGTTCACACCAGCCGAGATTTCCGCTAGTCTGGCAGCGGATCATATGCGGAGAAATCGTGAGTAGTAGTGCCGAAACCTTAAACGAGCGCCACAACGGACTCCCCCTTTCTGGCCACCAGCGGCAACCCGCAGTGTGGCGCAAGGTTAATTGCTTCCTCAAGTGCGTCTTCGTCCACGTCTAGAACCTTGCCGATCAGTCGAACCGTACCAACTGCCGTGGAGAATGTATTTACAAGACCAATCGCAGCCAAGGCACGAGTAAGTTCACCGTCACGATTGAGCATTCCGAAAATTCCTCCCTTCTTTAGTCCTTCAAAAGCCCTCGGCCAGTCTGTGTCGTTCGCGTTGAGTGTCGTAAGGGGCCCAAACAAGTGGGTCATCGCTCCAACCACCTGACTCTCGACGTGCCGCCAAACGGTCGCGACGGAGGAATTATCGAGATTCTCTCTAAACTCTTCGTGTAGAGAGAGTGTGGTGGGGCGATTGGCAACATGGCGCTTGGCAATCTTAAGATCGGACTCGTCGAACTTACCGAACGACGAAAGAACCGTCACGCTCTGTTGGATGCGCAAGAGCACGACAAACCCGCATCCATCGGAGGAAGCCGCCAGTGTCAGTTCGCCATCTTGCTCCTGGAGGGTTGGCTCTCCTGAGATTCTATACATAGGCTCACTCACGCCCGGGATCATGATCTCAAAAGAATTCGCCATTGAACCCTGTCTGAACTGAACCTCTCTTGATCCAACGAGACAGATGCGTCGCTCCTGCAGCGTCATCATCATCCAGGCGGTTAAGGTAACGCTCTGCTCGTCGTCATGATCTGCGACAAGCGCTGCCTCAAGCATCTTGAGCGCCCGATCTCTATCACCGACCTTCGCGCCGATTGACGCTGGGTTGATAGCTCCGCTTTCCGCTGAATCTATCCAAAGTTGTACTTTATCGGCCAGTCTCTCGAATGACACTAGTTCGCTGATGCGTGATAGAAGATGATTGACGATCGCTTTTGCGCCGTGAACCTCACTAGGGTAAGAGTCGAGGACGCAGATCACCATTCCAGGATCGTCATAAAAATAGCTTCGAAGATATGACAGAAATAAGTCGCGGTCGTTGAGCGCCGCGCAAGCCGCCGACATTTGACTCCAAAGAGATCGCACGGAAAGATAACCCAAAAGGTACGGATTATCCATTTCCAAAGGCAGAGCATAGATTCCTGACTTGCGCTCAAGCAACTCCGGATTTCTTCGCAGCGCCTGCAGCAATCCCTCCAGTGTTCGGAGTGGTTCTCCATCTGTTCCCGCAGCGGGCGCAAAGAGCAACATGCTCGCCGTCAACGTCTGCGACATCCACTTACTCTCGCCTGGATACGTGTCGAATTCCGCGAAGAGCGAAAGGCCCTCGGCGATGGGCTCGAGGATCGTATTAGCTGTCATGCAACGGACGTAATCATCGAATGCGGATTTGCCTAGGTAGTCTCGACAGGCAGCCCTCATTTGAAGCAACGCGAGCGAAGAACCGACGATAGAATCGAAGCACCATCGATGCGTCCACTCATGCAGGAAGTTGGCAAGAAGGCGGCTGTTGGAGATTGGCCGTCCTCGGAGCCATTCAAGATATTCTGGTAGCTCAAAGTCGCTGACGACCATATTGTTCGTGGTCGGGTCAACGAAACTTCTAGCTCGTTGCAGGTCCATCATCGCCTAGTCTCCTGTTCAAGAACGCCTCTAATGCCGCAGATGCAGACTCGCCCTCTTCATAGGAGGTTTCCTCCAGTTCAAAGGACTCCGTACTGCCTTTCGAATCAATCTTCGTGTACCTGAGCTTCCTGGTCCGCTTTGCCTTCGACTTTGCCAGCCACAGAGCAACGGCGGAGATCACTGCAGGAGCGAGAGTAATGATGGCGGTAACAACCGTTGGTTCGCCGACCTTGCCTCCTTTGAGCGTAGGGCCTCCGACTGTAGTGATGCAGTCATCCGCAGTCGCGGTGACGGCAGTCCGTAGCTCCGCTAATTGCAGAGCAGTCAGTCCGTCTATCCGCAGTTGAGTCGCTCGCCTAATCATCGTCTTTACCTCCCCTCGAATCATGTTCCGCTGAGATTCTACGCGTGGTGTGGCGTTTCCTAGTGCCAAATCGCCGAGTCACTCATCGAGCCGGATTAGTCCCGACAAGTCGGCTTGTGGGAAGAAAAGTCTAAGTATACGAAAGGCGTACCTCCGCGGCTAAAGCCAGAGTGCACGAGAGCTTACGGCATCCGTTCGGCTGCGCTCAGGACAGGCTCTGAATCCGTGCCCTTCCGAATACGCATGAATGAAAAGATGACTAGGCTTTATATCCCATGCCTGCCAACACGCCGCGCATGTAGGCGAAGCTTTCGATGACGCCGGGCATGGGGTTGGTGGGGTAGATCTCGTACTCGAGGTCGACGTTGCCGGAGTACTTGATGGCGATGAGGGCTTTGAAGATTTCGGGGATGGGCATGATGCCCTGGCCGACGGCGACCTGGCTCTCCTTGGCGTCGGCCTGGGCGAGGTCTTTGGTGTGCATGTCGAAGAGGCGGGGGCCGACCTTGTGGACGGCTTCGACGACGTCGGTGCCGGCGCGCATGGTGTGGCCGATGTCGATGCAGCAACCCATGCGGGGGTCCATGCCTTTGACGGCTTCGAGGACGGTGAGCGGGGAGTGCCAGCCGGCGGGATCTTCGGGGCCGTGGTTGTGAACGGCGAACTTGATGTCGTACTCCTTGACCAGCTTTTCGATGTCTCCGAGCGAGGAGGCGGCAGGGTTGCCGGCCACCATGACCTTGACGCCGACGGCCTTGGCGTAGTCGAAGTTCTTGCGGAAGTTCTCGGGCTTCTTGAAGTCGACGGTGCCGACGGCGGTGACGGTGATGCCTGCGGCTGCGTAGTCGGCGAGGGCCGCCTTGATACCTTCGAAGTCGATGTCGGTGGTGCCTTTGACGAACATCGGCATGTGGTCCTTGGCATCCTTGCAGTTGAGCAGGGTGAGGCGAAGGAGTTTCATGTCGGCGATGACGTCGGCGCGGGAGAAGCTGCGCAGGGTGTAGCTGGCCATGCCGAGGCGGACAGGCGAAGGCGCCGCGGGAGCTTTGCCCGCTCCGGCAAACGCGAAGGCCCGGGCGGAGGGAAGGCAGCCGGCGGCTGCGACGGCGGCACTGGAACGCAGAAACGCGCGGCGACTCGAGGGCGAGGAAGAGTTCTTCATGCCGCAAATCGTACTCGAATCCTGTAAGGATCGTCCAATAGTCAAGCGGATGAGCAGAGTTCTCCAGCAAAGTGCGAGGTGGAGGAACCAGCGACAGCACCCGTGTGGCGGCGAATGTTCATCGCTCTGTCACAGCCGCTCGTGATAACTCTGAATCAGGACTCTGCACAGGAATTTGCTACTTAGGCCAAAGGGGGCCAGAAGCCGTGGAGCGAGCAGGATTTTTGAGGCGACGGGTTGTAGATCCGGTGGCGCAACTGCTGCGTATCGGCGCGACGCCGCATCGGCTGGCCTGGTCAATCGCCATAGGGGCGGTGATCGGCGTGAATCCGCTACTGGGATCGACGACGCTGATCGCTCTGGCCATCGCCCCGCCGCTGCGGCTCAATGTGATTGCCGCGCAGTTGGGCAACCACCTGATGTACCCGGTCGAAATACTGCTGTTTCCGGTGTTTGTGCGGCTGGGAATTACGCTGTTTCGCACCCCAAGACTGCCCCTGGAACATGGAGCGCTGCTGCACGCGGTGAAGTTCCATCCGCTGGACACGACTCGTCTTTTATGGCGTTGGGAGTGGCATGCGCTGGTGGTGTGGGCGGTGTTCGCCGCACTGGCCGCGCCGCTGCTGCAACGAGTGCTGCGCGCCAGCCTGGAGCGCATGTTGACCGGTCTTCACGAGGAGCCGGTAGTGGAGAAGTAGGGAAAATTCCCATTTTGGGACTCCATACTGTCGCATATCTTACTTAACTGGCGAGACAGCAGCTATAACGGGAACACGCCTGTTTTGGGAATAGCCTTTTGAACCCAGATATGGGCAGGTTTTTCTTGCGTCCGCTGCGGGTGCAGTTCCGGCCTGCGGTAACGTGCATGGTTGAGCAGGGATCGTTATAAGGATGTGAGGATGTGACAGGCGGGCTCCCAGGGAGGGGCGGACTGCGTGCTCTGGCGTGTTTGCTGGTGACGCTGGCGGGTTCGCGAGCCTGGGGGCAGCAGGCTACGTTGCTGGGGGATGCGCATGTATCCGGCGCGCGACCGACGGTGAACTCGGGAAGTCTAAGCAATCTGAACGTGGGTGGCGGGTATACCGCGCTGGTGGAGTTCGACCTGGGCACGCTGCCGGTGGGGACGACAGCAACGCAGATCACGCGGGCGACGCTGCGGGTGTACTGCAATCGCGCGGACACGCCGGGTATGATTTCGGTGCAGACGGTGGGTTCGGCGTGGGGCGAGTCCAGCGTGACCTATGCGACGCTGCCGGTGCTGGGGCCGGTGGTGCAGACGGCAAGCGTGGTTTCTGCCGAAGAGTTTGTGACCTTCGATGTGACCTCTACCGTGCAAGGCTGGATGAATGCGCCTGCGACGAACTTCGGGCTGGCGCTGACGGCTGCGTCGGCGGTGGTGCAGTTCGACAGCAAGGAGAACGACCAGACCGCTCATGCGGCGCAGTTGGAGGTCGCCCTGGCCGCGGGTGGGAGTGGACAGGTTGGAGCCGCGGGCGCGACAGGTTCAACTGGGGCTACGGGGCCTAGCGGTGCAACGGGATTGCAGGGGATTGCCGGACTCAATGGATTGGCCGGTCCGGTGGGTGCAACTGGAGCGGTCGGAGGTGCCGGGGTCGCCGGAGCCAACGGAGTCACTGGTGCGACGGGTCCCGCAGGGTCAAGTTACGGAGTGCAAGGGGCCACGGGAGCGACCGGCGCGGCAGGAGCTAGTGGCGTAGGGGGAGTCAACGGCGCAACTGGGGCTAATGGTGCGCCGGGGTCGCCGGGGCTGGTCTACCAGGGGACGTACAGCTCGACGGCGAACTATGCGCTGGGCGATGTTGTGATCTTTGCTGGATCGAGCTATGCATCGCTGCTGGCTACCAACCATGGCAATACTCCGGGGCTGAGCCCGGCTGATTGGGGGTTGCTGGCGCAGGTCGGCGCGGCAGGTGCGATCGGTTTGGCCGGCTCAACAGGAGTCACGGGGTTGCAGGGAGCTACGGGCGTTGGGGTGCAAGGGGCGACCGGGACGAGCGGCTTAGCGGGAGCGACTGGGGCGACTGGCTCGGCTGGACTTGCGTACCAGGGGACTTATAGCTCGACGACCAACTATGTGCTGGGTGATGTGGTGGTGTTTGCTGGATCGAGCTATGCGTCGCTGGAGGCTTCGAACCATGGCAATACACCGGGGCTGAGCCTGACTGCATGGGGATTGCTGACGGCGCAGGGACCGGTGGGACTTACGGGCGGGCTTGGGGCGACCGGCGCGACAGGGTCTCAGGGAGTGCCGGGTTCGGTAGGGCCTGCGGGGCAGCAGGGTTCGCAGGGGGTACAGGGTATAGCTGGGCAGGCGGGAGCGCAGGGGATTCCCGGAGTTGTGGGTGCGACGGGGCTGCAGGGTCCGCAGGGACCGCAGGGGCTTGTCGGGCCCGTTGGCTTGAGCTTTCAAGGGACGTACGACTCGACGACGAACTATGCTCTGGGGGACGGAGTTTCGTGGCAGGGGGCGGGATGGGTCTCTCTCGTCGACAACAACCACGGCAACACGCCAGATCAGTCGCCGGCGGAGTGGGCGATGTTTGCGGCTAGTGGTGCAGTCGGTGCAGTGGGAGCGGCTGGAGCAACGGGAGCGACGGGGGTTGCGGGATCGAACGGGGTTTCCGGGACGGCAGGAGCAACCGGGGCGACGGGCGCAGCAGGTTCGACGGGTACGGCTGGGCTTGCTTATCAGGGGGCGTATTCGTCATCGACAAACTATGCGCTGGGGGATGTGGTGTTGTATGGCGGATCGAGCTATGCGTCGCTGACGGCAGCGAATCACGGGAATGCGCCGGCGTCGAGCCCGGGCGACTGGGGGTTGTTGACGGCGCAGGGAGCGGTGGGGCCTGTGGGAACGGCCGGCGGCACGGGCGGGACTGGGATTCAGGGAGTGCAGGGAGTGCAGGGGCCGCAGGGAGTCGCGGGGGTTCAAGGGCCGATCGGGACGCAGGGACCAGCGGGAGCGCAAGGGTTGGCCGGTGCGAATGGGGCGCAGGGCTCGGTGGGTGCGGCGGGGCCGCAGGGAACGGCGGGTCAGGCTGGTGCGCAGGGTTTGCCGGGAGTGACTGGCGCGACGGGGCCGCAGGGAATCGCGGGGATTCAGGGCTCGGTTGGCGCGACGGGCCTGAGCTTTCAGGGAGCGTACTCGTCGACGGTGAACTATGCGTTGGGCGACGGTGTGTTGTGGGAGGGAGCGGGTTGGGTTTCGCTGGTGGTGAACAACCACGGCAATGCGCCCGATCAGTCTCCGGCGGATTGGGCGATGTTTGCGGCACAGGGTGGGGTTGGTGCGCCGGGCGGGACCGGAGTTGCGGGTGCGACGGGCGCGGCGGGTGTGGCTGGATTGCAGGGGCCGGTTGGAGCGGTTGGTGCTACTGGAGCCGTTGGCGCAACCGGCGTGGCGGGGCTGAACTTCACTGGGGTCTACTCGGCGGCAACGAGCTATGGGGAGGGTGATGCGGTGAGTTATGCGGGGTCGAGCTATGTATCGCTGGTGGCTGGGAATCATGGGCAGACTCCGGGGCTGTCGCCTGTGTACTGGGCGGTGCTTGCGGCGCAAGGCAGCAGTGGCGCGACGGGCGCGGCTGGTTCGGCGGGAGCTGCTGGAGCTACGGGCACGGCTGGAACAGTGGGTGCGACTGGAGCGCAGGGAGCTCCGGTGAGCTATGGCGGTGCGTGGTTGACGACGCAGGCTTATGCCGTTGGCTCGGCGGTGAGTTATGGCGGGTCGAGCTATATTGCTATGGTTGCGAACTCGGGGCGAGAGCCTGATGTGAGCCCTAGCTATTGGGGCGTGCTGGCAGCTTCGGGTTCGATCGGAGCTACCGGTGCGGTGGGCGCGACCGGGTTTGAAGGGCCGATGGGCTTTCCGGGAGCGACTGGAGCGCAGGGGGTTTCGGGCAGTCAGGGCGTTGCTGGGCCGGTTGGCGCGACGGGTCCAGTTGGGCCTGCGGGTTCGGTTGGTGGGTCGGGCGCGACGGGTGCTACTGGCGCTGCGGGGTTGGTGTATGTCGGGAGCTATTCGCCGGGGACCAACTATGGGGCTGGCGCGGTGGTGAGCTATGGCGGCAGCAGCTATGTGTCGCTGGCGGCTGGGAATGCGGGGCAGACGCCAGGGGCGTTGTCGGCGTACTGGTCGGTGCTGGCGGCGGCAGGCAGCGGCGGCGCGGCGGGTGCGACGGGAGCTTCCGGGGCGACAGGCGTTGGCGGCGCTGCGGGTTTGGCTGGGGCGACTGGAGCTGCTGGCGTCAACGGGGCGGTTGGAGCTACAGGCTCGACTGGGCTGAGTTGGCAGGGCGCTTGGTTGTCGGGGACGAACTATGCGGCGAATGCGGCGGTGAGCTATGGGGGTTCGAGCTATATCTCGCTGGCGGGCAATATGGGGCAGAATCCAGGGTTGTCGCCGAGCTATTGGGCGGTGTTGTCAGCGGCGGGCGCGACGGGAGCGAACGGTGTTGCTGGCTCGACCGGCGTGCAAGGCGCGAGCGGGACGCAAGGTGCGAGCGGTGCGGCTGGAACGGCTGGAGCTACAGGCTCGACGGGAGCGGTTGGGATGAACTTCCGTGGGGCGTGGTCGTCGGCGACGAACTATGCGGTCGACGATGCGGTGACCTTTGATGGTGCGAGCTATATCGCCGAGGCTGCGGGGACGAATAAGGAGCCTGATTTGTATGCGCAGGCGTGGACGGTGATTGCGCAAGCGGGCGGTGTTGGGCCGAGCGGCGCTGGCGGGACAGCGGCGACGGTGGCTGTGGGGACGGTGACGACGCTGGCTGCTGGCTCGTCGGCGACGGTGAGCAATAGCGGGACGGCGCAGGCGGCGGTGTTGAACTTTGGGATTCCGCAGGGTGCGGCTGGAGCTGCGGGTGCGTCAGGATCTTCGGGCAGTACGACGGTTACGGGCAATGCGTATGCGGCGATGTATCACGCGGTGAGTTATGCGACGAGCTACTATGCGGTGAACTCGACCAATGCGAGTGCGACGGAGACGGCGGCGGTTTTGGCCTGGGTTCCGCTGGGCTGTACGGTGTCGCAGATGAATGTGTACTCGCAGCAGTCGGGAGCGCTGACGGTGACGCTGCGGTCGGGGACGGTTGGTTCGATGGTGAATACTGCGATTGCGTGCTCGCCGGCGACGAATGGAAGCTGTGTGGCGACGGGTTCGGTTGCGATTCCGGCGGGGGATTTTATCGATTTTAGTTTTGCCGGTGCTTCGGGGACGGTGGCTGGGGTTTGGACGTCGTTGCAGTGCCAGTAGAGGCAGTGAGTAGTGATTAGTGAGTAGTGAATAAGACATCCGCAGCGAGCAAGCGCGCTCTCCAGGGCCCCCGGGTTTTTGTGCAAATTCTAGTGCGGATTGGGCTTAGGGCCGGATCGAATTGGGGTTTTGTTGGTGGTTAAATGCGGAAGCCCGGCGGGTTGCCGGGCTGCTTGTTTTTAAGGGCTACTTCAATTGTAGGCGGTTGGTGGAAATATATGTGCAAAGTATTTTTAAGAGAAATCGCCAGTGTTGACGGGAGCTTTGTGGGTTCGAGGGGGGGTTGGGGGGTTGACAACGATTTTGGGTGTGGAGTGCACCCCTAAATTGAGACAGTGTTGGAGTCCCCATTTAGCAGGAACGGAGGCTTTATGAGTGGTGTTCCGAATATCAGGCGAAGTTATCGTTTGTGGACGTGGGAGCAGA
>Ga0302314_10012993_pt1 | contig 14344 bp, 12 predicted proteins | sample III_Palsa_N2_3_FD_200533 | JGI IMG/M metagenome (GOLD analysis project Ga0302314, IMG submission 200533) | Peat permafrost microbial communities from Stordalen Mire near Abisko, Sweden - III_Palsa_N2_3 | ecosystem: Environmental > Terrestrial > Soil > Palsa > Peat permafrost | place: Sweden... | reverse complement strand
TCATCGACCTCGGCGTGGTGCCCACTCCCGGCGTGGCGGCCGTGGCGGAACGGCGGCGGGTGCCCGGGGCCATGGTCTCCGCCTCGCACAACCCATTCGGCGACAACGGCATCAAGCTGTTCAGCCTGCTGGGCACCAAGCTCCCGGTGGAGCTGGAGGCCGAGGTCCAGCGCGAGCTCGATGTCATCCTGGAGGATGCCGAGCGACCGCCCCGGCGACCCACCGGTCACGGCGTCGGGCGGATCCTGGTCGACCCCGCGGCCGCTGACATCTACCGCCAGCACCTGGTGGGCGCCCTGGAGGGACGCAGCCTGAGCGGTCTACACATCGTCGTCGACTGCGCCAACGGCGCCGCCAGTGCCTTCGCACCGGACGTGCTGGCCGAGTTGGGGGCGCAGGTGGTGACGCTGCACGACCAGCCGGACGGCGCCAACATCAATGACAAGTGCGGTTCGACCGACCCGTCTGAACTGGCCCGCACCGTGGTCGATCAGGGGGCCCACTTCGGGCTGGCCCTCGATGGCGATGCCGACCGTGTCATCGCCGTCGACCAGCACGGGGCGATCGTCGACGGTGACGTGTTGCTGGCCCTCTTCGCGCTCGACATGGCCAGCCGGGGACAGCTGGCCGGCAACACGGTGGTGGTGACGGTCATGACCAACCTGGGCTTCCGCCTGGCCATGGACGCTCACGGTATCGGCGTGCGCGAGACCGACGTGGGTGACCGCCATGTGTTGGCCGCCCTCGATGCCGATGGCCTGTCGCTGGGCGGCGAGCAATCCGGTCACATCATCTTCCGCTCCCGGTCGACCACCGGCGACGGCATCTTGACCGGACTGGCCCTGGGCGACCTGCTGCTGCGCACGGGGCGCACGCTGGCCGAGGCCGCCGACGGCCTGGTGGAGCGGGTGCCGCAGATTCTGGTAAACGTCCCGATTCCCCAGCCCGAGCGCCTGGCCGACAGCACCGAGGTATGGGATGCCGTGGCCAAGGCCGAGTCCGAGCTGGGCCACGAAGGACGCATTCTGCTGCGGCCGAGCGGGACCGAACCGCTGGTTCGGGTGATGGTGGAGGCCCGGGTCGAGGCCCAGGCCAACGCCGTGGCAGCGCAATTGGCCGGCATCGTCGAGGCGGTGCTGGGGCGCGTCGGGGGCTGAATCCCCCTTCCGGAAGGGTACGACGTTGACCCCCCGGTAACCTGGTCCTATGTGCGGCATTATCGGCGTCACCGGCGAATCCGACGCCCTGCCCCTATTGCTGGGTGCGCTCCATCAGCTGGAGTACCGCGGCTACGACTCGGCCGGGGTGGCGCTGGTCATCGACGAGAAGTTGTGGCGGGCCCGCGCCGCTGACGGGACCCGGTCGGTGGCCGAACTGGCCATCCTGAGCGCCGACGCACCAGCGGGGCATTCGGCCGCCATCGGCCACACCCGCTGGGCCACCCATGGCCACCCGACGCCCGAGAACGCCCACCCCCACGTGGATTGCACCGGCCGCCTAGCCATCATCCACAACGGCATTATTGAGAACCACGCTCTCCTGCGAGCCGAGCTGCTCGCCGAGGGCCACGTCATGACGTCGGTCACCGACACCGAGGTCATGGCGCACCTCATTGAGGGGCACATGGCGGCCGGTCTCAACCTGACCGAGGCGACGCGGGCCATGCTGCGGGCGGTCCGGGGCGCGTTCTCCATTGCCGTCATCCACGCCGACGAGCCCGACACCATCGTGGCGGCGCGTCGACTGACGCCGCTGGTCCTTGGACTAGACGACGGCCGGGCCTTCCTGGCCTCGGACATCCCGGCGCTGCTTGGCCATACCCGGCAGCTGTTCGCCCTGCGTGATGACGAGTTGGCCGTGCTCACTCCGGGCAGCATCGTCGTCACCACCTTGGAGGGCGAGGGCGTGGTCCCCGAACCACTGCACATCTCCTGGGACCTCGAGGCCGCGCAGAAGGGCGGCTACGACGACTTCATGTCCAAGGAGATGCACGAGCAGCCCCAGGCGGTGGCCAACACACTGCTGGACCGGCGCGGCCCGGGGGGCGAGCTGGTCCTGGACGAGATGCGGTTGACGGCCGAGGAGCTGCGCCACATCGACAAGGTCTGCATCGTGGCCTGCGGCAGCAGCTACCACTCGGCTCTGGTGGCCAAGTACGCCATTGAGCACTGGGTCAAGCTGCCCACCGAGGTCGATATCGCCAGCGAGTTCCGTTACCGCGACCCCGTGCTGACCGAGCGCACCCTCTGTGTCGGCGTGTCCCAGTCGGGCGAGACGCTCGATACGTCCGAGGCCATGCGTGAGGCGGCCCGCCTCGGGGCCAAGGTGCTGGTCGTCTCCAACGTGGTCGACTCCTCCATGGCCCGGGCGGCCGACGGTGTGCTCTACACCCGAGCCGGGCCGGAGATCGGCGTGGCCTCGACCAAGTGCCATATGGCGCAGATCGTGGCGCTGGAGATTCTCGGTCTGACGCTGGCCCAGTATCAAGGCACCCTGGCCCCGACGGAGATCGCGGCCGTGCTCTCGGAGATGGAACGTCTGCCCGGACTGGTCGAGCAGGCGCTGCAACGGGTCTCCGAGGTGGACGATGTGGCCGGCAAGCTGGTCGACGCCCGGGACTTCTTCTTCCTGGGCCGTCACGTCGGTTTCCCCATGGCCCTCGAAGGTGCGCTCAAGCTCAAGGAGCTGGCCTACCTCCGGGCCGAGGGCTACCCGGCCGGCGAGCTCAAGCATGGACCCATCGCGCTGATCGAGCCGGGCACCGTGGTGGTGGGCATCGCCACCCGCAACCGCTTGCAGGAGAAGCTGCTTTCCAACATCGCCGAGGTGCACAGCCGGGGCGCCACCGTGGTGCTGGTGGCCGACGACGGTGACGAGGCGGCGGCGGCCGTGGCCGATCATGTGTTGTGGGTGCCGCCCACGGACCCCATGCTCTCGCCGGTGGTGGGGGTGGTGCCGCTGCAGCAGCTGGCCTACCGCCTGGCCCGACTGCACGGCCACGACGTCGATCGCCCGCGGAACCTGGCCAAGACCGTCACGGTTGAATGAGTACCGGCCAATGAGTGCCGTCCAGTTGCACGCGGTCGACGACGTGATGGCCCGGGTGGCCGAGCCCATCCTGGGCATCGGGGTGGATGCGGTGGATGTGCCCCGATTCCGGCAACTACTGGCCCGCCGGCCGCGCTTCGCCGCTCGCTACTTCTCGGTAGCTGAGCGAGCCGACGCCGATCGCATGCCTGATCCGTCGGAGAGCCTGGCCGCCCGCTTCGCCGCCAAGGAGGCCGTGATGAAGGCCTTCGGTTCCGGCCTGGGCGCCTTTGCCCTGACCGACGTGGAGGTGCGCCGGACGCCCGGTGAGGGCTCCCTGAGTGGCGCGCCGACCCTGTTGCTGCATGGCGGGGCCGAGCAGTTGGCCCAGCGACTCGGCGCCGGTCGCCTGCACCTGTCACTGACCCACACCGGTGAAGTGGCCATCGCCTTTGTCGTGGCGGAACGGTTGCGCTCGTGCAACCCGTCCTGACCCGCGACGAGATGCGAGCCGCCGATGCGGCCGCGCTGGCCGAGGTGAGCCATGACACCCTGGTGCGCCGCGCCGGCACCGCCGTGACCCAGGCCGCCCTCAGACTCCTGGGTGGCGGGTACGGCGCCCACGTGGTGGTCATTGCCGGCAAGGGGAGCAACGGGGCCGATGCCCGGGTGGCCGCCCACGGGCTGTCGATGCGGGGGGCCAAGGTGACCGTCATCGGGGCCAACGATCTGCCCCCGTTCCTGCCCGCCTGTGACCTGGTCATCGACGGTGCCTACGGCACCGGATTCCACGGCACGTTTGACATGCCTGCGCTGGCGCACGGCACACGGGTCCTCGCCATCGATATCCCCTCCGGGGTCGACGCCGACACTGGCGCCGCGTCCGGGTCGGCAGCTCGGGCCGATGCCACCGTCACGTTCGCCGCCATCAAGCCGGGCTTGTTGCAAGGAGACGGACCGGCGCACAGCGGCCTGGTCCAGGTGATCGACATCGGCATCGCCGTCGGGTCGCCCCAGGCGGCCCTGCTCGAAGATGCCGACATCGCGGCGCTGCTGCCACCTCGGCATCGCAACGGGCACAAGTGGAAAGCCGCCGTGGGCATCGCCGCCGGTTCGGTCGGCATGGAAGGTGCGGCGGTGTTGTGCTCGCTGGGCGCACTTCGGGCCGGGTCGGGCATGGTTCGACTGGGGTCGCCCGGCAACCCGTCCGCTGCCCGTCCTCCCGAGGTGGTGCGGATGACGTTGCCCGACGGTGACTGGTCCGGCGCCTTTCTCGAAGGGGTGAGCAAGTGCGGCGCCGTCGTGGTCGGTCCCGGCCTGGGCACCGATGCGGCGACGAAAGAGGCCATCCGGCAAGTGATCCGGCAGGTGACGGTGCCGCTGGTGATCGACGCCGACGCGCTCACCGCATTGGGCCAGGCCGATGAGGCCCGGGCGCTGTTGGCGGACCGGTCGGCGCTCACTGTGCTCACGCCCCACGACGGCGAGTACGCCCGGCTGGCCGGTCGGGTCCCGGGTGAGGATCGATTGGCCGCCGCCCGCGACCTGGCTGCCCGCCTCGGCGCCATCGTCCTCCTCAAGGGGCCACTCACCGTGGTGGCCACCGACGAACAACGAACGCCCGATGTCCTCTTGTCGGCGGCCGGGGTGCCGGCCCTGGCGACGGCCGGCACGGGCGATGTGCTCTCCGGTGTCATCGGCGCCTTCCTGGCCCGCGGCGTGCCGGCGCATGCGGCGGCGGCGCTGGCGGCGCACGTGCACGGCCGGGCCGGCGCACTGGGACCCGGGGAAGGATTGGTGGCTGGTGATCTGCCTGCGTTGGTATCCCGAGTGTTGAGTGAGGCCCGTCATGGCTGAGGGCATCCGTTCCCGTTGGCGCGACTCCCTGTCATGGCACCTCGATGACCCGTCGCCTGCCGCCAACGACGTCGAGGTGGCGATGGCGCAGGGGCGTTCCCGACCGGCCTGGGCCGAGATCGACGCCGCGGCGATCACCCACAATGCGCAGGTGCTCTCCGACCTGGTCCAGCCGGCCAAGTTGTGCGCCGTGGTCAAGGCCCATGGCTACGGTCACGGTGGCCCGGCAGTGGCTCGGGCTGCGCTGGCCGGCGGGGCGGTCGGACTGGCGGTGGCTCTGGTCGATGAAGGGCTCGAGCTGCGCCAGCACGATATCCGGGGTCCCATCCTTCTGCTGAGTGAGTGCAACTCGGATGCGGTGGAAGCGGCGCTGACGGAACGGTTGACTCCCACCCTCTACACGGCTGAAGGAATTGAGCAGGCGGCCCAGGTGGCGCACGACCTGGGACGGCCGACCCGGGTGCACGTCAAGGTCGACACCGGCATGCATCGGGTAGGGGCGCAGCCGGCCGATCTGCCCGCGCTGATCCGCACTGTGGTCCAGGAACCCTCCCTGCGGTTGGAGGGTGTGTGGACGCACTTTCCGGTGGCCGACGGTGATGGCGACGACCTCCTCTTCACCAAGCAACAGATCGCTACCTTCGATGCCTTGGTGGCCCAGCTGGTCGAGTCAGGCGTGACCATCGACGTGCTGCATGCGGCCAACACCGCCGGCGCCATCGCCTTCCCGGCCGCTCGCTACAGCATGGTCCGTTGCGGGATCGGGCTCTACGGCTACCTGCCGGGAGCGGCTGTCGCCACTGCATTCGGTTCGGCCGGTGGCTCTGCTTTGCGCCCGGCCCTGTCGCTGAAGGCCCGCGTGGTGGCCGTGCGCACGCTCGATGCGGGCGAACGACCCTCCTACGGCCGGCTGCGCCCGTTGCTCAAGCGCTCGCTCGTGGCCACCGTGCCCATCGGGTACGCCGACGGGGTGCCGCGTGGCCTGTTCGACGGTGGATACTCAGTGCTCATTGGCGGGAAACGCCGTCCACTGGCCGGCATGGTCACCATGGACCAGATCATGGTCGACTGCGGCGAGGACCCGGTGGCCCCCGGTGACGAGGTGGTGCTGCTCGGTCGCCAGGGTGACGAGGAGATCACGGCCGATGAGTGGGCCGGCATGTTGGGCACCATCAGCTACGAGGTCTTGTGCGGCATCGGCCCGCGGGTGCCTCGCCTGGTTGTGAATGCCCCTCCGGTCACGCGGTGACGGCCTTGCCGCCGCCTCTCCGTCCCGCTGGTGCTTTTTCAAACTATTCACAAAAATGTGAAGGCTTCACAAAAATGTGCATAGTTCTGAAACACATATCCGGAAGGTTCCGATCCCTGTGAGCGAACGCCAGCGGTCGCTGGAGCAATTGCGGGTGGACGCCAGCACCTGCACCAAGTGCGTGCTCGCCGAGGGCCGAACCCAGGTCGTGTTCGGGGTGGGCGATCCACATGCCGCGCTGATGTTCGTCGGCGAGGGACCCGGACGCGAAGAGGATCTGGCCGGAGAGCCGTTCGTCGGTCGCTCGGGCAAACTGCTGGACCGCCTCATGTGGGAGGAACTCGGGCTGACCCGGGACAAGTGCTACATCGCCAACGTGGTCAAGTGCCGCCCGCCCAACAACCGCAATCCCGAACCAGCGGAGATCACGGCCTGTCGCCCCTATCTGGAAGAGCAGGTCGCCCTCATCGACCCCAAGGTGATCATCCCCCTAGGGAACTTCGCCACCCGGCTGCTGCTGCAAACGACCGACGGCATCGGGCAGTTGCGGGGCACCGTCTTTCCCTACGGCAAAGGGCACCTCGTACCCACCTACCACCCGGCCTACGCGCTGCGAGCCGGAGGAGAGGCGCTGGCCGAGATGCGGGCGGACCTGGTGCGGGCCAAAGCGGTGATGGCCCAATGACCTGGCCCCTGGTGGTGCAGTCGGATTCGCCGGAGGCAACCAAGCGGGTGGCCGGTCTCCTGGCCACGGTGTGCCGCTCGGGCGACATTGTGCTCCTCATCGGCGACCTGGGCGCAGGCAAGACCGCCTTCGCTCAAGGCTTTGCCGCCGCCCTCGGTGTCGTCGGCCCGGTCACCAGCCCGACCTTCACGTTGGTGCGCCAATACGACTGCCCCCGGGGCGGTCCAATCGAGACACTGCTGCACGCCGACATCTACCGCACCGGCTCCTTGGATGAGGTGACTGACCTGGCCTTGGCCGAGCTGGTGGAGGAGCGGGCGGTGGCTCTGGTCGAGTGGGGCGACCTGGCGGCACCGGCCCTGGGCAAAAGCGCGCTGGATGTCCACATTGAGGTGCCCGAGGCCGGTCCAGCCGAGCAGCGGATCATCACCCTGAGCGGACGGGGCGAGTGGACCGACCGCTTCGCAGCCGTGGAAGCAATCCTCGAGGGCGAACCGGTCTCAGCCGGGATGGCGAAGTGAACATCGTCGCCATTGAGACAGCCACCGAAACGGTCGGGGTGGCCGTACGCGCCAATGACGGTGCCGAGGCGGAACTGACCCTGACCGGTCGACGCCGTCACGTCGAATCGCTGACCCCCGCCCTCGAGCACCTGCTGGGTCAGGTGGGATTGCGGGCGGCCGAGGTGGAGGCCATCGCGGTTGACCTCGGGCCGGGGCTCTTCACCGGCCTGCGGGTCGGTGTCTCGGCGGCCAAGGGGCTGGCCCAGGCGCTCGGGATCGGCGTGATCGGGCTCTCCAGTCTGGATGTGCTGCTGGCGGCATCGGCCGGCTCCGGGCAGACGGGCCTGCTGCTGGCCGCCGTCGATGCCCGCCGGGGCGAGGTGTTCGCCGCCCTGCGGGATGTGGACGGCAACGGGACGGCCACCGACGTCATGCCAGCGGGGTTGTTCGCTCCCGAGGCCCTGGCTGCCGAACTGACGCGCTTCGGAGGTCGGGCCATCCACGCCGTGGGTGACGGAGCGGTGCGGTACGCCGACCAGCTGGAGTCCGTCGACGGGGTGTTCGTCCGGCGGGTGGGACTGCAATTCCCACCCCCATCGGTGCTGCTGTCACTCGCGATGGCACAACTCTCGGCCGGAGAATCGCCAGTTGCCGCCGCCGCTGTCGTTCCCATCTATATGCGTGCCGCCGACGCCATCAGTAACTTCGCTCAGATCAGTCCTTCCTGAGGGTTGGCCGGCGTGGAGTTGCGACTGGAGAAACTGAAGCGAAGGGACCTTCGCTACATCCTGCCCATCGAGGCGGCTGCCTTTCCGGAGCCGTGGAGCGCCACCGTCTTCAATTCCGAGTTGGCCCTGCGCGAAGGGAGGCTCTATCGGGGCGCCTGGGACGGCGAGCGCATGGCCGGCTACATCGGGTTCATGATCGTCGACGATGAGGCGCACATCACGACCATCGCCACCGCCGCCGACTACCAGCGCCAGGGCGTCGCCACCACCCTCCTGCTGGACGGGATCTCCACCCTGATGCTGGTCGGCATCAAGCACCTGACGCTGGAGGTGGCTGCCGGCAACGAGCCCGCCCAATCGCTCTACCGGCGCTTCGGGTTCGCCCCGGTGGGCGTGCGCAAGCGCTATTACCAGGTGACCGGGGAGGACGCCCTGATCATGTGGGCCTACGACATCGACTCGCCCGAGTACGCCGAGCGACTACGCACCCTGGGGGCTTCAGCCGACTGACCGGGCGGTCTTGGCCCGGTCAATCCTCCTGCACACCGGCTTCAAACCGGCCGTTAGGGTCCCCGGCATGGAGCACATTTCGCTGGGAACTCAGGGTCTGACGGTTTCCCGACAGGGCCTGGGCTGCATGGGCATGTCGGACTTCTACGGGGCCACCGACGACGTCGAATCCACCGCCACCATCCACCGGGCGTTGGAGTTGGGCCTGACCTTCTTCGACACGGCGGACATGTACGGGCCCTTCAAAAACGAGATCCTGCTGGGCCAGGCCCTGGGCTCGCGTCGGGACGAGGTGGTGGTGGCCACCAAGTTCGGCATTGTGCGCGATCCCGACGACCCGTCGAAGCGGGCCATCAACGGCCGGCCCGAGTACGTGCGCCAGGCCTGCGATGCCTCATTGAGCCGGCTGGGCACCGATCACATCGATCTCTATTACCAGCACCGGGTCGATCCTGATACGCCGATAGAGGAGACCATCGGGGCCATGTCCGAGCTGGTGGCGGCGGGCAAGGTCCGCTATCTCGGGCTGTCCGAAGCCGCCCCGTCCATCATCCGTCGGGCCCATGCGGTCCATCCGATTTCGGCGTTGCAGACCGAGTATTCGATTTGGTCCCGGGACCCCGAGACGGACATCCTCCCGACGGTGCGCGAACTCGGCATCGGTTTTGTGCCCTACAGCCCACTGGGTCGCGGTTTTTTGACCGGTGCCCTGCGTACCCTCGACTCGCTCGACGCCGACGACTTCCGGCGCCAGAATCCGCGCTTTGTGGGCGACAACTTCGACGCCAACCAGGCCATCGTGGATCGCATTGCTGCGCTGGCAGTGGCCAAGGGCTGCACGCCGGCCCAGGTGGCGCTGGCCTGGGTCCTGGCCCAGGGCAACGACATCGCCCCGATCCCCGGCACCAAGCGACGCACCTACCTCGAAGACAATGTGGGCGCGCTGGACGTCGAGTTCACCGAGGACGAGTTGGCCCAGCTCGGTGATATTTCGGTGCACGGCGAGCGCTACCCCGATATGTCTGCCGTCAACCTCTACATGGAGGACCACTAGCCGACCACGGCCTACGAGGTTGCTGAGGCGCTCCGTTCGGCCAAGGCGACCAGGGTCGAGGTGATGGAGTCGATTGGGCGGCTGGCCGCGATGTCGGCCTGCACCCTTTTCGAGTTCTCGGCGAAGGACGGCTGGGCCAGGATGCGCCGGACCGCCTTGGCAATCTTGGCCGGTGAGGGTTTGCCGGTATGGAGGTCGACCCCGACGCCGGCCCAGTGCACCCGGGCCGCCACCTCCGGCTTGTCCTCGCTGTCCCCCGCCATCACCAGGGGCACGCCGTTGGCCAGGGCCTGCTGCACACCGCCGTAGCCGCCGTTGGTCACCATGACGTCGACGTGCGGCAGCAGCAGGTGGTGCGGGATGAACCGCTCCAACCGGACATTGGCGGGCAGGCCGGGCCGCAGCGGTTCGGGATCCGGGCCGCCGGTGGTGGCCACGACCAAGACGTCATCGTGGGCCAGCGCTTCCATGGTGGGCCTGAGTAGCCGTCCGGGGTCGGCATTGTCGAGCGTGCCCTGGGTGACGTGCACCACCGGCCGGGCGTCTTCCAGTTCGGGCCACCAGGCGGGCGGGTCGAAGTGGGACGAGGGCGGACTCAGGATGGGGCCGACGAACTGCACGCAGGCGGGCAGGTCCGAGCGGGGGTATTCGAAGGCGGCCACACCGGCCTGGAGATAGGCATCCATCACCTTGGGCATGAGGTCCATGGTGGAGCCCTTGAAGCCGGGGGAGCCGCACTCGGCCAGGCAGCGGTTGGCCAGCCGGTTGATATCGCCCAGCACCACCTTGCCGGCGATGGCATTGAGGAGGCGGTTGCGGGCGCGGAAGATCGGACCCCGACCGGGCTGCATGGCGGCGCCGAACGGCGCAGCGTCCCGGCTGGAGGCGGCATAGGGCATGACCCCGATACAGGCCAGCGCCGGACGGTCGGCCCGCGGTCCCAGTGCCAGCGGCCAAGCGCCGAGGAACATGGTGTCGACCACGATCACGTCGGCCGGGAACGTGGTGAGCAGTTGGGCCAGGTCGGCGTATTGGCCGACCAGCGGTCCCACGAAAATGCGCCGTAGGTCGTCCTTGACGCCGCGGGTGCCACGGTTCGACGACGCCTCGCGCTCGGGGTTGGCCACCATCAGGTCGTGGGCGTCGTAGGACGCGGCGAACGGTGCCAGCCGGGCCCCGGTGGCCTCGACCTTGTCCCGGTAGTGCTCGGTGGTGAAGAAAACCACCTCGTGCCCGTCGGCCACCAGGCGGCGGGCGACGGAGAGCAACGGCGCCGTGTGGCCCTGCGCCGGCGTCGTGCAGAGCACGAACCGCCTCGGGATCACGACTCGATCACCACTCCGTTCCAGCCCGACACCGTCAGCGAGCCGGTGGAGTCGGTGCCTTCGAGGGTCCGGTCGGTGGCCACCGCGATGGTGCCGGTACCGACGGCCAGCACGAGTGGCGCATCCGACAGGTTCAACGCCACCGTCGTGTGCTCGCCGCGGGCGAAGACCCATCCGCCGTCGGGCGCCGGCAGTGATTGGTAGGAACCGACAGCCAGGTCCTCGTTGGCCGATCGGCGGGCGATGACCCGTCGGGTGAAGGCCAGGGTGGAGTCGGGGTCGGCCACCTGTTCGGCCACGTTGCAGTCGGCGGGGTCGGCCATGGGCAACCACGGCGTGACACCGGGATCGGTGAAGCCACCATTCGGAGTATTCGACCACGGCATGGGGGTGCGCTCGGCGTCGCGACCTTTGTAATAGGGCCAGAAGCGGATGCCCACGGCATCGTGCAGATCCGCCTGCTCAATGGGTCCGTCGGTCAGCCCGATCTCGTCGCCCTGGAAGAGGAACGGCGTGCCCCGGAGGGTGAGCAGCAACAACAGAGCGCAGCGCGCCTTGGCCGCATCACCGTCGGCCCACCGGGTGGCCAGCCGGGACACATCGTGGTTGGAGCCGGTCCAGATGGGCCAGGCTCCCTCGGGCAGTCTCGCCTCGACCTCCTCGACGATGGGCCGCATCACATCGGCCGCCAGCGGTGCGTTGAGGAACACGAAGTTGAAGCCACCGTGGAGCTCGTTGCGGCCGGCGCCGTAGAACTCCATGAGCGCCGGCAGGTGCTCAACATTGGTCTCGCCGATGAGGAGCCGGGGCGTCTCGTAGGTGTCCGAAATGGTCCGCCAGCTCTGCAGGATGTCGTGCGCCTCGGGCCGGTCGCTGTTGTAGAGGGCCTTGACGCCCATCAGTTGCTGATCGATCGGATCGTCCTTCGTGGCCGGCGGGTTGTCGCGCAGTTCGGCGTCCTTGATCATCATGTTGCAGACATCGATCCGGAATCCGGCCACGCCGCGATCCCACCAGAACCGGACGATGTCCTCGAAGGCGCCCCGCACGTCGTTGCTCCACCAGTTGAGGTCGGGCTGCTGGGCCTCGAAGTTGTGGAGGAAGTACTGGCCACTGGCCTCGTCCATCTCCCAGGCCGAGCCGCCGAAGATGCTGACCCAATTGTTGGGCGGGCTGCCGTCGGGCTTGGGGTCGGCCCACACGTACCAGTCCCGGTGCTCGGCGTCTGGGCCGCTGAGCGCATCGACGAACCAGGGGTGCTGATTGCTGGTGTGATTGGGCACCAGGTCGAGCAGGATCCGGATGCCCCGCTTGGCTCCTTCGGCCACCAGCAGGTCCAGGTCGGCCAGGGTGCCGAAGTCGGGGTCGATGTCGCAGTAATCCGAGACGTCGTAGCCCCAGTCGCGGTTGGGCGAGCAGGTGACCGGCGAGAGCCACACGCCGGCGATGCCGAGCTCGGCCAGGTAGTCCAACTTGCTGATGATGCCGGGCAGGTCGCCCGCCCCGTCCCCGTTGCTGTCAGCGTAGGAGCGGGGGTAGATCTGGTAGAAGACGCCGCCGTGCCACCAGCGGTCCGGGTCCTGGTGCGTGTGCTGGTCGGGCGCCATCAGACGGGACCCACTGCGGTCAGGCCACCGTCGACGGTCAGGCTGGTGCCGGTGACAAAAGCGGCCTCGTCCGAGAGGAGGAAGCGGATCACCGAGGCGATGTCCTCGGGTTGGGCCAGCCGGCCCAACGGGGTGGTGGTCTCGAGTTTCTCCCGGGCGCCGGGGAGTTCGAGCAGTGGTGCCAGCAGCGGCGTCTCGACGGCCCCCGGGCAGACCGAGTTGACCCGGATGCCGTCGGGGCCGAGCAGGGTGGCGGCCGAGCGGGTGAGGCCGAGGAGCCCGGCTTTGGAGGCGCAGTAGGCGGGCAGGAACGGACTGCCGGTGAAGGCCTCAATGGATGAGACGTAGACGATGGCCGACCCGGGGTTGGCCTCGATCAGGGCGGCGTGCACTTCCCGGGTCAGCGTGGCGGCGGCGCGCAGGTTGACGTCGAGCACGGCGTCCCAGCCGTCGTCGTCGATCATGGAGACCGGCGCCGCACCGGCGATACCCGCCGCGTGGACCAGCCCGCCGATGGGGCCGAGCTCAGAGCGGGAGCGCTTGAGGGCGGCCTTGAGGGTGGTGGTCTTGGTCACATCGAGCTTCAGGCCCAGCGCCTGCACCCCGAACTCATCACTGCAGCGGCCGGCCACCTTGCGGGCCGCCGTCCCGTCCCGGTCCCATATGGCGACGCCCCGGCCCGATGCGGCCAGGGCCAGCGCGGTGGCCTGCCCGATGCCCGAGGCACCGCCGGTGACGATCACCGCGTTCCCGGGAGAGGAGGCACCATCGACGTGGGTCCGCCGCCGAGCCGCCCGGGGGGCGCGGCGAGCGGCCGAGGCCGCGGTCGAAGTGCCGGTGCGCGACCGGGGGGTGGGCGTTCGCCTGGTTGACCCGGGTGCGGTCGGGGTCGGTCTGCGCACTGGCGCCATGTGGGCTTCCCTTCGAGGGTCGGTCGCCCGGGCCGAGGCCGGACGTGCCCCAGGAGCGTACAGATCGAGCCGCGCCTACAGGCGATGGATGGCCACCGCGGTGAGGTGTTTGAGCAGCGACAGATCCGGCTTGGCGCCGTAGGAATTCAGGGTGAGCTGCTGACCGAAGTCGCCCCGGATGAAATAGACCGATGTGATGTAGGTCAGCAGCGTCGTTCCCTGGCTGGAGATGGGAATGTTCATGGTGTAGCTCGACGTGTGTGGCCCGAAATAGCCAGGGCCCTGGGTGGACACCGTGATGGTGCCTACCGTGGTGCCCTTGCCGGCGCTGACCTCCAGCTGGGACTTGTAGGGACCGTTGAAGCTGAGCGCCTCGCAACCGGGGGTCTTCGCGTTGGAGATGGCGCTGTACTCGGCCCGGGCAGTGGCGTTCGAGGGGAAGATGGTGACGCTGTCCTGAATCTCCTGGGATTGCGCCTTGTTCTGAAAGAACGGGCTGTCGACTTCGGGTGGAGTGGCGCTCGTGATCAGGCTCGATGTGTCACCGATGCAGGTCGTCAGTGACGACTGGCCCGGATACCCCGACTGCCCGCTGACCGACCCCTTTTCCCTGCTCCAGCCCTTGGGCACGTCGGCGAGCCCCAGCAACGTCTTCTTGGCCGCCGCCTTCTGCGAGGCCGCACTGGCGCCGGAAGGGGTGGTCAGCAGGCCGAGGCACAGGCCCAACCCCGCGGTCGCCGTGATTGCCAATTGGAGTGGGCGCCGGGCCAGCTGAAGGTGGATTCGGTGCATGGAGACGCAGCCTAGGACGGCTTCTTGGGGCGCCGGGAAGGAAATTTGGCGCTCGCGGTTGCCGAGTGCCACCACGACCGCTATCTTTGGCACTCT
>Ga0302314_10012990_pt1 | contig 14346 bp, 8 predicted proteins | sample III_Palsa_N2_3_FD_200533 | JGI IMG/M metagenome (GOLD analysis project Ga0302314, IMG submission 200533) | Peat permafrost microbial communities from Stordalen Mire near Abisko, Sweden - III_Palsa_N2_3 | ecosystem: Environmental > Terrestrial > Soil > Palsa > Peat permafrost | place: Sweden... | reverse complement strand
GGGCGAGCTCGGTGCGGCGGCTGCGCTGGCTCGATGCGATGGGGAGGATGGCGATGCCGGCGCCGGTGACCTCGGGCGCGTGGGTGCGCAGGGTTTCGCAGAGAGCGGTAAAGGACGCGTCGAGCTTTGCTGGGAGGGTCTTCGCGGCGGTGCGGACGTAGAGGGTGAACTGCAATGCGGATTCGTCGGCGGCGGTGAAGAGTTCGAGCTGGTCGAGTTTGAAGTGTGGATTGCGGAGCCAGGGGATGGGGTCAGCGTGGATGAGGGCGAGCAGGGATTCGGTGACGCGCCAGAGGATAGGCGCGGCGATGGGGCATTGGGTGATGGGGAGAAAAGCAAGGTTCGAGGTTCGGGGTTCGAGGTTCGAGGGTTCAAGTGGTGCGGCAGTGAGGTAGCCGGCGCGGAGTTGGCCGGCGGTCTCAGCCAGGGTGAGGCGGATGCGGTTGCGGTAGCCGAGCGGCGGGGATGCGTGGAGCTGGAGCTCGGGGAGCGTGAGCCTGGTTGCGTCAAGCAGCGCGCGCAGGCGGGTCGACTTCAGCTCAAGTTGCGCCGGGTAGGCGAGGTTCTGAAGCTGGCATCCGCCGCAGGGGCCGAAGTGGGGGCAGGGGGGAACGGTTGCCGGTTCTTCGGTGTCCGTTATCCGTTGCTGCGCGATGGAGTTCATTGATGGACCTTGGTTGAGAGCGGACGAGAGGTGTTTTGTTTGTCAGTTGTCAGTTGTCAGTTGTCAGTTGTCAGTTGTCAGTTGTCAGTTGTCAGTTGTCAGTTGTCAGTTGTCGGCTTTCGGGCTCTTCGTCTTCGTGGGGCATGTAGAAGAGGCTGAGCCGCGGGAGGGCGTGGGCTTCGAGCAGGCGCTTTTGCAGGAACTGCTGCAGCACCTGCCTGATCTGGACGGCTTGCATTTTGCCGCGGTAGGGAGCGAGTTCGCGGTCGGCCTGCGCGCGCAGTTGGGTGAGCTGGTCTTCGGGCGTCGCGGTGAGCAGCGCGGCGAAGAGTTTTTCTTCGAGCACTGTGAGGGTGCGGTCGGCGTCTTCGAGGTTCAAGGCGCCAGGCTCCAGGTTCAAGGGATCGGCCAGTTCGCGGAGGCGGGCTGCGGTTTCGCTGGCGGTCTGGGCGGCGGGTGCGGGGAGTTTGGCGGCGGCTGTGGTGAGGGCTGCGGCGTTGCGTTCGAGGTAGCGACGGATGCGGCCGGCTTCGAAGCCGGAGTCGCGGGGAGCGGAATCCGCGGCGCCCACTCCGATGGCGGCATCGCGGGATTGCTCCGTGGCTTCGAGGACGGCCTGGGCGCACCAGGCCAGGCCGTTGACCTTGCGGGGGCGGCGGACGCTGGTTCGAGATTTCGCGTCGTGCTTGTCGAAGGCGGCGTCGATGCCGCGCAGGACGGCTTCAAGTGGGACGCCGGCCTCGCGCCATGTCTCGATCAGCGCCCAGTCGAGCGGGGAGAGCATGAGCAGCGAGCCGCGGCGCTGCTGGAAGCGCTCTTCGATCTCGGTGAAGTAGTTGAAGTAATTCATAAAGATAGTGGTCAGTGGTCAGTTCTCAGTTGTCCGTTGAGAGACACGGGCCACGGAACGGCGCTCGAACTATTATCCGCTGAGTTGTGGGAGTGGGTGGGAGTCGGGCTGAGTCGGGCGGAGTCGGGTTACGCAGGGCGTACCGTGCCGCATCCTTGGCGACGTGGCTGAGATGCGGGTGCGAATGGGTGGGTGCGTGGTGCATGGGGGGTTCTGGGTGCGATGAATGCGGCTGCTTCGGGGAGAGGATTGGGGCTTCCCGGCGGGCATGGCTGGCGAGAGCATGGGCGAGGGACGTTACAGGGATGGGGCAAGTTGGGGCATGACCGCGGCAAATCACGACATTTACCGGTGTGCCTCTTGACGAGACTGGACTTAGGCACCAATCTCCAACCAACACTGAAGTGACCGGAACGAATCCTATTTCCAGGGGATGCGAGGGCCTACGCTACCCCGTATTATCGGCCCTCGCATCCCCGTATTTTTGGAGCACTCATGCGCCCCTCTCCCTGTGCTGTGTTTCTGTCCCTGGCTGGTTTATTTCCCCTGGTACTTACGGGCTGTGCGGTGGTTGAACCCACTGGAACTGCTACAGCCGATCCTGGGTTGACGATTCAAGGGAAGGTGCAGGGCGGGCAGCAGCCGATTGTGGGCTCGCATGTGTACCTGCTGGCGGCAAACACAACAGGTTACGGGAACGCGTCGGTGTCGCTGCTGACCAGCGGGACGGGCCGGACGCTGGACACCAGCGGCGGGCCGACCAATGGCTTCTACTACGTGACCAGCGACGCGAGCGGCAACTTCAGCATCACGGGCGACTATACCTGCACCGCGACCACGCAGGTGTATGCGTATGCGCTGGGAGGGAATCCGGGAGCGGGGACGAACTCGGCGGCCGGGCTGATGGCGGCGCTGGGCAACTGCCCGAGCGCGGGGAATTTTGCGAGCTCGGTATCGTTCATCTTCATGAATGAGGTTTCGACGGTGGCGGCGGCGTATGCTTTCGCAGGGTTTGCGACGGATGCGCTGCATGTGTCGAGCTCGGGGACGGCGGCGGCCAAGCTGGGCATCGCGAATGCGTCGATCAATGCGGCGATCCTGGAGACGCTGTCGACGGGTGTGGCGAACGCATCGCCTCCCCCAGGAGTTGGGTACTACGGCGGGGGCGGCGCGGTTCCACAGACGACCGTCAATACGCTGGGAAACATCCTGGCGGCATGCGTGAACTCACCGAGTTCGTCCGCCACAGCCTGCATTGGCCTGTTCAGCAATGCAACCAATGGCAGCACTCAACCAACGGATACGGCAACGGCGGCGATCAATATTGCGCACAATCCGGCGGCTAACGTGACTGCGCTGTATGGGCTTTCGAGCGCGTATGCGCAGTTTGCGCCAACCCTGACGGCACAACCGAATGACTTTACCCTGGTGATTTACTACGGCGCGGGCACTCCCGGGTCCGGGCCGATGGTCGCCGACGGCTCAGGCAATATCTGGTGGTCGGATACGGTAGTGGATGAGGTCAACCATGAAGGTTATGACCCGACCCCTTCGAACTTCATCAATGGCAACACCGGCTATGCTGTGCCGTACTACCCCACTGCCATCGCGCTCGATACCAGTGGCGACCTGTGGTCGGTGAATGGTACCAACGGCAGCACCGCAGCCAGCCTCAACGAGCTTACCCCCGCGGGAGCGACGGGAACAGGATCGCCGTTCACCGCACTCGGCATCACCAACCCGACAGGGCTGGCTGTGGACGCGTCCAACAATTTGTGGACTACGAATTCCACCACTCCTGCAGCCGTGATCAAGGCGACTAGCGCGGGTGCGTTGTCCGGCACATTCACCACCGGCGGCATCACCTCTCCGCAGGCCATCGCCATCGACCCATCCGGCAATGCCTGGATCGCGGACGGCTCGAACGCCGTTATCAAGTTGTCCAGCACTGGGAGTCCGCTGTCGGGAACCTCCGGCTATACCGGAATCGGTCTGAATTCGCCTAAGGCCATCGCCATCGACCACTCCGGAAACGTCTGGGTAGCGAACAATGGCGGCAATAACGTGATCGTGATTTCCAGTACGGGAGGCGCCGTCTCCGGGTCGACCGGTTACACGCCGGCCAGCCTGTCCGCGCCCACGGCAATCACGCTGGACGGCTCGGGAAACGCCTGGGTGAAGGGGCTCGGAGTAGGCCAGGACGCGGGCAATTACACGATGACCGAGCTGTCCAACGCCGGGGTTGTCCTGTCGGGGGCAAACGGCTTTTTTGCAACCAGTCCAGGTGGCATTGCGATCGACGAGTCGGGCGATGTCTGGACAAACTACGTCTCCGTCAATTTCCTGTTCGGCAATACCTGGTACGTGGAGGAGTTGGTGGGTGCAGCTACGCCGGTAGTGACACCGCTGTCGGTTGGGGTGAAGAACAATACGCTGGGGACGCGGCCGTGATGGCTTGCTGCAGTGGGATCAAGGTGACGGTTCGAGTTGGCGAGGGAGGAATTCTGTGAAGAGATCGACGGTGGTGATTCTCGCATGTGCGGTGATGGTGTTGGTGGCGGCTCCGCTGTATGGGCAGACGGGCTGCACGGATTCGCCGGAGAACCCGACCGTGGTGCTGGCGCTGGTGGGCGGTGCGGGGGCGTTGTTCTCCGCCGTGCGGGCGCGGGTGCGGCGGGGCCGGCGATAGTAAAGTTTTCCCCGCTCTGCGGGCGGCAAGGCGATGTGGCTGGGCATCCTGGCGCGCCGAACTAGCGCGGCTGGGCCGGGACGGGTTCGGGCAGGGTGAGGATTTTGTCCGCGGTGTCGGGGATGTGGACGGCGACGGCAGCGGGCAGATATTTGGAGAGGACGCCGGACCGCTGCCAGTCGACCTCCCAGCCGCCGTCGATGGCGAACAGGGTGTATTCGCCGGGGGCAAGGCCGCCGATGTCGAAACTGCCGTCGAGATCACTCTGCTGGCGGTAGAAGTTGTGGGGATCGGCGATCTCACTGGTGGGGACAAGCAGGATGAAGGCGCCGGGGCAGGTTTTGCCATCCCTGCGCACCACCGCCTTGAGGGTGTGATTGCGGGAGACGGCAGTGACGGTGAAGGATGCGATTTCGCCTGGCGTGAGGTGGATGCGGTTGGAGGGCAAGGCGCGCTCTCCGGCGACCACCTTGCCGATAGCGAGGGCTTGTCCATTGGCGTAGATGGCGAAGGAGTAGTCGCCGGGGGCGGCGTCCAGCGTGGCCTGGTTCTTTTCGTCGATGGGCTGGCTGGCCGCAGCTTCGCGGTTCGAGCGGAAGAGCACGACCTGGGCGTGGGATGAGATCTGGGTGTCGTGCCCAGCCTGCACCGTGACACGAATGTGGGCGGCGCCGGTGGTTTCGGGCAGCGCGGCGTTGGTGATGCGTTCGCTTAGGTGGATGGGATTTCCGGCACCGGTGCGCTGCAAGGGAGCATTGCCGTCCGACAGGACGTAGTCGCCGGACGCGATGCCGGAGATGACGGTCTGGGTTTGTGTCTGGCGGGTTTCGCCCATGGCGGGCAGAGCCTGGCCGTGAAACGAGATGCCGACCTGGGGATAGCCGCCGGGACGGCCATTCGCCGGCGGAGCGTGCGGCAGGATGAGAGTGACCGCAGGCTGGGCCGACAGGTCGAAGCTGACGTCGAGGGAGTTGCCGCCGCCGATGTGGATGGGCGTGGCGTGGGCGGGATCGGTGGTGCCGGGATAGAACGTGGCGGCGTAGGCGACGTCGAGCCCGGGATCGATGGCGTCGGTGAAGCCGAAGATTGCCTGCGGCGCGCTGCGATTGACGGCCCACCCTGTATTCCCGGCGGAGTCCAAAAATTGAACGGGCCCTTGCTGCTGCCCGTCGGGATGGACGGCGTACCAGGGCGTAGCGGTGACGGCGAGGTAGTACTCGCCGGGAAGCAGGTGGGCGAGCTCGAAGTGGCCGAGGTCGTCGGTGCCGGCCGTGGCGGCCGGGACGATGCTGCTGTCGCCGAAGCTGTGGCTCTCGCGGAAGAGGTGGACGATGGCACCCTGAACGGGCTCGGCGGCCTCGTTAACGACGACGCCGGAGATGCTGCTCTCGGGTCGCAGCTTGAGCACCAGCGATTCGGTATCGACTCCGGCGCCGGTGACGATGCCGGTGTTGAAGCCTTCGTGATCGTCGTAGAAGGTTTGGAGGTAGTTGGGCGCCGAGCCCTGCAGCTCGTGGTTGCCGGCGGGAACTCCGGTGAATGCGAAGTGGCCGTATTCGTCGGAAGCGGTAGAGAGGATGGGCTGCTGGTTCGCCGGGTTGAGAAGCTGAACCCTGGCGCGCTGGAGCGGATGGTTGTCCATCGCGGAGACGACTGTGCCGGCGACGCGGTAGGTGGCTTGCGCCTGCGTGCGGCCGGGTCGGAGCGCGAGTGCGAGAAGAACGAGCGTGAGAGCGGCGCGGCGCATCAGTTGGTGTCCTCAGGCAGGAACGGGACCTGGACGTCCGCCTTCTGGCTCGGCGAGAGGGTGACGACCGCACCTTTGCTGAGCAGATCGCGCAGGACGTCCTCGTTGCGAAACTCGATGTTCTGGGCGAGCTGGCGGTGCGAGGCGAGGACCAGGTAGCGGCCCGGCGGTTGCTGGGGCAGCGTGTACTGATTCTGCCCGGTGGCCGGCCAACTGACAACGAAAGATTGACTCTCGAGCCGGTCGAGCGGGATCACGAGCAGGAAGACCTGGCTCGCGTCAGAGTCCGGCGGCTGCGGCGGCTGCGCGGGATCGCCGGCGGGCACGTGAATGGTGAGGGTTGCGAAGTCGTCGCGCAGGGTGATTTCGATGGGCTGCGGGACGCTGCCGGCAGGGACGCGGAGCGGCTCGCGCAGCAGATCGGTCGCGCCGGAGGTGACGGCGGCAGCGTAGCCGAAGCTGGGAGCGACGTTGACGCGGAAGGTGCCGCGCGTCAGGTTCTCGATCTTCAGTCCGGAATCGCCCTTGCCCGGGGTGATGGGCGCCATTTGCGGTGCGTAGGCGCTGGGGTCGTCCGGCTGCAGGTTGACCCAGAGCGAGGACGGGTACTGCTGGTCGGTATCGGCCGGATTGGTGAGCTCGCGGCGAACGAAGATGGGCAGCTCCAGGCCGGGATGGAGCGCGATCGGTTCCATCTGGACCGCGCGACCGGCAATGTGCAGGTGGACCGAGGCGGAGAGCTGAGTTGGCAGCGTGTTCGCGGCGATGCCGGGGAGGTTGGCGGTTAGCTGGAGGTCGTAGGCGCCGCTGGGAAGATAGCCGGACGCGATGCCCTGGTTGATGCTGAGGTAGAGGCCGTCGATTTGGGGCTGGAGTTGCACCCCGAAGCCGGCGTTTTCCGGCAGACCGGTGACGGGAATGGTGACGTGGTAGAAGGTGGCTGAGCGGAAGGCGAGGTTGGCGATGGCGCTGTCGCCCGCGCCGAGGTGGATGGTTTGGGCGGCGGCGAGCGTGTCGGCGTTGGAATAGAAGGCGGGCCGGAAGCCGGTGACGGAGTCGGGCGCGTGATCGCGGAGTCGGGGAGCGACCGCCGGCGCGAGCAGTTTGTAGTCGCCGGGTTCGAGGTTGGCGAAGCGGAACTGGCCGCGGCTGTCCACGGACGCGCCGCCGTTGGGCGTCCAGACGGCGGCGCCATCCTGGATCTGCTTGCGGCGAAGCTGGACGGAGACGTGCTCGGGCGGGTCGCCGGAGTCGGGATCGAGGTGGCCGGTGAGGGTAGCGGCGGGGACGATTGTGAGCTGGAGCGGCGGCTCGGGCGCATCGGGTTTCGCGGCGGGCACGTGAAGCAGAACGTTACCGTTGATGTAGCCGGGCTTGCGCACCATGAACTGGAGGGGCATGGTCTGGTTCTGGAGGGTGGAGGCAGGCCCGGGCGGCCAGGACGAGAAGGTGGAGGCATCGCCCTGGGATGGGACGGGGCGGCGCAGGTTGAAGGAGAAGCGGCCCTGCGAGTCGGTGAGGACGGCCATGCGGCGGTCGGGCGAGGTGACCAGGACGCGGGCGACGGGCCTGCCGTCGAGGGAATTGACGACGACGGCTTCGAGGTGCTCGACGGTGGCTGGGATTTCGGGCTGGGATTCCGCTTGGGGGTTGGGCTGGCCGGGCTGAATCTGGGCCTGGAGTGGGGCCGTGGCGAGGCAGAGTGCGTACAGGCCGAGCTGGAGGGCTGAGGCGTTTCGCATCCGTGGGACTTTCCGGCACTTCGTGCTGTTCTCGACGCTTCGCGTAGGAAAATACTGCGTGCTGTCTTGGACGTTGCGCGTCGAGAATAGCACTTCGGCACTTCGTGCGGCCCTGGACGCTTCGCATGAAGGCAAAAGATCCGGTTGCGCGGATGCATGGGTACCCCCCTCCCCTCCCCCTGGGATGTTGGGGAGAAGCTGATTGTTTTGTTGCGGTTGGCGACTATGGTGTGGTGCAGGTCCATCATTCTATTGGGGATGCTGCTAAGATCGTCTGCTGATTGGGGTTAGCAGAGATGGAAAAGGCTGCAGAGGAGGAGCGGGTGAGTGCCCTCCTGTGCAGCCTTTCGATCTTTTACTAACTACCTTAATGGTAGCAGGTTGGTCAAAACTCCGCGTCACCTTTGGGAAGATTTATCTCTCTTTGATTGAATGGGTTACGAATTTTGGGCGCTTGACAGCCTTAGGCATAGCTCTAGCTCAGGCGCGCCGAAGTCGGGCTGTGCGAGGGGTATGTGTCGGGCCTTCGGCCCTCGAATTTGTTCCCGGCGCCAACCTAGGCCTTCGGCCCAGGCTGGTATGTGTCGGGTCTTCGGCCCTCGAATTTGTTCCCGGCACCAACCTAGGCCTTCGGCCTAGGCTGGTATGTGTCGGGCCTTCGGCCCTGAAGGCAGAGCCGAGGCAGTTTGTCTGAGCTAAGGGCACAGTCGTATGGCAGCATTGAGAGCCGCAGCTGTGGCGTCGGCTACGCGGCTCTTTATACCCACGTTGGAAGCCGCGCCCCTTTCGGGGTGATGACTGTGCTTGAGATTTGGGTTGCGTGGAGGCGAAGCCGGTGGTTCCGCGGCTCACTCCTGCGGGTATTCGGGGAGGACGCTAGGGATGGGCCTTGATCCAGCGATGGGCGGTAAAGTCCATGGTGATGCTGGCGGCGAGCAGCAGGATCGAGATGCCGAGCGCGCCGGCGATCCAGGCAAGATCGATACGACCCTTGAGGATGAAGAAGTCGAGGATGCCGAAGACCAGGACCAGCACGGCCGCCTCTGCGAAGAAGGAGGAACAGCGCCGGGAGGTGATGATGGCCAGGTCGAGCCGGGATTCGGGCCGGGCTGGGGTGTCGGTGCGGTGCGCGGGGACGAGGCTCAGGCCTGCGGGGTTTGGGGTGGGGTTGGGGGTTGACTGGTGGGTGGGATTTGGGTTGGAAGCATTTTTGTGCAGCATAGTGGGGCCTTTTGGTGCTGTGTTAAGAATGCCTGAGGGGCGGGAGAAAGTCCAATGAATTTGCGGTAAATTGCTCAAAACTAATGGGTTGTTGTTGGACTCGTGGGGTGCGGGGGCGGGTGAAGGCGACGACGGAGATTCTGACCTTGCGGTCAGAAGGACGACACTGGGAGGGGTTCCCGTGGTGGACACGGAAAGCGCGTGTCGAACCGGGCACTCTGATTCGTGTCGAACATGCGGCATCTTGATTCGTCGAATCCGGGGCACACTGATTGGTGACGGAGTTCCCCTGTTCTCAGAAGGGAGATGTCGGGCGCCCGCGTTTTGTGGTGCGGTGAGCAACGGGGTGGGGGAGAATGGATGCGTAAACAGAAGGAACCTATCCAGTGCGCGATTCTTCTTTGGTCATCTCTCTCCCATTTTCTGTCTGCGTTTTCGTTTTCGTACTGAGTGCTGCGGCGCAGAGGGCGGCGCCGGCGCCGGCGGCGGCTGCGGGGGTGGGCGATGCGCCGGCGGCGACCGCGCTTCCGGTGACGCGGGTGTCGCTGTATAAGAACGGCGTGGGGTTCTTTGAACATGCGGGGCGGGTGACTGGGTCGCAGTCGGTGGCGATCGACTTTACGACGGACCAGCTGAACGATGTGCTGCAGTCGCTGACGGCGATCGACCTGGATGGCGGGCGGATTGTGGGCGCGGGGTACAACTCGACTACGCCGCTGGAGCAGCAGTTGAAGGCGCTGCCGCTGGCGCTGGGCGAGGACCCGACGGCGATCGATTTTTATAACGCGATTCGCGGGGCTCGGGTGGAGGTGCGCGCCGGGGCGGTGACTGCGACGGGGCGGATGCTGAAGATCGAGGTGCTGAATAACACGGGAGGCCAGGAGACGAGGCTGATTACTGTGGTGAGCGATGGGGGCGAGGTGCGGTCGCTTGCGCTGACGCCGGCGACCAGCGTGCTGCTGCTGGATACGGATCTGCATCGCGATGTGTCGCGCTATTTGCAGTTGCTGGCGAGCACGCGGAATGCGGGGCTGCGGCATTTGACGCTGAGGGATAATGCGCCGGTGGGGGGCGGGAGTGGGAGCCGGGATCTGCGCGTGTCGTATATCTCGGAGGTTCCCATCTGGAAGTCGACGTACCGGATTCTGTTTACCAGCAACAAGACGAACGCGCCGCAGCCGGTGACGCTGCAGGGATGGTCGGTGGTGGACAATACGACGGGCGAGGATTGGAACGATGTGCAGCTTTCGCTGATTGCGGGCGCGCCGCAGAGTTTTATCCAGCCGCTGTCGCAGCCGATTTACAGCCGGCGGCCGGAGATTCCGATTGCCGAGGCGGCGCAGACGACTCCGCAGACGCATGAGAGTGGGGATATGGGCGGCGCGCAGTCTGTTGCGGGGAGCGGGATTCGCGGAACGTTGACGGACCCATCGGGCGCCGTGATTTCGAATGCTACGGTAAGGGCGACGAACATCGACACGGGCGCGCAAACGGCGCGAACGACCGACGGGCGGGGGAATTTTACGATTGGGCCGCTGGCGGCGGGGACGTATAACGTCGAGGTGAGTTCGCCCGGATTTCAGAGGCTGCTGCAGGAGAATGTAAGAGTCGACGGCGTGCGGATGGCGGGGTTGAATCTGAAGCTGAATGTGGGAACTGCAACCGAGACGGTTACAGTTACGTCGGCGGCTCCGATGCTCGATACGTCAAGCGCCTCACTGGGAGGGACGATTAATCGCAGGCGCAGTGCGGCCTCGTTCGCCAGCCTGGGGCAGGGGACGGTGAACTACGATGTGGCGGCGGCGGCTTCGATTGCGCCGAACTCGACGGGTGCGGCGTTCGATGATTTTTTTGCGTACACCCTGACCGAGCCGATCACGATCCGCAAGAACGAGTCGGCGCTGGTGCCGATTTTGCAGACGAAGATCGATTCGGAGCGGGTGACGCTGTGGTCGCCGGAGCACACGCCGCTGCGCGCGTTGTGGATCACGAATACTTCGAACCTGACGCTGGATCGCGGGTCGTTCACGATTGTGGAGGACGGGCAGTTTGGCGGCGAGGGATTGCTGGACCCGATCCATCCGAAGGAGAAGCGGCTGCTCTCATACGCTGTCGATCAGGCGGTACGGGTGACGACGGAGGGCGATGCGATTCCGAATAAGGTTGTGTCGATTACGGCGGCGAAGGGTGTGCTGATTCTGCGGAGCATGCAGGCGGTGCAGGTGACGTACGTGGTGCGGAACGCTGCTCCGGAGGCGCGGACGGTGGTGATTGAGCATCCGCTGCGAGCAGGGTATGTTCTGGACGCGGGGCTGACGCCGGCGGAGACGACTCCGGAAGCGTACAGGTTTCGCGTGGCTGCGCCGGCGGGCGAGACGGTGCGGCTGAAGGTGGGCGAGACGGTTCCGGGCGAGGCTCGGTTTGAACTGACGAACTCAGATGAGGATCAGTTGGCGCTGATTGTGAACGAGACGGGGCACAATGCGGGAGTGATGGCGGCGCTGGAGCCGATCCTGGCGGCGCGGCGGGTGGTGGCGGATGCGACGGACGCGGTCGATAAGGTTGCAAAGCGGATTGAGGCGCTGCAGACGGATGAGGAGCGGCAGCGGGCGAATGTGACGGCGCTGGCCGCGGCGGATAAGGCTTCGCGGGACCGCTTTGTGCGGGATTTGAATGGGACGGAGGACTCGATTGCCGCCGCGCAGAAGGAGTTGGCGGCGGCGCAGGCGGGCCAGGAAAAAGCGCAGGAGGAGTTGGAGAAGAAGATTGAGGCGGTGCAGTTGGAGGAGAAGCTTTAGAAAAGGCGCCCTGCGCGGGCGGGGCGTTCGCACGCCCTTTTAAAGCTTCGCGTGGTGCTCCCTGTGGTCGCCGCAGGGCTTGCTGCAGACCATGGCTCAGGCGGGGTGGGGTTTGGGGTGGCGGGGGTGGGTGAGGTGGTCGTGGTTGCGCTCGTAGATGAGGCGGAGGCCGGTGAGGGTGAGGAGTTCGTCGACCTGGCCGATATATTTTGAGCCGCCGGCGATAAGGCGGGCGAGGCCACCGGTGGCGATGGTGCGGGTGGTGGGGCCGAGCTCTTCGATCATGCGGGCGAGGATGCCGTCGACCAGGCCGATGTAGCCGTAGTAGAGGCCGATCTGGAGGTGGTCGACGGTGTTGGTGCCGATGATTTTGGCGGGCTTGCGGATGTCGACGCGGGGCAGGCGCGCGGCGTGGACGAAGAGTGCGTCGGCGGAGATGCCGAGGCCCGGAGCGATGGCTCCGCCGATGTATTCGCCTTTGGGGCTGATGACGTCGAAGGTGGTGGCGGTGCCGAAGTCGACGACGATGATGGGGACGTTGACGGTTGACCGTTCCACGTTGTTGGTTGCGGGCTGGCGGACCAGGTCGAGGGCGGCGACGCAGTTGACGATGCGGTCTGCGCCGACTTCGGAGGGGTTGTCGGTGAGGATGGGGAGGCCGGTGCGGACGCCGGGTTCGACGAAGAGAGGCTTGACCTTGAAGTAGAGCTCGACGGCGCGGCGGAGGGTGGAGTCGAGCGGGGGAACGACGGAGGAGACAGCTACTCCGGTGACCTGGGCGATGTCGATGGAGCGCAGGTTGAAGAGGTCGCGGTAGAGGATGCCGATCTCGTCGACGGTGGGACTGCGGTGGGTGGTGATGCGCCAATCGGCGAGGAGCTGCGCGGGTGCGGGATCGCCGGGGGGGGCGAGGCGGTAGAGTCCGAGGACTGTGTTGGTGTTGCCGACGTCGATGGCTAGGAGCATGGTGTACGTTCTACGCTGTCCGTTGTTCGTAAAGGCGGTGCAGCTTCAAGGTTCGCGGAGGCCTCCGGAGAGGACGGTGTGGAGCTGGCCGTCGTCGCCTTTGACGAGGAGAAAGCCGCTGGGGTTGAGGCCGGCGGTGGTGCCAGTATATCCGGGGGTGGCGTCTCGGGCTTCGACGCGGACGCGTTTGCCGGTGATCCAGGTGGAGATTCCTGCAAGGTCCGGGGTACCCGGTTCGAGGTTCGCGGTGAGGGATTGGGTTTCGGCGTCGAGGGCGATGAGGATGGCGGCAATGAGGGGTTCGCGCGGTAGGCACTTCGTGCCGTTCTCGACGCTTCGCGTGAAAGGCTCACTGCGGAGTTCGAGGTGGTTGGGAAGCTCGCGGCGGAGCGAGGTGGCGATGGGGTCGAGTTCGGCGGGGAAGGTGGTGTGGTTGAGGTTGATGCCGATGCCGACGACGGCGTAGCGGAGGGTTGCGGGCTGGTTGGGGCGAGCCGGGTTGGAGGCGGTGTCGATGAGGATGCCGCCGCATTTTTTGCCATTGAGGATGAGGTCGTTGGGCCAGCGGATGTCGATCTCGTTGGGGCGGGTGAAGGGGGTGGTGGCGACGATGGCGGATTGCACGGCGATGGCCACGCGGAGGGAGAGCGCGAGGGCGCTCTGCATGGGGATGGGTGGGGCGATGAGGGCGGTCATGTAGATGCCGGCGCCGGCGGGGGAGTGCCAGGCGTGGCGTCCGCGACCACGGCCGGCGATCTGCTGGTCGGCGATCCAGACTCCGGTGCGGGCGCCGGCGAGGGCGGCCTGGAGGGCGAGGTCGTTGGTGGAGGGGGTGGTTTCGAGGTGGGTGACGTGGCCGACGAATTGCGTGGCGGCGATGGCTCGCTCGAGGGCGGGTAGATCGAAGACTCGAAGCTCGTTCGGCATACCCCTCCCCCCCGTACTTAGGTCCTAAAGTATCCTGGAATAAAGGCTTAGGTCTGGACCGAAGTATACTATGAGCTGCAAAGTACCCTCTTGAAAGGGCTTGGTTCAGAAGACGTGATCTTCAAAGGACTGCTCTTCAAAAGACTGGTCTTTAAAGGACATTGCTACAGTGGACTTAGCTGGTCTTTGTTGCGAGGGAACCAGGGCCAGGCATCTGCCGCGCTCCTATGTTTCCCATCTCCCTAATTATATCGAGGTGGTGGGGATTTGGATGTGTCCGCGGTCACATGTCTGTGGGGTGGGGATGTTTGGAAATCGGGCGGCGAAGTATCCGCAAAAACTCCGTTTTACGAGAACTACTATTTGGACCCTCACGGGATAACTGCCTAGAAGCCGATCTTATCGTTGCCTTTGGAGCTATATACTTGGCTTGCCTTTCCTTCGCTTGCGAGTTCGTGGCCGGCTGAACGGAACCAGCGTCCGTATCCACGATGGATCGGATTGATGCGGTCGATTCCAGCGGAAAGCTATTTCGAGGCACGTTGAGACCTTTGGGGGACATTCTGTTGAGCCGAGTCGCAAGTGTTTCTAACCAGGGGTTATCAAACGCGAAGAAAGGCAAGCAGGACGAGTTCTACACCCAGTACGTCGATATCCAGAAAGAGGTCCTACCTGGAGTCCGACCCCGACACCTTCCGCGGCAAGGTCGTCTACTGCAACTGCGATGACCCTTTCGAGAGCA
>Ga0302314_10012988_pt1 | contig 14347 bp, 15 predicted proteins | sample III_Palsa_N2_3_FD_200533 | JGI IMG/M metagenome (GOLD analysis project Ga0302314, IMG submission 200533) | Peat permafrost microbial communities from Stordalen Mire near Abisko, Sweden - III_Palsa_N2_3 | ecosystem: Environmental > Terrestrial > Soil > Palsa > Peat permafrost | place: Sweden... | reverse complement strand
GGGTGAAGGATTTGGCGAGCCCGCGGATGTCCAGAACCGGTGCCATGGCGCTCATACCTGCAGGATCGACGAGACGAGGAGCTGGGTATAGGGATGCTGCGGATCGTCCAGCACCTGGTCGGTCAAGCCGCTCTCGACCACCTCGCCGCCGCGCATCACCATCAGCCGATGGGCCAGCAGCCGCGCCACGGCCAGATCATGGGTGACGATGATCGCCGACAGGCCCAGGTCGGCGACCAGCCCGCGGATGAGGTCGAGCAGACGCGCCTGGACCGAGACGTCGAGACCACCCGTGGGCTCGTCCATGAACACCAGACGCGGGTTGGTGACCAGATTGCGCGCGATCTGCAGGCGCTGCTGCATGCCGCCGGAAAAGCTCGACGGCCGGTCGTCGATCCGGTCGCGGTCGATCTCGACCTTGCCGAGCCAATCGAGCGCGCTCCCTCGGATCTCGCCATAATGGCGCGCGCCGACCGCCATCAGCCGCTCGCCGACATTGGCGCCGGCGCTGACCGTCAGCCTGAGCCCGTCGCGCGGGTTCTGATGCACGACGCCCCAGTCGGTGCGCAGCAATTGCCGGCGCACGGCTTCGCTGAGGCCGAACAGATCGGCCATGGTGCCGTCGCGCAGGCGATACTGGATGGTGCCGGCGGCGGGTTCGATCTTGGCCGACAGCGCGTTCAGCAGGCTGGTCTTGCCCGAGCCGCTTTCACCGACGATGCCCAGCACTTCGCCCGGCCACAGCTCGAAGCCGACATCGCGGCAGCCGACGCGGTTGCCATAGGCGACGGTCAGGCCTTCGACCACCAGCAGCGGCGGCTCCTCGTCCAGCATCGGCAAGGCGCTCATGACGTGCGCGTCCGGCAGTAATCGGTGTCGGAGCAGACGAACATCCGGCCGCCCTGGTCGTCGGTCAGCACTTCGTCCAGGAAACTTGTCGTCGAGCCGCACAGGTGGCAGGCCTCGTCCCAGCTCTCGATCGCGAACGGATGGTCCTGGAAATCCAGGCTCTTCACCTTGGTGAAGGGCGGCACTGCGTAGATGCGCTTCTCGCGGCCGGCGCCGAACAGCTGCAGCGCCGGGCTCATGTCGAGCTTTGGATTGTCGAATTTCGGGATCGGCGAGGGCCGCATCAGATAGCGGTCGTTGACGATGACCGGATAGTCATAGGTCGTCGCGATCCGGCCGTAATGCGCGATATCCTCGTAGAAGCGTACATGCATGGCGCCATATTCGGTCAGCGCGTGCATAGTCCGGGTCTCGGTCTCGCGCGGCTCCAGCCAGCGCAGCGGCTCCGGGATCGGCACCTGATAGACCATGATCTGGCCCGCGTGCAGCGGCGTTTCCGGGATGCGGTGGCGGGTCTGGATGATGGTGGCGTCGGCCGTATGCTCGGTCGTCGCCACGCCCGCGGTCTTGGCGAAGAAGCGGCGGATCGAGATGGCGTTGGTCGTGTCGTCGGCACCCTGGTCGATCACCTTCAGCACGTCGGCGCGGCCGATGATGCTGGCCGTGACCTGGATGCCGCCGGTGCCCCAGCCATAGGGGAGCGGCATCTCGCGGCTGCCGAAGGGCACCTGATAGCCCGGGATCGCGACCGCCTTCAGGATGGCGCGGCGGATCATGCGTTTGGTTTGCTCGTCCAGATAGGCGAAGTTATAGCCGGCGAGGGTCTGGGTCATTCCGCGGCCTCCCGGTTCCGGTCATGCTCGGCACGCAGGCGCCGCAGCAGGTCCAGTTCCGACTGGAAATCGACATGGTGCGGCAGTTTCAGATGCTGCACGAAGCCCGAGGCCTCGACATTGTCGGAATGGCTCAAGACGAATTCCTCGTCCTGGGCCGGCGCCGTGATCGGCTCGCCCAGCTCGCGCGCCCGCAGCGCCCGGTCGACCAGCGCCATGGCCATTGCCTTGCGTTCCGCCTGGCCGAATACCAACCCGTAGCCGCGGGTGAAGGCGGGCGGTGCCTCGGCGGAGCCGGCGAACTGATTGACCATGTCGCATTCGCTCAAGGTGATCTCGCCGATCTCGACCGGGAAACCCAGCTCCTCCGGCACGATCTCGACCGCGACATCGACGATGCGGATTTCGCCGGCGAACGGATGGTTGCGGGCATAGCCGCGCTGGGTCGAATAGCCCAAGGCCAGCAGCCAGCCCTCGTCGCCGCGCGCCAGATTTTGCAGCCGCAGTTCCCGGTCGACCGGGAAATCGATCGGCTGGCGGGTGAGGTCGCCCGGCACAGCCTCGCCGGCTGTCTTGGTATTTTGGGGCGGGGGTTCGATCAGCCCGTCGCGGCCCAGCATGTCGGCGACGCGCGGGGCGGCGCCGATCGGCTCGGCCGTGGCGACGTGTTCCGGCAGCGGCGTGCCGGCGGCGAGCGCGAAATCGAGCAGCCGGTGGGTATAGTCGAAGGTCGAGCCCAGCACCTGGCCGCCGGGCACGTCCTTGAACACGGCCGAGATGCGCCGGCGCACCAGGCCATGGTCGGTCTCGACCGGCAGCGAGGCGGCGAGCCGAGGCAGGGTGGTGCGATAGGCGCGCAGCAGAAAGATCGCCTCGACCAGGTCGCCCATCGCCTGCTTGATCGCGAGCGCCGCCAGCTCCGGATCATAGATCGAGCCCTCGATCATCACCCGGTCGACCGCGCGGCCCAATTGCTGGGCGATTTGGGCCAGATCCAGCTCGGGCACGGCCGGATCGCCGCGCCGCTCGCGCGCCAGCATGGCATGGGCCGCGTCGATCGCTTTTTCACCGCCTTTGACCGCGACATACATGGTGTCAGCTCCGTCGGACGATGGTGGTGCGCGGGATGGCGACAAGCGCGTCGCCCTGGGTCAGCAGCAGGTCGATGCCGCGCGGAAACAGCGGCGCCAATGCCGTCCGCGCGTCCCAGAACCCCTCGGGCAAGCCGGCGACGCCCAGAGGGGCATGGCCGTCGATGCCCGGGCCTTGCAGCGTCAGCGCGCCGACCGGCGCGAGGCCGGCGACCTCGATCACCAAAGTGGCGCCCTGGTCGGGATAGGGATCGCTGCCGAGCGGCAGGCTATCCAGCGCGGGGATCAGGCCGGGTTCGGCCGCGAACAGGAAGGTGGCTTGATCCGGTTCCGAAACGATCGGGCAATTACAATGAAAACGCAGGTGCGAGGCGGCGGGGGATGCGGCCTCGTCCAGCCAGACCGGCGTCTCGAAATCGGCGAGCGCCAGGGCGACGCCGATCGCGGCGCGGCCGAGGCTGCCGCGCGGCACCCGGGTCGGCTGGGCGATCTGGACGATCCGGCCGGGATGGGCGAGCGCGTCCAGGACCTGGCGGAACACGTCGTTGGCGTCATCGACCGGATCGATGAAGCCCGCTTCGATCGCCTGGGTCGCGCGCATCAGTTTTCGCCCCGGACGAGGGTGAAGAAATCGACCTTGGTCGCGGCCACTTCCGACGCCTTGCGGGTCTTCTCGGCGGTGGCCTTGTCGGCGAGCGGCTGGAGGACGTCGGCCATCAGCGCGTCATGGCGGGCCGGGTCCTGCAGCAGGGCATCGAACAGGGCCGCCAGTTCCGCGTGGCGGGTGCTGCGGCCGGCGACATGGCCGAAGCCGGTCGGGCCGTTCTCGATCCTGACGGCGGCGCGGGTCATGGTCATTTCGCCCAGATTGAACGGCTGGCCGCTGCCGGAGATGCGGCCGCGCACCATCACCAGGCCGGTTTCGGCCGGGCGCAGGCGGGTGAAACCCGGCGGCGATGCCAACTCCGTCCAAGCGCGTTCCAGATCTGCCGGCGCCGCCTTGGCAAGCGTTGCCATCCAGCTTTGCCGCTGGGCGGTGGTCGCATCGGACAAGTCAGATATTTGTCTAGACATCCGTACCTCTCAAGCGACAAGATCCGTCCGGGCCGCCCGAAAGTAAAGCGGCATCATGTGACGTGTTTTTGACAATTGCCGGACGATCGCGAGAGGGCTGCACATGATCGACGGGGTGGGTGAAGCGGGCGCGGTCGAGCGCGGCCATGGCGTGGCGCTGTGGCGCCAGATCGACCGCAGCCTCAGTGCCGATATCTCAGGCGGTGCCTGGGCTCCGGGCGAACGGCTGCCGACGGAGCAGGCGCTGGCCCAGCGCTTCCAGGTCAATCGCCACACCATCCGCCGCGCGATCCAGGCCATGGTCCAGCGCGGCCTGCTCAGGGTCGAGCAGGGGCGCGGCACCTTCGTGCAGGAAGGCGTCATCGATTACATGATCGGCCGCCGCACCCGTTTTACCGAGAATATCGCCCGCAATCGGCGCGAGGCGCTGCGCGTGCTGTTGAATTCGGGCGAGGTGCTGCCGCCGCCGCCGGTCGCCCGCCTGCTGAAGGTGCCGCCGCGCCAGCCGGTCACCATGCTGGAGACGCTGTCGAGCGCCGGCGGCATGCCGGTCTCGATCTCGACCGGCTATTTCCCCGGCGGCCGCTTCCCGGATCTGGCCGCCCATGTCGCCGAGACGGGCTCGATTACTCAAGGATTACAACGCTGTGGCCTCAGCGACTATGTTCGGGCCACGACCCGCGTCACCGCGCGCATGCCGACCGCGGAAGAGGCGCGGCGGCTGAAGCAGCCGGTGACGCGGCCGATCCTCCTGACCGAGGCGGTCGACGTCGATAGCGACGGCAGGCCGATTTCGGTCTCGATCACCCGCTTCGCCAGCGATCGCGTGCAACTGGTGCTAGACTCCACAACCAACGCGTCGTAACGTCGCAATCGCCGTTTTCCGTTCTATCGCAATTGGATGTGGCGTTCCGTTCGAGTCGAGTCTATAGTTGCGACTCTGGATGGGCGCTTTCGAGTCGCGTCCATCGTTCCCGAGAGGCTTCGAAGGGGTTTCGACGGCTCTTGGGCTCGGGGGATCAAGGGATGTCGAACGATGCCATCGGCCGCCGCGAGCTTCTGCGCGTCGCCGGTCTCATGGGCCTCGGCGCCTTCAGTCTGGCGCTGACGCCGGAAGCGCTGGCCCAGGCCCAGGCGCGCGTCTCCAAGTCGCCGGTTCAGCGCCGCACCGTCATGATCGATCCCGGTCACGGCGGCGTCGATCCCGGCTGCATCGGCTATAGCGGCACCTACGAAAAGCATATCGCCTTCGACACCGCCCAGGAAATCGCCCGCCTGCTCGAGGCGACCGGCCGCTTCCATCCGGTGCTGACCCGCACCCGCGACGAATTCATTCCGCTGCACGACCGCGTCACCCGTGCCCGCGCCGCCAACGCCGACCTGTTCCTGTCGATCCATGCGGATTCGATTCCCGACCATTCGCTGCGCGGCGCCTCGGTGTTCACGCTCTCGGAAAAGGCGTCGGACGCGCAGTCGGCGGCGCTGGCGGCCAAGGAAAACCATTCCGATGTCGTCGGTGGCGTCAACATGGCCGGTCAGACGCCGGAGGTCTCGAACATCCTGATGGACCTGGCGCGCCGCCAGACCAACAACCTGTCGATCGGCCTTGCCCGCGAGCTCGTCACCAAGCTCGGCACCGAAGTGCGCATGCTGGACCATAGCCACCGCTCGGCCGGCTTCGCCGTGCTGAAGGCCCCCGACATCCCGTCGGCCCTGGTCGAACTCGGCTGCCTGTCGAACCGCGACGAAGACACGCTGCTGCGCACCGCCACCTACCGCCACAAGCTCGCGACCGGCATCGTCGGCTCGGTCGACGCCTATTTCTCGCATGTGGTGCGGGCCTGAGAGACGCACCCTCTGGCCCCCGCCGCCAAACCGGCGTAAGCTTCCCGTAGAGTTTCGTTTTGGTGGGGTCTCTTCCGATGCGTTTGCCCGTGATCGCTCTTGTCGCCGTTGGGTTCGTTGCCGCGATCGGCAGCGCGCAGGCTTTCACCCAGGACAATGTCACCAACCGCGCGGCCGATGGCGGCGCCAAGTTTGCCGACAGCGACGTGTCGGACAAATGGGGCGGCGGTCTGACCGTGAACGGCAAGCCCGTCAATAACGCCACCGACGCCGACGACGCGCCCACCCATACTTATTCCCAGGTCGAAAAGCGGGCCTTCAACAAGACCGGCTATTTCGAACCCATCATTCTGCTGCCGGCCAAGCCGCAGCAGTAAGCGACCCCGCATTCCGAACGGCCCGGCGAGAGCGATCTCGCCGGGCCGTTTTCATTGAACCGCCGGAGTATCGAGATGAGTGACCACGCCTATGACGCCGCCCAGCTGCTGATCGCGGCGCATCGTTCGGGCCAGCCGATCGACCGGCTGCCCGAGGCTTTGCGGCCTGTGACGATCGAGGATGCCTATGCGATCCAGGATCACGTCTCGGCGGCGCTGGGTAAGGTTACGGCCTGGAAGGTCGGGCAGGGTGGTCCGACCGGGCCGATCAGCCTGGCACCGATCTATGCCGACAAGGTCTTCACCTCGGGCGCCACGCTCGATGCGGCGGCGCTGCATCAGCCGGCGCTGGAGATCGAATTCGCCTTTCGTCTGGGGACCGATCTGCCGGACCGGGCGCAGCCCTATTCGTACGATGAGGTGCTGGCGGCGATCGAGGGCTTCTGCCCCTGCATCGAGGTGCTGGGCAGCCGCTTCAAGGATCGGACCGGCTTTCCGGCGGCGGAGGCCCTGGCCGACGGCAACGCCAATGGCGCGCTGGTCTATGGCGGCCCGCTCGCCCTGTGGCGCGGGCTCGATTTCGCGACCCAGAAGGTCGAGCTGGCCATCGACGGCAAGGTCGTGCAAACCGCGGTCGGGACCCATCCGGCCGGCGATCCGGTCACGCTGGTGGTCTGGACCGCCAATCACCTGATGGCGCGTACCGGCGGCCTGAAGCGCGGCGACGTGGTCACGACCGGGTCGCTGGACGGGGCGACGCCGGTCGGACCGGGGGCGAAGGGTGTGGCGAGTTACGGTGCCTTCGGCCGGGTCGAGGTCGCTTTGCGCGGCTGAACCGCCGGCTTCGGCGGCGCTTCTTCGACGCCGCGGCCCAAACGGCCCATCTCGCCGATCGTGTCGCGCAACGCCGCGTCGGCGAGATGGGCCATCCGGGCGAAGGAGCGCAGGAACGTGTCGGTGCGTGGCAGCTGGAACAAGGTCTCTTCGATTTCGGCGCTATCGACCGGCACGACCACGGCCACCACCTGATCATAGGGGATGACGACCAGCTCGGTGATCGGCATGCCGCCGGCATCGCGGATATAGTCGACGACGCGCGGCGCTTCCGGACGATCGGGGTCGGGGCGGATCGACATGCGGTGCGGCACGCGGGTGGAGGCTGCCTCCAGCACGGCACGGGTGAAGGGGCGCAGGAAACCTTCGTCGAAGCCCAGGAGCGACATGGCATCGCCGGAGCCGCCTTCGCTGCGCGCCTCGCCCCGCATTTCGAGCGTCGCCCAGACCGAGGCGCGGCCGCGATGGAAATCGGCCGACGCAATATCGAAATTCAACCGGTCGATCGGTTGGGGCGCCATGACCGCGTTGGCGCACAGAAAGGCGAAGCAGGCCGGTTCGCGCTGGCAGGACATGGCTGTAGCCGTGTCCAGGTGCCGGTCGCACAGCGGCCGGGAATGATCGAGCATAGCCGTCGCCTCCACTAGCCTCGGGCGAAGGTTCACCGAGGTCCGGATAACTCTCCGAAATTCCCCCTTAAGAATGGACTAACGGCGGTCTGCCCTGCCGAATTTCTTCGCCGATTCATCGGTTCGATGTCCGGAAACGCTCGAAGATTAATTTCTAATTAACAGCCCTTTGTAACAACTGATTGCAGTGCGGACAGGAGGGATATTTGCGAGCTCTCGTCGAAACGATCAATCAGACCCTGCGCAATATCGGCGCTGGGCCCGGCCGTGTGCTGCTGGACACGATCGAATCCTTCGAGGAGCTGACGCTGACCGACCAGGAGCGCATCTCCGCGCTCGCCTCCTCCATCGCCGGCAGCGCGATCGCCTATCACAGCACGCGGGTCGAGAGCTATCTGCAGGCGATCGGTGTGTCCGCCATGGAAATCGCGCTGGAAATTCTGCCGCCCCCGCCTTCGATCGGCGCGTTTCCGACGCTGTGCCACATCGCCGAGGGGGCCGATCTGCTGTCGGGCGGCCTGCATCACCTGATCGACATGCTCTATAGCGAGTCGATTGGCATGGAAGACCGCATCATCGCCGAAATCGCGCTCTATGCCCGGCTGCTGGGGCGCCATGACCCGAATACGGTGCAGATCGTGCTGCGCGGCATCGACGACGCCTTGCAGCATCCGGACTTCGCCGAGGGCGACCTGGTCGCGGTCTCGCTGGGCGATCCATCGCAGATCGACATGTCGATGCCGTTGGAACAGATGCCGATCCTGGGCGTCGCCTAGTCCTTCAATCATCATACTATTTCGTCACACCGGATTGACAGGCCCGCGCGGCCTGGGCTCCCCTCTACCCTAAAATCAATCGATTGGGTCATGGGAGCGCCTCGGAAATGGCATCGGACGAAATTCTGGTTTCCGCCGATCTGCTGAAACGGCAACTGGGCGCGATCTTCACCGCCTGGGGCATGAGCGACGCGCATATCGCGACGACGCTCGAGATCATGCTCTGGGCGGACCTGTCCGGCATCGACAGCCACGGCGCCGGCATGATGCAGCTCTACAATCGCTTCCGCGACCAGGGCAAACTCAGCTTTACCCCAGACGTTCGCATCGTGCGCCAGAATGGCGCCACCGCGCTGATCGACGGCGGCGGCGGCCTGGGGCACGTGCCCTCCGCACTGGCGATGAAGCTCGCCTGCGACAAGGCGGCGGCGATCGGCGTCGGGGTGGTGGGCGTGCGCAATTCCCATCACTATGGTGCCGCCGGCGCCTATGCCGAGATGGCGAGCGACCGCGGCCTGATCGGCATTTCGATGACCGCCGTCGCGCGCCCGAATGTGGTGCCGATGTTCGGCGCCGACGCCATGTTCGGGACCAACCCGATCGCGTTCGCCGCCCCGGCTAAGCGCAATCCGCCGTTCCTTCTGGACATGGCGACCAGCACGGCGGCGTTTGGCAAGCTGACGATCGCGTCCCGGGTCGGCAAGCCGATCCCGGACGGCTGGGCACTCGACGCCGACGGTAAGTCGGTGACCGACGCCAACGAGGGCCTGACCCACCGCCGCCTGACGCCGCTCGGCACCTCGCGGCCGATGGGCGGGCACAAGGGCTATGGTCTCGCCATGATGGTCGAGGTGCTGTGCACGACCTTGAGCGGCGCGAAATATGGTCCCTTGCGGGAAAAGCGCGATCCGGATGCGGCGCGCCACGATGTTGGGCATTTCTTCCTGGCGATCGATCCCCACTCGTTCCGCGAGGATGGCGGGTTCGAGAGCGATCTCGACGACATGATCGACGCGCTGCACGCGACCCGACCGGTCGATCCGGCCGACCCGGTGCAGGTCGCGGGCGATCCGGAGGTGCGCGCGCGCGCCGAGCGGCGCCAGCACGGCATTCCATTGTCGGCGCGTCTTGCCCAGGAATTGCGCGAAATCGCCGAGCATGCGGGCGCGCCTTATCTGATCGGCAACGGCAGCCCTGCGCCCTAAGCAGGGGCGTCTGCACAGAAGCCGCTTCGCGGCGGGGCTGGACTGCCGGATGTTGTAGGCTTCGGTTTCTCCTTCGACGGTCCCGCCATGAAGTTGCTGATCCCCGGCCCGGTCACGACCCATCCCTCCGTTCGCGCGGCGATGGCGGAGGACTATGCCCCTTGGGACAATGACTACCGCGCCATCTATGCCGGCGTGTTCCGGCGCCTGCTGCCGATCGCCGGCGGAATTCCGGGCAAGCACGCGGTGCTGCCGCTGCAGGGCTGCGGTCATTTCGCCATGGAGGCGGCGGTCCGCACCTTCGTCAGGCCGGGGGCGAAGCTGCTGCTGCCGATGACCGGCGCCTATGCCGACCGGCTGGCGCGCCTGGGCGACGAGGCCGGCCGTACCGTGGTCAAGCTGGTGGTGCCGCCCAACACCCGCACCAATGTCGAAGCGGTGATCGAGGCGCTCGAAGCCGATCCCGCGATCGGCCATCTGGCGCTGGTCTATAGCGAAACCGGCTCCGGCCTGATCCATGACGTGCCGACGCTGGCCCGCGCCGCCGGGCGCCTCGGCCGCCGGGTACTGGTCGATGCGGTCAGCGCGTTCGGCGCGCTGCCGTTCGACATCGGCCAGCTCGAGATGGTCGATGCGATCAGCTTTACCTCCAATAAGGTACTGGAAGCGCTGCCGGGCATGAGCTTCACGGTTTCGCCGATCGACCGGCTCGACGCTTGCAACGGCAATGCCGGCAGCTGGTCGCTCGATCTGTGCGATGTCTGGAATCATCAGAGCGGCGGGGGCACGCCGGGCGCGCGCCGCAACGTGCGCAGCGTGGCCGGTGCCGCCCGCTTCACGCCGCCGGCCCAGGTCGTGGCGGCGCTCGCGGTGGCACTGGATCGCTACGAGGCCGAAGGCCAGGCGGCCCGGCTTGCGCGCTATACCGAGAACAAACGGGTGTTGTACGAGGGCGTCAAGGCGCTGGGTCTGACGCCGTGCTTGGCCGAACATCTGCAGGGCCCGATCATCGTCAATGTCGCGGCCCCGAACGATCCGGCCTGGGACCTGCAGCGCTTCGTCGAGGCGCTGAAGGCCCGCGGTTTCGTCATCAGCAATTTCTACAACACGCCGGAACCGAGCTTCCGGGTCGGCTGTATCGGCTGCATCACGCCGGAAGACATGGCCGAGGCGGTGAACGCGATGGACGAAGCGCTGATCGAGATCGGCGTGACGCAGCGAACGGGGACGCCGTCGTAAAAAAAAGCCCTCTACCATTTATGGGAGAGGGAGGGGACCCATCGAAGATGGGGAGGGTGAGGGTCGCCGGAGCGACGGCTCTCGACACCGAGTCCGTCTGAGACGCCCCCACCCGCCTCGCTGACGCTCGGCACCCTCCCCCGCGAACGGCGGGAGAGGGCTTTTCAGATCCTACGAATCCGACTGGCGGTGGGCTTCGACCATCCAGAGCCATTTGTCGATGCCGCGACCGACTTCGGTCAGGATGTCGGCGGTGATGGCGTCGCCCAGCTCGTCGGTCGTGTCGATGCCGGCGCGGACATGCTTGCCGTAGGATGCCAACGCGCTGCTCAGCGCCTCGACATGGCTGGCACCCGACGAGATGTCAGTCGGATAGGGGGCCAGCCGGGTCTTGGCGACCGATTCCTGCACGGTGCCGTGCGCCGTGCCGCCCAGGATGACGATGCGTTCGGCGATTAGGTCGGTATAGTCGCGCACGTCGGTCGCGACCTGGTCGAACAGCTCATGCAGCGCGATGAAGCTCGGGCCTTTGACGTTCCAATGGGCTTGCTTGACCTGGGCCGAGAGGTCGACGCTGTCGGCCAGAGCGGCGCTCAGTTCGCCGATGATGGCGGCGCGCACATTGTCGGCCAAATCGATCTTGGTGCGGTGCATGGGAACCTCTCGAGACTGGGATTTTGCGCGGCCGCGAGCGAGCGCAACCACTCCGAAAACATGGGGTTTCGCATCTGCGAAAGCAAGCGCAGCGCCCGAGGATATCGCCTATAACGCCAATAGGTTCCGTCTATGCGGCGGCTGATTCCACAGCCTCGGCCGCTTCGAGCCAGGCTTCCTCCGCCCGCTCGACCGCGGTCGCCAGTTCGGCCTGCCGGCGCATCAGCTGACCGCGCTTGCCGCCGTCCAGATAGGGATCCAGCAGCGACTTTTCCAGCGCGTCCTTGTCCTTGATCAGACGGGCGAGGTTGGCTTCCGCATCGCGCGACGCCTTGCGCAGCGCGTCCATCTCCTTGCGCCGGTCGGCGCCGTGCGGCCGGTTGGGCTGCGGCGCCTGGGACTCGGGCGGCTTGTTCTTGGACTTCTTGTCCTTGGGGATCTTGGTATTGCCGCTGCCGGACTTGCCCAGCATCAGCTTGCGGTAATCCTCCAGATCGCCGTCGAACGGCTTGACCTTGCCGTCGCCGACCAGCCAGAGCTGATCCGCGGTCAGCTCCAGCAGATGCCAGTCATGGCTGATCAGGATGACCGCGCCCTTGTACTCGTTGATCGCGACGGCCAGTGCCTCGCGGCTTTCGATGTCCAGATGGTTGGTCGGCTCATCGAAGATCAGCATCGGCGGGGCGGCGTGGGTGATCAGCGCGAAATTGAGCCGCGCGCGCTCGCCGCCGGACAGCGACTTCACCAGCGTATTGGCCTTTTCCTGGCCGAAGCCGAACCGGCCGAGGCGGGCGCGCACCTGCGGCTCGCGCCCGCCGACCATCAGCTCGGCCATCAGCTTGAACGGCGTCGATTCGCCATCCATGTCCTCGACCTGGTGCTGGGCGAAGAAGCCGGTGAACAGCTTGCCCGAGCGATGATGGTGCCCCTCCATCGGCTGCAGACGGCCGGCAACCAGCTTGGCGAAGGTCGATTTGCCGTTGCCGTTCGAACCCAAGAGCGCGATGCGGTCTTCCGGATCGATGCGCAGGTCGATGTCGCGCAACACCGGCTTGCCCGGAATGTAGCCGACCGAGACATGCTCGAACGACAAGAGCGGCGGCGACAGTTCGGCCGGCTCCGGGAAATCGAAGCTCACGGTCGGGTCGTCGCGCATGACCGAGACCGAGCCAAGCTTCTCCAGCATCTTCATGCGGCTTTGCGCCTGGCGCGCCTTCGACGCCTTGGCCTTGAACCGGTCGACGAAGCTTTGCAGATGCTTGCGCTTGGCATCGACCTTGGACGCTTCGGCCTTGGACTGGGCCATGCGCTCGGCGCGCATTTTCTCGAACCAGTCGTAATTGCCGCTGTAGAAGGTCAGCTGCTTGGCATCCAGATGCAGGATGTGATCGACGCAGGCGTTCAGGATCTGCCGGTCATGGCTGATCACCAACAGGGTATGCGGATATTTCTGCAGGTAGGCTTCGAGCCAGACCGTCGCTTCCAGATCCAGATGGTTGGTCGGCTCGTCGAGCAGCAGCAGTTCCGGCTGGGCGAACAGGGCGGCCGCGAGTGCCACGCGCATGCGCCAGCCGCCGGAGAAGCTCGACATCGGCTGCTGCTGCATGTCCTCGGTGAAACCGAGACCGGCCAGGATTTCGGCGGCCCGCATGGGGGCGGTATGAGCGTCGATATCGACCAGGCGCATATGCACCTCGGCCAGCCGCTCGCCATCGTCCGACGTGTCGGCTTCCAGCATCAGGGCGGCGCGTTCCAGGTCGGCGGCCAGCACCACATCCTGCGGGGTCATGTCGCCGCCGGGCGCTTCCTGCGCCACGATGCCGATGCGCACGCCGCGCTGGATCTCGATCTCGCCCTGGTCGGGCTGCAGTTCGTTCAGGATCAACCCGAACAAAGTCGACTTGCCGGCACCATTGCGGCCGACGAGGCCGACCCGGTGACCGGCGGAAATGCTCGCGGTGGCGTTCTCGAGCAGAACGCGACCGGCGACACGATAGGTAATGTTGGAAATGGACAGCATGGCGCCGCCCTCTTAGCACGCGCGAGGGCGGTCTGGCGATGCATTGCAGTGCAGCAAAGCCCGCGGACATGGCAGGGCAGCACGACCGGACTATCGTCGGAGGAAAAAACGCGTGGTCAGGCCACTTGGCCGTACGCGAGGGCTCGACATTCATCGTACAAGTTGGTTGACTGGTCTTCAGAAAGCCGGGCCGCCAAGGACCCAGGCGCTAAATCGATCGTGGGGGAGGACGTGCGCGTGCCGAGACGGCCAGACCGGGGTGCTTTCCCGGCATGAACTACATCTTTCAATTCGGCGAGATCCTGAAGCCCGTCAATTTCGACGAGCTGCTTTGGGGCATGCTCAACACGCTGCGCCTGTCGGCCCTGTCGATGGTGCTGAGCCTGGCGTTCGCCATCGTCGGCGCCATGCTACGCACGTCCGGTCCGAAATGGGTTCAGGCCATCATCGTCAGCTATGTCGAGATCATCCGGAACACGCCGTTCCTGGTGCAGGTGTTCATGATCTTCTTCGGCCTGCCGACCATCGGCTTCCGGCTGGACGCCAATGGCGCGGCGCTGGTCGCCATGGTGCTGAACGGCAGCGCGTACACGATCGAGATCGTCCGCGCCGGCATCGAAAATATCTCCGCCGGCCAGATGGATGCCGCCAAGGCGATCGGGCTTCGGCCGCTGCAGAGCTTCCGCCTGGTGGTGCTGCCCCAGGCGCTGAAGGTGATGCTGGCGCCGCTCGGCAGCCAGTTCATCCTGCTGATGCTCAATTCCAGCATCGTCTCGGTCGTCTCGGCCGACGAGCTGATGGCCGCCGCCCAGGACGTGCAGTCGCGCACCTTCCGGCCGTTCGAGACCTATATCATCGTGTTCGTGATCTATTTCATCGTGTCGATGCTGTTCCAGGCCGCCTTCGCGCTGATCGATCGCT
>Ga0302314_10012986_pt1 | contig 14347 bp, 14 predicted proteins | sample III_Palsa_N2_3_FD_200533 | JGI IMG/M metagenome (GOLD analysis project Ga0302314, IMG submission 200533) | Peat permafrost microbial communities from Stordalen Mire near Abisko, Sweden - III_Palsa_N2_3 | ecosystem: Environmental > Terrestrial > Soil > Palsa > Peat permafrost | place: Sweden... | reverse complement strand
TGGTACGTGTGCAATTCACGTAACCCCCTGTTGATTGTTGAACCCAGGCCGGCGTTAGCAGCGCAGAGATAGGACACGGGGTCCGCCGGAGCCGTGCGAAATAGGGAATGTGCGTAAGAATGTAAAGTCGTTATTCGACCCCCTTCCCTTCAGCCTTAGCCCTTGCCCCATCACGAAAGTTTCGCAAGGCTGAGGCATGACGGTTTTGCGACCGCCCATCATCGGAAACCCATGACCAACCAAGCCGTCATCGACATTCGTGACGCCTCGAAAAGCTTCGGCGCCCACCGCGCCCTGGACGGCGTCAGCGTGCGCTTGGCGCCGGGGGAGATGGTCGCCCTGATCGGGCCCTCGGGTTCGGGTAAATCGACTTTGCTGAGGGCTATCAGCGGCTTCGTCGCCCTCGATCCCGGCGCGGGCGTCGTGGAGGCGTTCGGGCGTCCGGTTCAGGCGAACGGCCGGCTGTCCGACCAAGTCCGCGAAATCCGCGCCCAGATCGGCATGGTGTTCCAGCAATTCAATCTGGTTGGCCGCCTGACCCTGTTCAGCAATGTGGCTCTGGGCATGCTGGGCCGGATCGGCTTCATGCAGGGCCTGTTCGGGCTTTGGCCCAAGGGCGAAAAGACCGCGGTGATGGCCGCCTTGGCGCGCGTCGGCGTCGCCGACTATGCGGGCCAACGGGCGGGCACGCTGTCCGGCGGCCAGCAGCAGCGGGCGGCCATCGCCCGCGCCCTAGTGCAGAAGGCCAAGGTGATCCTGGCCGACGAGCCGGTGGCCTCGCTGGATCCAGTGGCGGCGCGCCGGGTGATGGACCTTTTGACCGAGCTCAACACCAAGGACGGGATCAGCGTCCTGGTCAGCCTGCACCAGGTCGACTACGCCATGCGCTACTGCAAGCGGGTGGTGGCGCTGAAGGCTGGCAAGATCGCCTACGATGGCCCGACCTCGGGTCTTTCCCACGCCAAGCTGGTGGATATCTATGGTCCGGAGATCGAAGAGGTCTTCTGGGAGGGGATGCCGAAATGATCCGCGGAACACGCATCTTGGCCAGTCTGGCCGCGGCCAGCCTCGCGCTGGCCCTGTTCGGCTGCAGCAAGCCTGCGCCGCCCGTGCTGAACTTTTCCATCGCCTCGGCGGAGGACCAGCAGTCCATGGAAAAGGTCTGGCAGCCGCTGCTGGACGACCTGAATAAGCAGACCGGCCTGAACGTGCAGGCTCACTACGCCGGCAACTACACCGCCCAGATCGAGGCGATGAAGTTCAACCAGGTCCAGCTGGGCTGGTTCCCCGCCCTGTCGACCCTGCAGGCCGTCCGCCGCGCCGATGGCGAGGTGCTCGGCCGGATCATCGGCTCCAACGGCCAGGGCATGGCCTACGCCTCGGTCCTGCTGGTCAAGAAGGGCTCGGGCATCACCCTGGATGACGTGCTGAAGTGCGGGAAGAAATATTCCTTCGGCATTGGCGACGCCCAATCCACCTCCGGCACCCTGGCGCCGATGGCCTATGTCTTCATCGCCCACAACATCGACCCCCAGCAGTGTTTCACCGTGGTCCGCCAGTCGAGCCACCAGGCCAACCTGTTCGCAGTGGCTAACGGCGTGCTGGACGTGGTGACCAACAACACCATCGGCCTGGTCTTCGCCAAGCGCGAGAACCCCGCCATCGCCGACAAGGTGCAGGTGATCTGGACCTCCCCGCCGCTGCCGGAATCCGCCATCGTCGTGCGCAAGGACCTCGACCCGGCGATCAAGGCCAAGCTGAAGGCCTTCTTCTTCAAATACGGCACGGGAACCGGCCCCGAAGCCGACCATGAGCGGGTGGTGATGAAGGGGCTGGCCTATGGCGGCTTCGGTCCCGCCGACGTCAGCTACCTCGACCCGGTGGCGCAGATGGACGCCAGCAACACCCTGGCCATCGCCCGCAAGTCGGGCGACGCGGCCAAGATCGCCGACGCCCAGAAGGCCTACGACGCCCAGCTGGCCGAGATCGCCTCGCACAAGAGCGCGGCGGGCCAGTGAGCGTCGAGACCGTAATCGACAAGGATGGTCAGGCGCTGAAGCCGCCGACGCGGCCACTAACCCAGCGGCTGTTCGACTACATCGTCTGGGGCACGATCGCGATCCTGCTGCTGGCCAGCGTGGGGCCGGTGCAGCTGTCGCGCCTGCCGCTGCTGTTCACCAAGTCGGGGAACATGCAGGATTTCGTCAACGGCTTCATGCACCCCGATTTCGGCGAATGGCGGACCTATGTCGCGGCCATGTGGCTGACGGTGCAGATCGCCCTTTGGGGCACCCTGCTCGCCGTGGTCCTGGCGATCCCGCTGGGTCTGGCGGCGGCGCGCAACGTCTCGCCGCCCTGGATCCAGCAGCCGGTGCGCCGGCTTCTGGACCTGCTCCGCGCCCTGCCCGACCTGGTCATCGGCATCATGTTCATCGTCGCCGTCGGCGTGGGGCCCCTGCCCGGCGTGCTGGCGCTGGCCTTCAACACCGGCGGGGTGCTGGGAAAGCTCTTCTCCGAAGCGGTGGAGACCGTCGACCCCCGCCCCATCGAAGGGGTGCGGGCCACCGGCGCCGCGCCGCTGCAGCAGATCGTCTGGGGCGTACTGCCCCAGGTGGCGCCGCTCTGGACCAGCTACGCCCTCTACCGGTTCGAATCCAACGCCCGCGCCGCTACCGTGCTCGGCCTGATCGGCGCCGGCGGCATTGGCCAGCTGCTGCTGGATTCCCTGAACGGCTTCAAGTTCGATGAGACCGCGATGATCGTCATCGTCATCATCATCGCGGTGTCGCTGATCGATTTGCTGTCCCAGGCGATGCGCAGCCGGCTGATCTGAGTATCTTCTGGCCGTGTCGCGACGCGCCGATGATAAGGCCGCCCACTCAACGCCGTCATGGCCGGGCTTGTCCCGGCCACCCATTCCTCCGCGTACGCGAACCATCCCGGGCTTGCGCTAGCCCGGCCATGACGGAGGAAAAGCGGCTCAATCATGCCGATAGGGCAGCGATCGGTCGCTAAGCCGCCGGCCGTCGCCGCAATCTCGCCAACCGCCGCAGTCGGCGCCAGAACCGGGTCTTTTCCGGCTCGGGATAGGGTTGCAGGTTGCGCACGAACTCCTCGGACGCCGAGCGCCAGGAAAAGCGTTCGGCATAGGCGCGCACGGCGCCGCGATCGAGCTTGAGCGCGTCCAGGCAGGCCTCGCGCAGGCCGTCCTCGCAGGTGGCGGCCAGCTTGCCGGCGCCGGAATTGGGCAGGATGTCGATCGGCCCCGGCGCGGGATAGGCCGCCACCGGCGTGCCCGCCGCCATGGCCTCCAGGATCACCAGGCCGAAGGTGTCGGTCAGCGAGGGGAAGACGAAGACGTCGGCGCAGGCGTAGTGGGCGGCCAGTTCTTCGCCGAACCGCGGGCCTCGGAACACCGTCGCCGGATATTTCTCCGCCAGCTCATCCCGCTGCGGACCATCGCCGACCAGCACCTTGGTGCCGGGCAGGTCCAGCGCCAGGAAGGCCTCGATATTCTTCTCCACCGCGATCCGGCCGACATTCAGCCAGATCGGCCGGGCCAGCCCCTCGAACACGTCCGGCTCGCCGTCGCGGCGGGGATGGAAGACGTCGGTGTCGACGCCCCGGGTCCAAGGGGAGATGTTGCGGAAACCGTGCTTGATCAGCTCGTCCCGCATGGTCGGCGTCGCCACCATCAGCCGCCCGGACGGCTGGTGGAACCAGCGCATGTAGGCGTAGCCGGCGGCCAGGGGCAGCGGCAGGCGGGCGGAGACGTATTCCGGGAACTTGGTGTGGTAGCTGGTGGTGAAGGGCAGCTTCCATTCCACGCAGATGCGCCGCGCCGCCAGGCCGATCGGTCCCTCGGTGGCGATATGAATGGCTTCCGGCTCGAACGACTTGAACCGTTCCTGCACGGGCTCGTAGGCGCCCATGGCCAGCTTGATCTCGGGATAGGTCGGCAGGGGGAAGGTCTTGAACTGGTCCGGCGAGACCACCTCGACCTCATGGCCCATGGTCCGGCACTCGGCGACGGTGCGCGTGAGGGTCCGAACAACGCCATTGACCTGGGGTTCCCAGGCGTCCGTGGCGACAAGAATACGCATCAGGCCGCGGCGGTCTCCGGGGCTTCGACGCCCGTCGCCACAACACGGTCGATCACCGACCAGGCGCGCAGCTTGGCCCATTCCAGGATCTCAAGCCGGCCGTCGAAATGCTCGACCAGGGCGGTGCAGCTCTCGACCCAGTCACCGTCGTTGATATAGGCGACGCCATCGATCTCGCGCATCTCGGCCTTGTGAATATGGCCGCAGATCACCCCATCGACACCTCTGCGGCGGGCTTCGGCGGCCACGGCGGCCTCGAAGTTCTCGATGAATTGCAAAGCGTTCTTCACCTTGACCTTCAGATAGGCGGACAGGCTCCAATAGCCGAAGCCCAGCTTGCGACGAACGTGATTGAACACGGTGTTCAACGCAAGCACGGTTCTGTAAGCCCAATCGCCCAAAAAGGCGAGCCATCGGGCGTGGCGGGTGACGCCGTCGAACTCGTCGCCGTGAAGCACAAGGTAGCGCTTGCCGTCCGCCGCCTCGTGGATGGCGTCGCGGGTGACCACCACCCCACCCAGGTGAACCCCACAGAAATCGCGCGCGAATTCGTCGTGATTGCCCGGCACATAGATGACGTTGCAGCCCTTGCGCGCCATCCTGAGGATTTTCTGCAGCACGTCGTTGTGCGCCTGCGGCCACCACCAGCCGCCCTTCAGCTTCCAGCCGTCGACGATGTCGCCGACCAGGTACAGGGTGTCGCATTCGACATGGCGGATGAAGTCGAGCAGCAACTCGGCCTGACAACCCCGCGTCCCCAGATGCACATCGGAAATGAAGATGGTCCGGTAGCGGCGTACAGTCAGCGACTCGGCAGTCAGCGACTCGGCAGCCAGCGAAACAGCCAGCTGCTCTGGGGCCTCGGCGCTCATGGCGTCGATTCTCTCATCGAAAGCCCGGCTGGGGCCTGGATGAATTCGCCGCCTAAGCTGATTGCATGTCGCTTTTGTGAAAGGCGGCGGACTGCGACAGCCTGCCGCCCCTGGCGCGACCCTTGCCTAGTCGCTACCTAAGCAGCCAGAGCACCAAGGGCGGGACGCTCCCATGAGTTTGATCGACGGGCCGCAAATCGCACCCGCCAGGGATACGCCGAAGTCGCTGCGCACCCGCGCGCGCATTCTCGATTGCGCCATGGCTCTGTTCGCCGAGCTGGGCGTGGTCGCGGCCACCAATCCGCTGATCGCCGAACGGGCCGGGCTGACGCGGGGTGCGATGCTCTACCATTTCCCCAGTCGGGAATCGCTGGTGGCGGCGGCGGCCGATCATTTCCAAACGGCGCGGGCGCGGGCGCTGACCGAAGCGGCCCAGAACGCGCCCGGCGGCGCCGACCTGGCCGAACACGCCATCGACGCCTATTGGTCCCTGCTGCACACCCGGCCCTTCATCGCCTTCGCGGAGCTTGAAGCGGCCGCCCGCGCCGACCCGATGATCGCCAACGCCATCGCGCCCGCCCAGGCCGCCTTCGACGAGGCGCGGGCAAGCGAGCAGTTCTCACGCATTCTGCAGGCGGGCTCCGGGCCGCGCTTCCAGGCCAGCCGCGACCTCGCCCGCTTCATGCTCGAGGGCTTGTGGCGCGCGCAGCTGACCTATGACGAGGATGCACGCGTCGCCAACCTGCTTGCGGTGGTCAAGCGGGTGACGCACATGCTGAACCGCAAGGGCGACCTGCAGGACCCGTGGCCGGAAGAGACCCGCCGCGACCCCGGTAGCGATACGCTCGACTAGGGAGACAGACGCCATGGCCGGCTCGATCGATCCGTTGCGCGCCCAGTTCGACGCCTTCAAGGCCCTGCCGCGCGACACGCCGATCCAGATGCTGAACCTCGTGCGCCTGAACGCGATGGCCGCCTATCCGGAAGGCCATCCCGACCACGGCAAGGGCATCAGCGGCCTCGACGCCTACCGCGCCTATGGCCGCACCTCGGCCGAGGTGTTCAAGCGCGTGGGCGGCCGGCAGATTTGGGTCGGCAAGCCCGAGAGCGTTGTCACAGGCCCCGCGGACGAGCGTTGGGACCTGGCCTTCATCGCCGAATACCCCAACGCCGCCGCCTTCCTGGCCATGGTCACGGACCCGGACTACCGCGAGCATGTGAAACACCGGCAGGCGGCCGTCGAGGACTCGCGCCTGATCCGCCTCGCGCCAGCCGAGCCAGGCGAAGGCTTTGGCGAATAGGCCTCATGGCGGGCGCCGAAAGCGCGATCAACCCCCAGGCGCATTGAGGCGTTCTTAAGCCCCAGCCCTTACGCTGCCTTGGTTTGTGGGGTTTAGAGTTCGGCTTGGCATGTCTCCTTCCCTAGACGCGATTATTCGGTTTCGCCGCCGGGACGTGCTGGCCATCCTGCCCATGACGGTCATCGCCGCGCTGGGCGCGAGCGTATGGGAGCCGCCGGCGCTGACCGCCGGCTGGTTGATCGCCAACCTCCTGCTGATGGGCGCAAGCCAGGCGCTCTACCGCTGGCTGGGGCGCCAAAGCCGGCTGCCCCGCTCAACGGAGGCCATGCTGGCCGCCTACACCTTCGCCACCACGGTCGCTTATGGGTTTCTGCCCGCGATGCTGATCGCCAGCGGCGAGCCTGGCGCCATGATCGCCGGCGCGGCCATGTTGGCGGCCATCTGCCTGAGCAGCACGAGCGAGTTCGTGGTCTCCGACCTGATCGGCGCCGCGTCGCTGTCGGCGCTGTTTGTCACCACGACGATCACGGTTATCGCGTTGAACCGGGTCGGCGGCCCGCTCAGCCTCGCGGTGGCCCTCATCGCCCTGGGCTGCGCCTTCGCCTATGTGGTCAAGCACGCCCTGCATCGCCGCAGCGTCGAGCAAAGCCTCGTCAAGGCGACTCGCCTGGCCGAGGTCAGGGGCGCGGAGGCCGAGACGGCCAACGCCGCCAAGAGCATCTTCCTGGCCACCATGAGCCATGAAATCCGCACGCCTATGAATGGCGTCCTCGGCATGGCGCAGGCGATGGCGGCCGGCGACCTGCCCGCCGCCCAGCGCGAACGGCTGACCGTGCTGCAGGACTCTGGCGAGGCCCTTCTCAGCCTGCTGAACGACGTGCTCGATGTCGCCAAGATCGAAGCCGGCAAGCTGGAATGCGAACAGTCGCCCTTCGACTTGGATGGCGTGCTGAAGAGCGTGGATGCGGCCTTTCAGGTCCAGGCGGCGCAGAAATCTCTGGCCCTCGAGGTGACGGTCGCCGAGTCGGCGCGCGGGACTTATCGTGGCGACGCCATGCGGGTCCGGCAGATTTTGAACAATCTGATCTCCAACGCTCTGAAGTTCACCGATACCGGCCGGGTCGACGTCGCCGTGCGCCGGGAGGGCGAGCTTCTCGAGATTTCAGTGTCCGACACCGGCGCCGGCATGCCCGCCGACCGGCTGCATAAACTGTTCGGCAAGTTCCAGCAGCTGGACGCCTCGACCACGCGCAAACACGGCGGCACCGGCCTCGGGCTGGCCATTTGCCGCGAACTCTGTGAGCTGATGGGCGGGACGATCACCGCCGAAAGCGTGTTGGGCGAAGGATCGACCTTTACCGTCACCCTGCGCCTGCCGCGCATTGGCGCGCCCTCCACCCAGGCGGCGGAAGCGGCGGCGCCACGTCAGGCGATGGACGCGGCGGCCGCGCCCCGCATCCTGGCGGCGGAGGACAATCCGGTGAACCGGCTGGTGCTGAGCACCCTGCTGGCCCAGATCGGCGTCGAGGCCGTGGTGGTCGAGGACGGCGCCCAAGCGCTCGCGGCGTGGCGCGCGGCAGACTGGGACGTGGTGCTGATGGATGTGCAGATGCCGGTCATGGATGGCGTCATGGCGGCCAGAACCATTCGCGAGACCGAGCGGCGCCAGGGCCTTGCACACACGCCGATCATCGCCCTGACCGCCAACGCCATGGCGCATCAGCTGGCTGAATATCGGGCCGCGGGAATGGATGACTGCGTCGCCAAGCCCGTTCGGGCCGAGGATCTTTTCAACGCGCTGGAGCGGGTTCTTGGGGACAATAGCGAGCCGGCGACCGAAGTCGCTTGATCGCCGGCCGTTCAACTGCAATTTGGCCGTAATTCCGCCGCCTATTCGACGTGCGGGGCGAGTCAATGAGCGGCTCCGCGTGGGATCCCAAAGCTTAGCCTTTTGAACCGCTTCGCCTTGGCCCAGGCGCCATTGGTCTGGAGTGAGATGCAGTACCGCGAGGACGTGAAACCCTTTATCGACCTCATCGGCGCGTCCGGCGAGGTCTACCGGTTCCGCCGGCTTGAGGGCGGGCTGTCGCCGATCGGCGGCAACTTTGTCTATGTGCGCGAGGTGGATGGCGAGACCAAGGTGGTCTGCTGCGGCAAGGCCCGTTCGCTCGCCTCGGTGCTAATGGGCCGTGTCTGGACCGCGGACGAAAACGCCCAGGCCGACGACGCCCTCTATATTCGCCTCAACGCCGTCGGTCGCACGCGCGACGCCGAGCACGAGGACCTGATCGCCGGACTGCCGCGCCAGTTTGTCATCTACGAAATGGAATAGGCCCGAGCCTTTCGGCTCGGGCCTTCATCCGATCGCCAGTCCGCCCGTTTATTTCGGGTGGATGTGGGTGATCTTGGTGCCTTGCAGCGTCAGGTCGGCCATCAGGCCCTTTTCGCCGAAGGGGAAGGCGTAGACGTCTTGGGTCACCGTGGTGGTGTCGGCGGCGACCGCGGCGCCCTTGTTGACCACGACGATGCTCGGGCCGGTCCCGGCCGCGAAACCGTCGCTCTTACGCAGGTAGGCCAGCGATCCGTCGGTCATGAAGAACAGGGCGTAGGCGAAGTCCTGGCCGCCGATCTGCAGGCCCCAGGAACCGCCCGACAGGTTGTAGTAGCCTTCCGGATGGCCATTCACGAGCAGGACGCCGTTGCCGGTTTCGCCGCCGAACACGAAGCCGGCCTTTAGCACCGACGGGAAGATCAGCACGGCCTTGGCGTGATGAGCGAAAAAGCGCGAGCGCGGCTCGGTGGCTTCCAGCTTCTGCAGGGCGCGCATGCCGTCGGCGGCGAGTTGTTCGCGCTGATCGGCGTGCGCCGAGCTGGCGGCCAGGGGACCGAAGGCTGCGGCCAGGGCCATGGCGCCGGCCGCCAGGGTGCGGCGATTGATATTCATTTTCGAGACGAGCTCCCTCGTATTTTTGGGCGCCGGATGTCCGGCGATGCGGCGATAACGCGTGGACGCGGACAGCGTTGCCGTGGGAATCAGATTTCTGGCTGGAAGCGGATTGGCCTCAGGCGAGATCGTTCCGTCCGCGCCGGCCCCCACCACCCCTCGGGCGGCCCCTTCCTCCTCCCCCGCGAGCGAAGCGAAGACAGGGGAGGTGACTCGCGGAGCGAGACGGTGGGGGCAGCGCCGGTGGTCCTATCCCGCTCGAAATCAACAGGCTCTAGAAGCGGCTGGTCTTCAGCAAAAGACTGGTCTCGGTCGCCGAGATCCCGGGTATCGCCCGGATCGCGTCCAGCGCGGCGCTGAAGGCGGGAAGGCCCGGCGCCTCCAGCTCGGCCACCAGATCCCATCGCCCATTGGTGGTGTGAGTCGCGGTCACCGCCGGCACGCCGCTGAGGGCGCGCAGGACAGCCGCCATCTGTCCGCCCTCGATCACGATGGTCATGACCGCCCGGACTCTCGCAGGGTCGTCCTCGGCGGCGATCCGGATGGTGAAGCCCAGCAAGACGCCCGATGCGCGCAACCGGTCGATCCGGTTCTGCACCGTGCCCCGTGAGACCTTCAAAGCCTTGGCCAAGCTGGCGGTCGGCGCGCGTGAGTCGGCGCGCAGGAGGGCGATGAGCCGATGATCCAGATCGTCCATTATCAGATAGTGATCTAGACCGCGCATATCGTCAATCTCGATGACGTATTTGCGCAACTGTTGGGCTTTTCGCTAGCTCGGCGGCGAACCATCCTGGGCGCTAGATCGGTTGGAGACCCTTTCATGCGCCCGCCCGCCTTCCTGCTCGTCGACCCGGCCCATTTCGAGGTCGCCTACACCATCAATCCCTGGATGCAGCCGGGCGCCTGGGGCGCCGATCCCGCAGGCTCGCGGCGCGCGGCGCGGATCGCCTTTTCCAACCTGGTCGCCGCGCTGAAGGGCGCCGGCGCCGAGGTCGAGATCATGCCGGGCGTCCCTGGCGCGCCGGATCTGGTCTTTCCCGCCAACGCCGGCGTGGTGCTGGATGGCCGCGCGACCCTGGCCCGCTTCCGCCACCCCGAGCGGCAGGTCGAGGAGCCGCATTTCCAGCGCGCCTTCCAGCGGCTGCGCGCCGGCGGCCTGCTTGAGGAGATCCTGGTCCTGCCTGACGGCTGCCTGCAGGAAGGCGCCGGCGACTTCATCTGGCACGCCGCGCGCGGCCACGTCTGGGCCGGATATGGCCCGCGCACCAACCGTAAAGGACTGGACGCCGTCGCCGAGTTCTTTGGCCGCGAGGTCGTCGCCCTCGAACTCGCCACCGAGCGGTTCTATCACCTGGACACCTGCTTCTGCCCGCTGCCGGGCGGCGAGGTGCTCTATTATCCGCCGGCGTTCACGGCCGAAGGCCTGCGCCGCATCCGCACCGTCGTTCCCGCCTGCGACCTCATCGAGGCCACCGACGACGACGCGGCCCGGTTCTGCGTCAACGCCGTGGCGTTCGACCGCATCATCATCATGGCCGAGGCGAGCGACCAGCTGAAAGGCCGCCTGGGCGAGCGGGGCTACCGCGTCATCGACGTGGGCCTCGACCCCTTCATCCTGTCCGGCGGCGGCGCCTACTGCATGACGCTGCGCCTGGACAATGTCTCAGCCCCCGCCACCGCGCCCGCTTTTGGCTTGCCCGCTTTTGGCTTGAAAGAACCCGCCGAATGACCGACCTCGCCCTCGCCGACCGCCCGAAGACCACCGGCGACTTCATCGCCGTGGAGACCGAATACGGCGCCAAGAACTACAAGCCCCTGGACGTGGTCCTGACCCGAGGTCAGGGCGCCTACGTCTGGGACGTTGAAGGCAAACGCTATCTGGACTGCCTGGCCGCCTATTCGGCGGTGAACCAGGGCCACTGCCACCCCAAGATCCTGGAGGCGATGATCGCCCAGGCGCAAAAGCTGACCCTGACCTCGCGGGCCTTCCGCAACGACCAGCTGGCGCCCTTCTACGAAGAGCTGTGCGCCCTGACCAAGTCGCATATGGCCCTGCCGATGAACTCGGGCGCGGAAGCCGTGGAAAGCGCGCTGAAGGTGGCCCGCAAATGGGCTTATCAGGTCAAGGGCGTGGCCAAGGATCAGGCGGAGATCATCGTCTGCGCCGACAATTTCCACGGCCGCACCCTGGCCATCGTCGGCTTCTCCACCGATCCGGTGAGCCGGGACGGCTTCGGCCCCTTCGCGCCGGGCTTCAAGATCGTGCCCTACGGCGACGCCGCGGCGCTAGAGGCCGCCATCACCCCCAACACGGCCGCCTTCCTTATCGAGCCGATCCAGGGCGAGGCCGGCGTCGTCATCCCGCCCGCCGGTTACTTACGCCGCGCCCGCGAGCTGGCCACCCAGCACAACGTCATCCTGATCCTCGATGAGATCCAGACCGGCCTCGGCCGCACCGGCAAGCTGCTGGCCGAAGAGCATGAGGGCGTCGAGGCGGACCTGACCCTGGTGGGCAAGGCCCTGGGCGGCGGCTTCTACCCGATCTCGGCCGTGCTCTCGAACAAGGAGGTGCTCGGCGTGCTGAAGCCGGGCGAGCACGGCTCGACCTTTGGCGGCAATCCGCTGGCCTGCGCGGTGGCGCGGGCGGCGATGAAGGTGCTGGTCGAGGAAGGCCTGATCGAGAACGCCGCCCGAGTCGGCGACCGCCTCCTGGCCAATCTCAAACTGGCCGTGGGCGACCGCGTCGCCGAGGTCCGCGGCCGGGGCCTGATGATCGCGGTGGAGCTGCATCCCGACGCCGGCGGCGCGCGGCCGATCTGCGAGCGGTTGCGGCACATGGGCCTGCTCTGCAAGGAGACCCACGACCACATCATCCGCATCGCCCCGCCCCTGGTGATCGACAACGACGAAGCCGACTGGATCGCCGATCAGTTCGCCGCCGCGATCTGATCGGGGTTTTCCTGAACCGGCAGAGTCGCATCGACGACGCAGACCAGACCCTCCGGCTCGAATCGCAAGGCGACCTCCCCGCCCATTTCGGCGGCGAGGCCGCGCTCGATCAGCCGCGAGCCGAAGCCACGACGGGCCGGCGGCGACACGGGCGGACCGCCCTGTTCGCGCCATTCGAACCGAAGCCGCTCCGCGCCGTCGTCAGCCAGATCGGTCGACCAGGTCACGCGCACACGGCCCCCGTCTGTCGACCAGGCGCCATACTTCAGCGCGTTGACCGCCAATTCATGCAGGGCCAGCGACAGGGCCAGAGCGGTCTTCGGCGTCAGCCGGGCGTCCGGTCCATCGATCACGCAGCGGTCGGGCGACGGGCAATGAGATTGCGCCAGCTGTTCGACCACGCCGCGCAGAGAGGCGCCCGCCCAGCGTTCGCCCGTCAGCAGGTCATTGGCCTTGGCCATGGCCATGATCCGGGCGGTGAACCGGCCCTCGGCGTCTTTCAGGCTGTCGGCGTTGCGGAAGCTTTGCGCCGCGATCGCCTGGATCATGGCCAGGTTGTTCTTCACCCGATGGTTCAGCTCGTTGACCATCAGCCGCATATGCTCTTCGTTGCGGCGCTGCTCGGTGATGTCCTGGAACAGGATGCCCACCTGATGGCTGGCGGTCTCGACGCGAAACGCGAACAGCTCCAGCAGCCGATCGGTGGCGGCCAGGGTGCGCTGGAACCGCAGCGACTCGCCCGACCGGAGCACCTTGCCGAGAATGGCGATCCATTCCCGGGCCTCACCGGGGAGGATTGCTGTGACCCGCCGGTTCAGGACGCCGGTGATCCCGCTGCGGGTCGCCAAGGCCGGATTGGCCTCCACATAGGTGAAGTCAACCAACCGACCCTCATCGTCCTCATGGAATTCGATGACGCAAAAGCCCTCGTCGATGGACTCGAACAGCGACCGATAGCGCGCCTCGCTGTGGCGCAGGGCGGTTTCGGCCCGGCCGCGCTCCACGGCGGCCCAGGTCCGCTCGGCGACATCCTGGATCAGCGCCGCCTCGGCGTCGGTCCATTGGCGCGGCTCCGTCTGATGCGCATAGAGGGCCGCGACGAACCGGCCCTCCTTCACCAGCGGCACGGCGACCCCGCCGCGCATCTGGCCGATGGCGGCGAAGGCGCGGGCCGAGTCACGGGTGCGGGGATCCTCCAGGGGGTCGTTCAGCCGCACTGTGCGACCAGCGCGGAAGTCATCGATCATATCGGGACCGAAGTCGTTCAGCCGGATGCGGCCGGCCAGGCTCGCCATCTGTCCGTCGGTCCAGTCCTTGTGGACGGTGAAGAAGTCTCCGGTCTCGTCGACCTCGCCATAGCCGCAGCGGCCGACGCCAAACTCCAGTCCAAGCAATTCGCCCGCCTTGGCGGTTATGTCGGCGGGGTGGGAGAGGTCGCGGATAGCGTCACTAAGCCGGAGCAGAAAGCCCTGTCGCGCCTCGCTCTCTCGCAGACGGGCCTCCGCCAGGACCCGTGAGGTCGTCTCAATGGCGATGATGAAAAGACCGGCCACGCCGCCATCGTCGTCGTGGAGCGGGCTGTAGGAGAAGGTGAACCAGGCCGGCGTGGGCGCGTCGCCCCGATGAGGCGTTATGGCGAGGTCCTCGCCGAGCACGGCCTTGTCGGCCGCCAGAATCTGCTCGGCGACCGGGCCGATGCTCCCCCAGACATCCAACCAGGCCTCGCGCGCGGGCACGGCGAAGGTGGCCGCATGTCTGCGCGGATCGATCGTGGCGGCGGCTGCGTCGTTGTAGACCTGGATCAGGGCCTCGCCCCACCAGACGAAGGCCGGGAAGGCTGAGCCAAGCATGGCGTCGACAGCGCCGCGAAGGCTGGTCGGCCAGGCGCCGGATGGGCCTAGCGGCGTATTGGCCCAATCATGAGCACGAATTTTGGCGCCCGTCAGACCACCGCCCGCCGGCCACCGCGCCAAAGTGTCGCTCGTTTCCACCATCGCCGCCACTAACGCATGCCGGCGGTTTGGGTGGCAAGCTGAGCCTTAGTGCATCAACATCCAGGCTAGCGACCCCGCGCCGGCCAGGACGCAGTAGATGGCGAAGGGGGTGAAGCCGCCCTTTTCCTCATGCGCGCGGAACCAGCGCATCAGCGCCCAGACGCTGATGAAGGCGACGACCCCG
>Ga0302314_10012984_pt1 | contig 14348 bp, 12 predicted proteins | sample III_Palsa_N2_3_FD_200533 | JGI IMG/M metagenome (GOLD analysis project Ga0302314, IMG submission 200533) | Peat permafrost microbial communities from Stordalen Mire near Abisko, Sweden - III_Palsa_N2_3 | ecosystem: Environmental > Terrestrial > Soil > Palsa > Peat permafrost | place: Sweden... | reverse complement strand
AGATCGCCGTGGTGGGCCCGGCCCCGACTCCCGCCTCGATACCCGCGTCGACCGCCTACGGCCTGACCGGCGGCCTTCATACTGCCAGCGCAAATGCCGCTGGTCCAGGGAATATCGGGGCGGACGGATCAAGTTGAGTGTGGTGTCATGCTAAAATGCGATACCACGAACAGTCGTGCCGAATCACCGGCTGTGCAAGCTCGCGAAGGAGGACGGAGACCATGAACATCATCACCAGTCGCCGACCGCTGCGAGTACGTCGCGTAGTACTTTGGACCGCACGCTGAGCTCTGCTCGCGTCCGGTCGATAATCCCCTGCATCAGTTAATCGCTCTGCCGCCTGCTCGGCGTGCCGCCATCCGCGTTGGCGCCGAGTCGCGATCGACCACGCCCGCATACCCTCCGGGCCTCGAACTTCCCCGCCTACCCGCAGAATGGGACGCAGTACATGGACACCCCGCAATACGACCACCACATCATCGAAGCCGGTGCGCGCGAGCTGTGGGAGGAGCACGACATCTACCGGTTCGACCGCGACGGGACCGGGCCGGTCTTCAGCGTCGACACACCGCCGCCGTACGTGTCCGCGTCGCATCTGCATGTCGGGCACGCGATGAGCTATTCGCAGCCTGACTTCATCGTGCGCTACCGGCGGATGCGCGGTGAGCGGGTCTTCTACCCGATGGGCTTCGACGACAACGGGCTGCCCACCGAGCGATACGTGGAGAAGAGCCACGGTGTGAAGGCCGCCGAGATGCCGCGGGCCGAGTTCGTCGAGCTCTGCCTGGCCGAGACGAGCAAGACCGCGGCCCGATACGAGGACGTGTGGCGCCAGGTCGGGTTGTCCGTGGACTGGTCGCTGCGGTACTCGACTATCGACGAACGCTGTCGGCGTACGTCACAGGCAAGCTTCATCAAGTTGTATGAGAAGGGGCACTTGCGCCGGGTCGAGGACCCCATCCTGTGGTGCCCGGAGTGTCGCACTGCGCTGGCTCAGGCAGACGTCGAAGACCTCGCGCGGACCGGTCGTATGCACCGGATCGCCTTTGCCCTGGCCGATTCCACTGCGGCGGATGGCGATTCGGCCTCTGCGAACCGCAAGCTGATCATCGCGACTACGCGCCCAGAACTGCTTCCCGCATGCGTCGCCATGTACTTCCATCCGGACGACGAGCGCTACCGCGATCTGCTCGGCTCTTCGGCCCGGGTGCCGCTGTTCGGCCACGATGTGCCGATCAAGGCCAGCGAGGCGGTCGACCCGGCCTTCGGGACCGGGCTGATGATGGTGTGCACCTTCGGCGACAGCGAGGACGTCGTGAAGTGGCGTGAGGACGGACTCGCGCTCCGCTTGGCGGTCACCGAGGACGGACGCCTGAGCGACCTGGCCGGCGAGTTCGCCGGGCTGCAGCTGACGCAGGCCCGCGCCGCCATCCTGGCCCGGCTCGCCGACACCGGTGCGCTCGTGGACTCCGCCTCGATCAAGCAGACCGTCGGCGTGCACGAGCGATGCCTGACGCCGGTGGAGTTCCAGATCCGTCCGCAGTGGTTCATCGGCGTCCGCGAGCACCGCGAGGCGCTGCGGCAGCGGGCCAGCGAGCTGACCTGGATCCCCCCGTTCATGGCGCGCCGGCTGGAGGACTGGATCGACGGCCTGAAGTGGGACTGGAACATCAGCCGGCAGCGCCATTACGGCGTGCCGTTCCCGGTGTGGTTCTGTGCCGATTGCAAACATCCTGTGCTGGCCGAGCTCGATGCGCTGCCGGTCGATCCGCTGCGGGACCAGGCGCCGGTCGAGGCGTGCCCCGAATGCGGCGGGCAACTGCTCGCCGATCCGGACGTGATGGACACGTGGATGACCTCGTCCCTCACGCCTCAGATCAACGACAACTGGGCCGCACATGCTGATCAGGTCGGTGCCGGGCTCTCGGAGCTGGCGCCGATGAGCTTGCGCGTGCAGGCTTTCGAGATCATCCGGACGTGGCTGTTCTACAGTCTCGTGCAGTCCGAGTTCCACTTCGGCCGGGTGCCGTGGACGACGGTGATGATCTCCGGCTGGGGTTTGAACGAGCAGGGCAAGAAGATCGCCAAGCGGGACCTGGACCAGTCCGCGACGGCCGACGGCTTCAACCGCTACGCGCCGGACCACGTGATCGACCGGTACGGCGCCGACGCGCTGCGCCTGTGGGCGACAAAGGCACGGATCGGGACGGACCTGCGCTACAACGAGAAGGACGTGCGCACCGGCCGTAAGTTCGTGATCAAGCTGTGGAACGTCTCGCGCTTCATCACGATGAACCTCACGGATGCAGAGACAGAGGCAGAGGCAGGGACGAATAGCCACATCGGGGCGGATCCGATCGACCAGTGGATGCTTGCCCATCTCGCCGAGACCCTCGACGAGGTGACCGAGGCGTTCGACCGGTTCGATTTCACCCTGGCGCATCAGGCTGCTTCGCGCTTCTTCTGGTCCGTGTACTGCGACCGCTACCTGGAGATGATCAAGTCGAGGTTCGCCAACCCCGACGAGCACACCGCCGAGGAGAGGGAGAGCACGCGCGCGGCCCTGCGCGCCTCCTTCCGCGCCATCCTGGGCATGTTCGCACCCTTCACTCCGTTTATCACCGAGCACTTATACCAGGAGCACTATCGGGGCGAAGAGTCGCAGCCGAGCCTGCATCTCACCGCGTGGCCGACAGTGGACCCAGGGTGGCGCGGCGACCGCAGTTTCGGCGACCAACTGGCGACCGCGCTCGACCAAGTTCGAGTGCTGCGTACCCGGCTCCAGCTGGGCAACTACGCGCCGGCAGACACCCTGATCATCCATGCCACGACGGATGACGCGCATCAGGCAGTGAAGTTGCTGGCCGAGCCGCTCCGCGCTGCCGCCCGCGCACGCCGGGTCGAGTTCGGCCCCGCCACACACGAGAGCGGGGTGCCCGGTATCGCCGTCGCACTCACCGTGTGACCGCGTAGATTCGGCGCGCCGCTCACATTATTAACGCCTTGCACGTTATGCACGTCACCGTACTTCGATACTCTGTGTCGGTTCGGGCGTCATGTCAGGATTCCTTCGAAAGGGGAGCCAGATGCGCGGTGGCGGAGATTCGGCCGAGGGTTTCGCCGCGGAACGCGAGGAATTCGAGCGGATGATCGACGACCTGCACGCCACCGTCCGGCTGATCGCCGCGGATCTGCCGGCGGTGCACGGGTTGGCGCGGTTCCCGACCCCCGAGCGCGCCGTCGGCGGCTGGGCCCGGACGGACGGCCGCGCGGAGCGGATCTCCCTGGTCTACGGTGACTTCACCGGGCTCGGACCCCTCGCGGTCATCCACACCACTCAGGGCTCGGCGGAGTTCCTGGCCGGTGGTCTGCACTACGGCGAGGGCACGCTCGATCCCGCGCACGCGTTGTCGCCCGAGGACGAACTGCCGGTGCTGCGCAGGTTCGAACACTTCAAAGCTGTACCGGATCTGGTGTTTCTGGTGGCGGGTCAGGAGATCCGCTTCCACAGTCGCAGGTCGGGCGCGGCCTGGTATGCGTGGGCTGATCATCCGGCCGGCGGCCCCGGCCTGGTGGTCGAGGCCGCAGGGATCGAACCCACGGACGTGAAGCTCACCGAGGTCCACGACCTCGCTCCGTTCCTCGACGGGCATCGCATGCTTCTGCGAAACGCCTCGGGGATGAGCCTCGACTGACAGGCCGCGCAGGATCACTAATCAGAGGTCTGCCAGAAGCAGCGGATCGAGGATCTGCAGGACGGTGTGCACGGCAGTGAACAGCGCGTCCGCGGAGGTCCAGCCGTCACGCCGCCACAGCAGCACCTCGCTGTCGAGGCAGCGCCAGTTGAACTGCTCCGGAACCTCCAGCATCGCGCTCGCGAGGGCCCGGCTGCGTACCAGGGCGGTCGCCTCGGATTCTTCGGCATAGATCTGATATGCCTTGTCGAAGTCCGGCAGCGCGGCGGGCTGCCTGCCGTCCGGGACGTGCTCAGGGACCCGCGCGCTGCTGAATACCGGCTCTCCGCGAACCTCGGCCCAGTCGACCGTGTTCGGCAGGACCACACAGGCCAAGCCGTAGCGGTGCCGGGCGCCCGCGTTGACGCACTCGTAGCCGGCCACTCGTACGGGGTACCCGTCGATCGTGCCGAGCAGTTCGCCGTCGGTCTCGCGGTGTTTGCCGTAGTGGAACGGGGGCCAGCCGGTCGCCCTGGTCTCGGCCCACGAGGCTTTCGAGCCGGTGATGAAGCCGTGCTCGGCGCGCAGTCGGCCATCGACGAGCAGAGCGCGCGCACGGAGCCTGCGCGGCTCGATGTGCGGGCTGAGCACTATCAGCGCCGCGAACGCAACGAAGACGACGGCGGGCAGTAGATAGCGCATCGCACCTCCAGGTGCTGTGCTCGAAACGGAGCACTCACGCGCCGACCAGTCTTCCCGGCTCTCCTGTCCATTCAGCCTAGACCCGCGCCGCGTTTGCGCAAGGTTCCACCGCCGGGCCGCCGCGGATTGGTCGGGCCGGGCGCCGCCCGTAAGATCACAGTGTGCACAGTGATCACGAGTTTCCCGGCAGCGACGTGGCGATGCCGCGGCAGGACGAGCATCGAGTCGTCCTGGCCGACGGGTCGGATCCGGCGCGGCTCGCGGCGGTGGCCCGGCTGCTCGCCGAGACCGCGCAGCGCGGAGAGGCCGTCGGCCTGCCGTCGACGATCACCGAGGCCGAGTACCGGGACCGGCTCGACGAACTGCTCGTGGCCGTGGGACGCGGCGATGCCGGGCTCGCCGTCGCGGTCGCCGAATCCGGCGAGGTCGTCGGCACGGCTCAGTGGACCCGCAGCAGGTACCAGACCCAGCAGGTATTGGCCGAGGTGGACCGGGTGGCGGTACTGCCCGGCCGGCGCGGCGGCGGCCTCGGCGGCGAGCTGGTCACGGCGGTGTGCGCAGACGCGCGAGCCCACGGCGTCGAGGTGGTCAACCTCACGGTGCGCGGCAACAACCACGCTGCGATCTCATTGTATGAGCGGCTCGGGTTCTTCCGCGCGGGCCTGCTGCCAGGGGTGGTGGCCATCGGCTCTGTGCGGCACGACGTGGTGCTGATGTGCCGCGTGATCGACCGCCCCGCCGGGCTCGACCAGCTGCGCTCCCTGCCGGCCGGGGGCGGTGCCAGCCTGCCGCGCGGCCGGACCCACGGCCCCGGCTGGGTGCGCACGGAGCGGCTGCTGCTGTGCCAGCCCACGCCCGCCGACGCCGAGGCCCACTTCGCCATCCACAGCGACCCCGCGACGAACCTGTACCTCCCCGCTCGCCCGCAAACCGACGCGTTGTCCAGCAACATGCAGATCCGAAAGTGGGCGGAGCACTGGCAGACGGACGGATACGGGTACTGGACCGTGCGCGACCCCGTGGACGGCTCCGTGCTCGGCTTCGGCGGCATCCGGCCCACGACCGACCACGACTACCTCAACCTGGGCTACCGGTTCCGCCCCTCGGCCTGGGGCAACGGCTATGCGACCGAGGTCGGCCTGGCCGCCGTCGACCTCGCGGCCAGGGTCGCCCCCGGGCTGCCGGTGGTGGCGCTGATCCAGCCTGCGAACACGGCCTCGATCCGGGTGGCCGAACGGATCGGCCTGCGCCTGGACAACGCGGCCGGCTTGGACGAGCAGGGCTTTGCGCGGTACACGCACCCGGCGTGACGTTCGATACCTGATTGGTCGTTGCGGGAGCCGCGGTACCGCAAACGCCAGTTGTGGGACCTCTGACCCAAATGGTCGGCGCGTACCGGGCTCGGCAGCCGCGGATTAGAATAGCCGTTGGCTAATCTCAATGCATGAGCGAAATGGTGAGCGATTCGACCGTCCGGCATCAGCACTCGGGAGAGGAGTGGGACATCCCGGTCTCCCTTCTGGAGGCCCAGCGCCGCTGGGACGAGGCCGATGCCGCCTGCACTCACCTGGCCTCCGCCGGAGACCCGGCCGCGTACGAGAGTGCCCGGGCCCGGCGACTGACGGAGGCACTCGCCCTGCACCGGCACCCGTGGCTGCTCGAACAGCAGCAGGCGGGTCGCCGCTTCCAGGCCGACCAGGCGGTCAAGCAGCTGGCCCGCGCCGCGGTCCAAAAGGCAGACCTGGTGGAGTCGACATAGGCTTACCCCTTCTCAGGCCTGTTACTCGGTATCAGAACCCGGGCTTCCCTCGCGCAGGTGGCGGGCCAGCAGGTCGTCGAGCACCTGTTCCAGATGGCTTGGCGCACCTGCCGCCGGAGTGATGACGCCGGAGACGGGCACGATGACTCCGTCGAGAGGGTCGTCCGTGCGAGCCACTGTCAGGGACAGCGCCGTGCCCACGTCGACGGCGACCGCGTCCCGGGCGGTGAGCGGGTCAAGGCCCCCGAGCGTTTCGACGGTCTTGAGGATGCTGGTGTGGTCCAGTGGGGTCGCGTCCGGAATCGCGTTCAGACCGGTCGGGATGCTCGCCTGCGCCATGGGGGAAGTCTGGCAGACGCCGGCGCGCGACTGCGGTAGCACAGATGCGCGAGTCCGGATTGAGGGCCAGATGGGAAACCAAGTGCGGCCCGGCAGAGGCGGTGACTATTCTTCCAGCATGGACTTGAAGATCACCACCCTCGCACAGCGCCCTGGACTCGCGGACAAACTGTGGTTCGCCGACACCTGGCCGGAGTTCATGCAGCAGGATCTGGTGGGCCACGCCCTGTTCGGCCGGATCCCCGAAAGCTTCCCCGAGTTCACGCTCATCGCCACCGACCCGGCCGGCGAAGTCGTGGCGCGTGCGGAAAGCGTCCCGTTCGCGCTGCACGACCCGGAGCGCGGCGGTACTCTGCCCGACCGCGGTTGGGACCAGGTACAGGTCTGGGCGTTCTACGACCAGCGGCACGGTGTCGAGCCGGACACCGTGAGCGCGGTCGAGGTCGCGGTGCGCGCAGACCGGCAAGGGCAGGGCTTGTCCGCGCTGATGCTGAACGCCATGCGGAGCAACGCCAAGGCCCGCGGCTTCGCCGAACTGGTCGCCCCGGTACGGCCGACCGCGAAGCACGACGAGCCCGCGACCCCCACGACCGAATACGCGCGGCGGACCCGAGCCGACGGGCTGCCGGTCGACTCCTGGCTGCGTACCCACGTCCGAGCTGGAGGCATCATTGAGGCCGTGGCTCCGGCATCGATGGCGATAAGCGGTTCGCTCGACCAATGGCGGCAGTGGACCGGGCTACCCTTCGACCGCGAGGGCTGGGTCGAGGTGCCCAAGGCCTTGGTCCCGGTCCGCTGCTCGATCGAGCACAACTACGCCGTCTATGTGGAACCGAACGTCTGGGTTCGGCACGTGCTGCGCTGAAGGGCGCGATCCGCCTCAGCCCACCGTGGCCGCCGGCGCCTGGGCACTCTCCCCCGGCTTTCGGAAGACGAGGTAGGCCTGGGGGACCTTCTCGCTGCCGTCGGGCTCGCGGACCAGCCGGGCCTGGAGCACGAACCCGACCTGGCTCAGCTGCTCCGTCACCCGATCGGGAGACAAGCGGTGGAAATCGAGCGACACCTCGTGGCCGAAGCCCTCCGTGAAGTGCAGCACCTCGTCACCTACCTGAAAGGCGAGCAGCAGGTGGCCGCCCGGGGCGAGTACCCGGTCGAACTCGGCGAACACCGACGGGAGCAGTTCCGGCGGGGTGTGGATGATGGAGTACCAGGCGACGAGGCCGCTGAGGGCGCCGTCCTTGAGGTCCAGGGCTGCCATCGCGCCCTCGTCGAACCGCAGGTCCGGGTAGGTGCGCCGGGCCAACGCGACCATCTCCGGCGACAGGTCGATACCGGAGATCGCCGCGCCGAGCCGGTGCAGGTACGCCGTGACCCGGCCGGGTCCGGAGCCGACTTCGACAACCTGCCCTTCACCGGACCCGGCCGACCGCACGATTTCGGCGAAGGCTGTGAGCATCGCCCGGTCGAACGGCTTGGCCTCGAGTTCGGCCTTGAAGCGTTCGGCGTAGGCGGCGGCGATGGTGTCGTAACCCGCCCGAGTCTCAGTGACATAGGAGGGTTCTGTCACTCTGCGAGGCTTTCCGTGCCGAGGCCGAGGCTGTCGGCGAGGAAGGCGAGCCGGTCGGCGACCACCCCGACGGTCCGGGACACCGCCCTCGCCACATGTCCGACCCCTGTTTCGTTGCGCAGCAGGATCGGGCGGTCGCCGCTGGTGGCGTGTTGGAGCGCGGCGGCGAGTTTGCGGGCGTGCAGCGGGTCGACCCGGCTGTCACCTTCGAAGACGGTGAACAGCGTCGCCGGGTAGTCCGTCCCACTGCTCGCGTCACGGACGTTGTGATACGGCGAGTAGGCCAGCAGCCAGCCGAACTGTTCGGGGTCGGCGACGGTGCCGAACTCCTCGTTCCACAGCTCGCCCAAGCCGTTTCGCTCGTATCGGATCATGTCCAGCAAGGGTGCCGAGCAGACCACCGCGGAGTATTTCTCCGGGTGCTGAGTCAGTGCCGTACCGACCAGCAGGCCGCCATTGGAGCCGCCGTAGATGCCCAGTTGTTCCGGGGTCGTGAGGCCCTCGGCGACCAGGAAGTCTGCGGCGGCGTGGAAGTCGTCGAACACGTTCTGCTTCTTCGCCATCATGCCCGCGCGGTGCCATTCCTCGCCTTCCTCGGAGCCGCCGCGCAGGTTCGCGATCACGTACCGGCCTCCGGCCTGTACCCAGGTGAGGATCGCCGAGTCGAAGCCGGGCGTGGCGGAGAGCGTGAAACCGCCGTAGCCGTACAGGATCGTCGGGCGCGGCCGGGTCGCGCCGGCGTCCGAGCCGTCATCGAGGACGAACATCCGCACCTCGGTGCCGTCCTTGGACAGGTAGCTGAGCTGCCGGACCCGGACCGGCGGCACTTCGACCGCGCCGGGGCTCGCCGCCCACAGCGACGTCTCCTCCGACCTCGCGTCATACCGGCAGATCTGTGCGGGTGTGACGAAATCGGAGTAGATGAACCAGGCCTCGTGGCCACCTTCCGGACGCACGTTGATGCGTCGGTCGTACTGCCCCGCGTGGACGGTGCCCAGGCCCGGCAGTGACACGTCGCGCAGCTTCTTGCCGGTCGCCAGGTCGTGCACGGTCACCTCGGCGATCGCGTGCCTCGTCCAGACGGCGAACACCAGCGGCTGCTCCAGTTGCGGGCCGTCGAGGATCGCGTAGTCCTCCAGAACCGCTTGCGGGTCCTCGGAAATCAGATCGCGCCAGTTCTCGTAGGCCAGGTCGTCGGCCGGGGCGATGCACAGCCGCCTGCGGGGCGCATCCCGGTCGGTGTGGATGTACACGCGGTCCGGAAAGGGTCCGTCGGCAGCGGCGAACCGCAGCCAGGCCTGCGCGTCCACGTCGACCTGGACCGGGACCAGCACCGGCGCGTCGGCCGTGCTCGTGGTCAGGTCGGCCACCCACACGTTGTTGCACGCCTTGGTCCCGGTGGAGACGTCCACCGCGATCCGGCGGCCGTCGGGAGCCACGATGACGTGGTAGTAGTCCGTCATCGACCTGCCTTCACCGAAGATCAGCACGTCGGTGTCCGGATCGGTGCCGATCCGGTGAAGGTAGAGCCGACGGTGGTAATGCGTCTCGTCGGCCGGTACGAGCTCGGGGGCGAGCCTGCGGGCGTAGTAGAAGGCCTCGCCGCCCGGCAGCCAGGAGATCATGGTGGCCCGGATCCGGTCGATCGGGCCGTCCACGGTGCGGCCGGTCGCCGCTTCCATGACGTAGAGGTCGGCCTCCTCCGTGCCGCCCACGGAGATTTCGTAGGTGAGCAGGTCCCCTTCCTTCGACGGCACCCAGTGGTCCAGGGTCGTCGTGCCCGCGGGGTCCAGGGCCATCGGATCGAGCAGCACCCGCTCGGTACCGTCCGGGTCGACGGTGAGCAGCACGGCGTGCTCCTGGTCTGCGGCGCGGCGGGTGAAGAACACCCGGTCACCGCGCCACACCGGGGCCGAGACGCTCCCGGACGCGAGCAGCTTCGCCAGCCGCGCCCGGATCCGACCGTGCCCGGACCAGGTCTCCCGCGCGGCGTCCACGAGCTGCTCCTGGGCCTTCGCCCAGGCGACCGTCCGCGGGTCGGCGGGGTCCTCCAACCAGCGGTAGGGATCGGCCACGGGGTGGCCGTGGATCTCCTCGGTCAGGTCCAGCCGCTCGGCGCCGGGGTATTCAGGTCGCGTCATACTTCGCAGCATAGCCAGCGAGGCAATGGAGTATTCCCGGCTGTTCCGGGATCGTTCCCGGGCCCGGGAGCCGCGCTTGACAGTAATTTAGTATGCGCGCATACTAACTTCATGAAGACACTGGGACAGGCAACCATCACCTCCGCCGCCGAGCCGTCGGCGTTCTTCGCCCGCTGGGCCGACATGGCCACGTGGCCCGAGTGGAACAACGACACCGAGTGGGTGCGGCTGGACGGCAAGTTCGTCCAGGGCGCCACCGGTGTGCTCAAGCCCAAAGGCGGGCCGAAGACGAAGTTCGTGGTCTCCCGGCTGGTGCCCGGCCACGAGTTCACCGACGTGTCGATGCTGCTCGGCGCGCGGTTGACCTTCCGGCACCTGGTCGAGCGCACCCCGATCGGGACCACCCGGGTCAGCGTCACGGTCACCCTCGGCGGACCGCTGGCCTTCGTGTGGAACCTGATCTTGGGCAAGGGTATCGCCGCGTCCCTGCAGCGGGACCTCGACGCGCTGCGCGCAGTGGCCGAGGCGAAGCCGGTCGTCGTCGCGGAGAGCCGTCCTGATGTCCTGCCGACGGGCGCGTGACCGGCCAGGAACCCCGGCTGGCCAGCGGGTTCGACGACGCCGAGGAGAGCACAGGCCTGCTGCTGTGGCAGGTCACCAACCGATGGCAAGCCGCGCAGCGGGCCACGCTCAAGCCCTTCGACCTGACCCACGTGCAGTTCGTCCTGCTGGTCTCGCTGGCCTGGCTGCAGGCCGACGGTCCGGTGACCCAGCGTCACCTGGCCGACCACGCGGGCACCGACCGGATGATGACCTCCCAGGTGCTGCGCGCTCTTGAGGCGCGCCAGTTGGTGCACCGGCCGCCGCATCCCCAGGACGGCCGCGCCCGCGCCCTGGCGGTCACCGACGAAGGCCGTGAGCTGGCGAACCGCGCGGTCCGCGCAGTCGAGGCCTGCGACGCGGCGTTCTTCGCCGCCCTCGGGGACCAGGCCGCGGCCTTCACCAAGTCCCTGCGGACGCTGAAACTCGCCGAAGACTCATAAGACGGTCGGTCGTCCCCGTTAGACTCTTGCCCATGACGGCGCCCGAAATCGATCACGAGACGACCGAGACGACCGACGCGGCCGAGGTGCTGCGCCGGGTGTTCGGCTACGACTCGTTCCGGGGCGTGCAGGAGGAGATCGTCGACCATGTCATCGCCGGGGGCGACGCGCTCGTCCTGATGTCGACCGGCAGCGGCAAGTCCCTGTGCTACCAGCTCCCCGCGCTGGTCCGGGACGGGGTCGGGATCGTCGTCTCGCCGCTCATCGCGCTGATGCAGGACCAGGTCGACGCGCTGACCGCGATCGGAGTGCGGGCCGGATTCCTGAACTCGACCCAGTATCCCGACGAGCGCAGCATGGTCGAGTCCCAGTTCCTCGCCGGAGACCTGGACCTGCTCTACCTCGCCCCCGAGCGGCTGCGGCTGGAATCGACCCTGCAGCTGCTGGACCGCGGCAAGATCTCCCTGTTCGCCATCGACGAGGCGCACTGCGTCGCGCAGTGGGGCCACGACTTCCGTCCTGACTATCTCGCGCTCTCGGTGCTGCACGAACGCTGGCCGAAGGTGCCGCGGATCGCGTTGACCGCGACCGCCACCGAGGCGACGCACGCGGAGATCGCGACCCGGCTGGGCCTGACCGACGCACGGCACTTCGTGGCCAGCTTCGACCGGCCGAACATCCAGTACCGGATCGTGTCGAAGAACGAGCCGCAGCGGCAGCTGCTGGAACTGCTGCGCACCGAGCACCCGGGTGACGCCGGCATCGTCTACTGTCTCTCCCGCGCGGGCACGGAGAAGACCGCGCAATTCCTGGTGACCAACGGGATCCAGGCACTGCCGTACCACGCCGGCCTCGACGCGCGCACCCGCGCCGAGAACCAGGCGCGCTTCCTGCGCGAGGACGGCCTGGTCATGGTCGCCACGATCGCGTTCGGCATGGGCATCGACAAGCCGGACGTGCGCTTCGTCGCCCACCTCGACCTGCCGAAGTCCGTCGAGGGCTACTACCAGGAGACCGGCCGCGCGGGCCGGGACGGTCTGCCGTCGACCGCGTGGCTGGCCTACGGTCTCCAGGACGTCGTGCAGCAGCGCAAGATGATCGCGAGCTCCGAAGGGGACGACGCCTACCGCCGCCTGCTCGCCGGGCACCTCGACGCCATGCTGGCATTGTGCGAAACGGTCGAGTGCCGCCGGGTCCGGCTGCTGGCCTACTTCGGCCAGAAGGGTTCGGCCTGCGGCAACTGCGACACCTGCCTGGTCCCGCCGGAGTCCTGGGACGGCACCGTGGCGGCGCAGAAGCTGCTGTCCACGGTGTTCCGGCTGAAGTCCGAGCGGCGGCAGCGCTTCGGCACCGGCCAGTCGATCGACATCCTGCTCGGCAAGAAGACGCCCAAGGTCACCCAGTTCGGCCACGACTCACTGAGCGTTTTCGGCGTCGGCGCCGACCTGAGCGAGGGCGAGTGGCGAGGCGTCGCGCGCCAGTTGCTGGCCCAAGGGCTGCTCGTGGTGGAGGGTGATTACAGCACCCTGGCACTCACCGACGCCAGCGGTGCGGTGCTGCGCGGAGAACACAAGGTCATGCTGCGCCGGGAACCGGAAAAGCCGGTGCGAGCCGCGAAGGTGCGCCAACAGGCTGCTCAGACTGCCCAGGCTGCCCAAGCCGATCTGCCCGAGCAGGCCGTGCCGGTGTTCGAGAAGCTGCGGGCATGGCGCGGCGTCACGGCCAAGGAGCAGGGCGTTCCGGCATACGTGGTCTTCCACGACGCGACGCTCCGGCTGATCGCCACCCAGTCCCCTGCTACCCTCGCCGAGCTCGGCACGATCAGCGGCATCGGTGAGAGCAAGCTCGCCAAGTACGGTCAACAGATCCTGGACACGCTCGCGCAATAGGTTAGGTGGCGCCACCGCAACGCAATCGGTGCGGGCACAATCGCGCGCCGGGGATTAGGACATTGCGACGTTGGCAATAATACCGGGATTACCAGCGAAGGAGATCGCATGGCCGAGCCCGGTTCCCTGTCATCGCCGATATCACCCGCCGAGGAGGACCCCGGCCGCGTCGGCCCGGAGCACCAGCGGCTGCGCGGCGGCTCCCTCGGCATGCTCGACATCGCCGCCGCCACGATGGCCAACATCGGCCCGGCGATGAGCTTCTTCTTCGGCTTCGCGTTCCTGGCCACCACCGCGGGCGTCGCCTCGCCGCTGACCATCCTGGCTGCGGGCATCGCCGTGGCACTGCTCGGCAATACCCTGGCACAGTTCTCCCGGGCTCACCCCTCGGCCGGCGGCTTCATCACCTTCGTGGGCAAGAGCTTCGGTCCCACAAGTGCGGTGACCACGGCGCTGCTTGTCGGGCTGGGATACATCATCGCCATGGCTTCGGTGATCGCCATCTCCGGCGGCTTCCTGGAGATCACGCTCCAGCACTACTTCCCGAGTTTCAACGTGCCCTGGATCATCTGGACACTGATTCTCACCGGCCTGGCCGTGCTGCTGATGGTCCGCGGCGTCGCACTGTCCACGAAGATCGCCGGGTTCTTCTTCGCCGTCGAGATGCTGGTCCTGGTGGTGGTCTCGATCGTGACCATCGCCAAGCACGGCAGCCACCTGTCCCTCACGCCGTTCCAGCCGAGCCGCATCTCCGGCGGCTTCGAAGGACTGGCCGAGGGCTTCCCGCTCGCGGTGTACCTGTTCATCGGCTGGGAGAACTCGGCAGCGCTGGCCGAGGAGACGGACAATCCGCGGCGCAACGTCGGCCGCGCCGTGTTCCTCTCCATCGGCATCATGTCAGTGAGCTACCTGCTCTTCTCCTACGCGACCGTGACCGGGTTCGGATACAACGTCACGACATTGGGCAACGCGCAGATCCCGTTCATCACAGTGGCTCAGGGAACACTCGGCGCGCTGGCGTTCTTCGCCTATCTGGCCGGGCTTACCTCGACGTTAGGCGCGCTGATCGCCGGTACGAACTCGCAGGCGCGGCTGATCTTCAACGCCGGACGCGAGGGGTTGCTGCCCTCGTTCATCGGCGCCGTGCACCCCACCCGGCGCACGCCGACCAAGGCGATCATCACCTTCGTGGCGATCTCCCTGCTGATCATCGGCGGCTGGGGGCTCGGCCATA